>Ga0255348_1000003_pt1 | contig 174482 bp, 145 predicted proteins | sample CBST25v5metaG_FD_189945 | JGI IMG/M metagenome (GOLD analysis project Ga0255348, IMG submission 189945) | Peat soil microbial communities from Stordalen Mire, Sweden - C.B.S.T-25.v5 | ecosystem: Environmental > Terrestrial > Soil > Wetlands > Peat | place: Sweden: Norrbotten County, Stordalen... | reverse complement strand
GCCCCTCGCTCCCCGCTGCCTTATCCTCAATACAGACCGCTCCGTGAATGACTTTTCCCAAACCGTGAAGCAGCAGGCCGACATCGTCAAGGTGATCGAGGGGTACATCCGCCTGCGCAAGGCCGGAGCGCAGAACTACACCGGCCTTTGCCCCTTCCACAAGGAAAAATCGCCCTCGTTTTCCGTCCATGCGGTGCGCCAGTTCTACCACTGCTTCGGCTGCGGCGTCTCCGGCGACGTTTTCAGTTTCGTGGAGAAGATCGAGAGCGTCACCTTTCCCGAGGCGGTGCGGATTGTGGCCGGAAAGTGCGGCATTCCGCTGCCCAAGCGCGAGTTTTCCTCGCCCGAGCAGGCCGCCGAAGCGCGTCTTCGTGCAAAGCTCTTGGAGCTGAACGCGACCGCAACCGCCTGGTTCGAGGAGCGTCTGCAAGGCCCGGAAGGCGCCGTGGCGCGCGAGTATCTGGCTGGCCGTGGCCTCACGCCCGAGGGCATCAAGAAATTCCGCATCGGTTTCGCGCCTGACAGCTTCAACGCCCTGCGCGACCGGCTCAGCGGCATGGCCGACGACGCGACTCTCCGCGCCAGCGGCCTTTTCGCCTGGAAGGAACAAGGCGACGGCAGCCAAGGTTCGATCTACGACCGCTTCCGCAACCGTGTGGCCTTTCCCATCTGCAACGAGAGCGGCCGCGTGATCGCCTTCACGGCGCGGACTCTGGAAACCGGCGACAAGGCCGGAGCCAAGTACATCAACTCGCCGGAGACGCAGCTCTACTCCAAGGGCCAAGTGCTCTTCAATCTGGACAAGGCCAAGGCGGCGATCCGCCAAATGGAGTTTGCCCTGTTGGTCGAGGGCCAGATGGACTGCATCTCCGTCTTTCTGCGCGGCATCCAGAACGTGATCGCGACCAGCGGAACGGCTTTTACCGAGCAGCAGGTGGCGATGCTCAAGCGCCATACCTCGCAGGTCGTGGTCAACTTCGATCCCGACACGGCCGGCTCGAACGCCTCGGAAAAGTCGATTGCCCTGCTCACCGAGGAGGGCTTTACCCTCAAAATCGTGACCCTCGACGGCGGCCTCGATCCGGATCGTTACATTCGCGAGCGCGGCGTGGAGGCCTACACGGCTGCATTGCGTGGCGCGCGCCGCCAGTCGGAATTCTTGATTGAGCGGGCTCGTGCCGCCTTCCCCGGAGCCAGCGCGGAGCAGAAGGTGAAGCAGATGAACTACCTCCTGCCGCACATCCGCCGAATGCCGCAAAAGCTGTCGCGGGAGCAGTTTGCCGCCGACGCCGCGCAGAAGCTGGGCATTGACTCAGCCGTCTTGCGCGAGGAGTTGCATCAGGCAGCGCTCCGTCGGCGCGACCACGTCGAAATGCGGGCCTCCTTGCTGACCGAGGTCGAGCGCGTTCTGCTGCGTGCGCTGGCCATTGACGATCCGGAGTTCGAGCCGTCGCGGCGGTTGGTGGTCGTGGCGCTGGCCCAGCAAGCGGGCTGGTTCGAGCATCTGGGCTCGTTTGCGGCCATGCAAGCGCTGGCCAACCGCGAGGCTAGGGATCCGATGAGCGTGGTCGAAGACGAAGCGCAACGGGCTTTGCTGGCCGAGGCTCTGATGTCCGAGACCAAGCCGCCCGAAGCACCCGAGGTTCAGAGCGCCTTGCAGGAGATTCAGGAGCGAGCCGTCGAAAACCGGCTCCGCGAACTTCGCGGCCTGATTGCCGAGGCCGAGCGTCGCGGCGACGTTGCCGAACTGGCCACGCTGACCCAGCAGAAGCTGGACCTGGATCGGACCTTGCACCAGTTGCACAACCAGCAGCCGCCGGAGTAGTTGCTTTCCGCATCACACCAAAGTGATCAACGCTCCTAAATGAACCTCGATATCTGCCATCCCGTGAGCAACTTATCGGTCTGCTCCCGTAGGGAGCCATCGAAAATAGCCCAGGGCAAGCGGAGCGCAGCCCTGGGGATGAGGCAAAGAAAGGATCATCCGCCCCGTAGGAGCGGATCGAATGCTCGCGTCACGGCGGGCAAAAGCCTCGCTATTTCTAGAATTGATGCATCGCCAAGCGGGGAAACCGAAGAAAGATGGGAACGGCGGTATAATCCGCTCATACGTGCCTCAGCCGCACAAGGGAGTGTCATGCTCATCGAGCTCAAACCCGAGCAGCAAAAGGTGCTCGATCAGGCTGTTCGTTCCGGCATGAGCCCGGAAGAGGTGCTCGATCAGGCCTTTGCCGTCATTCAGGATCAGCATCGGAATGAGGATTGGATACTGGCGGACAAAGATGCTCTTGCCGCTCAGATCGAAGAGGGCTTCGCGCAGGCTGAACGAGGCGAGCTTGTGGATGCCGCGCAAGCCGTTCAAATCCTCCAGGCCCGCCGGGCAGAACGGCGCATTGCCTGAGAGATGCGCACCCCTTTTCAGCTCACTCCACGCGCGCTCAACGATCTTGACGAAATATGGACTTACATTGCAACCGACAATGTAAATGCGGCGAATCGCGTTGAGTCGGCGATTCTGTCTGCGTGTAACAGCCTTGCCAAGCGCCCCATGATGGGCTCCAAACGAAGCGAAATTACGCCTCTGCCGGTCCGGTTTTGGACGGTAACCCGCTTTTCCAACTTCATCGTGGTTTACCGCCCTGATACCAGGCCTTTGCAGGTGATCGCTGTGCTCCACGGAAACAGAGACATGAAGGTTTTGCTTCAGAAGTCGGCGGGCCTCGATTGAGGTCCACCGGCCAGTTGCACAACCAGCAGTCGCCGGGTAGGAATAGCCTCCAAACTTGCGTAAAACCCCGCTTTTGTCGCCGCGAATCATGCGTCCCTTTCGCCATTTTCTGCGTCCAATAGATAGAAAAGCCAGAGCGGGTGGAAGGCACGAGTGCCCGGCCCGGCGGCGAGGTTGACTGGAAGCTCCTTGAGGTTGCTAGGATTTTGTGATGGCAAAACCGGGGCTGGCTGTGCTAACCTATGATTCTCTGTGCAGATGCGCGCCCCTTTGCCCGAACCATGAGCCACGGCTCGCGGGCGACCCAGGTAAAAACCTGAAGCGCTTGTCATCCTGTTCCGAGCAAATCCCCGAAACCGCTTTTTATGCGGGTAACCGCAGTTCCGTGTGCTGATGCGCCGAATTTTTCTGTTCGTTTGCAGATTTTTTCGCGCGTGTCGGCTCGGACTTCGCACCGGCGCGCAAGACGGTGCTGAATCGGCCTTGCGCAGGTCATGACTCGGAATCATGATTTCTGAGCCACAAGCGTTTGGTTGGCGCATCCGCAAGGATGCGGCGACCCGCTACAAATTGAGCAGAGCCCAGGATCCCTGGGAATGCCGCAGAGAGTAGGAGCATTTTGGCCATCGACGACAAGTTGGAAAACGAGCATGAACAGGATCACGATCACGAACAGGATCACGACATTGACGGCATCATTGAGGTTGGCAAGGAAAAGGGCTATCTGACCTTTGGCGACGTCAATGAGATGTTGCCAGATGACATGGCAACCTCGCCCGCGGATCTGGATGACCTGATTACCACCATCGGCACCCAAGGCATCGACCTGCTCGACAATTCCTCCAAGTTCGGCAAAAAGGGTGAAGTCGAAGACGGAGACGAGCTGGATCTGACGCCCGGAACCCTGGAAAAGACCAACGACCCGGTCCGCATGTACCTGCGCGAGATGGGCACTGTGCCGCTGCTCACGCGCGAGGGCGAAGTCGAGATTGCCAAGCGCATTGAGCGCGGCCAGTTGCGCGTGCTCAAGTCCATTTCGCGTTCTCCCATCGTCATTCGCGAGGTCATGGCCCTCGGCGAGGACCTCAAGCGTGGCGTGCGCAACATCAAGGAAGTGGTGATCTTCGACGACGAGGAGCTGACCGAAGAGGTTGTGCAAACGCGCGTCAAGGCCACCGTGGCGCGCATTGACGCCATCGTGAAGCACCACAAGAAGATTACGACTCTCGAAGAAAAACTGGCCGCGCCGGCGCCTGCCGCCAAAACCAAGTCCAAGGCCGGGCGTCACAATCGCTGGCTCGCCGCCCGCGAAAAGGTGCTCATCTCGCGCATTGTCCGCGAGCTGAAGTACACCCCCATGGAGCGCAAGCGCCTGCTCGACAAGGTCAACAAGACCGTCGATACCATGCGCACTCTTGAGCGCCAGATTCGTTCGCTTGAGCAGAAGCACGAGGCCAGTCGCAGCGAGGAACTCAAGAAGGAGTACCGCCGCCAGCAGAAGAACTGCAAGGTCGATCTGGAAAAGACCGAGGCCGAGGCGGGCGTCAACATCCCGGAGCTGAAGCGCACGCAGCGCGAAATGATTCAGGGCGACATGGACGCCGATCAGGCCAAGCGTGAGCTGATCGAGGCCAACCTTCGCCTGGTGGTTTCCATCGCCAAGAAGTACACCAACCGCGGCTTGCAATTCCTTGACCTGATTCAGGAGGGCAACATCGGCCTGATGAAGGCGGTCGACAAGTTCGAGTATCGCCGCGGCTACAAGTTCTCGACCTATGCCACCTGGTGGATTCGTCAGGCCATCACGCGCGCCATCGCCGATCAGGCCCGGACGATTCGCATTCCGGTGCACATGATCGAGACCATCAACAAGCTGATCCGCACCAGCCGCCAGCTCGTGCAGGAGCTGGGCCGCGAGCCCTCCAGCGAAGAGATCGCCAAGCGCATGGACATTCCCGTGGCCAAGGTGCGCAAGGTGCTGAAGATCGCGCAGGAGCCCATCTCGCTGGAAACTCCCATCGGCGAAGAGGAAGACTCGCACCTGGGCGATTTCATTGAGGATCGTCAGGCGGTTTCGCCCTCCGATGCGGTCATCGGCGTCAACCTGAAGGAGTACACCTCGCAGGTTCTGCGCACGCTGACGCCGCGCGAAGAGCGCGTCATCAAGATGCGTTTCGGCCTGGAAGACGGCTCCGAGCACACGCTGGAAGAGGTAGGCCAGAGCTTCCAGGTCACGCGCGAGCGCATCCGCCAGATCGAAGCCAAGGCCCTGCGCAAACTGCGTCATCCCAGCCGCAGCCGCAAGCTGAAGGCTTTTGTCGACGGCGTCAAGGAAGGTATGTAACTCGGCCGTGCCGCAGAGCACTTCTAGCACCGTGACCGCATAATTTGATCATTACGACAAGAACAGAACGGGTGCCCCCGGTCTCGATTCTGAGACCGGGGATCTAAGAACTCGATGGAGCTTCTTTACCTTGTCAGAGACCTAGGTGAAGGGTACGGGCTTTAGCCCGTACATCAAACCAGCAAACTCAACGCGGGCTTTAGCCCCCGAGGGAATGCGGGCATTCCAAGAGACTTGTTCATAGCTTCCAACAAGAGAGCCGCAATCCGCCAGGGTTGCGGCTCTCTTGTTTTTGATTCCAACAGATCGATCCACCAAGCAATCTTAGAATCAGTCCAGCTTTAAAAAGGCGCGACTTCACAGGCCGAAAAAAACGATGTCTTGTGTCAGTTGTCCACCGTCTTCGCCGACCCGCGATCGATGAAACTGTGCCCCATCCATCGGACGTCTTTGTTTTTGTCCGATGGGTGGGAGTCCGTAGAACTCCCGGACGACGGACCATTTTGTTGACCTTGCATTCTTGTTTCTTTTTATTGATCCGGTACAAACGATTGCATCACCAACGATTTGTCATCCTGAGCGACCGGAGCGCAGCGAAGGAAGTCGAAGGACCTGCGGCTGTTTTTTCCTTCTCTCGTATCGCAATCCAACTGTGCCAGATCAATAACCCCCGCAAAAAGCTCACAGACTGCGGAAGAGCGATGTCTTGTGTCAGGGCACGACTTTAGTCGTGCCGAACAGCCCACAAAAACACGCGGGCTTTAGCCCCTGAGAAACATTTTTACGGCCAGAATGGCACGGATGAGAGGTCTTCCATCCTCTCCGGCAAAATGACCGATTGGCCCGATCCTCGCTAACTGAACTTCGTGCGCAAAAAATATAACGGACACTGGGCGACTTATGGAGAGCAATCCGTCTTGGGATGCTACTTGTACGAGAAGCCGGCTATACGTGCAGCGCCCACATCATCCCGCGATTGCGCAAATAATCATCGAACATTTTTTCATCTCAATGAGATTCCTGAATTATCAGAAATTCCAATCTGAATTAAACCGTTGAAAAAATAAGGGATGCTTCATACTTTACAGGAATACGCGTTAGTGATACGATCTTCTTAAATTCTGGTCCGATCGGAGATCTGATGGTCAGAAACGGCAAGTCAAGTCCTAAAGTCGCGCCAGCGACTCAGCGAAAGTACGTTAGTCAGACTGACGTCCCCACCAGCACGCTCCAACGAGCGTTACGGATACCTCAAGCGATCGCGGACAACTACGGGTACAAGGCCACCTCACCTTTGCAAGTGGCGGTGGCGTTGGATGTCCAACCGACCTCAAGCGGCTTCAAGATGCTCGCCGGGGCGGCGATCGCCTACGGTCTTACTACCGGTGGTTACAACGCCAACACCATCTCGATCACGCCCCTCGCTATGCGGGTTGTACGACCAACCGCCGAAGGCGACGACACCGCAGCAAAGCGCGAGGCGTTCTTGAAACCTCGCGTGATTCGGGAGTTCCTTCAGAAATATGATCGGGCGTCAATCCCACGAGACGACATAGCGCGAAACGTACTGATGGAGTTCGGAGTGCCGACCGATCGCGCAGCAGAAGTACTCAAACTGATAGTTGAAGGCGCGAGAGAACTTGGATTCCTTCAGCAGATAAAAGATCATACGTACGTGGACCTCTCCAGTACGAAGGCAACCATCGAAAGCCAGGTCACAGAGATCGCGTCGACGACCACCGGCGAGAAGGATTTAGATGGCACCATGGAAAAAGCGACTCAACCGACCATGCCTCCACTTCCTCTTGCCGTGACAAAACTACCAGATAATGCGGCGCGGCTGCGCCGAGTCTTCATCAGTCATGGTAAGAACCGCGCGCTGATCGAGCCGATCAAAAAGTTGCTTTCGTTCGGGGAGTTCGTGCCAGTCGCAGAGATCGAGAACCAAACAGTCTCGCAGCCGGTACCCACGAAGGTCATGACCAGTATGCGATCTTGTGGCGCGGCGATCATTCACGTCGAGGATGAGCGACGCATCACGGATGAAACAGGCGAGGTGCATGTCATGCTCAACGAAAACGTTCTGATCGAAATCGGCGCGGCGATGGCGCTCTACGGCGATCGCTTCATCTTGGTCGTGAAGGAAGGTGTAAAGTTGCCATCGAACCTCCAGGGACTCTTACAGTTACGCTACAAAGGCGACACGCTCGACGTGAACGAGACTGTAGCGCTCATGGAGGCGATGAAGGACATGAAGGGCCGGTCGTTGCCGCCGGCCGGTTAAAAAGTTATGGTTCCGTCGTCTAACGGATAAGACGCCGATCAGGTCTTTAGGCTTCGCGGACAACGACCCGTTGCAGCGGAGAGTGTCACTGAAGCCTTTCCTCGGAGATGCGGGTTCAATTCCCGCCGGGATCTACCAACTTAAACGATCGAGCCGACAAATGCAAAACCCCGGCGGTCGATCTTTTCCTCGGCGGGTGGGCGGGTGGCCCCGGTCTCGATGACGCTTAAACCAGGCTGAGGGTGCCCCCGGTCCCTCGCTTTCGGGGACCGGGGATATCGATACGATGCACGTGCTGGCCGGGTGCCCCATCCTTCGCTTTTTTCTGGCGAAGAGTAGGAGAAGATGAACCTCGACCGAAGTGAACGGCAGCCGGATCGTTCCCGAAACGCACCCAAAAACAATCAGAAAACACGCGAATTCGACCCATTTTGAGCTGAATTTCACACTTTTTGTCCGAGTTGATACGGACAATTCGCTGTTTTATGTACCCTTGCAAGAGGAGATTCTTGCGCGGTTTTACCCGGCGTTTTCATCGGTGGGCTTGCAAGCCATCATTCTTCTTTTTCTATAGGCTTGCAGGCCATTACAGTCGTACTGGATGCGCGTTTCGCCGAGTTCCCAGCGTCGGCAGCCGGGTGCCCCATCCATTTCCGCGTTTTTGCGGAAATGGGTGGGAAACGATAGCCCTGTTTCCTTGCCGGATCGATAGCCTCAGCCCGGGAACCCCGCGTCGTCCGGATGCGTATGGACTATGCAGGAAAGTAAGGAGAACGAGCATGGGCAGCCAACCGTACCCCAACCCGCAAGCGATTTTCTATCAGCAATATGACTTGGCCCGCCGCGACGAGGTTGTCGGCATTTTGCTGGCGCTGTTTCTGGGCGGCTTCGGCGCTCACCACTTCTATCTGCGGCACAATGGGCTGGGAATTCTCTACGCTTGCTTCTTCTGGACGGGCCTGCCCTGGATTCTGGGCTTTGTCGAGTGCTTCTTCATGCCCGGCCGTGTGCGGGAGTTCAACGCCATTCAGGCGGCGGGAATCGCGGCAGCGCTGGGAATTCCAGTGCCGGGATGGGGCCAGCCGTTCAATGCGGAGCCGCAGCAACCGGAGACACTGACCGCCTGCGCGCATTGCGGGCAAACCAACCCGCCAGCAGCGCGCTTCTGCTCCGGCTGCGGCGCGGCGCTGGCCTAGCTTACTTCGTGCCGTTGGGCAGCTCGGCCAGCGGGAGCGGCAGTTCGATCGCGCCAAGCCGATTGCTCTGGTTGTCGCGTACGCCGAGCCGGATATACCGTGCGGCGACGGGGATATCCACCAAAAGCCGATAGTGGAGGCCGTTCTTCTGAACGGCGGTCAGCGCCTCCGGCGTGAGGGTCTTCCGAAATTGCAGGCGTTCGCCGTTGAGGCGCTGACCGCCCGGCCCGTAGGCGAGCGCAGCAAACTCCAACGCCAGATGCTGGCCGCCATTCTCGCCGGGTGTCATGGTCAGGTGGCGCGCAAGCAACGAAAAATCCACCGCATACCGCTGCACATCCACCGGCTTTACTTCCGGCACGCCCTGAAACTTGGCCAGCGCCGCCAACTGCTTCGGCGTCGCGGCGCCCGGCTTGCTGGCGGTCAAATGGGTGAGGAACAGCAGGTCGCCGATCTTCGGAGTTCCCAGCCCGAGCGCCACGCCCAGTGAATCCACATCGTGAGCCACGCTGGCCAGGTCGTCTGCGAAATAACTGCGCCGGTAGGAGACTTCACGCCCATGCTGGCTCAGTTCCACGCGGATTTTTCTCAGCCTTCCGTCGAATCTTCTGTCCGAAGGCGCATAGGTCAGCGTGTAGTAGTCGCTGCCTTCGTTGACGGCCTTGGCAAATGCCTCTTTGAGCCCGTTGGTGTTGAAGAAGGCGCTACCGCCGGTCTCGGCCGCAATGCTGGACAGCGTGGCGTGCTCGGCGGCCTGCGATGTAGCAAATCTCTGTTGTTGGCGGACGGACGGGTTCACCTGTCCGGCGCTGTTGCCTATTCCGCCGCCGCCATGGGCTCGAAGATCGACCCGGCTGGAGGCTGAAAACGTAGAGTTGTTCATCAGCCCGCGCACATCCACGGCATACACCGCCGTGTGGCTCAAATTGAGCAAGTCGCCGGCTTTTTTCTGTTCGGCGCTGTAGTTTCGCTGGCTTTGCGTGGCGTTATAACCGGACGTTTCCGGCAAAACCGCCATCGGAAACGAGCCGGAGAGCCACAGCAAATTCTTCCGTCCCGGCAGCGGCATCAGGAACTGGGCAATCGCCGTGAAGGCGTCCAGCGTGATCTGCACCTGCTGATCCTGGCGCAAATCGCGCTCGTTGTTCTCCATCTGGGTAAGCCGTTCCACGGCCTCGGCGCCGGCGGTGTCCCTTGGGGCCAGTGTTGCGGCCATTTTGTCGCTTTGCTCGTGGATATCCTTCTCCGGGGCATCCACGTAGCTCGGCTGGGTAGTTGCGTTGCGTCCGTTGGCCGCGGCCATCAGGGCGTCCTGGTCGGCGGTAAAGCCCTGCAACATCTCCAGTTGGTTTCCCAGAACAAAGATGGCGTATTGCCCGGGCGCCCTGGTCTTGAGAAAGGCGACCAACTGGTCGTGGGCGTAGTGCTGGTACTCAGGCGGCGTACTCAGCAGGTCGTACAGAATGACGTTCAATGGGCCGACCGAATTCGGATCGGAAAGGTTGGAAAAAGTGTTGAGCGGCAGAACCGGCAGTTTCTCCGCCGAGGAGGGCGCCTGCCGGTTCTCCTCGAAAGAAGCGATCTGCTGCTCGGCGCCATCTTCAAAGATGCGGAAGTCTTTTTGCGTCAAGCCCTGAATCGGCTGTCCTTTGCCGTCGGTGACGGTAACGTCCTCGACAACCCTTCGAGTCTCAAGGTGCAACACGGTCCCGATATTCTCAGGCTGTAGCGGCGTCTGCGCTCCGGCGGGCAAAAGCAGAATGAAAGAAACAAGGACTGTGGCGCTCTTCAGACTTGCATGCGCTTTCATAATTGGGAAAAATCCTCGATAGCACCATTCTATTGATCTGGCCCAAAAACAATGCATCGATTTTCCACTTTTGCGCCAGAATTGCAAGACGCAGGTTCTTCGACTTCGCTGCGCTTTGCTCAGAATGACAGCAAAGATGGGGCGCGATGTGTCAATACTTTAGGGCCGGATCAATCATCGAGTCCGCTCAATGCGGCCGAAATTCCATGCTATGTGCATCGGGCGCAATTGGTCCCCTGGAGGCAGGCTTACCTGCCTTATCTGGGACCAATCTGAATCCACATGCAAGTTACTTCAGGTTGTCGTTGAGCAGCTTGGCAAGCCGCGCGCCAGCCAGAGCAATGCGGTCCTTTGCATCCTGCATTGCGGTGTTGTAGTAAGCCGTGGTGATGAGGTAGGCGGTGGCCTGCGCAGGATCCTTTGCCGATGCCTTTGAGGCATCCGGTTGCGGGCCTGCTCCAATGGGCGGCGCGTAAGCGTCTTTCTTCGCCAGCAAGAAAGACTCCGCGGCCCAATCGGCCGGATCGGTATAGGCTACCTCCATTGCAGAAGGCGGCGGAAGATTCTTTGCGAAGGCAACCGCAACGGGCAGGGCGGGAGCGGGTTGGCCTTCGCCCGGAAGGTCGTCCCAGAAGGCGTGTAACTCGCGCGGCGCGCTCTTTGACAGCGCGCCTTCAAACTGTCTCTGCATCGCCGGAGTGAGCTTGATCATGACCTTGTTGCCGCCTTCGTCCCCAGCGCCGGCATAGTAGCGGACTGTTCCGTGCAGAGGCTGATGGACATCGCCGACCAAGTGCACAAGCCAGATCAAATCGTAGGCCTTCAGGAGATCGTCCTCATCGGAAGCAATGAACTGGCGCAACGCGACAATCTGCGTAACCACATTCGGAACGGGAGTGGGCGGCACTTGCGAACCATCGGATGCAAAGCCGCTGTCGATGAAGTGCCAGTAACCATGGCTTGCCTTATCGGTGAAGCCGATGTTGACCTCCGTCGTCCTGCCTGTGGGCGGCGTGTCGGAGTCGATGAGCCATCTGTGCTTGATGCTGTCGGCCCAGGTTGCCGAGCGCATGAAGAGATAGAGGTTCTGCTGCTCCTGCGTGAGGTCGGCTGGCAGATCCGCCACCCACTCCGCATAGCCGGGAATCGACTGGGTGTTGCCGGCATTGTGCAAGGTTGGCACCTGCTTCAGCAGATCGAGCACACGCGCGCGCGTGGCTGGCGTCATCTGCTGCCAGGCGACATACGCGACGGCTTCGTGCCCGGTGTTGCCCCAACCCCAGCCTTGCAACGGCGTGAGAAAGAGGAGCGAAAGCAAGGAGGCAAGAATTGCCACTCTGAAGGATGTGTGCATGGGAATTCCTCCAGTGGAGGGATGCTCCGGGGTTTGTCCGAGATGCCTGGGTCGAAAAAATCATCCTTGGCGCACAGAATCCGCAGAAAGAAAAGTTAGAGAAGGGCGTGGAAAATTTGATTGACGCTCGTGTCACGTATGACTTATTGCGTCGTGTCCGGTTGCTTCGGAACAACCCGATAGGTTCCGTAATCGATGGTCAGCACGGCTGTACCGCCGATCCGGATCTTCGACTCGCTCCGGTTGCGCTCCGGCAGCCAGAAGCCATTCCTCTTCGCATTCGTATGATGAATCAAGGTTCGTCCGATCCAGGACGAAGGATTTTTAGAGGGCTGGGCTTCGATCTTTGCCACGGCAAAATCCTCCGCATCCACCCAGATTTTCCCCTTGTACAGAAATTTGCTTGGGTTGATGGGATCCACTTCTAGAACGTAAGCCGGACGCTTGCCAAGATTCTCGCTTCCAACCAGTCGGAACCTGCAATTCGCCTCTGTAAGCGCCGCTTCGGCCTCGTTTTTTGAAACCTCCACCTCGCTGTCCACCGCCCGCTTCAGAACCTTTTCATCCAGAAGCCGCGATCCTTTTTGGGAGACAATCCGATAACTCTTCCCTGAAGAGGCGTTATATTCAACTTCCACATCCATTTCCGCCGTGATCGTTTTGAAGAACCCCCGGTACACCACTTCATAGTGCCGCAGCGATTGATAGTACTCAAGTCTTTCTTTTTGCCGCTGGTTATGCTGTTGCATCCGCTCCACAATCTGCGCGGGGCTCAAAGCCGCAGGCGATGCGCCATTCCCATTCTGCGGCCATATTCCTGTTGCCAAAAACAGGAACGTCGCTGCCAAAAATAAAGTTCTGAAGCGCTGCGCGGAATTCAGGCATTTCATAGAGTTTGTGGTCCCCGGTAACATGCTATTTTAGCCATAAATGGATGCAGATCTGGTTAACGGCCTGAGGCAAAAAACAAATGCCCCGGATTTCGCTTCCGAAACCTGGGGCATACTGCGACTGACAACTGTTAACTGTCTGCTGAAAAGCTACCGGCCAAAGCTGACATACTTGCGCCCGGCATAAAGGCGGAAGCCTCCGGCTGGGTCGGCCACCACCTGCAACGGAGTGGGCCGCTTGAGCCCTTCATCCTCGCCGGAGTTTACGCTGAGCACATCGTGCGCGCCGACGTCCGTGAGCACAAACTTGTCGCCGACAAATCCAGCGCCATAGATGCCCGCGGGCAGGTTCTCGCCGCCCACCTTGAGCGGAACTTCGGTGATGAAGTAAGCCTGATACTTGGTTTGCACGCCGGTCGAGTAACCGCTGGTGTCCACCAGCGTTGCCAGCACATAAAGCCCGTCGGCAAACTTCACGCCGCCGGAATTCCGCAGTTGCGTGGGCGCCTGCTGCCCGTTGTAGTACACGCTTGCCGGCAGCATCTTCTGCGTATCCGCCGGTTTCAGGATGGTCTCGCCGCCAGTTTGCGCCTGGAGAGACCCCGGCGCCATCATCGTCACGGCCAGCGCTCCGGCCGCCATCCACTTCAAAATTGCCCGGTTATGCATCGCAAAGCCTCCTGATTCCTTCTCCGTCCCGGAGTATATCGCATCTTCCGCAGTGCTGGCTGCCCCTAATTATCGATGCACAGCACGTCGTAATAGTAGTTGATGGTGACCCGTTTCACCGGGGCTGGCAGCTTGGGCAATTGCACGGTTTGGTCAATCGTCTTATCGCCGGTAATGTTAATGGTGCCTAGGCGAATGACTTTACCGCCAACCAGTTCCACGTAGAAGGGTACTGGCATTCTGAAGCTGGGCGACACCCCAGACTGCGTCAGTTTGAAATGCAAGCTAGCCACATCGCCGTTCTGCGTAACCTGGCCTTCGAAGTGATAGGCCGGCAAATCCGTCCCGTAGACATACTGATTGAAGAACCAATCCATGCGATGATTGCCGTTCAGATCCATCTGCGGGCTCATGTGTTTTTCCACGACGGCCTTGAAGTTCTCCGTGGTGGCTGCCTGTAGCTTGTAGCTTTTCACAAAGTCTTGCATGGTGGCCTTGAACCGGCTGTCGCCATTCTGTTGCGTCCACATCATCATGCGGAGCATGTGCAGGATGTATGCGCCCTTGGGATAGACCAGATCTTGATAGATATTCCATCCCGCCTTGGGCGAGCTGAGCCGGACGCCCATGGTAACCGGGCCGACGTCGATAGGCCGGAAGCCGAACTCGTTTTTCTCGGTAATCAGCTTGCGCTGCTGCTTCCAGAATTCGAAAAACTCATTGATCTGCTGCGTAGCCTGCAGGTAGATGGTGGACGACTCATCCGCGAACCCTTCACTCATCCACTGATCGCGATAGCTGCGGAAGCCGACTGTCTGTCCCCACCACTGATGCGCCACTTCGTGCGGCGTGACCACCTTCCAATAGATGTCATACCAACTGCTTCCAAGCAGAAAGTGCCGCTGTGTGTCGTCAAAGAACCCGCAGACGGGCAGGTAAACCAGCATTGGCCAGCTCTGGCCGTAGTTGCAAGCCGACTGCTGCGTTAACGTAATGCGCGGAAAAGGCAATTGGCCGAAGTAGTTCGTGTAGATTTGCGCGGCGGCCTCGCCCTGCTTGAGCTCTGTTGCCAGCATCGGGATGCTGCTCAGAGTTCCCAATCCCTGGTTCGCATACTTGGCGACGTAATCCGGAGGCTCGACGTTGGCGTAGGCATCGATGGTTAGCTCGCCTCCCAGCGGGTTGCCAAATTTCGCTTCCTTGTTTACAAAATCGCCCAGACTGAAGCCAGCCACGGGCAACGGCACATCCGTCTTCCACTCCGAGGTGGTAATCTTCCCGTCGGTTTTTTCGCTCACTTTGGTCCCTGTGGCGATCAACTGCAACCCCTTGGGTACGTGAAAGGTCATCTTGTAGTTGGCGTAATCACCAAAACCCTGGCCGGAGTTCGGATACCAATCTTCGCGGGCCGTCGGGTAGTAATTACCGGAGCCCTCGTTGAAGACCACATCCTTGCCGCCATAGGCAATCTTCAGCGTGGCGCTTTCGCCCTTCTTGAGCGGCTGCGCCAGCACCACGCCAAAGTCCGGATCGTCCTCTTTCTTCTCCTGCACAAAATCCAGCGGTTCGCCTTTGCCGGTCTCCACGCGGCTCACATTGAGGCTGGAATAGCTGTCGGAGTGCAGGTCGAACGGGATGACCGCGACGCCGTCCTGCTCGGCGCGAATCTCCACCGTGGCCAGGCTGGAGAGGAATCCGCTCTTTTCAATCGAGACATCGAGATTCTCACTTGTGATTCTGTAAGCCGCGTTGTGCTCGTTGCCGCTGGCTGTACCGTTGGCGTATTCGGCGGCGCGGTGAAAAGCGAGCGGGTAGGTCACCACCTCGTCGTGCCAGTTCCAGCGCAGCAGCGCAACCTCCTCTGGCGCCAACCCGCTTACTCCCTGCGGATCGAGCACAAAGACCAGACGGGCGTCTTTTTGCCCGTGGATAAAGGCCAAAAAGTATCCGCCGGGGGCGGGGCTCAACACATCCTGAAGCAGGCGCAGATCGAGGTTGTCGTGCAGTTTATGGCGCGCATAATCGTGGAGTCCCTCCGCCTCCTTGGCATAGGCCGAGTCCGGCGTCCCTTTGCCCGCCGAGCCTTGGCGCAGCTCCGCCGCGGTTGCGTCGGTAAAGCGCAGCACCACCTTGTCGAAGTCCTCGTCAAGCTCTTCGGCGTGAGTGAGGATAGACAGGTTATGCCGTTCTTGTACGGTAGGCGGTGTAATGTGCAGATGGCCGTCGCCCTTGAAGACAGCGCCCGTCACCTTGCCGTTTACCTCGCCATAAAAAGCAAAGTTGCCGTGGCGGAAGGTGAAGGTGGCCGCATCCCGGCGCAACTCCAGGTTGTTGACCGCGATGACTTCGCCGCCCGGCATCAGTCCGCGTAACTGCTGATAACTGGCGTTGCTGTTGGCGGGATGCTGGGCATCCAGCGTTGCAAAGCAAGGAACGAGAAGAGAGGCGAGGATGGCGAAAAGCGCACGAACATGAATCGACACAAAACGACTCCCGCTTGAGATTTTTTGTCACACAAGTATAGGAGATGGAACTATTTGTGGGGAAAAAAGAGCGGCGATCAAGCCAAATTGTTGAAATGCCTTGGAATTAGTCTGAAAGCTAGATTCAAGCGAAGGCGCATTGCACATAACCGTGGATTGTCCTGCTGTTCCGATCCCCCACACCGGCTTCCCCTTGAGGGCTACGCAGTGCGACAATCGTCGCGTCGGGTGAACGCTCCCGGCAAGAATCCTTTCTCAAGGAGATCATCACGATGAAGCATCTTCTGATCTGTACGGGACTGCTCGCCGTTGCTGCCACGCTCTCCGCCCAACCCGGTCCGCCGAAGAGCCCGCCGGCCACGGAGTCGGTGTCCATCGCCGGCAAAGCCATCACCATCGACTACAGCTCGCCCGGCGTCAAGGGCCGCGCCGGCCAGATTTTCACCAAGGATGGCCTCATTAGCCACGACCACAGCTATCCGGTTTGGCGCGCAGGCGCCAATGCCGCCACCAAACTGCATACCGATGCCGACCTTGACTTGGGCGGCTTGGCCGTTCCCAAGGGCGACTACACCCTGTTCATCGACATTTCCGACGCCGACAACTGGGTTCTGATTGTGAACAAACAGACCGGCCAGTGGGGCACGGAGTATGACAAGTCGCAGGATTTGGGCCGTGTGAAGATGACCATGGAGAAGCCACCGGCTCTGGTCGAGAACCTGAAGTACATGCTCAAGGATCTGGGCGGCAACAAGGGCGAGCTCTCACTGGCCTGGGAAAATCTGTGCGGATCGGTCTCGATTACCGTGCAATGAGCCTCGGATACGAAAGTAAGGCGCGGGGCGGCGCTTGTGCAGGCAAATGCCGCCCTCGCGATACAATAAGGATGGCGAAATATTCCATGCCAAGAGGTAAAGAACAGTGCCGTTGTATGTATATCGTTGTAAACAGTGCGGCCAACGCTTAGAAAAGATTCAGCATTTCAAGTCCAAGCCAGAGGTCGTGTGCCCCAATTGTCAGGGAACACTGGAGCGTGTGCTCACCGCGCCGTCCTTCAATTTCAAGGGCAGCGGCTGGTATGTCAATGACTACGGCGGCAAGAGCGCCGCGCCAGAGCCGGTGTCTGCTCCGGCAGCCGCGCCGGCCAAAGCCAAAACGCCATGCGGCGGAAGCTGCGGAGCGGCATGTCCGGCCGTCGCGGCAGCAACAGCGGCCGCGCCTGTAAAAGGCTGATTTTCAAGGAATCGGGAAGGCGGGCTGAATCTCGCCTTCCCGGCAGAATAGACCCCTGTTTGTATCCAGGGGACCGTGGCAGACAGCGTCGCGGCTACTTCTTGCTTCCGGCGTTGATTCCCAGAGCCTTCATCTTGCGATAAAGGTGGCTGCGCTCCAGGCCGAGCATTTCGGCGGCTTGACTGATATTGTTGTGAGCTTCCTCGATTTTCTTGAGAATGAACTCGCGCTCGTAGGCGTCGCGCGCCTGTTGCAGCGTGGAAAACTCCTCCGTTGAGTGCGTGCCTGCCCTGTGGGTCAACGGCGGCAGATGCTTGCGCTCGATGCACAGAGTGCGTGGATTGAGAATGAGCATTCGCTCAACCATGTTTTTCAGCTCGCGCACGTTGCCGGGCCAGTGGTATTGGGAGAGGGTTTCCAGCGCTTCCGCGGTGATTTCCATGCGCGGGCGGCCATACTGGCGGCCAAACTCGCCCAGAAATTCGCGCACCAGCAGCGGAATGTCCTGCTTGCGCTGCCGGAGCGGCGGCACAAAGAACGGAACCACGTTGAGCCGGTAGAAGAGATCTTCGCGGAAGTTTCCCTTGGCGATCTCCTCTTCAAGATCCTTGTTGGTGGAGGCAATCAGGCGCACATCCACATGAATCGGCTGCAGGCCGCCGACTGGGGTGAACTGCTGATCGTCGAGCGCGGAGAGTACCTTGGCCTGCGTTTTGAGGCTCATGTCGCCGACTTCATCCAGAAAAAGAGATCCGCCGTCGGCGCGCTCCAGGGTGCCGCGCTGCTCGGGCAGACCGCCGGGTTGAGCGCCGTGCCGGTAGCCGAACAACTCGGACTCAATGTGCGCCTCGGGGATGGCGGCGCAGTTCAGCTCGACAAAGATCTGGTCGTGGCGCAGGCTTTCGGCGTGAATGGCGCGGGCAATCAGCTCCTTGCCGGTGCCCGACTCGCCGTAAATCAGCACGCGGCCGTTGGTGGGCGCCATCAGGCGAATTTGCTGGCGCAGGGCTTTGGCGGGCACGCTTTCGCCGGTCAGCACCGATCCCGCGCTGAACTGGCGCTTGAACTCCTGGTTTTCCGTGCGCATCCGGCGCGCCTCGACGGCGTTCTTCAGCACAATCAGCGTGCGCTCCAGCGAAAGCGGCTTTTCCAGAAAGTCATACGCGCCCAGCTTGGTGGCCTTGACGGCGGTTTCGATGCTGCCGTGGCCGCTGATGATGACCACTTCGGGCCGTGTTTCGGAGGCCTGGCCGTGAATGTCGCCCAGCACGTCAAGGCCGTCGCGGTCGGGCAGCCAGATATCCAGCAGCACCACGTCATAGGCCGCGTCCTGAAGCAGTACCATGGCCTCGGCCGCGCTGGCCGCGCTGGCCACGCCGTAGCCCTCCTCGCGCAGAATGTCCTCGAGCGAAGTGCGAATCTCAGCTTCGTCGTCCACCACCAGGATATGGTTCATAAAAATGATCCTCTCACAACTCCGGCTTTCCGGCAGTGCCGGTCAGCGTTTCAGGATCCGTGACGGGTTCCATCAAGGGCAGCCGCAACAGAAAGCGTGCACCTTTGGGACTGTTGGATTCGGCGCGCAATGTGCCGCCATGTTCCTGAACAATCTTGGCCGCAATGGAAAGCCCCAAGCCGGTGCCGCGGTGCTTGGTCGAGTAGAAGGGCAGAAACAGCCGTTCGCGAATTTCGTCGGTGAGGCCGTGGCCGGTGTCGGAGACCTCAACCTCGACCGATGTGCCGTCCTCGCTAAGCGAAGTGCCAATGCCCAGCAGGCAAAGAAGGCTGCCCTGCATGGCCTCGGCGGCGTTATCGATCAGGTTGGCTAGGGCGCGGCGGATGGCGACAGGATCGGCCAGCACCGGCGGCAATCCCGGCTCCAGGCTGCGTTGCACGGTGATGCCGTCCAGCCGGCCGGCAAACATCACCAGCGCCTCTTCGACCACCAGGTTGATGTTGCAGGCGCGCGGCTGGGGCGTTGGGAATTGGGCCAGCGCGGAGAACTGATCCACCAGCGTGCGCAGCGTGCCCACGCAGGTCAGAATCACCGCGCTGCACTTGCGGATGACGGCGGGCGAGTCCGGCTGGCGGCGATCCAGATGCCGACCAATCCGCTCGGCCGACAGCGCAATGGGGGTCAGCGGATTCTTGATCTCGTGCGCCACCCGCTGCGCCACTTCCTTCCAGGCCAACTGCCGTTGCGCCCGCAGAAATTCTGTCGTGTCTTCGACCACCAGCACGGTTCCCGGCTGGCCTTGCGTCAGCTCAAACCGCGCGCTGGTGATGGCCAGGTGCATGTCGCGGCCGCCGACGTGGACATCGACCTCAGTCGAGGCAATACCCATGCGGTGGCCGCGGCGAATCACATTGGTCAAATCCTCGGCGCACTCGGCCGGAAAAAGCGTTTCAATCTTCTCCCCGCCCAGGCTGAGGTCCAGGCGCCGTCCCATCAGCGCGGCAAAAGCGCGATTGGCCTGCAAAACCGCGCCTGCGCCGTCCAGCGTCACCACGCCCGAGGGAATGGTCTCGACAATCGCCTCCAGCTCGCGGCGGCGCTCTTCGATGGCCAAGTTGGCGGCCGTCAGTTGCGCCGAGGAGCTTTCCGCCAATTGCCGGCTGGTTTCCAGATCGGCTGCCATATGGTTGAAGGCGCGCACCAGTTCGCCCATCTCCCCTGTGGCAATCAGTTCCACGCGAAAATCGTACTTGCCCGCCGCAATCTCCTCCATCGCCACGCCCAGAGCCTCAACCGGGCCGGTGATCTGAGTGGAGAGGAACCGCGCCATCCACACGCTCAGGAACAGGCACAGTACGGTGATCACTAGCAGCACTTCAAAAAACACGGTGCGGATCTGGTTGCGATTGCGAAACACTTCCCAGTAGGTGGCCGAGCCGGTGCGGATGCGCATGGCTGATTGGCGCAGTCCCTGCGGCATGGGCTGTGCCACCATCACCACCTTGCCTGAAGCGGTTGCCGACATGCCCAGTGCATACTCGTTCCCCGCCACATTCAGGACCGGCTCATCGCCTCGCCGCGCAATGGAAAGCAGATTGGCCGAGAGAGGCCCGTGAAGCAGGATGGCCTTTCCTGGCTGTCCCTCCTCCGACCAGGGAATCAGGCTGGTCTGGCTGGATTCCGCAGGGGCATGAAAACTGGCCAGTACGTGCTGATCCTTGTCGTAAACCACGGCAAAGCCGCCAGCCATGGTGATGCGGTGTGTGCCCAACTCGCTCTGAAGCGCCAAAGAACCGCGGTCCATGGCGCCGGTGGCCGCAATCGCTTGGGCCTCCTGTCCGGCATTGGCTGTCACGTAGCGCGCCAGCTCCACGACGACCCGGTTCGAGTCCTCGCGCAGCTCCGAGGTGTTCGGCGAAAACCAGCGGTCCAGCGACCTGTTCATCAAACCGTAGCTGAACATGAACATGAAGGCTGTAGGCGCCAGCGCAATCAGAATCGCGCCGATCATCATGCGCGAGCGCAGCCGCGCGCCCAAGCCGCTGCCGGCTTGCCCGGCGTAGACCTTGAGGATATTCCTCAGCAGCAACACCACCAGCAGCAACAGCAGCAGAAAGACCAGCACAATCAGGCTGGTCGACAGCAGCATCTCTCCGGAGGTCACTGGATTGAGAAATTGAATATTGGAGGTGTTGAACGCTTGCAGCCCGCCCAGCGCCACGATCAGCAGCAGCACCCCGGTTGCCAGCAGGGCAACCGTCCACCGCCGGGATTCATTGCTGAACGACATGCGGCGATTATAGGACAGGGGCTAGGGATTAGGGATTAGGGATTAGGGACTAGGGACTAGGGAATGGAACTCGGACCTCAATCGGCTGCCACTTGTGATTCAAGCACGGCCAACAAAGTGCTGCGAGTAGGCGAATCAGAATAGCTCCATTAGCGCAAGAGACTGCATACAAAAGACTGTTGCCAAGAGAGAGTGGACAGGCCACTGCTCACTCTCCCTAATCCCTAACCCCTGCCTTATCCCAGCACGCTGGCGACTGGCTCCCATGGCTGTTGCTGGCTCTCGCCCACGCCGCGGCAGGTCAGCTTTCCCAGCCATGTATTCAGCCCCGCTGCCAAGCCGGCATCCTGAAGCAGCGCTTCGTGAACCCCCAGATTGGCAATGCGCGCCAGATACGGAAAAGTCGAGTTGGTCAGCGCCAGCGTCGAGGTATTCGGCACCGCGCCTGGCATATTGGTCACGCAGTAATGCACCACGCCGTCCACCACATAACTCGGATTGGAGTGCGAGGTGGGCCGGGAGGTTTCCACGCAACCGCCCTGGTCGATGGCTACATCCACGATTACCGCGCCTATCTTCATCTCGGAGACCATGGCGTGCGTCACGATCTTGGGCGCCGTGGCGCCGGGAATCAGCACCGCGCCGATGACCAGATCCGCCTCGCGGGTGATCTGGGAGAGGTTGTAGGTGTTCGAGGCCAGCGTATAAAGCCGTCCGCCAAAGACGTCGTCCAGTTCGCGCAGCCGGTTCATATTCACATCGGCCAGCGTCACTTTTGCGCCAAAGCCGAGCGCGATTTTGGCAGCGTTGGTGCCCACTGTGCCGCCGCCGATGATGGCCACATGCGCCGGAGGAACGCCCGGCACGCCGCCCAGCAGAATGCCGCGTCCGCCGTGCTCCTTCTCAAGATAGGCGGCTCCCACCTGCACGCTCATTCGCCCGGCCACTTCGCTCATCGGCGTCAGCAGCGGCAATGCGCCCTGGCGGTCGCGAACGGTTTCATAGGCGATGCCGATCACTTTTGCATCCAGCAGCTTGTCGGTCAGCTCAGGCAGCGGAGCCAGATGAAGATAAGTGAACAGAACCAGCCCCTCGCGGAAAAAGCCATACTCCTGCTTGATGGGCTCCTTGACCTTGACCACAATCTCGGCGTCATTCCAGATCCGGCGGGCCTCGTCCACAATCTCCGCGCCAGCTTTCCGGTACTCCACGTCGGAAAAGCCGGAGTTCGAGCCTGCATTGATTTCCACCAATACGGTGTGGCCGGCCTCGGTGAGTTCCTTCACGCCCGCCGGGGTCACGCCCACACGGGCTTCATTGTCCTTGATCTCTTTGGGAACGCCGATGATCATAGCGAAGCCTCCTATCTGCCTCACTCCGCTTGGATTGGATGCGGTTTGCTGAAAATTGGTTCCGGGCCGTGCAGAAAATAGTGAAAAATATCCGCCCGATGTAAGCGAATCGCCGGGATTTGTCTTATTCCACACCTGCCAGCGGCCTTTGAGCCTTGCACCGCAGTTTATGATTTGCATAGCGAACGATTTGTGCTCCAATGTGATTGATTCCATACGCCGGCATTGTAAAAATCCGGGGAGAGGTCATGCGTAGCCATGGAGGAAGATCCAAGATTTCCTAACCGCAACGACCACGCTTGGGAACAGCCACTTTTCGGCGACAAGCCTGCGGACGAGGGGCCGCAAGTGCCAGAAGCCGTGGAAGATGAAGTCGGCCCTCTGCCTATCAGCGGTTATAGGATCCTCGGACGGTCTCCAGAGAATTCCGCTGACCAGCCGCCTGCCAGTCAGCCCGAAGAGGTGTTGATTCCCCCGCCTGTCGCCGTGATTCCAGAGGCGGTAGCGCCGAGCCTCGTCAGCGTGAGCGCCAGCGCGGAAGAGCAGAAACCCGCTGCGAAAGCGTCCATTCCAGCGGCTCCCTCGCGCCAAGTCAAGCCGCCTTTTCGCGAAGTGTGGCTTGGGCGGATCCGGACCTTCTTTTCAAGTCCGACAAGAACCTATGCCGCGATTGGTGTGGGCCTGGGATTTCTGCTGATCGTTATCGTCGCCATTGCCGCCTGGTTCATGCGCCCGCCGGAGGGACGCTACGACATGGACTCGGTCACGTCCAGCGCGGCCGGCTTGAAGGGCCATTTATATCTTCAGTGGGATAAGAAGCTTGAGTACCGTTTGACGATTGAGCCCAGCGATCCAAGCCAACAAGCCGGGTTCGCGCTGGCCGTTAACAGCCCGCAACGGCCCCTTTCCATCGACATCCATCTTCAGGATGTTGAGGGCTTCGTGCTCTGTAGCAAGCAGATCTTGCTGAGATACAACGCTCAGGGTGTGGCCAGCCTCGATACCGCCGCCTTGAGCGCCCAAAACGCACAGGAAGCAGCGCGAGAGAAGGGCCGGGATATTTTCCAGAATCAAGTTGGAGCGAATGGGCAAGTGTCTGCGATCAATGCTCAAGGCGACATTCCCTGCCCGGCAAAGGCCTATGAAAAGGTGGAAAACTGGAGCATTTCGCCCAACTTCCCATCCCTCGCCGAACAGGCCGAAGCTCTGAAACGCCAGCAGGAGATGGATGGCGCCGCGCTCCGCTCAACGGGCTCATCTTCCGCCCACAAGAAGGCGACGCCCAAGGCGCCGGTAAAACTTTTGTCCTTTTCCGTTGAAGGCGACGATGCCATCGTTGAATTTGACACTTCCCGTGGCGTCATCGAAACGCGAGGAAGAAAGACCTTTTTTGTCGCCAGGACGGGCGGGGCCGCCGCAAATCCAAGATGGCAGGACTACCCCGTCAGCATTCATTTCCGGTGCGACAGAAGTTCGAGCTGCATTCTGATGAGCCCCGGCCTCGGCGACTTGCACGCGAAGATGAAGTGATCCGTCAGGCCGCGCTTTTGAAAGCCTCGTAAGCCGCGGCGGTGGTCGCGGCCACTTCCGTGTTGCCGTGCGCGGCGCTCAGGAAACAGGCTTCGAATTGCGAGGGCGGAAGCCAGACGCCCTGCTCCAGCATGGCGCGGTGAAAGCGGCCAAAGGCGGCCGTGTCGCTCTGGGCGGCTTGCGCGTAGTTCGTGACCGGGCCGGGAGTGAAGAACCAAGTCCACATGGAGCCAACGCGGTTCAGCGTCAGCGGCACTCCGGCGCGGGCGGCTTCGGCGGCCACGCCTTCGGTCACGGCTTTGGCCGTGGCTTCCAGCCGCGGATAAACTTTGTCGGCGTGCTCCTGCAAATAGCTGAGGGTGGCGATTCCGGCGGCCATGGCCAGCGGATTGCCGCTGAGCGTTCCAGCCTGATAAACCGGCCCGAGCGGCGCAAGCAGGTCCATGAAACGGCGTTTTCCGCCGAAAACGGCCATCGGCAGCCCGCCTCCGACGATTTTGCCCAGCGTGACCAGATCGGCGTCGATACTGTAGCGCTCAAGCGCTCCGCCCAGAGCCACGCGGAAGCCGGTCATCACCTCATCGACAATGAACAGAGCGCCCTCGCGGGCCGTGATCGCGCGCAGTCCGGCCAGAAAACCGGGCGCGGGCCGGATGCAGCCCGCGTTGCCGACGATCGGCTCCACAATGATGGCGGCGATGCAGCCGGGATGCGCGGCGAAAGCCTCCTCGACGGCAGCCAGATCGTTGTACGGCAGAGCCAGGGTGAGACGGGCAATCTCCTCCGGCACGCCGGCCGAGCCGGGAATGCCAAAGGTGGCGACGCCGGAGCCAGCTTTGACCAGCAGCCCGTCGGCGTGGCCGTGATAGCAGCCCTCGAATTTGATGATGACGTTGCGGCCGGTGGCGGCGCGGGCCGCGCGGATGGCCGACATGGTCGCCTCGGTGCCGGAGTTGACGAAGCGCATCTTCTCGATGGCCGGATAACAGGCGGCGATGCGCTCGGCCAGATCGCCCTCGGAGGCCGTCGAGGCGCCAAAACTGGTGGAGTCGCAAGCCGCTTTCTGGATGGCTTCGACCACCGGCGGAAAGGCGTGGCCCAGAATCATCGGCCCCCAGGAGCCGAAGTAGTCGACGTAGCTGTTGCCGTCGGCGTCGGTCAGCCATGCGCCCTCGGCGCTCGCAACGAACGGCGGCTGGCCGCCCACCGCGTGAAAGGCTCGCACCGGCGAGTTCACCCCGCCGGGAAAAAGGCGCTCGGCGCGTTGCTGCAAAGCCTGAGAACGAGTGTGAACGGGGTCTTCGAAACTCATAATGGGTTCAGTATAGAAGGCGTTGTATGCGCAGCCGAGGAATAGATTAGTTTTCAGATAAGCTTTTCATCGTTTTGCACGGGTTCTCCGCGGAGAATTGCGAACGGGTTCAGATGTAAATAGAAAAGAAATCGCCCCAATTCCTGCTAAAATTGACCTTTAGGCCAGCAGTGCCGCTCAACAACTTCATCCGCAGAAAGCCACACCATGCCAGACGAAACCAAAACCAAATCGATCACATACGCCGATGCAGGCGTGGACATCAGTAGTGGCGATCGCGCCAAGGACCGCATCAAGTACCTGGCGCAGAAAACCTTCAATCGCAACGTGTTAGGCGGCATCGGCAGCTTCGGCGCGCTCTTCCGTCTGGATTTGCAACGCTGGAAGAGCCCTATCCTGGTCAGTTCGGCCGATGGGGTCGGCACCAAGCTGAAGGTGGCTTTTGAAATGGGAATGCATCACACGGTGGGCGCCGATCTGGTGAACCATTGCGTGAACGACATTGCCGTGCAGGGCGCCACGCCGCTGTTTTTTCTCGACTATCTGGCCAGCGGCAAGCTGGACGCGGAGGTGACCGAGAGCGTGGTCAGCGGGCTGGCCGATGCGTGCAAGGCCAACGGCTGCGTGCTGATTGGCGGCGAAACGGCGCAGATGCCGGGCTTTTATTCCGACCGGGAATATGACCTGGCGGGCTTCATCGTGGGCGCGGTGGACCGGGAAAAGATGGTGACCGGCGCGAACATCAAGGCCGGCGACGTGCTGATCGGGCTGCCCTCGACCGGGTTGCACACCAATGGATATTCCCTGGCGCGCAAGCTGTTTTTTGAAGTGGCCGGCTACAAGCCGACGCAGTACGTGACCGCCATCAAGGAGAAGGCCGGCACGGCGCTGATGCGCACCCATCGTAGCTATCTGCATGTGATTCAGAAACTTGTGACTGCGGGCGTGACCACCGGCATGGCGCACATTACCGGCGGCGGCATCACGGAAAACCTGCCGCGCATCCTGCCCAAGAACGTCACGGCGCAGGTCGAAATCGGCTCCTGGCCGGTGCTGCCCATCTTCGAGCACCTGCGGGATCTGGGCAAGGTTTCGCAAGAGGAGATGATGCGCACCTTCAATATGGGCATCGGCCTGATTGCGGTGATTCCCGCGGCCAAGTTTACGCGCGCCAAGAACCTGCTGGACCGGGCCGAAGAAAAGTTCTACGTCATCGGCCGTGTGGCCAAGGGTGAGCGCCGAGTGCAGTACACGTAAACAGTGGACAGCAAACAGCGAACAGCGGACAGTTTCCTGAGCCCTCCACCTATACGAAATCGCACAAGTTGTTGTTTTGAAAGGGCACGGCTTTAGCCGTGCCGTAAATGCGCCAAAGATAGAGCGGCTTTAGCCTCTGAGGAAAGTTTTTTGGAACCTGCTTCGACAGATCGGCCTCTTCGGCTGGGCATTTTGCTCTCCGGCCACGGATCGAATTTCGCCGCCATCGCCGAATCCATCCGCGCCGGGCGACTCAAAAACGTTGAAATTGCGATTGTTATCTCGAATGTGGCCGAGGCTGGCGGGCTGGCTAAAGCGAATGAACTGGGTTTGCCCACAGCGGTTTTTGTCTCCAAGGGCCGGAAACGCGCCGAGCACGATGCCGATGTGATTGCCTGCCTGCGGGCTCACGGCGTGGATCTGGTCTGCTTGGCCGGGTATATGCGTCTGCTGTCCAAGGAATTTGTGGCGGCGTTTCCTCACCGCATTCTGAATATTCATCCTGCGCTGTTGCCGGCCTTTCCGGGCCTCGAAGCGCAGACGCAGGCTTTCGACTACGGCGTAAAAGTAGCCGGTTGCACGGTGCATTTTGTGGATGAGGATCTGGATCATGGCGTCATTGTGGTGCAGCGGGCCGTTCCCGTGCTGGAAACCGACGACGCGCACGCGCTGGCCGAGCGGATTCTGGTTGAGGAGCACATCGCCTACAGCGAGGCGATTGCCCGCGTCGTCAGCGGCGAGTACGAGATTCGCGGACGGCGGTTCGTGAGAAAAATCAACAACTAATTGAATTTATTACTTTTATAACACTACAGGGCTTTCAGAGTTCCGGCAGTCCTGATCTTTTATGTACCACGCAATCACGGAAGACAGCCCAATCCCATTTTGGGCCATGCCCATCTTTTGTGATTCAAAGCTTGAATTCTTTTCTGGCTTTTGCCGATTAATTAGCTAACAGTGTCTAGGCTAAGAAATAGCCAGACAAGAAACGGAAGTGCCGCGCCAGGCGAATGAGTACGCCCTCCCCCAAAGGATGGCGCCGGGGCGCGGGACCGGATCGAATCTGCACTGAAGCGGCTCTCCGCCGCGAGCCAGAGCCGCAACCACGGTGGCGTTCGGAGTCGGAGAGATGCGACAAATCGAGACCAGCGGCTCGCCCTGAACGGCGTCTGCCGCTGGTCTTATTTTGTCTTGCGCTGTCGCAGGCAAAGACTCTTTCGTGCCTGTTTCTAGTGCATTTTTACTGGTTCTGTAATGCTGTGCTCCCACCCTAGGCGCAAAAACAAAAGCGTGCCGAGGGTGGGGCACCCAGTTCCTTACACGATCTCCAGAAATGCTCTAGCAAAATCAGAGTCGATCTTTCCATCCATCAAGTTCACAAGTTGACACGGTTACCGGAAGCGGTAGCCAGCTACGAACTTGCTTGGGCAAAGCGGCTCTGATTTTGTCCCCATTTTATGAATAACCGAGGCGGCTGAGGCCGCCTTTTTCTTTGCGAGGAGCTTTCCGCATGAATTCAATTGCAAATATCTGGGAACACCCGAAGACATCCACCGCCGGTTTTCTGATTGCGGTTGTCACCATTGCCAACGTGCTTTCGCAGCAGGGCATCACGCTCGGCACGGCTGGCACCGGCACCGTGGTCACGCTGGTTAGCGGCATCGCCACTGCTCTTTTGGGGTTGTTGGCTAGGGACCCGGAAACATCCACTTCCTCGACCGGCTCGACGCAAAAGCTGGGCGTGTGGATGCTGATTGCCATCCTGCTGGCCGGGACCATGCCGATGGCCGGCTGCTCGGGAAAAAACGTAGCGCAGGAGATTGTGAACTGGACGCCGACGCTGGAAAGCGCCGTGGCAACCGTTGACTCGACCGCGGCGCTGCTCGATCCGGCGAATGCGGCGATCTTTGCCGCGGCAACGACGGGCTTTGACGCCGCCTCAAACCTGCTAGTCGCACAGGCCAAGGCCTATCTCGCCAACCCAAACGCCACGGTTCTGGCGCAACTGCAAGCCGCCGTCGTGGCCTTTCAGCAACAGGTGAACGCCTCGCTTTTGTCGGCAGCCAGGATTACCAATTCAAATAGCCAGACCCACGTCTTGAACGCCATCAATGCGGTAGCGACCGCCGTGACGGCGATTCTGGCGCTGGTGGCCTCGGTTTCCAGCAAGGCCGCCGTGGCGCAAATGGCCTCTCAGTCGACCATCAAGCTGGCCGCTGTCCGGCCCTATCTGGATGAAAACAAGGCTGCATCGCTGGTCGCCTCCCACTATGGCGAGCCGGTCGAGCTGGCGCGGGTCCAGGTGGCGCAGATGGAGCTGAGCGCGTCGCAGGCCGGGCTCTAGGAGTTGCTTTTCTCAAGGGGGGCGCGGCTTGTCGAGTCGCGCCCTCAATTTGGGACGGTTCTTCCGGCGTGTGATCCTTGTCACAGAGTGGTCGGGTCGGATTGGATAGCCTCAATGACAGGCGGAGGCGCCAGGAGCGCCGATGCGACCAAGGAGTTTTCATTCATGGCTTATGTAATCACCGATGCTTGTATCAAGGACTTTGCCTGCGCGCCGGAGTGCGCCGTAGCCGCCATTGCGCCCGCCGCCGCATCCGATCCCGAAGCAGCCAAGGTCTCCCAGTTGTTCATTAACCCGGATGACTGCATCGACTGCGGCAATTGCGCATCCCTCTGCCCGCAGGGCGCGATCTTCCCGAGCGACGAACTGCCGGCCGACAAGGCTGAGTTTGCCGAGAAGAACGCGGCTTATTTCAACAAGTAAAGCGCTCGCGACCTTTCCGCAAGAACTGATTTGTGCGCGGCTTCATCTCCGGCACATTCATCGAAGCGCTTCAGACAAGGCATATAGAACGGTTCTCCTGTAGGCGTGGAAGGTGGCTTTTTCTTCAAAAGAAAGCCACCTTCTCCTCTGCCACTGCCGGAAAGCCGTTGTTATCGCCAGCGGGTCGTTACGGTTGGACCGTGACGGGCGCTGGCAGTGGTGTGTCTGGAGCAGCCTCGGATTGGGCCCGAGCCGCTGTGGGCGACTGCGCGGCTGAGGTGATGGGCAGAACCGGCAGCGTCAGCGTCTGCACCGTTTGCGGATCGTCGCGCAACTTCAGATACAGAACGCCGCTGGCCGGATGCGGAACGCTCAACTGAGTCCCGGTAAACGCTGGCGGCACATTGACGGCGTTGCCGAAGCCCGGAGTGGCGGCGATCGATGTGGCCAGAAAGAGGTTGGTCCCGGTCAGCGTGCAGGGCTTGGAAACGGCACGCGAGCAATGCAGCTCCTTGAAGCCGGGCAGACGCACCAGGGTTCCCAGCGCCAGCCATTTGCCGGCGACCCCGTTGGCAGAGACGGCGCGAACACGCAGCGGCCCAAAAGCCGAGGATCCGAAGCGGGCCAGCGGTTCCACAATTCCCAGAGCGGTTTTTGCATCTTCCAGCATCAGGCTGCCGTCGGCCAGCCCCAGGACGGTGTGGAAACTGCCGTCTGCCGCGGCCACTTCAACCTTTTCGTCGCGCGGAAAGCTCTCCGGCACCTCGGATTTGAGGAAAAAGACCAGACGCTGATCGACGGGCAAATCGTCGGGGCTGCCCAGATGCACAGACGAAGGCGCGGCGGAGACCTCGCCCTGCGTCCCCTTGCTGAGCAGAGTGACCCTCGGGTGGGGCGGCTTGACGCTGACCGGCACGCTCAACAGGCGGCCATCCTGCAACTGCGCACTGGCAACGTAATGTTTTCCTGGTTCAAATCCGTCGGTCGAACGGTCGGACTTCATCGTCAACTCGACTGAATCCTGCGCGCGGCCGGGCGCAGCCGGAGTCCAGGTCACGGCATCCAGGCTCACCTTTGCCACTTCGTCCAGTTGTTTGCCTTTCAACAGCGCTTCCGCGTCGCCAGCGCTCAGCGTAAGACTTTCCAGCACGGCGGCTTCGGCGTAAGTTCTCAAAGTCAACAGGTCGGGCTTTTCAAGGCCAAACTGGCCAATTAAAAAGTTAACCTGCCCAGGGACTGCGTCTTTCAAGGGCACGGTCGCATCCAACTGTCCCGGCTTGGAGGATTTCCAGGCCAGCTTGAGCGGAGCGCCGGTGGGCATCTGCTGCTCGATCCGATCGACGCACACCGAGTTTTCCCCCTCAATGTGCAGCGTGGCCTCGTGACCCACCACCAGAGCCGCCTGGTCAGCCGCCGTCACAGTCCACTTGGCGGAAAGAGCCGCTCGCAGATGGAAGCGTGGTCCCTCCCAGTCGTCAAATCCCCACTTGCCGCGCACCACGCCGATCAGGGCGCCCTCCGGCAGCGCGGGAGCGGGATGCTCCAGGACCAGTCCGCCTTGCGACGCATCGGCCTTCACCGGCAAATCGAACGGCCCGCCTTTGGCGTCAATGTGCAGCGTGAGCCTGGAGGCGAGTTGGGTGGCAAAGACCAGCGGCGCTCCTTCGGCCAAAAGCACCAGATCGGGTTTCTGAGCGCAGAAGCTTTCCGCTGGATTCACCGGATGCAGCGGCGGAAACTTGACCGTGCCAATCGGCGGCAACGCCACCACCACTACCGATTTTGGATTGCGAAACGAGGGTGGAACATTCAGCCGCAGGTTGAGCGTATCCTTTGCCGGCAGGGCCAGGGCGGGAATGTACTGGAAATGCGCCGTATGCAAAGAACCGAGGATTTTGGCCGTATCCACGATGGCGCCGACATACGGGCTGTAGGCTCCGCCCTTGCCCATCGGCGAGTAGCTGAGCTGGTTCATCAGGTCCATGGTGGAACCGCTGGCCAGTTGCGCCACCATCGATTGCGCATTGGTGTCGTCCAGCACCAGGCCGTCGGTGTTCTGCATCAGGCAGGGAGCTTGCTGCTCGGTGGGCTTGTCAAAGCATTCATGCTCGAGCTTGATTCCCAAGCTGCGGGCGGCCATCTCGGTGCGTGTTTTGAGGGATTTAGGATCGGTTTGGGAGTTGACCTTGACTTCTTCCAGATAGGCATCCAGGCGCATGCGGTCCCAGCTTGCCACCTGCAGATCCTGGACGGTGCGAATGAAAATGCCGGGACGGTCGCGCACAGCGGCGCGCAAGGTGCTGAAGTCTCCGCCCGTCTCCGGGGCCAGAAAGAGAAGCGCCTGCTGGGCTTCTTTGGGTACGGTAACGAAGACGCCCTCTTCCCGCACCACGCGGGTCCAGGTTTCCACGCGGGTAAACCACTCCTGCGGCGGCGGGTTGGTGGCCCCGCGCAGAAAAGCGACGATCAGGACGTAATGCGCGGACTGGCTCTCGGGAAAATCGGGGTGAATCCAGAGCCGGTCTCCGGGCAGCAGGTTGGCGACCTCGCCAATCGGCAGCGTAACCTCGCCGCGCTTGACGCGCATATCAACCTTCGGTCCAGTGAGGTCAAACGCAGGGCCGTCAGCGAACAATTTCGTCGAAACCAGGCACCAGAACAGAAGCAGTCGCAAGCAACGCCGCATATTCCCTATTGTACGAGGCCGCTGGTCCGGATAAAATGGCGCGGTAGCGCAACTTTTCCCGAAACATGGGTTAACTGCCGTGGTTCGCGCCCTGTCTTTTCTGGACCGCGGCCTACTTAATTGCGTTATCGGTTACACTGTGTTGGTGTGTGGCTTTAAACCGAGGGGTTAGCTAAAGTATTTCTCGAGTTCATTTACGGCGGAAGAAACAAGGGAAAGATGGCTTTAAGTCTGACAAATGCCCTTTAATCGCCATAAACCCTTAACTTCATCGGGAGATGCTCCAAGTTGCCGGATAAAGGCAACAGCCCTTCAAATCGATGAACAGGAAGTACAAAGCATCGCCAGAATCCAGCGGAAGCCGTCTACAACTTAGGGTAAAGGCCAAGCTGTTTCCAAGTCGCGATGAATGAAATCTAGAACTAACACTGTTCTATCTTTCGCATGAGCCACTTACTCCGCAACAAGGCCAAGTAGCCTTTCGGAGATGAATCGGCGCTGGAAAAGGGAACGGTATACGGAGAAAAAATGAAATCGACAAAATCTGTTCAAAGTAACGTAGACGTAAGCAACATGAACATTCCAGATGCGGAAGAAATGATAGAAGAAGCCTTGAACGAGCTGGCGTTCAGTTCGGATCCTGGTCTGTCGCGGGCCCTGCATTTTCTGGCTCCGGCGGGCTATCAGGCCATCGTCGAGTTGTGCGGAGAAAACGGTCGCAGCAAGCGCCGCAATGCCTCCGCAGATGCGTGGTCGCCGGAAGAAGACGAACTGCGCATCTACTTTGAGCGCGCCGACGGCACGGAAGCGGCGCCGCGGGCCGTTCATACTTCGCATGTCGCTGACGAGCACTCCTTCAACGACGAAGAGGAGGACGGACAGGAAGCGGTGATTCCCGCCGATCTGGACGAGCGGGTCAAAGAGCTGTGCGCCGCTCTGGCCGAAGCCGAGCGGGGCGGGCATGCCTTCATCGCGCTGAAGTGGTTCCGCGATTCCTTCTTGCCGCGCAAGGCCTACCGCTGGAATCAGCACCCGGAGTCGCGCCAGACGGTGCTGGCCGAGGCCATCCAGCGCGGCGTCGTGCTGACCAGCAAGATTGCCAACCCCAAGACGCCGGCCTATCCCACCACCACCATTCGCCTCAACCGCGCCGAGGCCGGCATTCCCGAGGAGGCGCAGCGCTTTCATCCAGTGGAGGCGCATGGCGACTCCATTGCCGAAGCCATTGAAGAGGAACGGGGGAACCTGTGAGTTGCTACTACCTAGAGGCTACGGCCTTTGCCAAGCTGTTTGTGCAGGAGCAGGGAACTGACGACCTGATCAGCCTGATGGAGGCCGTCGAAGATAATCGCAAGCTGATCTCGGCCTCCACGCCGCTGGAGGTTTACGCGGCCATCCGGCGGCGCGAGCGCTCCGGTGGCATTTCGGCGGAAGACACTGCGGCGGCGCTCGAAAGCCTGCGGCTGGAAGCCGCGCGCATGGTGCAGGAGCCGTTGAACCCGGCCGTGCTGGAAGTCGCGCGCCAGCTCCTTGACCGCACCACCTTGCGCTGGCCCGATACGCTGCAACTGGCCGCCGCCATCGTCTCCCGCGATATGTTCCAAGGCATGGAGATCATTTTTGTCTCGGCTTCGCGGCAGTTGCTCGAAGTGGCCAAGGCCGAAGGCTTCTATACCATCGACGCGGCAAAGGCTGCGGCTGTGCCGGCAGCGAAGCCAGCCAATGATGTGGAATCCGCCGAGGTGGATGCTGATCAGTAGCAGCACTGCTGGATGATTTTACGGGCGGCGGAAAAACTCGTTGTACTGAAAAGAGCGCGGCTGAAGCCGCGCTCTTTTTAACAGCAGAGAAGATTTCAGTGTGGAAAATCCTTGCCAAACGCTGTTCAGCAGACGGCTACTTGCACTGCGGCCTTGCAAACTTCTGCCAAGCGTCCAATGCCAATCCTGATCTTCTCCGGTGAAGCATTGGAGAAATTCAGGCGCATGAACCGGACGCCGGGATCATTCGAGAAGAAATCCTGCCCCGGCACAAACAGAACCTTGCGTTCCAGCGCTTTCAGCATCAGCTCATTCGTGTTCACGCCCTCCGGACAGGTGACCCAAAGGAACATGCCCCCCTCGGGATGCGTCCACGAAAATCCTGCGGGCATGGCATCGGCCAGCGCGGCGTCCATGATCGCGTAATGCTCTCCGTAGGCCTTGCGAATCTGCTCGACGTGCGCCTCGCTGTCGAAGTCCGCCAGGTAGCGATGCGCGATGCGCTGGTCCAGGCTCGACGTATGCAGATCGGCGGCCTGCTTCACAATTGTCAGCTTGTGCCGGATCTGCTCGTTCGCAACGATCCATCCGACCCGGAGGCCGGGCGCAATGATCTTTGAGACGGTGCTCTGATAGATAACGAGTCCTTCGGTGTCCAGCGACTTGATGGGCGGAACGTCCACACCCGCGTAGCGCAGACGGCCGTAAGGGTCGTCCTCCAGAATCATCAGCCCATAGTGAGCCGCGATCGCGTAAAGGTTCTTGCGGCGTTCCGCAGTCAGCGTGACGCCCGTGGGATTCTGAAAATTCGGAATGGTATAGAGAAACTTGGGCTTTTCGCGCTCGATCAGCTCCGGCAGGGCTTCCGGAATCAGGCCGCCTTCATCGGTGGGCACAGCGGCAAAGCGCGCTTCGCAGGTCTGAAATGCTTGAATGGCGGCCATGTAGGTCGGGTTCTCGGTGAGAACGCAGTCCCCGGCATCGAGAAAGATCTTGCCCGCCAAATCCAGCGACTGCTGCGAGCCGGTTGTCACCAGAATATCTTCCGCCGAGCAATCAATTCCTCGCTGACGAGAGGCCGCGGCGAAGGTCTCCCGCAGCGGCGAAAAGCCCTCGCTGGGGCCATACTGAAGCGCCGCCACGCCACCCTCGCGGAGGACGCGCTCCGTGGCGCAGAGAACGTCGTCAACCGGAAAAAGCTCCGGCGCGGGAAGGCCGCCGGCAAAGGAGATGATCTCCGGCTGTTCGGTGACTTTGAGAATCTCGCGGATGGTCGAAGGGCGCAGAGTACTCATCCTGTGCGCAAACTGGATGTTCAAGCTTTTCTCTCTTTTCTTCCAAGTATTTTTCAAGTATAAGCGCGCCGGTAAAAGTGTATAAGTTTTTTGAATGATCCTGGCGGAGCGGATAAGGCGGACCAAATCAAGGGTAAAATCACATCCATAAAAAACACGACAGTAGAGCCACTTACAAAACTCCATGGAGATTGCAGGAAGTGTCAGGGCACGACTAAAGTCGTGCCCTGACACATTCAAACGCCTGAAGGTAATTTTGCAAGGATCTCAGTAGTCGAATCCGTCAACGGCGACTCTTTCGCTTTTTATCGATCTTTTTCCAGTACTGAAATTCATCGGCATAGATCTCTCCGTCCAGATCGGAGACACGCTGCTGCAGGCGCTCTTGTGCGTCGCGAATCGCTTGGTTGTAAACAGCGGGTCCGATTTCTTCCACAAAGAAATTCAGCAGCAAACCGGCTGGTAGCTCGCCGATTGGCTCCGTCATGCTCTCCTCAAAATAGCGCTGAATCGAAGCAATCGCGGCGGCGCGCGCTTGTTTTGAAAGTTCAATGGTATTCATCGGACTGCCTCCAGTGAGTTGCTACTCCCGCCGGAAGCGGTCGGCTTGCTCGAACTCTTTGCGAAGCTCCGGGGTACGCAGGTTTTCGCGTAGATAGGCAAGACGCTGTTCAAGGGCGAAGAGCGCGGCCTGGATGTTTTCCGTGTTGGTAAGGGCGATGTCGCGCCACATCGAGTAGGGGCTGGAACCGAGGCGCGTCATCTCGCGCAAGGCGCGTCCGCCCACGTCTTTCAGCTCCGGCGCGGCGCCCACTTCATCCTGCAACAGCGCGCTCAGGGCCGTGGCCAAGAACTGCGGCAGGTGGCTGACCCAGCCGACCAGTTCGTCGTGGCGCGCCGGGTCCAGATCGAGCGTTCTGGAGCCCATGGCCACGACCCACTGCCGCCAGTCCTTTACGAGAATGTCTGAAGCGGCCGAGCGCTGCCAGCCTGTGTTGTCTGTAAACAGCCACACCGCGCCGCGAAACAGCGTTGCGTCGCCCAGCTCAGCGCCGCCGCGCTCCTTGCCCGCCATGGGGTGGCCGGGAAGAAACGCCGCGCGCTCCGGCGTGTTGAAGAGCCGTCCCGCCGCTTCCGTGATTCGAGCTTTTGTGCTGCCGACGTCGGTTACCAGATGCTCAGGACCGAGCACGCCGGAGAGTTTTTCCATGAAGTCGAGGATGGGGTAGATGGGCGTGGCCAGCAGAACGACCTGACTGTCTCGCGCCGCCTGCAAAGGGTCCGTGGCGATGGCGTCGATGGCTCCGGCAGCCAGGGCCGTTTGCGCGCCCTCCGCACCTCGGTTCCAGCCCGTAATCGAGCCGTGAAAGCCCGACGCGCGCAGCGCCAGACCGACCGATGTGCCCAACAACCCCGTGCCCAGAATGGCGATGCGTTCGATCATGGATCCCCCCCCGCACCTCATGATAGCGGAGCTAGCGTTGTTGGCGTTGTTAGCGGAGTTAGCGGAGTTGGCAAAGGCTGTTTCTGTCATGCAAGAGTCGTGGACTCCCACCCTAGGCGCAAAAACAAAAACGCGCCGAGGGTGGGGCACCCAGAACCTGAAACGAGCCCTAGAAATGCGCTAACCCCGCTAACGCCGCAAGCTCCGCTAACTCGCGCGAAGCGCGGCTAACTCCGCTTTTACAGCGTCCGGCCCACCGCTTTGGCGATGGCCCGCAGCTCGCCCACCAGCTTTTCAAACTGATCGAGATAAAGGGTCTGCGCCGCGTCGGAAGCGGCCTTGTCGGCGTTGGGGTGAATCTCCACCAGAATCGCGTCCGCTCCGGCGGCCACGGCAGCCTTGGCCATCGGAGCGACCAACTCGCGATGGCCTGTGCCATGCGACGGATCGGCCACAATGGGCAAGTGCGAAAGCTTGTGAATCACCGGAATGGCGGAGATGTCCATGGTGTTGCGTGTGGAGGTCTCATAGGTGCGGATGCCGCGTTCGCACAGGATCACGTTGTAGTTGCCGCCGGACATGATGTACTCGGCCGACAACAGCAGCTCTTCGATCGTGGCGGCGATGCCGCGCTTCAGCAGCACCGGCTTGCGCACTTGGCCCAGTTCGCGCAGCAGGTTGAAGTTCTGCATGTTGCGCGCGCCCACCTGGAAGCAATCGGTGTAGGGCAGCATTTCCTCGATCTGCGAAATCTCCATGACCTCGCTGACCGTCAGCAGATCATTCGCCTGCGCGGCCTCGTGCATCAGCTTCAACCCCGGAATGCCGAGCCCCTGAAAGGCGTACGGCGAACTGCGCGGCTTGAAAGCACCTCCGCGCATGAACTGGCCGCCGGCGGCCTTGACACACTTGGCAATCGTCTCAATCTGATCCCAGTTCTCAATGGCGCATGGCCCGGCGATCACGGCCACGCGCTCGCCGCCGATCTTGGCGCCGTTGGGGAACTCCACCACCGTGCCTTCCGGGCGAAAACCGCGTACGGCCAGCTTGTACGGCGAACTGATGCGATGCACAGTGAGCACACCCGGTAGCGCCTCAAAAATTCCCATATCCAAAGTGGCCGTGGGGCCCACGCCGGCCAGAATGGTCTGGTTTGCGCCCGTCGTTCGATGAACGCTGATCCCGCAGCCCACCATGACATCGGTTACTGCGTCAATCTGTTCTTCCGTGGCATTTTCCTGCATTGCAATAATCATTGCCTTTTCCCTGTCTCGGGCGTCTCAGCGCCCGCGCCTTGGCCCGGCGCAACCGCCTGGGCGTTCTTCTCTATGTCCGACTCGTGCATCTCCAAGGATCGCATCACGTCAATCAGCCGTTCGAAGATGCGTGTCAGCTCGATGTCCGGCAGTGGGCCCTTGTTGGCTGCGCGTGCGTTGGCGTAGACAACCTTTTCACGTGCCGGTTCATGCACCGGCATCGAGTGGGCTGCCTTCAAGTGGCCAATCTGCAGCACGGTACAGGCCCGCTTGTTCAGCAGGTCCACCAACTGAAGGTCCAGAGCATCGATTTGCGTCCGCAATTCTGTCAGCGTCATGTCATCCTCGTGGTGCGCCCCGCGCCGGGTTTTCCGCATACCGGGCGCGTGAGAGCTTGAGTTGGATCGATATGGAGCGGCGCAAGCGCCGCCTGCAAGGGGTAGTTTCGAGCAATTCCCAGATTCACTTGCCACAAAGCAGGTCTGGAAAGAGCGGATTTTTTCAAGAGAAATCCACTCAGTCCAATGAACTCAACCTACCGTTGTTTGGGAATTGCTGTTCCGGGCCAACGCCGCCTATAGCTAGCGCAAGCCCTTGATAAATCGAGCCACTGCGCCGGGCGCTGCTTCCGGAGTCGAGCGTTCAATCAGCTCGACAATTGCGCTACCAATCACCGCGGCATCCGCGAACCGGCCCACCTGGGCCACGTGCTCCGCGTTACTGATGCCGAACCCCACGGCGATCGGCAGCTGGGTCCATCGACGAAGGCGGATCACCAGGGGCGCCGCATCGGAGGCCAGGCTCTTCTGCTTGCCGGTCACTCCTGCGCGGGAGATCGCGTATACAAAACCTTTGCTGTGGGTGGCGATGGCCTTCAGCCGCTCGTCGGGACTTGTGGGCGCAGCCAGAAAAACCGGCGCAAGCCCCACGCGCTCCATCTCGGCCAGATACTCGTCCGCCTCTTCGACAATCAGGTCGGTCACCAGAGCGCCATCCGCTCCGGCAGCCGCGGCCGCGTCGGCAAACTTATGCAGGCCGTAATGCAGAATTGGATTGAGGTAGCTGAAGAGGATCAGCCCGGCTTCGGGCCTTGCCGCGTGAATCTCAGCGGCAAGCGCCAGCACGTTCGTGAGGCTCGTGCCATGCGCCAGGGAGCGCTCACTGGCGCGCTGAATCACGGGCCCGTCGGCCATTGGATCGCTGAAGGGGACGCCCAGTTCGATCACGTCCGCGCCCGCGTCAATCGCCGCCAGGGCAATCTCGCGCGTGGCGTCCAGGCTCGGGTCGCCAGCCGTCAGATAAATCACCAATCCGGGTTTGTGATCGAAACGTATCGGCATCGCTCTTACGCTCCCTGAATGTGCAACTCGCGGGCCAAAATGCCCATATCCTTGTCGCCGCGTCCAGAGAGGTTCACTACCAGTATGTCATGCGAATCCATGGAGGGGGCAATGCGCAGGGCTTCCGCCACCGCGTGTGCGCTTTCGAGAGCGGGCAGAATCCCCTCTGTTTGCGATAGCTTCACCACCGCATCGAGCGCTGCCTTGTCGTCGCAGACAACGTACTCCGCGCGCCCCGAGTCGTGCAGCATGGCGTGCTCCGGCCCGATGGAGGCATAGTCCAGACCCGCTGAAACCGAATGCGTCAGCGAAATCTGGCCGTTGTCGTCCTGCAAAACGTAAGAATACGCGCCCTGCAAAACGCCCGGTGTGCCGCCGCGAAAACGCGCCGCGTGCTCACCCAGCTTCGGTCCGTACCCGCCAGCCTCGACGCCGATCAGCCGAACTTCCTTGTCGGGAATGAACTCATAGAAAGCGCCAATCGAGTTCGAGCCGCCGCCCACGCAGGCAATGACGGCGGTCGGCAGCCGGCCTTCTTTCGCGAGAATCTGCTGCTTCATTTCAATGCTGATAATGCGCTGGAAGTCGCGCACCATGGCGGGATACGGATGCGGACCGAGAGCGCTGCCCAGCAAATAATAGGTTGTGCGAACGTTGGTGACCCAGTCGCGCATCGCCTCGCTGATGGCGTCCTTCAGCGTCTTCGAGCCGGAGCTGACGCCGCGCACCTCGGCTCCCAGCAGGCGCATACGCAGCACATTCAGTTCCTGCCGCTCCATGTCCACATCGCCCATGTAGACGACGCATTCCAGGCCCAGCAGCGCGCAAACCGTGGCCGTAGCCACGCCGTGCTGCCCCGCGCCGGTCTCGGCGATGACGCGCTTTTTGCCCATGCGCCGGGCCAGCAGCCCTTGTCCGAGGGCGTTGTTGATCTTGTGCGCGCCGGTGTGCAGCAGGTCTTCGCGCTTCAGGTAAATCTTCGCGCCGCCCAGCTCTTCGGTGAGCCGCTTGCAGAAGGTGAGCGGCGTCGGACGGCCCGCGTAGTTCGTCAGCAGATCGGTCAGTTCAGCCTGAAAGGCCGGGTCAACCTTGGCCAGGTTGTATTCGCGCTCCAACTCGTCCAGCGCGGCGACCAGCGTCTCCGGCACGTATCGCCCGCCGTAGATGCCGAACCGTCCCGGCTGTGACTCGGCTGGGGCTTGGGACGGAACTGGAAATGCGGGTTTTGTCGTCGATGCCATGAGGGGCCTCCTGCGCGTCTGCCCAAAAATAGGGGGAACACTCCAGTGTACTAGAGTGCGTTTCAACGGCAATTTTGCGACGATAGAATTTCTGCCGAGATAACCTGAGTCGACAGTCATGAGCCATGGCGCAACTTCCATTTGAAAGTTAGCTTGCAGTTTCACAGCGGAAGCTTCTCCAGCCAGACGATCCCAGCTATGGAAAGAACAATGAGGGGGATACACCACCATGAAGCCCCATCTGGATCAGGAAGCGTCTCTAGGCTAGAGTTAACTTCTAACGGAGCATCATCATTGCTGAAGTCGTCAAAGTCCTCTGTGTCTTTGCCATCGTGCATTTCATCAGAGATATAATCTATTCTCTTCTGTAGGTAGTCTAACTTCTTAAACAACGAATCATTGGCCTGAGCGATCGCAAGTGTTGCCCAGTAAAACCAAAGGCATAGTCCGATAAGAATGAAAAGAATCGATAGTATCAATTGATTCTGCTGTTTTAACCATCCCTGTGCAAAATAGACCTTAAGGCAGATAACCACACAGATGATGATTATGGCGAGAGTACGAAGCATATGAAGAGGAATGTAAATTAAAGAAACGGCGACTACCAGAATCGTTGCGACAATAGCTAGATTGTAAGTTGAGCCTATCCCTAATGCATATAGCAATAGCACCACAGATGCCGTGGTGCATATAGCCAATAGGAGCCTTTTTAAGCGGGTGGGAACCCGGTTATTCCAAAAGCTAGAAAATCGATCTGTGACACTTGACATCTTTCTACCCCGAGCGGTTTGTTCTTGAAATAGACTCCAGATGGAAGTGATTGCAATCGCTACATCAATGTAGTCGCGCGCCAGATGCCTCTCATCTCGTTTCGAAGCCCGCGCCACACTGTGCCGGTAGTTCCAATTAGATCACCTTACGACCGACAACCTTGCGAGTGCTTTTCTTGTGAGAGCTCTTCTTGGGGTTTGGCTTCAAGCCGCTGTTAGTTTGCGCAGGTATTCGTAACTTGGGTGGCATGCGCTTTCCGCTGCTATTAGCCGGCAATATCAAGCCACCACACCCTTTGTGCAAGAAGCCTGTAATTTGCGCTGGCCCCTGGAGGGACAGACGTGCTTTGCACGTTCCGCAGATGTATAAAACGGTCATGTTAAACATTGTATGACCGAGCGGGTGACCCACCTTTGATATGTCCAAAATAATGAATCCCACTGAATCAATCAGCTTCAATGCGCGGCCTTCAGGCCCGGGCTTTCTTTCCCGCTGCCTTCTTAGCCTTCTTCGCAAACTGCGAAGCGACAAGAATGACCGGCTCCTGGTCCGGGAAGGTCGCGATCATCGTCAACTGGCCTCCCATGGCCGCCACGGTGCGCGCCATCGTGGACAGGCGCGGATCCTTGCGCTTCTCCAGCCGCGAAATCTGCATCTGGCCGATTCCCAGCGCCTCGGCAACCGTCGCCTGGCTGATCTTGCGCCCCTTGCGCAGTTCCGCCAGAGTCATGCGCCGCCTCACCTTGGCAACCAACTCAGCGCCCCTCTTTGCAATGGCTTCTTGCCGCTTCTTTGGCATCGCGGCAATCACTTCTTCAACCGGAATGGGTCTATACATCGCAGTTACTCCTTTGACGCAAGCGTTTCGAGGTGTTCCTTGTACCGTTTGTCGGCCTTGTCGATCAGCCGCTTATAGAACTTCGTTTTACTCACGTCCGATTTGTCTCCGGCAACAAGCAGAATTGCATTGCGCCGCGGGTCGAAAGCGAAAGCGACCCGCCAAACACCACCATCGGCCCGGAAACGAAGTTCCTTCATGTTTGCGTAGCGCGAACCGTCCAAAGTATCGACATCAGGCCGTCCCAAAGCCGGTCCAATTTCCCGCAAAGGCGTGAGAGAAGCAACAAGTTCGTTCTGTACAGACTCTGACAGCCCTTCGTACTCGGCCTCGAACTTCGGATGGAAAGAGACGGACCAGCCCATGAATCAATTATGCCACATAGGGCATTATGCGCAATAGGGCATTTTGTGACATGATGCGGCCGGCGCTTCCGCTGGTCCGCGCTATCATCAAGCTGTGCAGAGCCCTTACAAGCTGGGCGACATTCTGGCCAACGCCATCACGCATGGCCTCGGCGCGGTGTTGGCGATTGTGGGCGCGGCGTACCTGATCGCCGCCTCGACGCGCGGCACTGCGTGGCATGTGGTCAGTTGCTCCATCTTTTCCGTGACGCTGGTAATGGTCTACGTTTGCTCGACGCTCTACCACTCGCTGGTGCGGACGCGGGCGCGACACGTCCTTCACATCCTCGACCACTCGTCCATTTATTTGCTGATTGCCGGCACCTACACGCCCTTCTGCCTGATCTCGCTGCACGGGCCGCTCGGCTGGACGATCTTCGGCATCGAGTGGGCGCTGGCCGCGGCCGGGGTGGTTTTCAAGAGCTATGCCGTGGGACGCTTCCCGGTGGCCTCGGCGCTGGTGTATCTGTTTCAGGGATGGTTCATCGTGATTGCTTTGGGACCGTTGGTCCACTCGCTCGGCTGGCACGGGATGATGTGGCTGGGCGCGGGCGGCTTGGCGTACACGCTGGGCGTCTTCTTTTTCGCGCTGGACCGGCTGCGCTACTTTCATGCCACCTGGCACCTTTTTGTGCTGGCCGGCAGCATTGCGCATTATTTTGCCATTCTGTTTTATGTCCTTCCGGCAAGGCCGTGATGGGCGCTGGTCGCGCCTGCTGGAATCTTTGAGGCAAGAGCGATATAGCGCGTTGAACTAGCTGATATAGATGATGATATAAGTAGCTTAAGCAACTGTCCCAACCTTGATCGGCATGTCTCACGGTGTGAGCGGCGGTTCCGTGTCGTTTTGCTTGACGTGCAGGTGCGGAGATCTTGTCCAGATGAAAAACGACAATGTGCAACCAGACGGCCGCGCAGCCACAGGAACGCAGCGAACCATGCGGCTGGTCTGGCTGTCGCTCTGCGGCGTAATTTTCCTCTGGACGGTCGCGTATCCCTTCGCTCGCGCCTTTCGGCTGACGGAGATCAATTACAACGAGGGCTGGAACGTTTACAACGCCCAGAAAGTCGCCGAGCATCAGCCTCTCTATCCTTCAACCTATGATTGGACGACTGTCAACTACCCTGCGCTCTCGTTTCATCTGGTTGCATGGCTGGGAAAATACACCTCTGACTACCTGTTTACGGCGCGAATGCTTTCGCTAGCGGGCCTTTGCCTGAGCGGTGTCTTTGTGGGGCTAATCGTGGGCTATCTGACGCGATCGAAGCGCGCTGCATGGCTTTCAGGGCTATTCCTTGTCGCGGTGTTCTGTGTCATTGCTACGAACTACGTGGGCGTGGACGATCCACAACTGCTGGCCCAGGCGTTTTTCCTGGCGGGTCTCTATGTCTACCTCCGAGGCAACCGCCAGGGGCATGCACTGGAGTTGACCGCCCTGTTGTTCGTAGTGGGCGGCAATTTCAAGCACAACCTGATCGAGTTTCCTCTTGCGGTTTTGCTGGACTTGCTGCTCACGTCGCCGCGCAGGGCCGTGCGCTTTGCCGTTGCCGGTTCGCTGATGGCGGCCGTATCTGTCGCCCTGACCCGCCGGATCGATGGGGCGGCTTATGTCTCCTGTCTGCTGGCACCGCGCAGTTATTCTGCGCAGCACATTGCCTATAATTTGAAACTAACGTTCCAGCCGCTACTATTGCCTGCGATAGCGGCCTTTTGGACGGCTTGCTTCTGCTGGAAGAATCCCTCGCGACGCGTGCTGGTTCTTCTGCTTTGCTGCGCACTGGCAGTCGATCTGTTTTTTAGCGGAGGAAGCGGCGTTACGTTCAATGCCATGTTCGGGTTCGTTCTGGCGACCGTTCTGCTGACTGGTGTCTTTTGGGCTGAGTTTCCTCGCCTGCCTATGGGAAGATTCAGAGTCTTGCAGCCGGTTGCGGTTTGCGCCTTGTTCTTTCTTTGGCTGTTGGTCCCGATGGATCGCAACCACTTGTTGCGCACGGACAAACTCCTTGAACAGAGCCGCGCGCGCGAGCAGAATTTCGCAACAGCAACGGCCTTCTTGCGGCATCAGCCAAGCCCAGCACTGTGCGAGAGCCTGTTGCTCTGCTATTACGCCGGCAAGCCCTACGTCTACGATCCGTTTAACGCGACGCGTTCCATCGCTCTGGGGAGGCTGGACGCCAACGTGATCGTGGGTCGGTTGCGGAAGCAGGAGTATGGCGCCGTGCAACTGGATAGAAGTACGGAGTATGATCTTCGCAAGGGCCCCGCCGAAGAGCGTTTTGCTTCGCCCATCCTGCTCGCCATCCAGCAGTATTACGACGCTGGTTTTGTGAACACAGGCGGAATTGTCTATGTTCCCAAGCGCCAGCAAACGCAAATGCATTTCCTTTCGATTGCCGTGCATTGAGAGCGCGAAAAAGCCGGTCCGGGGCCGTTCCTTTCGGTGCACTGTTCATGGTGCAGATTGACCTTTGCCCTCCAAAGCCGGTACACTACTCTAGTTTGGCGATTCCTGCCTGAGGCCGTGGAATCGAACGTTCGCCGGGAATTCAGCGGCTTGAACGGTCCACGGCACGGAAGTTTCCGCCTGAGCTATTTTGGATTGCACGTGCGCACCGGCCGAGCCGGAGCCGCGCTGGAGGGTTTATGTACGCGGTTATTCGTACCGGTGGTAAGCAGTATCGAGTCGCCCCTGGCGACGTAGTGAAGATTGAGACCGTTGTTTCCCCCGACCAGGAAGCCAAGACCGTCGAGTTCAACGATGTTTTGGCCGTCTCGGGCGAACCAGGAACCGTGGCCAAGCCGGCCACCGCCAAGGTGACCGCCGAAGTGCTGGGCGAGGGCCGTGGAGACAAGATTCTGGTCTTCCACCTGAAGCGCAAGAAGCAGTACAAGAAGCTGCAGGGGCATCGGCAAAATTTTACCGAGGTGCGCATCAAGTCCATTGAGGCTGATGGCGTGACCTATAACGCCGCCGTCTAGGGTCGGAACTCTCAACCGGACAGCGCACCAGAGAAGAAGGAGATTGAGCAATGGCACATAAAAAGGGTGGAGGCAGCTCCACAAACGGACGCGATTCCAATGCACAGCGGCTGGGCGTAAAGGCCTTCGGCGGCGAACTGGTGACCGGTGGATCGATCATCATGCGCCAGCGTGGCACGCGCATCAAGCCGGGCCTCAACGTGGGCATCGGCTCGGATGATACGCTCTTCGCCAAAGTTTCAGGCCGCGTGGTCTTCACCAAACACGGCGAGCGTGGGCGTTTTGCCTCGATCGACCCCGTCGTCGTCGAGTAAGATCACCCAAATTCCATCAAAAAGGCCACGGCTTAGCCGTGGCCTTTTTCGCGTCTTCAATTCAGGCTCTTGCTAAAAAGTACTTACTGGCTCCGATTTATGGTCTTTCAAGCTCCGTACCATCACCTTTTCGGCGGTCTGCTCGGCCTCGGTCAGAAAGGAGATGCCCGGCTGCGGTACGGCTACCTGGGTTCCGGTGTGGCCCAGTGCGGAAGCAATCTCGTTCCAGCGGAAGAGGAAAGAGCTGGCTGGCAACAGAACCGGCTGCCGGACAGGCTCAGGCAAGAAGCAGTAAGTTGCCCAGATTCCCAGCGAAACCAGAGTCAGTGACTCATAGACAAACTGCACAGGAGCGGTCTGTAAGGTGTAAGCCGAAATCAGCAATGAGTGAATAAAGTCGTTCGTGGACATCAGACCAAGGCCTAGGGCAATTCCAAAGGCCAAATCGCGGACCGTGAGGCGCAACGCGTTCATGCTCAGGCAGAGAAAGCCCAGAAGGCATAGCTCAAGAACGCTGATCGAGCGCATCAAAGCATAGCCGACCTGAGGAATCCACATAAGGCCCAAGTTCGTGTACGAGATTGTCGAAAAGGCCACAAGGACGGAAACCAAGGCGACCCAGCGAAAAGCCACCATCCCGAACTTCGTCAGTCCAGGAAAGGGCGTGAGCGCCAATTGAAAAACCTCTACGCAGATGAAATAGAGAAGCACAGCACTGGCGATGAAAACCGTCCAGTAAACGAAAAAGTACATCGCAAAGCAGTGATCGTTGAACCAATGCTGTGCTTGGCCATAGAACAAAAAGAGCATCACGGGCATTGAGTAGACTCGCAATGCTATGTACGTACTCATCGCAGGGAAGCGGCGCTGCAGCTTTTTGGACCAGAACAGGAAGCCCAGCACCGTCCACAGCGCAAATTCCACCACACACATCAACAACATCGCGGTCTGTGAAGACATAGAATAGCCTACTATTCTCTGATCACTCCAAGAATAGCGCCAAACGCCCGTCCGCTCAATCACAAATTGCATTAAATCTTACACTTTTGTGTGATTTGCTTCTGTTACTATTTATCCCACGATATCGGGCAAATGTGGGGCCCACATCCTGCACTAGGCATACTCGCTGTGGCTGACTGATGGCTCGGAAGAACAATGGTGGAAGTCTTGGGAGTGGTGGCAGCAGCGGCAACACCGGCGACGACAACGGACAGAGCGAAAAGACGGATGGCGAGTTTCATAGTAGATACCCCTTCAAGAATTCAGATTGACAGAAGATGCGTCCTCTGTATGCTGAAATAGTAGAGGCGAAATCGAATTAAGTCCATCAAAATCATGAAGATAAGCAGTTAGTCAATACGGTGATTACCAACGTACCTAATCCCGGAGGCGTTTTGCCCGCACGGCTTGCTCTTTTCACCCTCGATCTGTCCTCGTCACCAGCCTTCCGCATGGTAAAATCAATATAGGAAAATTGAATTGAAAGCCCCTGTCTTTCAATCGGTTAGACCCCCAAATTACGACCGGAAACAACTACCGGACACCGCACCTCTTGCGGAACTCAAAGCGAACGCTTTGCGAATGGAATCTTATGGCGACTGCAAATCCTGACGGCACACCGATCCACGGCGATAACGACAATTACACTGGCGACAATATCAAGGTTCTTGAAGGCTTGGAGGCGGTTCGACTGCGTCCGGCCATGTACATCGGCTCGACCGGCGAGATGGGTCTGCACCACTTGGTCTACGAGGTGGTGGACAACTCGGTGGACGAAGCGCTCGCCGGCTATTGCACAAAGATCGACGTTGTCATCCACGTGGACAATTCGATCACGGTGAACGATGACGGCCGTGGCATTCCCGTGGACATGATGACGCTGTCCAACGGCAAGCAGATGCCTGCCGTGCAGGTGGTTCTCACGGTGCTGCACGCCGGCGGCAAGTTCGACGCCTCGAATTACAAGGTTTCCGGTGGCCTGCATGGTGTGGGTGTCAGTTGCGTGAACGCGCTCTCGCAAGAGTTCAACGTCGAGATTTGGCGCGACGGTTACACCTGGGAGATGGATTTCAGTTGCGGCGATCCTACCAGCGAACTGCAGCGCTCGGGCACCAGCAAGCGGCGCGGCACCAAGATCCACTTTCTGCCCGACAAGAGCATTTTTTCTGTTACTGAATTCAATTACGACACGTTGTCGGAGCGGCTGCGCGAGATGGCTTTCCTGAACAAGGGCCTGACCATCACGCTCACCGACGAGCGCACGGCCGATCCCAAGACTGGCGATGCCCGGCACGCCGAATTCCACTACGCCGGCGGCATCTCCGAGTTCGTCAAGCTGCTGAATCGCGGCAAGACCGTGCTGCACGACAAGCCGATCAGCATGGAAGCGACGCGCGACAATGTCGAAATTGAAATCGCGTTGCAGTACAACGACAGTTACTCGGAGAATGTCTACAGCTTTGCCAACAACATCAACACGGTGGATGGCGGTACGCATCTTTCCGGCTTTCGCTCGGCACTGACCCGCACCATCAACGCCATCGGCCAGCAAATGGGCCTTTTCAAGGATCTGAAAGACAACCTGAGCGGCGATGACGTGCGCGAGGGCCTGGTGGCTGTAATCAGCGTCAAGCTTTCGCAGCCGCAGTTTGAAGGACAGACCAAAGGCAAGCTCAACTCCGACATTTCCGGCACGGTGCAGGCTTTTGTCAACGAGAGGCTGGGCGCGTTTCTGGAACAGAATCCGCCTATCGCCAAGAAGATCATCGGCAAGGCCATTGAGGCCTCTCATGCGCGCGAGGCCGCTCGCAAGGCCCGCGATTTGACGCGCCGCAAAGGCGTACTCGACAGCGTTGGCCTGCCCGGCAAGCTGGCCGATTGCTCGGAGCGCGATCCTACCCGCTGCGAACTCTACCTGGTCGAGGGTGACAGCGCAGGCGGCACGGCCAAACAGGGCCGCGATCGCCGCTTCCAGGCCATTCTGCCGCTCAAAGGCAAAATCCTCAACGTCGAAAAGGCCCGTTACGACAAGATGCTGGGCCACGAGGAAATCCGCGCCATGATTACGGCGCTCGGCTGCGGCATCGGCAAGGACGACTTCGACCCTGCCAAGCTCCGCTACCACAAGATCATCTTCATGACCGATGCCGATGTCGACGGCGCTCACATCCGCACCTTGCTGCTGACCTTTTTCTTCCGCCACATGACGGAACTGATCAAGCGGGGCAATGTCTATATTGCGCAGCCGCCACTGTTCAAGATCAAGAAGGGCCGTTTTGAGCAGTACATCAAGGACGAGCACGATTTTGTGAAGGTGATGGTCAAGCGTGCTTCCGAGGGCATGATGGTTCGCCACGGCGAGGAAGCCAGTCTCATCGAGGGTGCCGACCTGGTCACGTTCATGGACATTTTGAACGAGTATCTGGGCTTCGTCGAAAGGGTCAACAAGCACCTGCACAACGAAGAACTGACGGAGATGCTGGCTCGCGCCGAAATTCTCCACCGCACCGATCTCACATCGAAGGCAGAGAACGAGGTTCCGCCCAAGCTGGTCCAAATCCACGCCGAACTGGCCAAGCGCGCCGAAGAATTCGGCTTCAAGGAACTGGGCGCGCCGCTCGAAGACGAGGAGCACCACACTTGGTCGATCAGCTTCACCGATGCGCAGGGCGCCACGCGGCACATCGACTGGGTTTTGGCTTCGAGCCCCGAGTTCCGCCAGATGATGTCCAAGTATGTCCAGATCAAGCAGTTCCTGGAGCCGCCGTTTGTCATCGAGTTTGCTACCAAGGCTGCCGTTGCGGAAACGGCCTCCGACGAGGACGAATCCGACGAGACGGACGGTGCCGAAGAGGCCGCCGAGAGTGCGCAAGTCAAGACGGAGGCCAAGCCGTCCCGCCGCGCCAATCGCGTTCCTCGCGATCCGGTCGAGAAACAGACTGCCCGCGAACTGTTCTCCTACATCGTCGAACAGGGCAAGAAGGACTACCAGGTGCAGCGCTACAAGGGGCTGGGCGAAATGACTTCCACGCAGCTCTGGGATACTACGATGGATCCCGAGAAGCGCACGTTGCTTTCGGTCAAGCTGGAAGATCTGGCAGAAACCGAAGCCATCTTTACCGTTCTGATGGGTGAGGACGTGGAATCGCGGCGGAAGTTCATTGAGGACAACGCGCTCGACGTGAAGAACCTCGACATCTAGCGCGTTGATAGCTTGAAGATATACCAGAGTTGGGTGCCCCACCCTCGGCGCGTCGTTGTTTTTGCGCCTAGGGTGGGATTCGACGACCATCCACTTTACCTAAAAATATCGAGCATCGAACTGAATCACTCCGTGGTATCGTCTGCTTCGCAGCTCAATGCTGCGATTCGGCAGCGCGTAGCGCTAGGCCATGAGCGACCGAGGTAAATTCGTTCCCGCTGCTGATGCGTTGCGTCCCAAAGCGACGGGTGAAGATACGGCGCACCGCCGGTACAAAAGAACTTCCCCCAGTAAGGAAAACACGGTCCACGTCGCGCGGATCGATGCCTGAAGCAAGCAAAAGTGCGTCAATGCACTCTTCGATAGCCTGCAGTTCATTTCCGATCCACGCTTCAAATTCACGACGTGTGACGGGAATGCGCAGATTCAGGCTGCCCTCATCGAAACGGAATTCCGCGGCCTGACTGCGCGACAGTTCGAACTTCACCTGCTGTACGGCCCTGTGGAGTTGATAGCCGAGATTCTCATCAATGATGGCGATCAGGGACTCGATTTTTTCCGGCTCCAGCGCCCGCCGGTGCGCGCTGCGCAGAATTTCGCTCACGTTGCTGGTGCGCAGAAATGATAGGTGATGCCAGTGCTCGAGCTTGGCGTAAATCCACGCCGGCACAGCGGGCAGCAGCTTGTTCAGCGAACGTGCCTCGGAATTCGATCCCAGCGCGGGTGAAACCAGTTCGTGAACAATGCGCGCGTCGAAGGCATCCCCGGCAAGTCCGATGCCGCTGGTGCCGAGCAGATCCTTCGGCGTACGGCCGCGGCGGCGCACCTTCGGCCCCACACGCAGCAGGGAAAAATCGCTGGTGCCTCCGCCAAAGTCGCCGATCAGAATCAGCTCGTCGTGGTCGAGCGTGGATTCATACGCGTACGCCGCGGCTACCGGCTCCATTTCAAAATCCACGCGCTCAAAGCCGGCCAGCTTGAAAGAATCTCGCAGCCGCGCAACGGCGAAGTCATCGTCTTCTTCTGTCTCCGTGCCGACAAAATGCACAGGCCGTCCGGCCATGGCAAAACGAATGGGACTCTCGAATTGCTCTTCCGCATTTTTGCGCAAATCGCCGATCATGCGGGCAAGCATCTCTTCCAGCTTGTAGCGGTGGCCAAAAACCTCCGTGCCGGTCAGCGCGCGGCTGGGAAGATGCGACTTGAGCGACTGGACAAGACGGTCGCTCTCCTCCGCGTCAAGATGATGCTGAATGGCGGAAGGGCCTGTATACACATGGGTCCGCCGCATTCCGGAAGGAGTTTTGTACTGTTCAAAATCCAGAATGGAGCGAAAAGAATAGCTCTTGGTCCCGCCGGTCGGAAACGAAACCAGCCGTACGGTTGAATCTTTTGTCGCAAGCGCCACGGAGCTGTTGGTTGTCCCAAAATCGAAGCCAACAGCGTTCGTCTGTTTTGTCGTAGTCTGCATTTATTCCATTATTTCGCAGTTGTCGTGGCCGCTTCTTGCGCGGTGATGCTCACTGAGCGCAACCGCCCTCCATGGAACAACATATCCACCAATCTACAAGAGGGTAAATCGGTCAAGTCCGGGCCTTGGTCTGCCCAATTCCAGGCAGTATTTCACTCTATTTGCCGTCCATCCGGCCTACGCTGAACTTCGCTCCGGCAAACAGAATCAGCCCGGAAACATAGGCCCAGAACAAGAGGCCAACCGAGACATAGAATGGGCCGTAGAGATCACTCAGATGCATGTGCGGCAGCACAGCTTCAAAGGCGTATTTGGATACCAACCAGATAATCCCTGTGAAAACTGCAGTGCGCAAAACCGGCCACGGAGAAATTTTACGGTTGGGCAGCAACCAGTAGATCGAAAAGAAAAACAAGATCGAGGCAACGCCTGTGGATGTGGCCAGCACAATCGAGCTGACCTCGTGGAACATGAAGCTGTCTGTCTGCGGAGAAAAGTTGGCGGCCACCACATAGCGAGCCTTGGCGTTCAGCGCGATGCAGCCCATGCCCAGCGCCAACATCAGAAGCGCCAGCCCGAAGGAAACCACCTGATTGGAGAGATAATTTCGGCTCTTGCTAACGCCCCAGGCCTTGTTGAGCGCTACCTCCAGAGGTAAGAAGATGCCCGTGCAGGCCACCAGAATCATGATCAACGAAAGAAACTCAACCCCATGCTTCGAGGAAGCCTTCGCCACAAGATCCATTCTGCTGGCGATAAACTCCTGATTCGAGGGCAGGAAGTAGATCACCATATCCCTGATGACGAGCTTCATCATCTCCGAGCGGCGAAAAACCGTATCCACCAGCGTGTAGAGCAGCACAATAAAGGGAAGGAACGACAGAATCGCGTTGGCCGCCACGCTGAAGGCAAAGGTGTGCACCTCGCTGTCCAGCAGGTAGCTGATCAGTTCTTTCAGGGGGGTGAGCTTGTGCGAAGCTGGCTTTTCAGCCGCCTCCATTGCACTGGCTGCCATAACCGCTGTCTCGCCCTGAGCTCCGGATTTTGAAATATCCGCCACGTGCTGCTCCTGCTCGTCCGCTTTGTGCCGCCGAGGCTTCTCTCACCCGCCTCGCGCAATTCCATAAAAGTTCTGAATAAGTCGATGTTTTAAAGGGTACCGGCATTAGCCCCTAAGGGAATGCGGCAATACCAAACAATTCGCTCAGAGCTTCGCTGGAATGGCCTCTTCTACAAGGATAGACGCTATTCGTTGCGCAGTCGGTCGAGCGCCCAGTGCGCCGCCTCGCGCAATCCCTCATCCGCCGCTTCGGCCCATTCTTTCAGCCGGGGCGTGAATCGATCCAGCCCGCTATTGCCCATCGCAATCGCCACATTGCGCCTGAATCCGAAAAATCCCGCCCTGCGCACAGGCGAGCCGTTGAACTCCTTTTCAAACGCCGCTTCGTCCATTGCCGCCAGAGCTTCCAGCGCAGGATTTACCAGTTCCGTGCGTGCCGCCAGCTCCGGATCCGCGCCAGCGGGCGCTCGCTGGTTCCAGGGGCAAACCTCCTGGCAGATGTCGCAGCCGAAGATCTGCCGTCCCATGCGCGCCATCAACTCCGGCGCAATCGTTCCTTTGTGCTCGATGGTCAGGTACGCGATGCACCGCGACGCATCCATCTGATGAGGCGCAATCAGCGCGCCCGTCGGGCAGGCATCCAGGCAGCGGCGGCAGCTTCCGCAGCGGCCGTGTGGCGCCAGAGGCGCTTCATCCTTTTCCGCCTCAAGCGAGGTCAAAAGGACTGCCAAAAATCCAAACGAGCCCAGCTTTGGATGAATCAGGCAGGTATTCTTTCCCGTCCAGCCGAGGCCAGCCGCCGAAGCCAGCGCGCGCTCCATCACGGGCCCGGTATCGACGAAAGCCCGCGCTTCGAAGGAGCCAAGTTCCTTGTGCAGCCGCGCCTCCAAGGCTTTCATCCGCTTCAGCAGCACCTTGTGATAATCGCTGGGCCGCCGCTGGCCGCTGGCGTCCACTTTGCTCGACCACGCGTATCGCGCAATCCATCCCGCGTCCTCGGCGGCCGGAGCGGTCGAGCGCGGCTGCGGGCTGTTGTAGCTGGCCCAGCAGACCACCACCGAACGCGCCCACGGAAAAGGCGTCTCCACACGCGACCGCAGCCGTTGCCCATCCTCGCCGTTGCGTTCCATGTAGCGCATGGAGCCCGCGCGTCCCGCCCGCACCCACTCCTCGAAGCGCGCCGCCTCCCGCTCCTGGTTTGCGTAGGGAAGCACAACCAGCCCCGCCTCTGCGAATCCGGCTTCCAGCGCCAAGGCGCGCACCCGCTCCCGGCTCAGACAGACAGGCAAGCCGCGCGTCTGGCCATGCGCGGAGTTCAGCAAATCTTTGGGCAAAGCATTCTGCATGGAACCGCCGGCACACCTGTTTGCGTATTGGATTGAGCGTGTTCAATTGCGGACGGCAAACGGCGCAAACGAACACCCGAAAGAGCGGATTGAAATCCAAAACGTCTTTCATCTCCTGCGATTTCAGCATATTCCCTCTTTTGTGGCTTTGGCAGACCATATGCAAACCAATGAGAGCGTGAAGCTGGCGCCGCAACCGCGGCCGCTCCAGCAAAAAACGGTTTTCAAGGAGGTTCTCTTATGACCGGAACGATTTCCATCCCGGGAAACGCAGAGATTTTCCCGGCCACTGAGCAGGCCGAAACTACCGAGTTGGTCAGAGGCAACGAGCAGAAGTTGCTAGCCCGGCTCTCTGCACGGGTGCGCCTGCAAAACGTGACGCTCAACCTCGAACGGGTCGAGCGCATTGATGCCGCCGGCATCTCGGCCCTGCTTTCTCTCTATGCCAGCGCCCGCGCGGCCGGCCATCTTTTCACCGTGATTAATCCCGCTCCGCATGTGGCTGAAATCCTGAGTTTGGTGGGTTTGCGCCGGGTTCTTCTGTCCCGCATTGTGGTTACTAAATCACATCCCGGCGCACGCTGTGATGCCCCCTCCGCGCGGAAACACCCGTCAAGACTCGAAATTCCCGCATAGTGACACGTGCCGTCCCATATCGCGAAACGGGATGCTTAAAAGTGGAACATGGACTCAATAAGAGCTAAATCGTATGTGACCTTCAGCACAGGCAACCGTATCTTTAGGGAGCTATTTGTACTTGCGGCTAAACAAACCGCACAATGCGGTCCGATATTTGGATGATCCGAACATTCAGCCTGAAAGCACCTGCTGTTGATGTGCTGAAGTTCTGTTCTGACCTCCTCTCTTTCGGACAGCATCAGCGGAATCCTATGTACGGGGGGAACAACCATGACGCAGGGCGCTATGGGCAAGGCGTCTGCTCGCAAGGCAGACACATCGTCAACCAAGCACATCTACTTCTTCGGTGGTGGCAAAGCCGATGGCAATGGCCGCATGAAGGATGAACTGGGCGGAAAAGGCGCCGGGCTGGCCGAGATGACCAATGCCGGATTGCCCGTGCCTCCTGGATTTACCATCCAAACCGAGGCTTGTCGCGAGTTTATGCGCGGTGCTCTCGATCCCGAGGTTGACAAGGAGATGTACGCCGCCCTGGAGCGGTTGGAAAAGCTGCAAGGCCAGAAATTGGGCAAGGGCGAGAATCCCTTGCTGGTGAGTGTTCGTTCCGGCGCCAAGTTTTCCATGCCCGGCATGATGGACACCATTCTCAACCTGGGCCTTAATGACGAGGCCGTTGAAGCGCTGGCCAAGCGCAGCAACAATCCCCGTTTTGCCTATGACTCTTACCGCCGCCTGATCCAGATGTTTGGCGATGTCGTGCTGGAGATGGGAAAGAAGGGTTTCGAGCATATCTTCGATGGCGTCAAGAAGCGCGTCAAGGCCAAATATGACTATGAGCTGCAGCCCGATGCGTTGAAAGAAATTATCTCCGAGTACAAGAAACTCATCCTCAAGGAAACCAGCAAGCCTTTCCCGCAGGAGCCGCTGGAGCAGTTGGTTGCCTCCCGCGACGCTGTCTTCCGCAGTTGGATGAATGAGCGCGCCAAGACCTATCGCCGCATCAACCGCATCGACGACTGGCTGGGTACAGCGGTCAATGTGCAGGCCATGGTCTTCGGCAATCTGAGTGAGAACTCCGGCACCGGCGTTGGTTTTACGCGCAATCCCGCCACGGGCGAGCACGTCTTCTTTGGCGAATATCTGATGAACGCGCAGGGCGAGGACGTGGTTTCCGGCGTGCGCACGCCACTTTCCATTAGCGAACTGGAACGCGCCATGCCGCTGGTCTATGAGCAGTTGCGCGGCATCACCGCGAAGATGGAAAAGCACTATCGCGATATGCAGGACTTCGAGTTCACGATCCAGGATGGCAAGCTCTATATGCTGCAGACCCGCAACGCCAAGCGCACCGGCCTGGCCGCGGTTCGCATCGCCATCGACATGGTTCGCGAAGGACTCATCACGCAGAGCGAAGCCGTTCTCCGTGTCGAGCCCAATCAGCTTTATGACTTTCTGGTTCCCCGCTTGGTGGAAAAGGACGAAAAAATCGAAGTCCTTGCCACCGGCCTGCCTGCTTCGCCGGGCGCGGCTGTCGGCCAGATCGTCTTCACCGCCGAGGAAGCCGTCAAGCACCACGCCAAGGGCACATACGAGAACATCATTCTGGTGCGCGGCGAAACCACTCCGGAGGACATCGCCGGCATGGAAGTCGCGGACGGCATTCTCACATCGCGTGGCGGCATGACCTCTCACGCCGCGGTTGTTACTCGCGGCATGGGCAAGTGCTGCGTGGCTGGCGCTGGCGATTGCACCGTCGACGAAGCCAAGAAGGAATTACGCGTTCTGGGGCATACTTACAAAGAAGGCGACTGGCTTTCGCTGGACGGCACCACAGGCCGCGTCATCGCGGGTAAGTTAAAGACACTGGAAGCGCAGCCTGACGATCCAGATCTGGTCAAGTTCATGAGCTGGGTTGATCCGGTCCGTCGTCTCCAGGTTCGCGCCAATGCCGACATTCCACGCGACGCCAAACTGGCGCGCTTGTTCGGCGCACAGGGCATCGGCCTTTGCCGCACTGAGCATATGTTCTTTGCCGAGGATCGCATCGGACATATGCGCGACATGATCCTGGCGGACAACGAAAAGGATCGCCGCGCCGCGCTGAAGAAGCTGTTGCCCATGCAGCGCGCCGATTTCCTCGGCCTTTTCAAGGCCATGGAGTCGCTGCCGGTTACCGTCCGCCTGCTCGATCCGCCGCTGCATGAGTTCCTGCCCAAGCGCGCCGACCTCATGGTGGAAATCACCCATCTTGAGGACACCAAGCCCCGCTCGCCCAAGCTGAAGGAACTGCGTACGCTGCTGGAGCGGGTTGAGGAACTGGGCGAAGTCAATCCCATGCTCGGACTGCGTGGATGCCGCCTCGGCATCGCCTTCCCCGAGATCACGGAGATGCAGGCTCGCGCGCTGTTTGAGGCTGCGGCCGCCATCAAGAGCAAGGGCGGCGATCCGCATCCGGAAATCATGGTTCCGCTGGTCGGCTCCATTGAAGAGATGCACCATCAGGCCACCATCATTCGCCGTGTTGCCTCTGAAGTCTTCAAGGATAAAGGGGTAACCGTCGATTACAAGGTGGGCACCATGATTGAAATACCGCGTGCGGCTCTCACCGCCGACAAGATCGCTGAAGAGGCTGAGTTCTTCAGCTTCGGAACCAACGATCTGACGCAGACCACTCTCGGTATCAGCCGCGACGACATCAACCACTTCCTGCCGGCCTACTTGAAAGCGGGCATCTTCAAGCAGGATCCCTTCGCCACGCTTGATCAGCAGGGCGTCGGCCAACTGGTAAAGATGGGCACGGCCAAGGGACGCAGCACGCGGCCCAATCTCCATGTCGGCATCTGCGGCGAACATGGCGGCGATCCAGAGTCCGTCAAGTTCTGCCACAAAGTCGGCCTCAACTACGTCTCCTGCTCGCCCTTCCGTCTGCTGACGGCCAGGCTGGCGGCGGCGCAAGCGGCCATCGAGGAGAAGCTGACCGGACCGAATATGCACTCCAACGCATAACCGGCCTTGCCGGTTGAACCGCGAAGGGCGCAGCCTGTTGGCTGCGCCCTTCGTGTGTTCGTGCCTATTTGATGTGGTCTAAATTTGGACGGTTGCGCGACGGGCTCGCGGTGTATTCCGGTAAAGATCCGTGTAGGCGTCGACCATTGCTCGCAGAGTAAAGTGCGAATGAAAGGAATTTTTCGCGTTCGCCGAGAATTGCGCCCGCTCCCGATCGCCTGTGGCCAGTCGCAGAATTGCCTTGGCCATTTCGGCAGGATCCTCAGGCGGAACAATCAATCCAGCTTTGGCCAGCCGTACAGCTTCTGCCATTCCTCCCACGTCGGTCACGACGGCCGGTAGCCCGAGCGAGAAGGCTTGCAGAAGCGACATGGGCAAGCCCTCCGACTTCGACGACATGATAAAAGCGTCGGCAGCGGAGAAAAACGGCGACACGTCGAGCTGCTGCCCCCAGAATTTCACTCGCGGCGCAATCTCCAACTCACCGGCCAGTTCCTCCAGGGTTTTTCGTTCAGCCCCATCGCCGACAATCCAGAGCCGCAAGTTCGGCATCGACGAGAGCGCCACGCGAAAAGCCCTCAGTAGCAGTTGGTGGTTTTTCACGGGTGCAAGCCGGCCCACATAGACCAGCGTGAAGCCGTCATTTTGCGGCCATTGCTCCTGTTCTACGCGGTCAAGCGGAATCGCGCCGTTGTAGACGCGAACAATTTTCCGTGCCGGAACAGAATGAAGCTCTCTTATATTGTTGGCCGTTGCGTCGCAGATACCAACAATCCAATCGCAGAAAACCGCCGCACAGGCATACTTCAACTCCCGAACCAGTTCATGCGGCGGAGCGACCAGACTATGTCGGGTCGACACAATGCTTGGCACGCCCGCCATCCTGGCAGCCAGGGCTGCATACACGGTTGGCGTTGGGTTGTGAAGATGAACGACGTCGGGACGAGACTCTTTAAAAATACGATAAAAATTTCGGATTGCGTCGGGCAAGTGCAGCGCCACATTTGCCTGCACGGAGAATCCTTCTGTTTGCATGCGCTCGCCGAGCGGACCAAGAGCCCCCACCGCATAGACGCAAGGCTGATCCCCTTGTTCCCGCTGCAAACAGCAAATCTGCGAGACGAGCGTTTCGGCGCCGCCCACCTCCATGCTGTCTACAACGTGCGCGATTTTCATACGGATTGCCCCAACCTCTGGCAGTAAGATGCCGATCTGACTGCGATTTCTGTTGATCCGGAACAAAATGATTGCATAATCAAAGATCTGTCATCCTGAGCGACCAGAGCGCACCGGGGCCCCCGGCGAGCGGTCTTTGCTCGCTGGGGTGGGAAGCGACGGGAGTCGAAGGATCCGCGGTTGTTCTTTTCTTCTCTCATATCGAAATTCAATCATGCCGGGCCAATAACCTTGCCCCCGGCAAGCTGTCCAACCGCCTGACTCAGTGCATCATATTTACAGTTCGAAGCATAACGTACATCAAAAGTACCAGCGAGACAGCCAGGATTCCGGCATACCGGACTGCGCGGGACGCTCGCAGGCGAGGCGCTATCATCTTCCGCTCCAAAGCCATCTGGAAAACCACCTCAATCATGCCTCCCAATAGAAAAAACGTCATGGTAAAGGCCCGCGAAAGAAACCATCCCGCAACCAGAAAGCCTGTCAGCGAGAGAATCAGCAAATGCCCCAGACTGTTGATATCCGCTTTGTCGATGACTTCAATCTTCTTTGTTGCCTGCCGATAGAGTCCTTCCTCCGGCTCGATCGGCTCCCCCTCGCTGACCTTGGCCGGCGAAGCAACGACCGCGACATCCCTTATCGAGCAAAACAGAAACAAGCTCCAGAAATACAATCCGATGGAACCCAGCTCCGCCGCACAAACCGCGATTGAGTTGTGCGCGGTATGACCGAGATAATCCGGCAAGCCTCCAAAACCCACTCCAAACAACGGATGAGATTTCAGTAGTTGCAGGCTTTCACCCCAAAGCTCCGTGCGGTCTGAGCCTGCGCCGACGGAAATGCCGCGTCCTCCGGTGAAGTTCATGGCCATTGCCGCCGCGAATAGTCCCCCGGCTAACAGCGCGGACGGAATCGTCCCAATACGACGTCTCCCTGCCAGGATTCCCATCGCCAACAATGCCAGCAAGGCGCCGCGCGAATGCGTCAGAAATACCCCATACAACAACGCGCATACCGGCAACAAGACAAGAAAAAAATTCAGAAACATTCTCTTTGGGCGCCAGAAGATGAACGCAAGCGGGACTAAGCAGACGACAAGCTGGGCAAAGTCGTTTGGGTCGTTGATTCCTCCCAGTCCTCTTATGCGGTAGAACAGCGCTCCGGCATCATCTTTCATCGTAAAAACGTAAGGATGCTGCTGGTCCCATTGATTCGTAATAGCGATTCCGCTGCCCCCTGCCGGAAGCCGGCCGCCATCCGGCCCGCCATGGTACAGATCAAAGGCTCCATGCGCAATGACAAACAGGCAGACAAACAACATCAGAACAACGATGGTTTGAAGCCTTTTTTTCGAGTTTGAGTGCAGGCATACAAGAAAATAGGCGTAAATGCTTGGAATGAAGTCGAGGAATGCTTGGACGGCTCCGGTAACCCAGTGTTCCGCAGCCAGCACGGACAGAAAAACCGCAAACGCCAACCCAATCAGCCCGGCGGACTGTGGCGCCTTCAAAATGTAGGATTTTATAACCGCGGGCAGGGATAAAAAAAACAGAATGATCGCGAGAATCAATTCAACATGAACAGCCGCCAGCGGCCCGAATATCGTTGCGGGCGTGAGGTAAAACGTAACGAAATAGAGAACGCTGAGAGCAAAGATCATTCGCTTGGTCTGAGTCGTGGTGCGGACACCAGAATAAACTAAACGGCAGGCCGAAGCCATCGGGAATCGCGGTCTGGAGAAAGCAAGACCGGCAACCGCGCGTGCAGATAGATACAAGCAGCCGTCTGCATGGCAGGCACGACAGTCCCTGATACTATGAATGCGAGGTAAGGATGTTAAGCTGGCTGCCTGGGATTCCCGCGAAAACGGCAATCTGAATTCATGCGCAAAAAAGGTTGGCTCTGCGCAGGGGAGCTTTCGGATGAACAATTTCGGCCAGCAGAAACCTCTGCTTCTTTGGCGCCCAAATTGCCAAGCCGCATCGCCTTGCTCGACGGCCTTCGCGCAGTCTCGATTCTCCTTGCGCCTGTCGGTCACTCGGCCGACTCTCTGAAAGCCTTGCGATTTCTCGTTCCGTTCATTCTTTTCGGCAACCTTGGCGTGCTGAGTTATTCGCTTTGGTGATCCGGCACAAAGCAATTGCATCTTGATCCGACAGAAGGAATAATTGACTTCATGGAACTTCCCCGGCACGCAGAAATCTGGCTTGTACCGTATATGAGGGACCGCCTGCGCCGTGCTCTGTGCGGCACAAGGCCGAAGCGTGCTTGGGTTGTTGTCGCCGATCACTACGAACCTCTGGGGATGGGCGCATCCGAGGCAGTCGCGCTCGGCCGCGTCGCCCGGTGGCGCGATAAGTGGCCAAGAATTGCCGATGACGCTCCCAGGGACGCAGCCGGCCAGCGGCCGCAATACAGTTTCTTTTATCCGCAGGAAGAGTACCGGCGCGACCTGCTTGACGGCATTGCGGAGATGGTGCGACTGGGCGTCGGCGATGTGGAAGTTCATCTGCATCACGACAAGGAAGAGCGCGATTCCTTTATCCAGAAAGTCACCGAATTTTGCAACCGTTTGAGGGACAATCATGGCCTGCTTCACCAGCAGGATGGCCGCACAGTCTTCGGCTTCATCCATGGCAACTGGGCGCTCGATAACTCGCGCCCGGATGGCAAGTGGTGTGGCCTGAACGGCGAGATCGCCTTGTTGCGCGAGCTGGGCTGCTACGCCGACTTCACCATGCCCTCTGCTCCTTCGCCGACTCAAGGGCGCATCGTGAATCAAATCTATTGGTGCACGAGTAACTCCGGCAATCAGCCAAAGTCCTATGACCGTGGAATTGAAGCTACCGTGGGCGGGGGCAGGCGCGGAGACTTGTTGATGATGACCGGGCCGTTGGGCGTGCGCTTTGGCGAGCGTCTGCTGCCGCGTTTGGAAGCAGGAGAACTTGCCGGGTACGATCTGCCAACGCCTGCGCGGGTACGCCAATGGTTCGATCTGGCGCCCACCATCGGCGATGATCTTTTCCTGAAGCTCTACACGCATGGCGCGCAGGAGCGGAACTCCGAGCCGCTGCTGAACGGCGGACTCGGCAACCTTTTCCGCTGGCTCGCGGAAGAGGCTGGACGAAGAGGCATGGAGATCCACTGGGCCACGGCCTGGCAAATGTATCAGGCGGCCAAGGCGCTGATTCGCTGATCGCAAACAGGAAGCAACTCGGTTCTTGTCGAAGATGAAAGTGCGGAATTGCTGGAGTTATCGAAGGAAATCCTTCAACCTTTCATTCCATGGTGAAAAACGTTCGGCGTCCTTGGCGCAAGCGTAACTCGACTCCGGACTGTTCGATCTGACGGCAATGTCCTGAGTCCATGGCCGTCCCTGTCGCAAGGCAGCTTCCCGCAAGATCAAGTTCAGTTTCTCATTCGACTTGAAACATGAAATGTGTTCCACGCCCCATTTTCTGGGACTTATACCGCTCTCAATCAACCGATCAACAGCGGCTTCCAAATGTGCTTCCTCAGCCAGAAGACCCGTCTCCGGAACAATGTTCTTTCTGATACCGCCGACATGGTTTGAAAGAACCACAACCGGCACGTTGCAAAAGATACTTTCTGCGATCGCCCGATTGCTTCCTTCTTTCAGACTTAACAAGATTGACACTTTCGATCGGCAAGTCAAATCCATGACTTGCTCGTATGGAATCCAGTCGAAGATCGTGATCTGGTCCATAACTCCATAATGTTTCGCCAGTCGCTCAATATCATCCCGTGTTTTGCCGCTCCAATGGACGCCGATCAGCACAACCTTGTAGCGCCGCTTGGCCTCTCGGAGCATACGAAACAAAACAAAATGCCTCTTCCACGCTCCCCAATTCGAATTCATTACGATGTCGAATTCTTTTGGGCTTTCCAGATAGGTTTCTGCCGCCCGAGGGTCAACCCAGTCGCATGGTCCCAAGTCGACTGGCACCAGATTCGAGTTAAGCCTTTTCAGAAAAGCAAAATCATTTTCTTCGGCCGAAAGAACGAATATCTCATCGTTCCAGCGCGTGTACTCCAGCATTTCTGGGTAACAGTACCCCGACCATGATGGTTCGAATACAAGAGTATAGTCGTCAAGAAGCTGGCGAAGATTCATGCCGGAGAGAAGACTCTTGATGGTGTCATTGACCATGACAAACAGCACGCCCTTTTCGCCGCCGGCAGCAGGCGCTTTCAGCACCATCAGGCGATTGCCCAGGCAAGATCTCAAATCCGATACAGGCAGTTGCTGAAGATCCCGGTAAATCGCATCGCGATTCGCCAGGATATAGGGCTCGACGAGTTTTCTGAACCATTGAATCCGTGCTGTCCGATGCACTTGGGAAAGAGCCTTGATCGCGCCTTTACGCCTTCCCATGAGCGCCAGAAAAAATCCACAGGCCATAAACAGAGCAAGTCCGGAATGAACGACAAATGAACTTTCCGTCGCCCGTTGACGTGCGACCGAGCACGACGTTTTCAGATCCATAACAAGTTCTCCATGAGCTATGCGGGCTTATCTGCCGCCAAGGATGCTCGTATGGTTGACTGCGTGAGATCAAGAATCGGCAGGCCACTGGCTTTCATCTGCTCAAGCGCCGCGGGCGTGGGCTTTTGCGCGATGACCAGCGCGTCGGAGGAGGAAATCAGCTCATCCAGTCCGCGCAGCAGCAGACGGCCGATGTGCGGCAACGCTGAAACCACAAATCGGAGATTGCTGCCGTAGATCTCGTCGAGTTGAATGTGCGGATCATGAATTCTGACCGGACGGCCCTTGCCGATCAGGTGCTCAATAATGGTGATCACCGGGCTTTCGCGAAGATCGTCCGTATCTTCCTTGAAGGCCAGGCCGTAGACGCCGATTCGCTGCCCCGGCAGCTCAAGCACGTCATGAATGCTGCGGCGCAGGTGCTCGTCGTTCGACGGCAGCACGGACTCCAGCAGCGGCAACTTCAGATCGAGCCTGGAAGCGCGGAAGGCCAGTGCGCGCAGGTCTTTGGGCAAGCACGATCCGCCAAAGGCGAAGCCCGGCTTGAGATAGGCCGGAGAAATATTGAGCTTCGTGTCCCGGCACATGGTTGCCATCACTTGTGCGGCGTCGACGCCAACTCGGCTGGCGAGCGAACCGATCTCGTTGGCAAATCCGATTTTCAGCGCGTGAAAGGCGTTGCAGGTGTACTTGATCATCTCGGCCGTGCGCAACGACACCAGAGAAACTTCGCCCGGAAGGCTCGCGTACAAGTCAGCAACAGACTGTGCGGCCTGATCCGAGCTTCCTCCGACAACCAGCAGCGTGGGCTCCAGAAAATCTTTCACGGCGGTGCCTTCCCGGAGGAATTCCGGATTGGCAACGATCGCCAAATTCTCCTTCTGGGCAAAAGCCATCTCAAGAAGGCTCTCGCACGTACCGGGGAAGACGGTGCTCCGCACGGCAACGGTCAAAGGCTTGCTTCGGGGCCGAAGCAGGGAGGAAATGTCGTTGCAGACCCGATACAGATAACTGAGATCGATGTTTCCGTTGGCCTGCGAGGGCGTGCCGACGCAGAGCATCACGACATCCGCCGCGGCTAAAGCCTCCGCCGTGAGCGACCCAGCCGTCAGGCGTCCATTGGCGACATTCTTTTGGATCAGGCTTTCCAGCCCGGCTTCAAAAAACGGCGATTGCGCTTTCCGGACGGCTTCGACCTTGTTGAGGTCACTGTCCACGCCGAGCACGTCGTGCCCAATCTCTGCCAGACACGCGGCGCTGACGCAGCCGACGTATCCCAGCCCCATTACAATGACGTTTTGCTTTCTATTCATACCTTTGGCTCCGATTCCATACGATGGGAGCTTATCATAAAAGAGCGGTCAGCTCTCAATCCCTTTCTCCGGCGAGGAGATCTTTTCTGGCGATGAAAATTCTTTGGGTTTGCCCTTTTTTCTTGCATCCTACCGATCGCGGCGCCCAAATTCGCACCCTCGGTACGCTGAAGCAACTGCACCGGCGGCATGAAATTCATTTTGCCGCGCTCAATGACCCCAGCAATCTCGAAGGGCCGGAAAGAAGCACGGAGTACTCAAGCCGCCACTTTTCCGTGGCGCACTCCGCGCCTGCAAGAAAGTCCCTGGGCATTCTTCCGCAGCTTGTTGGCAGCCTTGTCAACCCCGTGCCGATGGCCGTCTCCCGCTATTTCTCGAAGCAACTGAAGCAGCAGATTGACGCCCTGGTCGCCGCGGAACACTATGACTCCATCGTCTGCGATTTTCTGGCGGCGGCTCCAAATTTGACGGACCTTGGCCAGTGCGTGCTTTTCCAGCATAATGTCGAGACGACGATCTGGCGGCGTCATGTCGAGCAGTGTGGTTCTCTTCCGAAAAAGCTTTTCTTTCAGATGCAGGCCAGCAAGATGGAGGCTTATGAAAGAAAAGTGTGCCGGGCGGCGAAGCACGTGATTGCGGTTTCTGAGATCGACGCCGCCAGAATGAAACGCATGTTTGGAATCGAGACCGTCACCAGCGTGCCGACGGGTGTCGATGTGGAATACTTCGCGCCCCAGAGCGACGCATCCTGCGCGTCGGACATGGTTTTCTGCGGGTCCATGGATTGGCTCCCCAACGTGGATGCGGTGGTCTATTTCCTTTCGGAGGTGCTTCCGTTGATTCGCGAGCGAATTCCTGGCGCGACCTTCACCATCGCGGGGCGCTCACCCGACGCCAAGGTACTGAAGGCGGTACAGGGGCTTACCGGCGTAACGGTCACCGGCAAGGTTGATGATATGCGGCCCTATCTTTGGGGCGCAAAGATTTCCATCGTGCCGATCCGCATCGGCGGAGGAACCCGGCTGAAGATCTATGAGTGCATGGCGGCAGGAGTCCCCGTGGTTTCCACAACGGTGGGCGCCGAAGGACTGCGTTACAAGGATGGCGAAGACATTGTGCTGGCCGACGATGCAGGCAGCTTTGCCGATGCCTGCATGCGCCTGCTCAGCGAGGACGCAGCCCGTCGCGACCTCGCTCAGAACGCTCTCGATCATGCGCAAAGGGAGTTCTCCTGGGAGGCTGTCAGTCGCGAGTTCGAGGCAATCCTCGACCGGAATCGGCTTTCTTCCAACTAAGTTCAAACAAAGGTCAGTCGATGAAAATTGCGGTTATTACCCGGTATTTTCCAAGCTCCGCTGAGCCTTGGCAAGGGCGGTCGGCTTATCAAACGTTGCGCGTGCTTGCTCGCAAGGCCGATGTCGAGGTCTTCTATCCCAACGCAAGTTATCCGTCGCTGCTGAAGCCGCGCAGCCGGAGTTATGACCGGCTGGACGCATCTTTCAGTCCCCCGGATGTTAGGGCAAGTTACTATAACTATTTTGCGCTGCCGCTTGTCACGCGGCCTTTGAACGGATGGGCTACGGCCTGCGCCGTACTGCCGGCCGTGCGCCGCTTCGCTCCAGATCTTATCTTTGGTTGCTTTTTGTATCCCGATGGCTATGCCGCTCTCAAGATTGGCAAAAAGCTCGATGTTCCTGTCGTCGCCATGAGCATCGGCTCCGACATCAACAGAATCGGCGATCCCATATCGGCCATGCATACGCGCACGGTTCTGCGCGAAGCCGACTTTCTGGTCACGGTGAGCGGCGATCTGCGGGACAAGGCTGTCGTTATGGGCGCATTGCCAGAGAAAGCCCGCGCCATAGTCAACGGCTGCGATCTCTCGGTTTTCCATCCCATGGATTGCCTTGCGGCGAGGCAGAAGCTGCATATCGATCCTGCCGCGGAGGCCGTCGTTTACATCGGGCGCATGGACGTGAAAAAAGGGTTGCGCGAATTGGTCGAAGCCGCGGCGTTGCTGCATCCGGAGCGCCCGAATCTGCACGTCTACATGGTCGGCGAAGGGCCGGATAGACGGCTGATCGAGTACGCTATCGAGGCGCACAACGCCACCAGTTATATTCATCCGCTGCCCGGTTGCGCCTTCGACGAGGTCGCCGTCTGGATGGCGGCAGCCGATCTGGTCACCTTGCCGAGTTACATGGAAGGCTGCCCCAACGTGGTGCTGGAGGCACTGGCCAGCGGCCGGCCGGTTGTCGCTACAAAGGTTGGCGGCATTCCGGAAATCATGGACGGCGAATGCTGCCGTCTTGTGCCTCCGGGGGATGCCGTGGCGCTGGCTCAGGCGCTGGCTTTGGTCCTCGACAAAAGCTGGAATGCCGAGGCCATCTCGGCGCACGGCAGTCGAAGCTGGGAGACGGTCGCGACGGAGTTACTCAAGATTTTCGAATTCCTCGTAGCCAGTCACAAGAAAGCTAGTGCATGAGTTTTCTACAAAAATCCGGTTGCTGGTTCATTCGTGCGCTCGCGGCCACCGGGCTCATTACGGTGCTGGTCATCTCCACGCCCATTGTTTCCTGGTGGGTCAGGGCTTACTCCGGTCCCATCGAGCAGCCCAAGGGCGATGTTCTCATCCTGCTCAGCGCCGCGGCCGATGACAGAGGCGGTATCTCCTACTCATCGTACTGGCGCGCGCGCCAGGCGCTTTTTGCGTGGCAAACCGGAGGCTTCAAGAAGATTGTCATCAGCGGCGGCGGCGGTCCCGGCATCTTCAACTATCTGCTCGCCCTCGGCATTCCCCGCGAAGCGATGGTTGCCGAGTGGCGATCGACCAGCACGCGCGAAAATGCAATCGAGACGGCGCGCTTGGTCCAGGGGATACCCGGCAAGAAGGTGCTGCTCACCAGCGATTTTCATATGTACAGAGCGTTGCGCGTTTTTCACAAGCAGGGCATCGATGTGACGCCGATGGCGGTTCCAGATCTGCTGCACTCGACCGAGAACTGGCAGGGGCGCTTTTCCGCCTTCGAGACCATGCTGATCGAGTCCTGCAAGATTGCCGACTATGCTGTTCACGGCTGGATTTGAGCTTTTCGTTTCACTTCGACGCCGTGTCTTCTGGCGGAATCGAGCTTGAAGCCGGATTCGCCGCCTCGGACGGTACTTGCTGAAAGCCGCCATCCGGCGAGTCCTCCAACTTATAGAGCAGCGATCGATAGCTGATGTTGAGCCACTTGGCCGTCTTCCGGCGATTCCAGTCATTCGCCTTCAGCACCTTCAGAATGATCTGACGTTCCAAATCGTGCGTGGCGGCCTTGGTGATTTCCTTGAGCGAAATGGGCTTGGTTAGGTCAATTTCGGAGAGCGCTTCTGCGGAATGAACCGGAGCCGATGAAACCATCTCCTCCACCAGAGCCTTTTCGTCGCCGATCAGGACGTGACTGCGGATCATGTTTTCCAACTGCCGTATGTTTCCGGGCCAGTTGTACTGGCGCATCAAATGCGTGACCTCGCGCGAAAGCGGCTTCGGGCTGCGGTTCAATTCCTTCGCGTGCTGATCAAGAAAATAGTCAATCAGCATCGGCAGATCCACGATTCGCTGGCGCAGCGGCGGCAGTTCGATGGTGACTGCGTTGATGCGGAAAAGAAGATCCAGCCGGAAGCTCCCATCCCCGGTTCGCTGCCGCAGGTCTTCGCTGGCAGCGCTGACCAGCCGGATGTCGACCTTTCTTGGCTCTTCGCCTCCCACCCGCATGAAGCTGCCATCCTGAAGCATCTCCAGCAGCTTGGCCTGCGCAGACAGCGCCAGATCGCCAAGTTCATCCAGGAACAAGGTGCCTCGATGAGCCCGTTCCACGCGACCAACTTTGGTTGCGTACGCTCCCGTGAATGCGCCTTTTTCATAGCCGAACAGTTCCGACTCGATCAGCGAGTGGGGAATCGCGGGGCAGGCCACTTTGACCAGCGCGCCCTGCGAACGATTCGAGTGCGCATGCAATAGCTTGGCGAAAAGGTCTTTGCCGGTTCCGCTCTCGCCCTGCAAAAGCACCGGAAGGGTCGTTTGGGCAACTTGTTCCAGCTTCTCTCTGGCAACGGCCATCGGGCGGGATTGGCCGAAAAGAATCTCAATCGGAGGCAGATCGTGGAGATTGAGCGAGTTATTTTTTTGTTTCAAAGATATGACCTGTCTGAATAAGTGGGTGTGTTACATGATGATATGCAGCTTTACTGCCAAGCTCAATTTTTTCCTTTAGGTAACCATAAGAGATACGCACGTAACATCAAAAAAGCGTACAGGTAATATTGCATCCCATTCATGCGTCGAAGGCTGATTCTTTGAGCGGACAGATGAAAAAAGTTGCACAAAGAGCGAATCATTTACCATTCTGAATGGTAATATCGTTCACAGCGACAAACGACCCCATCGTTTTTGCCATGATGTGAGAGTGAATCCCCCTTCTCTCTCAATGGAAGCAGAACCTCCGGTAGCCGGAGGTCGTTCGTCACTCCTTTGCAAATCGCAACGAGGTCATTCAAATGTTTTGTCACGCCCATCAGGCGAGCAAAGGTGTCTTCAGACTCCGCCCGGCACGGTTTGGCGGTTGGGGAAAAGGGTAGGGATTGTGAACGTTTCATCCGCGGTATCGAAGAAGAAAAAGAGCAAGCGCCGCCCGCTTATCGCAGTCCTTGATCCGGATCCCGCAATCCTGCGTTATCTCCGCCGCATTCTCGCGGACCGCTTCGGACTGAGCCTGTTTACCGAGGCCGCGGAACTGGTGGAAAGTCTAAAAAAGCCTCCCGTGCCCGACCTACTTTTTATGGATTGGCATCTTGACGGAGCGCTCTCTCTTGACCTGCTCACGCAGCTCCATGCCAGCAAGCCGACGCTTCCGATCGTCATGCTTTCCTGCTCATCGGACCTGAAGGAAGTCGTGGCGGCGACGCGCCTGGGCGCCACGGATGTGGTCCTCAAGCCTTTTCGGAAGGCTGACATCGATCTGGCTGTGCGCGAGTGCCTCCAGCAGACCGCCACGCAAGAGGACGACGAGGACGAACAGAGCAGCGAAATTCATCTTGATGAGAACACGTCTTTTGTCAGAGCCAGCAATTCCATGCGGGAGATTGAGTCTCAATGCAGGCTCGTGGCGCGCACGGACATTCCTGTTCTTGTGCTGGGAGAGAGCGGCACCGGCAAGGAAGTTGTAACGCTATTCATCCACAAGATGTCGGCGCGCAGCCGCGGCGGTTTCATGAAGGTGAATTGCGCGGCCATGCCTGCCGATCTGCTGGAGAGCGAGCTGTTCGGCTATGAGCAGGGCGCGTTTACCGGAGCGGTCAAGTCCAAGCCGGGCAAGTTCGAGATCTGCAACAATGGCACGATTTTTTTGGACGAAATAGGAGAAATGCCGCCCGTCTTGCAGGCAAAGCTGTTGCAGGTTCTGCAGGACGGAAGCTTTTCGCGCCTGGGCAGCCGGAGCAACATCAAGGTCAATGTGCGTGTGATTGCCGCAACCAATATCGACATCAAGGCGGCGATGGCGCAGAAAATCTTTCGAGAAGATCTCTACTACCGTCTGAACGGCTTCACGCTGAAGATGCCTCCACTGCGCGAGCGCCCGGAGGAAATTCCGACTCTGGCTCGTCACTTCATGCGCAAGGTCGCCGCGAAGTACGACCGCGATCCCTTGCCGATTTCGGAGGTGCTGCTCAGTGCTTTTAGCCGTCACTCCTGGCCAGGAAATCTTCGAGAGCTGGAGAATACGGTCAAGCGCTACTTCATCCTGGGGGATGAACAGGCCATTCTTGACGAGTTGAGCCCCCGCCATGGCGCAGAATTGTATGAGACGGACATGGAAGACAATCATGGCGACGGCAGCCTGAAGCATCTTGTCCGGGACTTGAAGGGCAATGCCGAGTCTGCCGCCATAGCAAGGATGTTGGAGAAGACTGGATGGAACCGCAAGGCAGCCGCAAGCGATCTGCAAATCAGCTACAAAGCCCTGTTGTACAAGATCAAGCAGTACAAGCTGCTTCCTCCGCGGAAACAGAGCAGTCCCCAGCTCTCGAACCGCGAGGCGTAACCCCGCCCTCGGAAATCCCGGCCTCGGTTCTGCCGCAGAAGGTCGTGATCCAGTACGGATCCAGAATGATCAAGGGCTATATCGACTCTCCGGTCTGGAGCACCGTGGAAGAGATGTTGAGCCATGCTCCCCACAGCTATCCGGAGAGCTTCCAGGTTCGTCTTCTCGAATCGAATCTTGTCGAGGAAATCCAGACCAAGGAGATCAAGGCTGTTTTCTATGTAAACAGCTTTGACGGAGACGCGGCTCACGAGCATCTGAATTTCTATTCCCGCGCGCCCATCGTCCACGGAATCTGGGTGCGGCTGCAATTCCTGGATGGCGAAGTCATGGAGGGAATGGTGTACAACTCCATCCGCTATCTGGTCGATCCGGGCTTCTTCCTGCTGCCCACCGATCCGGAGAGCAATAACCGGCTCGTATATGTGCAAAAAAGTTGGCTTGCTGACCATCGCGTCCTCGGCATGCGCAAGCTCTGAGAGGCGAGGGAAGGAACCAATATGAAGTATCTTCAGACGCTGGCCATCCTCTGCATCGAATAGTGGAGAATCCTCGCGGCAATCCCTGTCAACTGTCCCGGCAGGTTCTCTGTGCGGACCACGCGGCCCTGACATCGCACCGAACAACCCGTTGAAAGGGTGATTTCCGGCGGCAATTCGACCAGAAAGTCAAAATCGCCGTCAATCATGGCGCTGTCTGCCGCAGCCAGATGGAAGAACACTCCTTGGTTGCTCAAGTTCTGCGTAAAGCCGGCAACCTTGCGTTTTCCGACAACCACGGTCACCGGCGCGTTGATCCCATAGCGTTGTCTTTCCCGCCGGTTGCTTGCCGATTGTGCGCTGCCAGTCATAAGTTCCTTCCCAACCAGGCGACAAGAGAATTTGCGGCGCAAAAGTGTCACCCCTGCGGCTTGCGGCAATTCTGCTGCCTTCGGTATCCATGGTGTTAGAGCGACATAAATGACGAATGAGTTGTCTGTAAATTCCGCAAAGATGAATGTTAGGGACTCATTTCCACACGCGGCTGTGCAGTCCTCGATGTGCAGCGCTTTGAGAATCGTTCTACGATGGCTTCATGGCAGTGCTTCTGGATCTTCGCGATTTGCAAATCCGTTTTGGAGCCTCAGAGGCGGTGCGCGGCGTCAGCCTGCGGCTCGATGAGGGCGAGGTGCTGGGCCTGGTCGGCGAGTCCGGCTCGGGCAAAAGCGCCACGGCGCTGGCGATTCTTGGCCTGCTTGGCCCAGCCGCAAAGGTTGCGGGGCGGATTCTGTGGCGGCAGGCTGGCGCGGAGGTTCGGGATGGTGACGCCGCCATGATCGATTTGCTGCGGCAGCCCGCAGCGGCTCTGCGGCGTCTGCGCGGCCGGGAGATTGCCATGATCTTTCAGGAGCCGATGACGGCGCTGAATCCGGTCATGTCCATTGGCCGCCAGGTGGCGGAAAGCGCGCAAACGCATTTCCACTCCTGGACGGGCCGCGAGGCCAAAAGAAAGGCGATCGCCGCGTTGGAGGCGGTCTCGATTCCCGAGGCGGCGCGGCGCTACGGGGATTATCCGCACCAGTTTTCCGGCGGCCAGCGGCAGCGAATTCTGATTGCCATGGCGCTGATCAACCGGCCGCGTCTGCTGATTGCCGACGAGCCCACGACGGCCCTGGACGTGACCGTGCAGGCGCAGGTGCTGGATTTGCTTCGGGAGTTGCAACAGCAACACGGCTTGGCGATGCTGTTCATCTCGCACGATTTGGCGGTTGTGGGCGAAGTGGCAAGCCGGGTTGCGGTCATGCGCGCTGGTCAGATTGTGGAAACTGGCCCCTCGGCGCGTCTGCTGACGGCGCCCGAGCATCCCTACACGCGCAGCCTTCTGGCCGCTGTGCCGACGCTGCGGACCAACCGCGCCCAGCCGCTGGCAATGGTTGCTGGCTTGCCAGTCGAAGCAGGGGCACGTTCAGCCCATGCGGAATGAACCCGTGGCGTAATCGAGTGGGCTGGAGAGTGGCGTAACAGACTGCGAAAAAGCTCGTAAAAGGCGTTTCAGTAGGCTGCTTTGTGTCAGGGCACGACTTCAGTCGTGCCGTAAGTGCGCAAAATCAACGCGGGCTTTAGCCCCTGAAGGAATTAGCTAATCGCGCGGAAGAGCCAATAGAGCGTGCCTGACAGCAGCGCAGCGGCCGGCAGCGTGAAGACCCAGCCGGCGGCAATGTTGCGAACCGTGGAGAGGCGCAAGCCGCTGCCGTTCGCGGCCATGGTGCCGGCCACGCCTGAACTGAGCACATGGGTTGTGCTGACCGGCAGGCCAAAGGTGTCGGCGGCGAAGATCGTGCCCATGGTCACCAGCCCAGCGCAGACGCCCTCCGAGTAGGTCATGCTCTCCTTGCCGATCTTTTCGCCCACGGTGACGACGACGCGCTTCCAGCCGACCATGGTGCCCAAACCAAGAGCCAGGGCAACGGCTACTTTGACCCATGTGGGAATAAACCGGATGGAATTGTCCACCTTGCTCTTGTAGTTGGCCAGAACAGCGTCCTCTTGCTTGCTGAAGACGGGCTGCTTGTTCTCTTTCACCAACTGAATGTCGTTCTTCTGCATCAAGCGGATGGCTTCGCCGGCCACGAACATATCGTTGCGGACGTTGGTCTGATCCTGTGCCGGAACGGACTTGAAAACCTTGTAGAGGGCGACTTCGTGATTCAGATCTTCAACCAGCTCCCGAAGCGCCAGAACGGTGTCCGGCTTGATCTGCTGCGTGCGGATGTAGTCGGTGACCTCGGTGCGGGCATCGTCACCCAGAATGCCGTTCTTGTCCACGTGGCGGTCCAGGATTTGCCCAGCCTGCTGGCTGGCGGCGATAAACTGTTGCATCTCCTCAGCGGTGACGGCGTGGTTGAGCGCGTAGGCGGTGGGAACGGTGCCGATCAGGATCAACATGATCAGGCCCATGCCTTTTTGCCCGTCATTGGAGCCGTGGAAGAAGCTGACGCCTGTGCAGGAAAGCACCATGAGAATGCGAATTGGCCACGGTGGCGGCTGGTTTTTTTTTGGCGCTTCGTAAAGCGAAGGAATCTTGATGAGCCGCTTTGTGAGGAACAGCAGCAGCCCAGCGCAGAGGAAGCCGACAAACGGCGAGATGAGCAGTACTTCGAGAACCTTGATGGCCTGGGCCCAATCCACGCCGGAGGCCCCAGCGTGAACGTGCATCAGTTGATTGGCGATGCCCACGCCGAGGATGGAGCCGACCATGGTATGGGAACTGGAAGCCGGAAGACCAAACCACCAAGTGCTCAAATTCCACAGAATGGCGGCGATCAGCAGCGCGAAGACCATCGAAAAGCCTGCTCCGGAGCTGACTTTTAGAATCAGCTCGACAGGCAGCAGCGTCACGATCGCAAAGGCCACGGTGCCGGTCGAGAGCATCACCCCGGCTAGGTTGCAGATTCCCGACCAGACCACGGCGATATCGGGTTCCAGAGAATGGGTATAGATGACCGTGGCCACGGCTGTTGCGGTGTCGTGGAAGCCGTTGACAAACTCGAAACCAAGCGCAATCAGAAGCGCCAGACCCAGCAGCAGATAAGGCCAGATGCTGGTGATTGTGACCGTGTCCAGGTCGCTGGCGACATGATAGGCAATGTAGAAAACGCCGCTTGCCAAGGCCAACAGAAAGATCGCAATCCCCGAGCGGCTCGTTGTCTTTCCCAGCTTGCGATCAAGCACCGACGCGCTTGAGGGCATAGCATTCACCGCAGTTGCCAAATCTGCCATTAGAGTTCACCAAAGCGGCTGGAACAATTCCATGCGCGCCTGGGCCTCCCATGTTGAGACTCGACAATAGAATTCAATAGGAAATAAAAAGGTATTCGATTGCGGCGGAAGAGCGAAGAGCCGGATAAATTGGCGTCCATAAAACCCCAGCAACTGTAGTCTGCTCAGTTGCTCGTATGGTCAGGCGGAAATTCACCTGACTGTCATAATTTTACACGGGCCGGGGCGAGCTTGGAAGAGAAAGTGGGCGGCAGCGGTGGAAATCGCGGCCGGTTGGGGCGGGGCAGCCGATCCGTGCCCGGCCCGTTTCCGTTGAGGCTCGTTGTGTCGTTTGAGGGCTAAATTCGCGGCTTTTCGGCGGGTTTCGCCTCCGAATTTTTCTCTGGCCACACACAGACTTCCGCCGAAGGAAAGTCGGGCCATTCTTGCTGCGTTTTCGCCTTATTTTCCACTTGACGGACTTTTCGGCAGCTCTGCGCCGTTCGGTGAAAATCGGCTCTATCGCCAGTCGTCGCGGGCGTTGGCTAGGCCCTCGTCCATCACGGCGTCAAAGTTGGAGTGTTTCTTGATGAAAATTTCGCTGAAGGCGCGATCCTGACGGAGAAGGATCGCCTGCAGGCGGACCAGTTCCAGCAAGGCCAAAAACATGGCGACCAGCGCCCGCTCGCTGCGCGAGTGGCTCAACAGGCGGTGCAGGGCCACGGGCTTGTCTTCCATGGTGAGGCGTCGCGAGAGGAACTGGATCATCTGACCCACGGTGACCGAGTCCTCCTGCACGTTGAAGGCGGGACGCTTGCGGGCGCGCTCCAGAATGTCGCGGAAGACGCGCACCAGATCCACCGTATCGGCGGCGATCTCCGGCTCGGCGGCGACGTCATCCTTGAACTCGCTGATTCCAGGATTGGACCAGGTGGCGGCCTCCAGCATCTGCTTCTGTTGCAACATCTGCGCGGCTTCCTTGAAGCGCTCGTGCTCCAGCAGCTTTTCGACCAGTTCCTGGCGCGGATCCTCGCCCGCGTCATCCGGCCCCTTGGCCTCGCGCGGCAACAGCATCTTGCTCTTGATGTGAATCAGCAGCGATGCGGTGTAGATGAACTCGCCGGCCACATCCATGTCGCTGGCCTTGAGCTGATTGACGTAGGCCAGAAACTGGGAGGTGATCTTGGCGATGGGGATGTCGTAGATGTCGATGTCCTGCTTGCGGATCAGGTCCAGCAACAGGTCGAGGGGACCGTCATAGACCTGGCCCACAACCACGGAAAAAGGCGATTGCGCGCTGCTTTCGTCCCGCTTTTTCTGCTGCGCGGCCTGCTTGGCGGCAGCTCGTTCGTCGGCCTTCTGGGTAGCCTCTTCGGCGGCGGTCGGCTCGGGGGTGAGCACCAGCGGCGCGACGGCATTGGGGGCTGAAGCTGGCTCTGGTTCCGACGCGGATTCAGGCTCCGCGGCCGTTGACGGCTCAGGGACAACGGCTGGGCTGACTGGCTCGGCAACCGCTTCGGGCTCGGCTTCCGGAACGGCTGCGGGCTCTTCTGTTTGCTCCGGAACGGGCTCGTTTACGGCTTCTGACGCCGGTTCGATTTCGACTGCGGTTTCGACGGATTCCTTTGGTTCTGGAACGGGGGCATTCACAATTTCTGGGGCGATTTCAAGCACTGATTCTGTTCTTTCCTCTGGGGTTTGGGCGGCTTCCGGCTCGGACTCGGCCTTTGACGTTTCCGCGGCGGTTGGTTCAACTACAGCATCTGGCTCGTCGGCTTGATCTGGCTCAGATGCTTCATCAAGCTCTTCTTTTTCTGTGGCTTGGGCCTCTTCCGCAGCGGACTCTGGTTCGGGTTCAACGGCTGAAGAACATCCCTCAGGGCCTAAAGGCCGCGTTGATTTTGCGGCATTTGCGGCACGACTGAAGTCGTGCCCTTTCAAAACAGCGAGTTCTTCCACCGTCGGTTCAGTTGCAGCTTCGTCGGGGGTCGGCTTTGGTTCCGGCGCAACTGCAGTTTCGTTTGACGTTGGCGTTGGTTCCGGTTCAGCTGGTGTGGGCTCCGGCGCAGTAACAGCTTCGTTTGGCGTTGGCTGCTGCGCTGGCTCGGAGACAGCTTCAGGCACGGCGACTGGAAGCGGCGCGGGTTCGGCCACGGCTTCAGCCGGGCTGGGTGGCTCGACGGCGGCGATCTCGGGTTTTTGGGAAAAATCGGTCAATGCGTTTTCTTCTTCAACTTTTGCGGAGTGGGGAAATAGGCCGAATCCCGAGCGAATTGCATCCAGCGCAACGTGCAGCGCTTTTCGCCACCACGGGATTTTCTTTTCAATCACTTACATTTCCTCAGTGCTCATTCCACCGTCGGCCTGCAACCGGACATTCAAGGCAAAACGGATTGCGAATGATCGGAAATCGAAAGAAAATACTGCGAAAAGCATACCTCAGAGGCGAAACTGGCGACATATAAACCTTTTTACTTGTGAAAAACTTTGAGGAAACAGTTGTCAGGGGCGCTAAAGCATTCTACTGTTTCCATCCTGCCAGAGTCTGGACTCCCACCCATCGGACAAAAACAAAGGCGTCCGATGGATGGGGCACCCAGTTTCTTATACGATCCCTTATCGGCTGTTGCTCGTCCGGCCTATTTGCCGGATGGGCGGCTGAAGGGCATCTGCATGGCGGAGCGTACCTCAACCATGGTCTGCTCGGCGTGAAGGGCGGCGCGCTTGGAGCCATTTTCCAGAATCTCCAGCGCCTGCGCGTCGGTAAAGCTGGCGCGGCGGTCCTGCATGGGTTGCAAAACCTGGACCAATGCGTCGGCGGCCCAGCCCTTACACTCGATACAACCAATTCCGGCCGAACGGCAGCCGTCATTGACCTTGGCAATGGTTTCCGGCGTGGAGAAGACCTTGTGCAGATCGCCGACGGGGCACTTATCCGGGTCGCCCTTGTCGGTGCGGCGGATGCGGGCAGGATCGGTGACCATGGTCTTCAGCTTCTTGCGCACCACGGGCTCCGGGTCGGTCAACTGAATCGTGTTGCCGTAGCTCTTCGACATTTTGCGGCCGTCGGTGCCGGGCAGCTTGGGCGAGGGCGTCAGCAGCACATCGGGCTCGGGCAGAACCTCGCGGCCGTTGAGCTTGTAGAACTGGTTGAAGCGCCGCGCCACCTCGCGCGTCAGCTCGACGTGGGCGGTCTGGTCGTTGCCCACAGGAACAAACTGCGGCTGGTAGAGCAGAATATCGGAGGCCATCAGCACCGGATAGCCGAGGAAGCCAAAGTTCGACAGGTCCTTGTCCGCGAGATTCTTCTGCTGATCCTTATAGGTGGGCACGCGCTCCAGCCAGCCGACGGGCGTAATCATTCCGAGCAACAGGTTCAGCTCGGCGTGCTGCAAGACCTTGCTTTGCAGGAAGAGAACACTGCGCTCCGGATCAAGACCGGCAGCCAGGTAGTCGAGCAGCACGTCCAGCGTGTTCTGCCGGATGCTGGAGGTGTCGTCGTAGCTGGTGGTCAGCGCGTGCCAGTCGGCGATGAAAAAGTAGCAGTCGTACTGGTCCTGCAGCTTGACCCAGTTGGCCAAGGCTCCCATGTAGTTGCCCAGATGGAGCTTGCCGGTGGGACGCATACCGCTCAAAACGCGCGGACGAAGTGAAGATGTTGCGGGTTCTGCCATTTTGCTTATCGATTCCGGATTGATGCCATGAGAATGTCGCCGCCTCGGCTGAAGTGCCGGGAAAAACGGCTCATTCCATTGTAATGGGAGACGAAGGGCGGGTTGGATTTGGGCTGGGAGCTGCGGGATAAAATCCCACAGTAAAGATGCTTCTCCTCGTGGGCTAAACAGATAGTGGAAAAAGACCTGGATTCAGCTTGTCCGGGAAGGTTGGTTTAACAGGGGCTAAAGCCCGTATCTTTAATTGGTTGCAGCTACGGCACGACTAAAGTCGTGCCCTGACACAAGCCCTGGCGTCACGGGAGTTTTCCGCCGCGCGTGTAGCCCGTACCCACTCAAGACCTCGACTCATTTCGAACGTCTCTAGATGTGCCTCAGGCCCAAGAGGACCAGTTGCATCGCCGGGCCAAAGAAGATGCCTAGAATGGCGGGCCCAAGAAAAATCATGAGCATGTAGCTGGCCCAGATGGGAATCCGGTCGTAGACCTGAACGGCGTTGTAGGGCAGCAGGTTGCGCAGAACGCGGCTGCCGTCCAGCGGAGGGATCGGCAGCAGATTGAAAAAGCAGAGCATCAGGTTGATTTGAATGGCCAGCGTGCTGAGCAGCAGCAGCGCCTGAAGAGCGGGAGGGAGGCTGTCGACAATGCCGCCCATGAACGTCACCAGAACGAGCTGGTGGCCGTTGGGAACCGCGACGCAAACGCCAGCCAGCAGGAGAAAAGCCACCAGAACGATCAGAAGATTGGAAACGGGGCCGGCCAGCGTGGTCAGGTTGTCGTCGCGGACGATCTTGCGGAAGTTGCGGGTGATGACCGGCGTGGGCTTGGCCCAGCCCACCAGCAAGCCGCCAAACATATTGAACCCGAAGAGCGGTCCGAAGATCATCAGCGCGGGAAAGAGCAGGGTGCCGATCGGGTCCACGTGATACATGGGGTTCAGCGTGATGCGGCCCTCAAGGCGGGCAGTCTGATCGCCCAGCCGCGAGGCCATCCAGGCATGGGCGCACTCATGCACACAGAGCGAAAAAATGAGAATAACGAATTCAAATACCGCTTTAATCAGGTCAGTCTGCTGCAAACGAAATCTCCACCAACTGGAAACTTCAGGTTAGCATGATGGGTCGCGGGAGAGGGCGGCGTGGCCGCTGGGGGAGGGGTACGGCCTCCCAGGTCCCAAAATCTGGACCTGGGGCATCCGGCCATCTTGAGTCATTCATGAATTGATTCATCCGAGGCAGAGCCACTGCGACAAGGCTACTGCCGGGCCACGACAACGGAGCTGAGCGGAATCTCCAGCGTGCCCGCCTTGCTGGTCGAAGCGTCATAGATGCCGGTGCGCAGGTAAACGTCGCCGGCCGGCGCATCGATATCAAAGCGGAAGGGAATGCCGGAGGCTTGGGCGATGGGCATCTGCTCGGGCCGTATGGCGAGGCCGATGAAACGAACCATCCAGTTCAATGGCTTGCCTTCCTGGCTATAGATCAGCAGCGCCACTTCAACGTTCTGGCGGCTGACTCCGTCCGGCCCCTTGACCAGATTCACCTGATTGGGCGAGAGAGCGAAGCGCACAGTGTAGCGCGTGAAGGGCCGTGCCAGCGACGGGTTATCGCCAGCGATGGGCGCGCCAGCGGCAGGCTGCACCGCAGCCGGCTCAACGTGGGCGCGATATTGCAGGTCAAAGAAGCTGGGCATGCCGCGATCCATGAGCGGGCGCAGGGGATCCTTCGCTTGCGTTGATGCCGCGGCCTTCACCTCTTTGGGCGTCTGTTCAAAGTAGCTGTGATGGTAGGCGAGCTTGTATTTGCCGGTGGGGATGCTGACCTCGATCTTGCGTTCGCGGCCCAGCTCTTCCCCAATCTTTGGCGTATAGGCAAGCGTGTAATAGCTGGATCCATCCTGAACGGCGTCAGCGAGTCCTTCTTTCAGATCGTTGTCATGATAGGCCTTGCCGCCGGTGCTCTTGGCCCAGCCTTCCGAGGCGATAAAAGCAAAGTTCCCGCCGATGGTGCTGCTGATCGGGTTCGCGTCTGGAGCGGCGGCTGATGCCTGTAGGCTCTGAGGCTGATGAGCGTTGATGACAGCCAGATCGCCATTGCGTGTGATGTCCTCGTTCGGCCCAATGACGCCCCCGGCATCAATCGGGTAAACCGAAACACGCGCGGCTGCCAGAGCGTTGATCGTCTTTTCGACCTCGTCTTCGTAGGGACAGCCGTTTCTCGACGTTGTAATGCTCGGTATGCAAAGCGGGAACGAGCCCACAAACCAGATCAGGTTCTTCCGCCCCGGAATCGCAGAGAGATAATGCGCGATGGTTTGCAGCGATTCGAGCGTCACGAGAAGCTGCTGGTTCTGTTGCGCGCTGACGCCCTCTGCGAGAAAGGCCTGCATTGTGGAAATCGACTCGGCAAATTGCGCCGCGCCCTGGTCGCTCGACCCCTGGCCTTCCGCCGTCATTGCCCCCAAACGATTCAGAGCAGTCGTTTGTGCCGCAAGTTCGTCCGGAGTGATGGCTTGCAGCGCAACTTGGTTTGGTTTTGCGGCAAGGCGAGCGACAGAGGCGCGTAGAAGCTCTGAGTTGTCCGTGAAACCCTGGATGATGCGCAGCCTGTCGCTGAGCGTAAAAACGCCAATGCGCATGCCCGGAGGCAGGGTGCCGAGATACTTGACCATCTGCTGCCGCACGAGCATCTGGTCTCTCATGTTCGTGGTATTCAGGGCATCCATCAGCAGCACGTTGATCGCTTCGCTCGGCGCTGCGGCAGGCACATTCGTGAATGTGTTGGGTGGCAGCGGCGGAGCGGCCGTGACCGCGCCGGCAGCCGATGGAAAGTGAGACTCGAAGAAGTCAACCTTCTGCCGCTTGCCATTCTCGTTGACCTGGAAGTCTTCCGCGCGCAGGCCGGGAACGGCACGGCCGTCCTTGTCCTTGACCACCACATCCACGAGAACGCTGCGTGCGGTGATTTTCAGCGTCGTCGCGGCAGTTTCCGGTTCGGACGGCGCGGGCGTCTGCGCGAAAGCTGTACCGGCAAGCAATGGGAAAAGAGCAAGACTGAGAAACATGGAACGGTAACGCGGCATGGGTTTCTCCTCGAACACGCAGCTCAACTCGGAATGAGATCTTTTTTTAGGAGACAAAAACCTCACTGAATGAACTACAACCCAATCTACTACTACAAAGTAGGCGCGGGACATCAATTTTGTAGAGAGATACGAGTGCAAGCCGCGCAGCGATGGGGCGCTCGCCGCGTGCGCCGGAGTTTCTTTTACAATGACGGCATGAACCGGCGAATCTTCTTCCTTTTGGTAGTTTTGCTCAGTGCTACTTTTGCGGCCTCTGCGCCGGTGGCAGCGGAAGACACCGTCCTTGCCGCCGACCCGGTTGCCGATAAAGCCAACCCCGCCGCCATGCAGTCGTTTCAGCTTCCGAGCCACGGCGCGCTGCTGAACGCTTTCGTGTATATCGCGGCAGGCGCGGGGCCGCATCCGACCGTCATTCTGCTGCATGGATTCCCGGGCAACGAGCGCAACCTTGATCTGGCGCAGTCGATGCGCCGCGCCGGGTGGAACGTGCTCTACTTCGACTATCGCGGCTCCTGGGGCTCGCCGGGCGCGTTCTCTTTCACGCATTGCATTGAAGATACGGAAGCTGCCATCGCCTACCTGCGCGATCCGGCCCACGCGGCCGCGCTGCGCGGCGACGCCAAGACGATCGTGCTTGCCGGGCACAGCATGGGCGGTTTCATGGCCTATCAGGCTGGTGCGCGCGATGCCGCCGTCACAGCCATTGTGACCATTTCCGCAGCCGATCTTGGTGCTGGTCGACTTCAGTCGATTCCGGCCGAGAAGCGCGACTTTGCCGTCAACGGCCTGGCTGAGGCCTTGGCGACGGAAGGCATGGCGCCCCTGGCGGGCACAACGGCGCAGGGGCTGGCCGCTGAAGTCTTTAGCAATGCCGGCCAATGGAATTTCGCGAGCCTAGCGCCCAGGCTTGCCACCCGGCCGCTGCTGATCGTGACTTCCGATGATGGTTGGGCTGAGGCCAACGACGCTCTTGCCGAGGCCGTCAAACGGCTCGGGAGTCAGAAGGCGAATGCGATTCATCTCCCGACAGATCATGTCTATTCCGATCACCGCATCGCCCTGCAGCAAGCCGTTCTTGATTTTCTGGCGCAGATCAAGCAGAAGTAAGCGAGAAGAAATTGATGTCTTGGCGAATATTGCTTCAGCGTTTGAACGCCGGGGTAGTGTCAGGCTGGATGATGCGGTGTGAGCTTGGTGCTTTCTAGGAATAAACAAAGCGTGGACAAGGACGTCCACGCACCAGTCGACCGGGAGGCCGGCGCTACCGTTTCGCGCACCGTGGGTCGGCAACGCCGGTGGGGAACTAAAAAAGGATGCAAGTTCTACAAAACAGGACGCCGTCCTGGAGTTCTACGGACTCCCACCCATCGGACAAAAACAAAGGCGTCCGATGGATGGGGCACGGTTTCATCCATCGCGGGTCGCCGAAGACGGTGGACGACTGTTACAAAGCATTGACGATGGAGTGTTGAGGTTTCCCACCCTCGCGCCAGAAAAAAGCACAGGATGGGCCCCCGGCGGCCGTCTTACTTTCCGGCGGGAAAATCAGCGCCGATGGTAACACTCTCCCAGCGATCGATATCCTTTTGAAAACGCGCCAGCTTGTCGCGGAAACGCTTCAGGGCGTTGCTGCCAAGCAGAAGGTGAACGGGTGGCTCAGGCGAGTCGGCAATAGCAAGAATGGCCTCGACCGCCTTCTGCGGATCGCCGGGCTGTTTGCCCGACTGCGATTCGAAATACTCCCGCGCCTTGCCCGCGGTCGCCACGTATTCCGGCAGCTCCTTGCAGGCCAGTTTGCCGGAACGGCCCAGGAAATCCGTCCGGAAAGGGCCTGGCTCGACCACCGTTACATGCACGCCCAAGGGCTTCAACTCCTCGGCCAGCGCTTCACTGAAACCTTCAACGGCAAACTTTGTGGTGGCATAAAATCCCCAGCCCGCCGAGCCGGCCAAGCCGGCAATCGAAGAGAAATTGAAGATGTGTCCGCTGCGCCTCCCGCGCAGATGGGGCAGGAAGGCTTTAGTGGTGCGTATGAGGCCGTAGATGTTGGTTTGAAACATTGGTTCAAACTCGTCTTCGGAGATTTCTTCAATCGCTCCACTCAAGCCGTAACCGGCGTTATTCACCAGCACATCCACATGGCCGAAGGCGGCTATGGCCTGTTGCGCGACCGATTCAATCTGTGCCGGTTTGGTGACGTCGAGTGTGAACGCGCGGACTTTTTCAGGGTACTGACGAGTCAGATCCTCCAGCTTGGAAACGTCGCGCGCGGTGGCGATGACATGATCTCCGCGGCGCAGCAGCTCTTTGGCGAGCAGATGGCCAAAACCAGTGGAAGTTCCCGTAATAAACCAAACACGCGGCAAGGTGGAATCTGACATCGATTTTCTCCAATTCTTATTGTGGGCCTGCGTCATTCCTGCACTGCACAGATAGATGCTGAAACAGCACACGTCGTCGCAGGATTTGTCACAAATTGGAGAAGATCTGAACGAGTCCTTGCCGCAAAAAGGGGCAATTAAAGTTGTGCCCTGACACAAAGCATTGACGATGGAGTGTTGAGGTTTCCCACCCTTGCGCCAGAAAAAAGCGCAAGGATGGGATCCCCGGCGTTTTGTACGGGAAATTGTTTTGTGCCGGATCAATATAAAAAACAAAAGCATAAAAAACTATAGATAGGTGGATCTATCCCACCTTAGGCGCAAAAACAAAGACGCGCCGAAGGTGGGGCACCCGTAGAATCAAAATCATCCAAAAGCTAGCGGACTTATCGCCCCGTACCGCCGACGGTCATCTTGTCGAGCTTGATGGTGGGCAGGCCGACGCCGACCGGGACCGATTGACCGTCCTTGCCGCAGGTGCCGATGCCTTTGTCGAGCTTCAGGTCGTGGCCGACCATCGAAACATACTTCAGCGCCTCGGGGCCACTGCCGATCAGCGTGGCGTCGCGCACCGGAGCCGTTACCTTGCCGTCTTCAATCAGATAGGCTTCGGAGGCCGAGAAGACAAACTTGCCGTTGGTGATGTCCACCTGTCCGCCGCCGAAGTTGACTGCGTAAAGGCCGCGCTTGACGCTGCGCAGAATGTCTTCCGGCTCGTCGTCGCCAGCCAGCATATAAGTGTTGGTCATGCGCGGCATGGGGATGCATTGATAGTTTTCGCGGCGGCCGGAGCCGGTGTTGGCCGCGCCCATCAGCCGCGCGGAGAGCTTGTCGGTCAAATAGCCCTTGAGAATGCCGTGCTCGATCAGCGTCGTATTCTGAGCGGGCAGGCCCTCGTCGTCCACGTTGATTGAGCCGCGGCGCGTGGGCAGGGTTCCGTTGTCGACCACGGTGACCTTGGGGCTGGCCACGCGCTGGCCGAGCAAGCCGGTAAAGGCCGAGGTCTTTTTGCGAATAAAGTCGGCCTCGAGGCCGTGGCCGATGGCTTCATGCAGCAGGATTCCCGGCCATCCGGGTCCGAGCACAACTTCCATTTCTCCGGCCGGAGCGGGAACCGCGCCGAGTTGCAGGATCGCTCCGCGCGCGGCCTCGCTGGCCAGCGCTTCCGCGCCTTTGCTCCCGGTGAATTGTTCCAGGCCCGCACGTCCGCCAGCACCCGCCGAGCCCTTGGTGGTGATGCCGTTTTCCTTGGCGATGACGAAGACGCTGAGCCGGCAGAGGGGCTGCGTGTCGATGGCGAAAGCGCCGTCGGAGGCGGCAATGAGAATGTGGCGTACTTCCTCGGAATAACTGGCGCGAACCTGCACAATGCGCGGGTCGTAAGCGCGCGCGGCGCGGTCGGCGCGCTGGATCAGCTCCAGCCGCGCGGCCAGATCGAGATCGTAGCCGCCGAGAGGAACCGAATAAAGACCGGCGGCGGGCGTTTCAATGAATCCCTGCACGGGCTGCTTGGCCGGTCCGGTCGCGATCAGAGCCGCCGTGCGCGCGGCGTGGAGCAGGCGGTCAGGGCTGAGAATGTCTGTGTAGGCGTAGCCGGTGCGCTCGCCGGAGAGCACGCGGATGCCGCAGCCGGTGCTGACGCCCTGGCTGGCGGATTTGACGATCTGCTCGTCCACGCCGAGCGCGGTGGCCGTCATCGACTCGAAGTAAAGATCGGCATAGTCGCCGCCAGCCGAGAGCGCCTCGCCCAGACAGCGCTCCAGAAGCTGCTCGGTCAGGCCGAACTTCTCAAAAAAATAGCGTTTGTCGGTGGGAAGCGGGGAGGCGGGCAAAATGCTCATCGTATTTCCAAGTTTACGCCGTGAACGAGCGTTTTAGCCGGGGCTAAAGCCCATCGTTTTTGCGTCTCCTTTTCAGGGACATGAATGTCCCTGCTCCCTCCGAAAAGATATGCAGAAGCAACGGCTACACCTGTTTCATCGAACAATTATCGGGGATTTTAGAGGCGTTTGTCCTGACGCCCCTCGTTCCTCTCTTGATGCCCAATCAACGCCAATTCGACCGCTGGCGCTGGGATCGTGGTACATTTTTTTCATGAAGGATTCCATGAAGAAGATTTTTGCCACCGTTACGCTCCTGGCGGTTTTTGCCGGCCCGGCGTTTGCTTTTGGGCATCACGCGAAGCAGCAGCATCCCGTCGTCAAGCATCCCCATCGTCAGGCTCAGCCTCAACACCAAACTCGTCACGCGCAGAAGCACTAGCGCGTTCCCGGTCCGTGGTACATAATCGCCGGGGCCGGGCCGCACTTTATAGCTTTTTACGAGCAAGCGTCTCAAAGCCGGGGCCATGACAGACATCGAAGATCTCCGCTATCCAATAGGCCGCTTCAATCCACCTGCCAGCAGCGTGCCGGGCATCCGTTCGGCGCACATTGCAACATTGCGCCTGCTGCCCGAGCGTCTGAGGGCCGCTGTCGCCGGTCTGAACGATGCTCAACTGGACACGCCCTATCGCGAAGGCGGCTGGACGGTGCGCCAGGTGGTGCATCATGTGGCCGACAGCCATGCCAACGGCTACACGCGCTTCAAGCTGGCGCTCACCGAGGATTGGCCCACAATCAAGCCATACGATCAGGCGGCCTGGGCCGAGCTGGCCGACAGTAAATTGCCCATCGACGTTTCGCTGGCGCTGGTTACGGCGCTGCACACGCGCTGGGTGGCGCTGTTGGAGTCGCTCACCGGCGAGGATTTCCAGAAGGGCTACATGCACCCCGAGGATGGCCGCGTGAATCTGGCCAAGGGGCTGGCCATCTACGAGTGGCACTCGCGCCATCACACCGCGCACATCACCAGCCTGCGCACGCGCCAGGGCTGGTAGCGCCGGTGGCGGCCGCTGGCGCGGAGGTGGCGTCTCCCGAGCGCTTGGCTCAAAGCATCGAAGAATACCTGGAAAAATATCCGGCGGCCGCGCTGCTGGAGGATGGCCGCGTGATCTTCGACATGCGCTCGGCGCGCTACGCGGTCAGTGAACAGCACGGGCGCTGTTTGCTGCAACTGTGGAGCGAAGAGCGCAACCTGATCCGCACCGTGGTCGGGGTGCAAGCGCGCGCGCAATGCCTGCGCCTGGCAACCCGCCGCATGGGCGCAGCCAGGCCGCAAACCCTGGAGCTGGTTCCGACCAGCGACCGCCGCACGCCCACCGCACGCGAGGCCGCGCGCCGCAACTATCAGCGGTTGCTGGAGCGCGTGCTGACCCGCCGATTTATTGGCTCCAAGGTCGATGGATTCCGCTCGGCAATGGACCTGGAACACAGCTTTGGACCGGCTTATGTGCGCGGACGGCTGCTGAAGGGAACCGCGGCCGAAGCGGTGATTGGGGTGGGCGAGGCCGAGTCGGGGCCGATGGTGGACGGCGTTCTGACGCTGGGGATTCTCTGGCTGGATCACTGCCGGAAGCATGGCGATGGGCGTCGGCACTATGGCGGGCTGAAGGTGGTGGTGCCGGCCGGAGCCTGGCGCACGACCGCCGAGCGCATGGCCTGGCTGAATCACGCCGCCGCCGATTTTCAGCTTTTCACACTGGACGAGCGCAGTGAAGAGCTTGCGGAAGTGGACTTTCGCGATACCGGCAATCTGGCGTCAAGGTTGGTCCATGCGTTTTCTGCCGAGGCGGCCCTTGAGCGTGCCCAGGACGGGATTGACCGCCTGATGGCGCTGGTTCCACAGGCCGCCAGGGAACGTGTGGAAATCCGGCCCCGGTCAGCCACCGAGGTTGGGCTGCATCTGCATGGCCTCGAATTTGCTCGGGTGCGGCAGGGCTTTGCCGGGAACACTTTCGACCGCGAGGACGAGATCAGCTTTGGCGCGGGAGCCAACGAAACACCCCTCACGCCGGAAAACGAGCCGCTCTGCCGCGACCTGTTTTCGCGGCTTTTTCTCAGCCGCCACGGCGACGGCGCGCACACCGACCCGCTCTTCCGGATGCAGCCGGAGCGCTGGCTGGAATCGCGCCTGCGCAGCGAAATCACGGAGTTGATGCCGGAGCTGCGCGGCGACCTGCTCTACTCGCAGGTGCCGGCTTTGTCGAGCGGCGACCGGGGGATGCTGGACCTGCTGACGCTGGACCGCAACGGACGGCTGGCCGTGATTGAGCTGAAGGCCGAAGAGGATTTGCATCTGCCTTTACAGGCGCTGGACTACTGGATTCGCGTGCGCGCGTTGAACAACGACCGGCAACCGGCGGCGGGCAATGAAGGCGGCAGGCCGCTGACGGCCTTCGAGCGCCAGGGCTACTTTGCCGGTGCGGAGGTTTCAACGCTTGAGCCGCGTTTGCTGCTGGCTGGTCCTGCCTTGCGCATCCACCCGGCCAACGAGCCGGTGCTGCGCTACTTTTCACCGCAAGTAGACTGGGAGCTGATTGCGCTGACGGAGCATTGGCGGCGCGATCTGAAGGTGGTCTTCAGAAAACGAAGCGGGAAGGCCTGAGCGGTTCTACCATTGCGGCATTCAGAGCCTATTCATTCGAGTGGCTTTTTCCTCAAGAAAAAGCCACCTTCCATAATTCTGACAAGGGCGTGTGTATGGTAGAACCGCTCTGAGCGGGCACAACAAAACCCCGTCCGGGCTGGACGGGGTTTTGTCAATCCAAAAATCTTAGATTGGTTCTGACTCGAACGGAAAGCTGAACGAGCGCCTTACGCTGCCTTGGCGATCTTGCCGGCCTTGATGCAACTGGCGCAGACCCGGATCCGCTTGGCGTGACCGTTGATCAGGGCTTTGACTGCCTGAAGATTCACGCTCCAGCGCCGACGGGTGATGTTGTGGGCGTGAGAGACATTGTTACCGTAGCGCGGACCTTTTCCGCAGACGTCGCATACCTGAGACATGATTTGCTCCAAACTTTGTGTGTTTCGCGCCGCCGTGACAAGCTTCCCTGGTGCTTCTGCCTGATTCGGGGTCGAGTCCAACGGGGCGGCCAGCGGGGCGCATAAAGACACACGACTCCGTCGGCTTACCGAGTCTTCATTATACCCGGAATGGGGCGCTTGGCCAAACAAGTCTTGCAGGTGCACCAGATTTGGGGCATCTGCCTAGATCGGCACAGGCTGCGGAAAATGCCGCAAAAACAAGTACGCGGCGAGGGTGGGGCACCCTGTGTCAATGTTGCACGAAGTTATTGCGGTTTGGCCGGATGCATCGTTTGCTGCTGCGGTTGCTCTTGGCGGCTTTCGACGCCAACGGCAATTCCTGCTGTCCGGACTAATTTGTACGTGTATCTCAATCCGTATACAATACTTTTATAGGTGGATTTATGCAGAGCGCTGCTGAGATGATTCATGTCCGGATCGATCCGAAGCTGAAGTTGAAAGCAACGAAGACCTTTGGCGCGATGGGGCTGACTCTCTCCGAGGCGGTGCGCGTCTTTCTGACGAGGGCGGCGACCGACCAGGCGTTTCCTTTTGAGCTTCGCGTTCCCAACGCCGAAACCGTCGCGGCAATGAAGGCTGGCGACCGGGGCGAGATTGTGAAGTTCAACAGTGTCGAAGAGTTGATAGCTGATCTCCATGCAGACGATTAGCAGAACTGCTCAATTCAAGAAGGACTACAAGCGTGAGACCAAAGGGCAGTATCGCGCCACGCTTGATGCCGATCTACTTGCGGCCATTTCTTTTCTGGCGACGGATCATGCCCTGCCGGAGAGATTCCACGACCATCCGTTGACGGGCGAATATACGAATCATCGTGAGTGCCATCTCAAGCCCGATTTGCTTCTTATCTACAAGACGCAGGATGAGCAGACATTGCGGCTGGTGCGCATCGGTTCTCACAGCGAAATTTTCTAACGGAATTTACGGACGATCTAGGTTCGTGGTTTCCCACTCTTTCGGAAGAACGCAGAAGGATGGGACACCAAGATTTGTGGGAAGGATAGGATTACAAAAACTCAGTGTACGCAACCGCCCAACTATAGAATGCCAGCGAATTCACCCTCAGGGCTAAAATCGCCGTATGCACCCTCGATTATCAGTCTAAGAATCTCTTGTTTGAACTCTTTGCCGTGTCCTATGATTCCTGTCGCATGAATCATCTCGTGGAGCAATGCAACTTGCGTCTCCGAACGAAACTTTTCTAAACATTCATTGATGCGAATGCCTTTCTTTACATCTGGAATTCGATTCTCTTCCAGCATTATCGTTATTCCTGATGTATCGTACGGTAAAGATTGGAATGCACAGATGAAACTATCTGACAAATCAGGCACTCGCCCTTTGAAATACTTTGCCTGGTACTCTCGATATGTTTCTTCAAGCTTGATTGGGCCGGAGTAGCCTGCGGACAAATCAATATCATCCTTAGCTTGGACAAAAACTTTGTATTCATCAGAACTCCTATTCATGTCCAGGATTTTACGCTCTTCTTCATGTATCCAGGTACTCATTTCCTCACCTCATTCCATATCGAGTTCGATCTGCATTAATTAACGATTACCTATCAAACTCAAAATGATTGCAATTCCGATAATTACAAAAACGAACACGATCAACTGAATTCTGTTATCGCCTATACCATTTCTTGTAGTTGCATTTACTACATGCGTTCTCGCTTCCATTTGTTCTTTCTCGATTTTTTTATTTTCTATCATTTCATCGTAGATAGAGTAGTCTGGATCTGCAAGCTTACCGAAAAGTGACTTAGTAGGCATTGGTCTCGAAATATCGTTAGTGTCCGCACCACAAGAATCCGCTATTTCTGAATAATGTTCATACCAAGATTCTTCGAGATCTTCGGACTCAATATTTTCATCTCCTTCAATACCCCATCGCGTCGTTCGAGTAACACGGCGAGTACGTCGATTCTTTCGAAAGAACTCATATATCAATTTCGCGTGTACTTCAACTTCTAAGGAACTGACGGTTAACATATCTTCTTTAAAGCCTGATATGTTACGTATGGCCCATGCAATCTCCCCGACGGCCAAACCGGCTTCGGTCAATTCCCACAGTCGGTCCTCCTCGATTCTTGACCTCTCAATCGTTGAAAGATTCCCTCGCATTGATGTGGCGATCAGTGACAATGCCATTGCGTGGTCACCACGCTCGATTGCAGTCGAAAATCGTGGATCGCTATACATCGCATCGGCTATGTCTTCGATTGCGAAACCGGCTTGATTAAGCTGGCGGAATTCGTTTAGAAAAATCGGTAGTTGGTTGCCGCCAATACCACAAGCACTTAACTCTTGGATACTGATGGGTAATTCAAACTCTTGGTCCATGTTTTTCTTTGCCATATAATTATTCTTTCCTGTTATGTGATTCATGGTGCCCCACCCTTCGCAAAGTACGCGAAGGATGGGGCACCCGACTTAAGCTCTTGCTTAAGCCTTTACTACTGCGGTTTACCCGGACGCACGGCCTGCTGCTGCGGCCGTTCGTCGCGGTTTTCGACGCCAACTTCGATGGGGTCGCCGAGCGCCAGAGGCAGCTCCTGCTGTCCGGACTTGACGGACTCGTAGGCGCGCACAATGCGCTGCACCAGCGCGTGGCGCACCACGTCGCCGTCCTCGAAGTGGCAGAACTGGATGCCCTCCACACCATCCAGAACGTTGATCGCGTCCAGCATTCCGGATTTGCGCGGGTTGGGCAGATCGATCTGCGTGATGTCGCCGGTGATGACCGCCTTCGAGTTGTTGCCCAGGCGCGTCAGGAACATCTTCATCTGCTCGACGGTGGTGTTCTGCGCCTCGTCCATGATGATGAAGGCGTCGTTCAGCGTACGCCCGCGCATGAAGGCCAGGGGCGCCACTTCGATAACGTTCCGCTCCAGCATTTTGTCGACTTTTTCCGGTTCCAGCAGATCGTAGAGCGCGTCGTAAAGCGGGCGCAGATAGGGGTCCACCTTGTCCTGGAGCGTGCCGGGCAGGAAGCCGAGCCGCTCGCCAGCCTCGACCGCGGGACGAACCAGCACGATGCGGCTGACTTTTTTGGCGTTCATGGCGGCCACGGCCATGGCCACGGCGAGGTAGGTTTTGCCCGTGCCCGCCGGACCGACGCCGAAGACCATGTCATTCTGCTCGATGGCTTCAAGGTACTTTCGCTGGTTGGTTGAGCGCGGCTGGACGGTGCGCTTGATGCCCGCCGAGCGCTGCTTGCCCGAGTCGGCCAGCGAACGCAGCGTCGAGGCCGGATCGGCCACGACCAGACGCAGCAACTCCTTCAGCTCTCCGTTGTGCGGGTTGATGCCCTGCTTGCGCAATGCCTCGAAATCCTGAAAAATGCGCTGCACGCGCAGTACGCCCGGCTCCGGTCCTTCCACGTGCACGGCGTCGGAGCGAAGATCGATGCGGACGCCGAGCGCGTCTTCCATGAGGCTGAGATTTTCATCGCGGGTCCCGAACAGGGGCTCAAGATTGGGCGTAATCTCCAGAGCGATCTTCAAAGGTTTCGATGACCTCCAAAATATGGGTTTGAATGGAACAAGGACGTGGTCGTAGCGCGGAACAGGCTCGCGGCGCGGCCGGCGGCTTGCTGACAAACAACTGAATGAAGGGGGAACCGGCGCGCGCATCTCATCGCCAAGCCGGAGCTTTCGGCTAAGGGGCGAGACTGCGGGTTGGCGTAGGCAACCAAATCCGGTATCTGGCCTAGAGAGTAGCGCCGACGGGCGGACGAGTCAATCCGCGACGCAAGAATTTTTGATGAACCGGGTGTTTTTGCGGCGTTTTGGAGCGTGTGATCACCGCCGTTCGAGCGCGCTGGATTTGACACCGGAGCCTGCATTTGCGAGACTCAGAATTGCTGCAGATTCAGCGCAGGAGCTGAGTCTGTGTCTTGTGCCGAAGTGGCGGAATTGGCAGACGCGCATGGTTCAGGTCCATGTACTCGCAAGGGTGTGGGGGTTCGAGTCCCCCCTTCGGCACCATAGTTTTCTTATCTAATGAGCTATTTGCAAAATTTCCTTCAGGTGATTGAGTGAGTCAGGCACGGCTTCAGTCGTGCCCTTTCAAAACTGCGGTTTGTTCAGAGGTTCTTTAGGCCTCTGACCGCTTGAAGATGGCCCCATGCTGGGCACCCCATCCTCGGCCCGACCGCAATCGCCGCGCAGCAGGCTCAAATTTCCAGTGTCTGCGTCTTTTTCATCCTTCTCGCTATGCTTGCTTGAAAGCCAGTTGATTCCGCAGGCTGAGCCCACGCTTCCGGCCAGCAGGATCGCCGACATCACACACAAAGGACACATTGTTCATCCTCCCAGCGCATCGTGGATCTGCCGCGCCGCCCGCCCCGCACTTCAATCCTATGCCGCAAGAAACGGATCAGCATCCAGATGCAGCATGGAGCTGGACGCCGCGGGCGCTCAACCAAAAGTGAAGGCGAAGGCCTGCACGCCTGGATCGAGAAATTCAATCTCGAAGGTGCGATCTTCAATGGTTCCGTGCTGACGGACGAGCTGGTAGAGCCGGTCTTCTGTGACGGTTCCAAAACCCTGTTCGTCGCAATCTGCGCCGTGGTCAGCGCCGGGGGCTCGTCCATCGATGCGAATGCGGAAGCGAACCGGAGCGGCTCCGGGGCCGAGGACAAGGTGCAAATCCCGCGCATGGAAGCGAAAGAGAATGCTGCCGGGCGCCGCGCTGAGTACGGCTGCTTCGCCGTGATCGGTCCATGCTCCAGCCAAGCCCCAGTGATTGCGATCCAGCCCGCGTGGCGCTGCATAGCTCTTCGGCTTGTCGGCCCTCAACCCGCCGGGCGAGGCGAAACGCTCGGCCCGCTGGTAGCCGATGTAGGTCTCCGGCGAAGCCAGGGCCGCGCCATCGGCTGGCACCTCGGCCGCGCTGATGCGGAGCGAAAGAGGAGCGGCGGAAGACTGCGTGGCTCCGTTTCGCTCCTTCAACAGCTTCTGAATCCAGCGCTCCGATTCAGCGTAATCTCCCTCGCCGAAGTGCTGATAGCGGACCCTGCCCGTGGCATCGATAAAGTAGTGCGCGGGCCAGTACTGATTGTGAAAAGCGTCCCAGATGCGGCGCTGACTGTCGACTGCCACCGGATACGTGACGCCGAACTTTCGCAGGGCTTTCTGAATGTTGGCGGAATCCTTTTCAAAATCGAATTCCGGGGTGTGCACGCCGATGATGACCAGCCCGCTCGCCCTGTACCGCTCGTCCCAGCCGCGCAGGTAGGGCAGGGACCGCAGGCAGTTGATGCAGGAGTAGGTCCAGAAGTCGATGAGCACAACCTTGCCTTTGAGCTGGTCGCGATTCAAGGGCGGCGAGTTGAGCCAGGAGGTGGCCCCGGAGAGATCCGGCAGCATCTGCTGGGCTCCAGCCTTCGCGGTTGCGCCCAAGGCAGCGGCCAGCAGCAGCGCCCACGCCATTGCTCTGCGAAAGACCTTGCCTTTCAGCCGTTTCGCCGACGCTATTGATCCGGCAAGAAAACAGGGCCATCGTTTCCCACCCATTTCCGCAAAAAGACGCGGAAATGGATGGGGCACATGGACAGTATTGAGTTGCTGGATCAATAGGGCCGATCCGTCTGCTCGAAATGCCTGCACACAAGCAGCCATCAACCTGTACCTCTCTTCATAGGAGTATGCGGCCGCTGCTTTGGCTGCAAGATTTGTGACGGCTGCCCAAGGGCAACGGGTCTCTTCAGTCACGGCCGCGAAACCGCTATGATGGTCACGAGCCGCAACGCAGTGCGGCGCGAACCAGAAAGATGCCCCCTACGATCTTCATCTCGGCAGGCGAGGCCAGCGGCGAGCACTACGGCGCGCTGCTGGTCGCGGCGCTCCAAAAGCGTTTGGCCGCCAACGGCCAGACGGCCAGCTTCTTCGGCATGGGCGGGCCGCGCATGGCCGCCGCGGGCCTCCAGTGCGTCGTCCGCTCGGAAGATATGGCGGTGATGGGGCTGACCGAGGTCGTTCGCCATCTGCCGCGCATCTGGCGCGAGTATCGCCGCCTGAAGCGCTCCATCCGCGAGCGGCCGCCCTCGGTCGCCGTGCTGATCGACTTCCCGGAAATTCACTTCCGGCTGGCGCGGGAGTTCCACCGCCTCGGCGTGCCTGTCGTCTACTTCGTTAGCCCGCAGTTGTGGGCCTGGAAGAAGAAACGCATCCGGCTGGTGCGGAAATACATCGACAAAATGCTGGTGATCTTCCCTTTTGAGGAGCCGTTTTATCGCGGGCAGGGCGTTCCGGCCGAGTTCGTGGGCCATCCGCTGGCGGAGCTGCCGCTGCCCGCCATGAGCCGCGAGGAGTTTGCCGTCGCCAATGATCTTGACCCGGCGAAGACCTGGATCGGCTTGCTGCCCGGAAGCCGTCCCAAGGAGATTCGCGACATTCTGCCGGAAATCCTGCGCGCGGCGCGGATGCTGGCGGCGCGGTCCGTGAAGGGTACGGGCTTTAGCCCGTACATTGATTCCGCCAACAAAGCCGGGGCTTCAGCCCCCGAGGGAAACTCCTTCGAGTTCCTCATCCCGCTGGCTCCGACGCTGAATGAAGCGCAGCGCGCCGAAGTGCGGCAAATCGTGCAGGATCACGGCTCCGGCCTTCCTCTTCGCCTGGTTGACGAAGCCCGCGCCGTGCTGTTTCACGCTCGCGCTTCGGTCGTCGCCAGCGGAACGGCCACGGTCGAGGCGGCCTTGATCGGCAATCCTTTTATTGTTGTCTACCACGTTTCGCCGCTCACTTTTGCCATCGCCAAACGGGTGGTCAAACTGCCCTGTGTGGCCATGGCCAATCTGATTGCGGGCAAGCAAGTTGTCCCGGAACTGCTTCAAGAGGACTTTACGGCGGAAAACATCGTCCGACAAATCGAGCCTTTGCTACCGGATGGGCCCGTGCGCCAGTCCATGATGAAGGAGCTGGCGCAGGTGCGCGGCTTGCTGAACAAGCGGCCGGCGGAGAGCGGAGAGGGCGGCGCGATCGACCGTGTGGCGAAGGTTACTCTGGAATTGATGCGGCGCGAAGATTGAGGTTTGTGGTCTCCCACCCTAGCCGCAAAAACAAATACGCGGCGAGGGTGGGGCACCCAAGAGCGACGGATGCGTGGCACGGTCCCTGGGATTACGCGGTAAGGATGCCTGCGTCCCGTAGGGTCGCAGCGAAAGGCTGCAAGGATGAACTTTTTGCGTAATTGGAACCTGTTTTCCCTCATGGCCATGCTGCTGGTCGGCGCTCTTCCTCTCGCCGCCCAGCGGCCCGCGCTGGTCATTAGCGGCTACGTCATTGACGCCGAAATCGACACGGCCACGCACCACCTGGCGGCCAAGACCGTGGTCAGTTTTACCGCGCCTGAAAACGCCGAGCAGGTCAGCTTCGGCTTTCATCCGGCACTGAAGGTGAGCAAAATCTCCGACGAGGCCGGCGCGCTGCTGACCGGCGAGCGGCTGGCCGACGGCTCCATCCGCATCACTCCGGCCACGCCCTTTGCCAAGGGACAGCTTCAGCACTGGACCTTCGAGTACGAGGGCACGATCACCGGCAACGACGACGGCCCCGTCGAGGGCCTCCGGCTGGCCGCCATTCAGGAGCCGATCACCTATCTGCTTTACCCGGCGCGCTGGTTTCCCGTTTCCGCCAGCCCGTCCAGCTTCCTGACTGATCGCTTCACGGCCCAGATTCATATGCGTGTGCCGCAAGGGATGCGGGTCTTTGCCAGCGGCGCTCAGGGCGCGTCCAAGGCCGTGACCCTGGCCAACGGCAAGCCCGGCGACGAGTACAGCTTCAACTGGGACAAGCCCGGCTTTCCCGGCACGGTGATTGCCGGGCGCTATCTGGACCCGGTTTCGGTCGGCGCGGGCAACGTGAAGGTCTATCTGACGGTCAGCCATCAGCAAGTGGCCAACGAACTGGCGCAGACGGCGGCCAAGGAGTACGACTTCTTTACCGACAGCTTTGGCGCGCCGGAGAGCAGCCATCTGAACGTCGTGGAACTGCCGGACAACACGCTGCCCGCCGTCTGGGCGCCCGAGCTGGCGGCCATTCTCGGCGCGCACGTGGCGGACAAGAACGGCGTGCGCCTGCTGGCCAACACCATTGCCCATCAGTGGTGGGGCTCCGAAGTCAGCCCGCGCACCCTCAACGACGCCTGGATCACCAACGGTATGTCCCGCTACGGCGAACTGATGTATCTGGAGAACGAGAGCGGCAAGAACGCGCTGAAGGCGGCCATTCAGGATGTCTCCGCCGGGGCGCTGGCCTACGACACCATTCCCCTGTCCAGCATCAGCCGCCTGAGCCCCTTCTCGCCGGAGTTCCAGTCGATGACCCTGGAAAAGGGCGCCATGATCTTCCACATGCTGCGCTGGGAGGTCGGCGACAAGGCTTTTCTGGCCACGCTGAAGGGCGCTCTGAGCCAGTACACCGACAGCCCGATCCGCGCGGCTGACTTTGAAAAAGTGGCCGAGGCGCAGAGCCAGCAGCAGTTGACGGCCTTCTTCGCGCAATGGGTGAACGGCACCGGCGCGCCGCAGTTCACCAACAAGTACGCCGTCTATCGGCTGGGAAACAACAAGGGCTTCCGCACCATCGGCGAAATCGACCAGGATCTCGATCTTTTCCGGATGCCGGTCGAACTGCGCATCGAGACCGACGGCAAGACCGAAACCAAGCGGATCGAAGTTGTGGGCACCAACACGCAGTTTGTCGTGGACACCTTCGGCCGTCCCCGCCACATCACGATCGACCCGCAGAGCTGGGTGCTGAAGTCCACGCCCGACCTGCAGGTCCGCATCAGCATCCTCAAGGGCCAGCAACTGGTGGCGCAGAATGACCTGCCCGGCGCGCTGGCCGAGTACCAGAAGGCTCTGGAGGCCAATTCGCAGAGTTCGCTGGCGAACTACCGCATCGGCGAGCTGCTGATGGCGCAGCGCAACTACCAGGCCAGCGTGAACGCCTATCGCGACGCCCTGCGCGGCGACGGCGAACCGCGCTGGACCGAGGTCTGGAGCCACATTGCTCTGGGCAAGATTTTCGACATCACCGGCCAGCGCGACCGCGCCGTGAATGAGTACCGGCTGGCCGTACAGACCAACGACAACACCCAGGGCGCGGTCAACGAGGCGCGTATGTACCTGCAAAAGCCCTACAAGCAGCCAGAAAGCGAGTAATCCCTACGCGGAGTTTCTTCCGCTGCAAGAAAACTGACTTTTCTGGCTGCTTTTCTGGTTACTGAGGATTTTGTTGCTTATTTGTCGCGGTGAGAGTCGCCCAGGGAGATGACTTCCAGTTCAACCGAGGCAAGCCCGCCCTTGGCCATCGCTAGCTTTTTGGCTGCGCCGTAGGACAGGTCAATGACCCGTCCGCCCAGCAGTTCGCCGCGGTCGGTGATGCGAACCACGACCGAGCGATGATTGTCGCGGTTGACGACGCGAACCACCGAGCCGAAAGGCAGCGTCGGATGGCAGGCCGTCATCGCATTCATGTTGAAGCGTTCTCCGCTGGCCGTGTGGCGGCCGTTGAAGACGCTGCCATACCAGGAAGCAAGGCCTTTGAGTCTGTGCTTTGTTGCTGCTGCCTCTGTGATTTTTTGCGGCGCCAGCGTTGCGGGCGTCGCGCTCGTTGCGGGAGCCGCGTGCAGCGCGGTTGAGGATGGCCGGGAAAGCATCGCATCTGCCTGCACCGTTCGCGTGGAAATTCCCACCACACACGCGATCAGCAAAACAGAGGATACTCCTGCCAGCAGCCATATCCGCAGCGGAGATTTACAGCTCATGTCGATTCTTTTTCGTCCTATGACCATCTGCCAATTTTACTGATTCGACACTATCCAGCTCAACTGTTATCTAGAAAAGCAAGAGGAAAACATGGGCAAAAATGAACATACTTTGTGGCATTTCTAGTTAACTCATTTTTTATGTAGTACTTGAACGATGCACTAAAAATGGTGCAATTTTGCGTTTTTTTTGCCCATTTCCGCCGATTATGCGCATTCTGGCTCCAAAATCGAGCTGCGGGGAACAATGCCCCGGAAGCCACGGAGCGACGCCGCTCCTCGATTTCGAGACTCTCGCTGGCAAGGCTCCCGCCGTGGCTCACTGATCGTCGTTCCGAACCAAGCTGGTTTTTGCAGATTATTTCTTCCTTCCTGCTAGCGTGAAATTGTCGCTCTCTCGAATAGAAAACAGGAGGAAGAAATGGAATTCAGCACCGCAGGAATGGAGCTTTTGAAGCGTTCCGAGGGCTTTCGCAGTTGCGTTTACCGGGATGCGGCCGGGTTGCCGACCATCGGTTACGGCCACCGGCTGCATCTGCCTGTGTCGTATCCCAACGGCATTACCGAGCCGCAGGCGGCGAATCTGTTGGCTTGCGACGTGCGCGACGCCGAGCAGGCCGTTCAGCGCCTGGTCAAGGTTCCGCTCACGCAGGGCCAGTTCGATGCGCTGGTGGACTTCTGCTTCAACCTGGGCGCGGGCCGCCTGGCCGGCTCTTCTCTGCTTGCAGATCTCAATGCGGGCAAGTACGACGAGGCGGCGGATCAGTTGCTGCTGTGGGACCACGCAGGCGGAAAGGAAATGGCCGCGCTGAAGGTCCGCCGCGAGGCCGAGGCCGCGCTTTGGCGCGGCATTGGTCAGCGGCAGCAAGCCGTAGCCTGAGGCTTTTCGCCCTGAAGGCGGAAATCAAAACCTCTCCCTGAGATTTCCGCCGGCACTGCACCGCAAAAAGAATCGCGCCCCGACGTCAACAAAATCAGGCAAAGGCACGTCTAGTTCAATGAACACCTTCGTTTTTGGGAGAGGAGCATCGAATTCGTGATTGACTTGAAGCGTTATGGAAAGCTTGCGCGGCGGGCAGTGCCGGTCATCGGCCTGTCCATCGCCTGCTGCTGTGCGGCTGTGGCACAGCCCGATGGGCCGGGTGGCCCGCCGCCCGATGGAGGACCGCCGCCGGACGGGATGCAACAGCATCAGCGCGGCCCCAGCGTCGAGCAGCAGTTGAAGCAACTGACCAAGTTGCTGACACTGACCACCGAACAGCAGACGCAGGTCAAAGCGATTCTGACCGATGAGCATCAGAAGATCACGGATCTGTTCAAAGTGGAAAAGTTGACCGCTGAAAACACCGCGAAGACTTCCGATTCCGATGCCGCGCCCGAGGCGAACCAGCCGGCCCGGCAGGAAGCGCTGGAAACCAGACGCGCGGCCATCAAGGACATCCGTGACGATACGCACGTCAGGATCACAGCCGTGTTGAGCGCCGACCAGAAAACCAAGTACGAAGCCTGGGAAAAGAAGCACGCAAAAGCGTCGCGGCAGCAGGATGAAGATGTGCCGCCTCCGCCGCCCGATGGAGAAGGTGGACCGCCGCCGGATGGCGGTGGTGGCCCAGGCGGTGGCGGGCCTGGAGGCGGTGGACCTCCGGGAGTTTAGAGCCTTGTGTCCAAAATAAAGTGGAGTAAAACATGGGCCGCTTCCTGATCGAAGTGGCCCATGGTGTTTCTGATGCACCCTGACCTGGTGCATCAACCTAGAGCAAGAAGACACCCGCACGGAGAGAAAGCCCGCAAAAAGTCAACACCGCGTATCGCATGATGACCGGACTGCGTTTTCCACCGCCGGGCAAGAAGGTTCTTGACACCCAACCGCGATCAAGATACAGTCAGTAGCGTTACGGTTCCCAAGGGATACAACATCTTGGGCTAAGAGGGAAGTTGGTATCGTCGCTTGCGACCAGGCCAACGCTGCCCCCGCAACTGTAAGCGAAGAGCTGCAATCCTCCTATGTCACTGCCTCCCGAGCGGGGTGGGAAGACGGGATTGCCGCAGCGATCCGCGAGCCAGGAGACCTGCCGTAGCACAACGAATCGTCCACGGGCGGGGTGTACCGTCGGGTCGCTTGTACGCTCTTGGCGCTTCGCCATTCTGTGTTCGTGCATTGCGCTCGACCTGACATCGCCGTTCCGTAGGAAAGGGATTGCCGATGTCTGCCTCCTCCGTTCTTCCACCCACTTCCGTTCTCAAACGCAGCGGCGCAACTGTTCCGTTCGACGGCGGCAAAATTGCTTCCGCCATCGAGCGAGCTGGCAAGGCTACTGGAGCCTTCGATGCCGCCGAAGCGCAATTGCTGACCAGCCAGACGCTGAAGGTTCTTGCCCATCGCTTCCATGACCGCGCTCCGCACATCGAGCAGGTTCAGGACGTGGTGGAGCAGGTGCTGATCAGCGCCAATCACTTTGCCACCGCGCGCGCCTACATTGTCTATCGCGAACAGCGCTCGCGCCTGCGCAGCGATCAGCGCACATTGATCGACGTTGCTTCGTCGATCAACGAGTATCTGGACCGCGCCGACTGGCGCGTGAATGCCAACGCCAATCAGGGCTATTCGCTGGGCGGATTGATTCTGAATGTCTCCGGCAAAGTGGTGGCCAACTACTGGCTCTCTCATGTCTACCCGCCGGAGATTGGCCGCGCCCATCGCGAGGGCGACCTGCACATTCACGACCTGGATATGCTGGCCGGCTATTGCGCCGGATGGTCGCTGCGCACCTTTCTGCTGGAAGGACTGAACGGCGTTCCGGGCAAGGTGGAAGCCGGTCCGCCGAAACATCTGTCGAGCGCCGTCGGACAGATCGTGAACTTCCTCGGCACGCTGCAAAACGAATGGGCCGGCGCGCAGGCCTTCAGTTCGTTTGATACTTACATGGCGCCCTTTATCCGCAAGGATAAGATGCCCTATAAAGAAGTGCGGCAGTGCATTCAGGAACTGGTCTATAACTTGAATGTGCCTTCGCGCTGGGGCACGCAAACCCCTTTCACCAACCTTACTTTTGATTGGACTTGCCCGGAAGATCTGCGCAATCAGATTCCGGTGGTCGGTGGCGAAACCATGCCCTTTACCTACGGCGATTTACAGCCCGAGATGGACATGATTAACCGTGCTTACATCGAGGTGATGACCGCTGGCGACGCCAAGGGAAGAGTCTTTACCTTTCCGATTCCCACTTATAACATCACGCCAGACTTTCCCTGGGAGAGCGATAACTCGGAGTTACTCTTCGAGATGACGGCAAAGTACGGCTTGCCTTACTTCCAAAACTTTCTCAACTCCGACTTGAAGCCCAATATGGTTCGCTCCATGTGCTGCCGCCTGCAACTGGACCTGACCGAGTTGCTGAAGCGCGGCAATGGCTTGTTTGGCTCGGCTGAGCAAACCGGCTCGGTGGGCGTGGTAACGCTCAACTGCGCGCGCCTCGGCTATCTGCATCGCGGCGATGAGGCCGGGCTTTTGGCGCGCCTTGACGAGTTACTGGAAATTGCCCGCACCAGCCTGGAAATCAAGCGCAAAGTGATCCAGCGCCACATGGACAACGGGCTATTCCCTTACACGAAGCGCTATCTCGGCACGTTGCGCAACTTCTTTTCAACCATCGGCGTGAACGGCATCAATGAAATGATCCGCAACTTTACGAAGGACGCCGATGACATCGCGTCGGAATGGGGCCACGACTTTGCCCTGCGCTTTCTCGATCACGTGCGAGACCGCATTGTGAAATTCCAGGAAGAGACCGGGCATATGTATAACCTGGAAGCCACACCCGCCGAAGGCACGACCTATCGCTTTGCGCGCGAAGACCGCAAGCGCTTTCCGGATATTCTTCAGGCGGGGACGGAGGACGAGCCCTATTACACCAACTCCAGCCAGCTCCCGGTAGGCTTTACCGACGATCCTTTTGAAGCGCTGGAACGCCAGGATGATTTACAGCGCAAGTACACCGGCGGCACGGTGCTGCATCTCTATATGGGCGAGCGCGTTTCTTCCGCCACGGCGTGCAAGAAGCTCGTGCGTCGGGCTCTGGAAAACTTTCGTTTGCCTTACATCACCATTACGCCAACATTTTCCATCTGCCCCAAGCACGGCTATCTATCGGGCGAGCATACTTACTGCCCCAAGTGCGATGCCGAACAAATCGCGCGCAAGCAGTTATCCGCGCAGTGATAACCCACTTACAACTGCAATAAGAAAGGAAAGAATCATGCAAACTAATTCAGCAGTGATCGATCAGGACGCGGAGAGCATTCTCGCTCCGGAAGAACGTCAGCTTTGCGAAGTCTGGACGCGCGTTATGGGCTACTTTCGCCCGGTCTCGTCATTCAATCGCGGCAAACAAGGCGAATTTCATGAGCGGAAGAGCTTCCTTGAATCCAAGTGCGACTAAGTTGTGCGTGGGCGGCTTGACGCGCTTGTCCACCTGCGACTGGCCGGGAGCGCTGGTCGCCACGGTCTTCTGCCAGGGCTGCGCGTGGGATTGCGCCTATTGCCATAATCCCGGCCTGCGTCCGATGCAGGCCGAAACGCAAATCCCATTGCCGGAAGTTTTCGCGTTTCTGGAAAGCCGCCGCGTCTTGCTCGATGGAGTCGTCTTCTCCGGCGGCGAGCCTACGCTTCAGCCTGCGCTTCTTGATGCCGTTCAAGCCGTTCGCAACCTCGGCTTGCGCGTTGGCTTGCACACGGCCGGAATGGCGCCGGAGCGGTTTAAGTCGCTGTTGCCGTGGATTGACTGGGTGGGTTTCGACGTGAAAGCGCCCTTCAGCGCCTACTCCAGCATCACCGGCGTGGAGCAAAGCGGCGACAAGGCTCTTGCGAGTTTGCGTCTTCTGCTGGCAAGCGACACTGCGTATGAAGTGCGCACCACGTTTCATCCGGCGCTGCTGAGCCTGGCCGAGATGGTCGAGCTGAGAGATGAACTGCTCTCTCTGCACGTGAAGAATTACGTTGTGCAGCTTTTCAGGTCAGCAGGAACAAACCCGGAGCGGCTGCCGCCCTTGGCAGAGCAGCCGCAAGCCAATCTTCCACAAGGTTTCGGGGATGGCTTTGATTGTTTTCAGATACGCAATGAAAAATTCTCTTGAGAAGATGTTTTTTGAGATGTAAACAAGATTTGGAAGAGGAGATCTATGTCGATTCAGAGCGACCGTTGGATCAGAGAACAGGCCATCCAGCACAAGATGATTGAACCCTTCAGCGAGAAGCAGGTGGCCGATGGCGTCATCTCCTACGGGCTGTCCTCGTATGGCTATGACCTGCGCGTTTCCGACGAATTCAAAATCTTTACCAACGTGAACAGCGCCATCATAGACCCCAAGGCTTTTGACGAGCGCTCGTTCGTTACTGTTCAAGCGGAGTCGGTGATTGTGCCGCCGAACTCCTTTGCCCTGGCGCGTTCTGTCGAGTATTTTCGTATTCCGCGCGATGTATTGACACTCTGCGTTGGAAAGTCAACGTATGCCCGTTGCGGAATTATTGTGAACGTAACGCCATTCGAGCCGGAGTGGGAGGGATTTGTGACCCTGGAAATCTCTAACACCACGCCGTTGCCCGCTAAGATCTACGCCAACGAAGGGCTGTGCCAGATTCTGTTTTTCCGCTCCGATGAGCCTTGCGAGGTGAGCTATGCAGACCGCAAAGGGAAATACCAGCATCAACAGGGAATTGTGCTTCCCAAACTGTAGGGATTGAGTTTCTATTGATCCGGCGCCTCAATTCTGTGGGGCGCTTCATCCTCTTCGCATCTTTTGCGCCTCTGGGCACGTCTCACAAACAGCGCTCAAAATGCGTTTGCTGGAAGCGTGTGCCTTGTTCGCAGGCAGCGTCGACTATCATGGTGTTTTTGAAGGGTATTGGAACGGACCTGAAGCAGTGAGCGCGATCCGGTCCCAAAACCGGATGGGCCGGTCATGACCAGACGAGAAGCTTGCGAGCCGTTCTCAAGCCCATCGGTCACAAGCAGCCCGGCTCAGGAGCGAATACCAGCCTTATGATGTGGATTGTCCGGCTTGCGCTACGGCGCCCTTATACATTTGTCGTCGCCGCATTTTTGATTTTGATCCTCGGCGTCTATAGCATCCTCACGATGCCGACGGATATTTTTCCGAATATCAATATCCCTGTTGTCACGGTGGTTTGGAACTTCAGCGGCCTCTCCGCGCAACAGATGGCCAGCCGGATGGTGACCGGCAGCGAGCGCGGCCTGACCTCCTCGGTCAACGACATCGAGCACATCGAGTCGCAGTCGCTGAACGGCGTCGCGGTCATCAAGATTTTTCTGCAGCCGCACGCAAACGTCGCCAGCGCCGTGGCCCAGATCACCGCATCCAGCCAATCGCAGGTGCGCAGTATGCCGGCGGGCACCACACCGCCTTTCATCATGCAGTACAACGCTTCGACCGTTCCCGTTCTGCAATTGGGCGTTTCCGGGCAGGGCCTGAACGAGCAGCAGTTGAATGATCTGGCCTCGAACACCATCCGCATCCAGTTGGCGACCATCGAAGGAGCGCAGATGGGCTTCCCACTGGGTGGCAAAGGGCGGCAGATCATGGTTGATCTGGATCTGCATGCGCTGCAAGCCAAGGGGCTGTCGCCCGCCGATGTGACCAACGCCATAGCCTTGCAGAATGTGATTGCGCCCTCCGGCACCATGAAGATCGACCGCTTCGAGTACGCGGTCGAAACCAATTCCGCCCCGCAACTGATCGAGGAACTGAACAACCTGCCCATCCGCGCGGTCAACGGCGCGGTCATCTATATCCATGACGTGGCCCATGTGCGGGACGGCAATTCGCCGCAATCGAATATCGTGCGCGTGGACGGTCGTCGCGCCGTTCTGATGAGCATTATGAAGAGCGGTGCCGCCTCGACGCTGGACATCATTGCCGGCGTGAAGACCAAGGTGGAAGCAGTCAAGAGCCAACTGCCGCCGGAACTGCGGATCAGCACCCTCTCCGACCAGTCGATCTTCGTCCGCGGCTCCATCGACGGCGTAGTTCGCGAGGCCATCATTGCCGCCTGTCTGACCGCCGTCATGATCCTGATCTTCCTGGGCAGTTGGCGTTCCACGCTGATCATCGCGGTTTCGATTCCGCTTTCCATCCTCTGCTCGGTCATCATGCTCTCGGCGCTGCACGAGACCATCAATATCATGACCCTGGGCGGGTTGGCGCTGGCCGTGGGCATCCTGGTGGACGACGCCACGGTCGAGATCGAAAACATCAACCGCAATCTGGAGTCGGGCAAGGAGATCGAGCAGGCTATCCTCGATGGCGCATCGCAGATTGCCACCCCGGCCCTGGTTTCCACCCTGTCGATCTGCATCGTCTTTGTTCCCATGTTCCTGCTGAGCGGCGTGGCGCGCTACCTGTTTGTTCCCATGGCCGAGGCCGTGTGCTTCGCCATGCTGGCCAGCTACCTGCTTTCCCGCACCGTGGTGCCCACCATGGCCAGAAAGCTGCTCAAGGAGCACGACGATGTGGAGGCCGCCAAAAAGCTTTCCAGCAGCAATCCCTTCGTTCGCTTTCAACTTGGTTTCGAAGCAGGCTTTGAGCATTTTCGCCATTTTTATCTGCGTCTGCTGACCCTGTGCCTGGACCACTCCCGCGCCTTCCTGATTCTGTTCATGCTCTTCGCCGTCGCATCGCTGGGGTTGACGCCCTTTCTCGGCCAGGACTTTTTCCCTTCGGTGGACTCCGGGCAGTTCAAGATCCACGTTCGCGCCCGTACCGGCACGCGCATCGAGGAGACAGCGAAGCTCTGCGATCACATCGACGCGACCATCCGTGAGCAGATTCCGGCCCAAGAGGTGGTCAACATCGTCGATACCGTCGGCCTGCCCGCCTCGGGAATCAACCTTGCCTACTCGACCTCCGCGCCGGTTGGCACGGCGGACGCCGACATTCAAGTGCAGTTGGCAAAGAAGCACCATCCCACGGCGGATTACGTGGAGCACCTGCGCGCCGTGCTGAACCAGGAGTACCCGGGCGTCACGTTTTACGTGCTGCCGGTCGACATCGTCACCCAGATCCTCAACTTTGGCCTCTCGTCGCCCATCGATTTGCAGATCGTCGGCCCGAATCAGGAGGGCAATCGCGCCCTCGCCAATCGGATGCTCAACGAGGTGCGCTATGTTCCCGGCGCCGCCGACGCACACATTCAGCAGCCCTCCGACCTTCCCGTGATGACGGTCAACGTGGACCGCACCCGCGCCCAGTCGATTGGCCTGACGCAGAAGGACGTGGACCAGAGCCTGCTGATCGCCCTGAGCGGCAGCTTCCAGACCAGCCCGACCTTCTTCCTGGATCCAAAAAACGGCGTCAGCTACAACGTCACCACGCAGGCGCCGCAATACGGAGTCGATTCGGTGGCCGCATTGCAAAGCCTGCCCATCACCGGCACCGGCACAACCCAGACGGCCAACAACGCTGCTTCGACCGGCGCGCCCGGAGCTGCGCAACCCGTGCAGGTTCTCGGCAATCTGGCGGAGATCGAGCCTGGAACCCAACTGGGCACTGTGAGCCACTACGACGTTCAGCCGGTGCTCGACATTTATTCCAACGTGGACGGAACCGACCTGGGCACGGTCACGCGAAAGATGGAAAAAATCATCGACCGGCACAAGGCTGAGCTGCCGCGCGGTTCGCATTTCACGCTGCGCGGGCAGAGCGAAACCATGAAAAAGTCCTACTCCGGGCTGCTGATTGGCCTCGCGTTTTCGATTCTGCTGGTTTACCTGCTGATCGTGGTCAATTTTCAATCGTGGCTGGATCCGTTTCTGATTGTTTCCGCGCTGCCGGCGGCCCTGGCTGGGATCGTCTGGTTCCTGTTCGTCACCAACACGCGGCTGAGCGTGCCGGCGCTGACCGGGGCCATCATGTGCATGGGCGTGGCTACGTCCAACTCCATTCTGATGGTCACTTTTGCCCGCGAGCAGTTGGAAGCCCTGGTGGGCGATGCGCGCCAGTCCGCGCTGAACGCCGGTTTTGTCCGCCTGCGCCCAGTGCTGATGACCGCTCTGGCGATGATTCTCGGCATGATTCCCATGTCGCTGGGCCTGGGCGACGGCGGCGAGCAGAATGCCCCGCTGGGCCGCGCTGTTATCGGCGGCCTGCTGGTGGCCACCGTGGCCACGCTCTTCTTTGTTCCCACATTTTTCTCTGTTGTCCACAACTGGCTGGGAAACCGCCGCAAAGCGGCTCATGCCGTTGAACAGGCCGACACCTTCGACGAGTTTGATGAAAGTCCGGAGTAGATCCTTATGACGAACAAACCCAATCCGCAGACGCCGCAGGCTCGCAATCACGAGACAGCGCCCGACCAGGAGCCCATTGCGCCGCGCAAGGCCTTGCAGGGCCTTATTCTGCTGGTGGTCATCGCCGTTGCCCTGGCGGGCTTCGGCATTTTGCACCGCGCGCACGCTAACCGGGTTCTGGCCGACACCACACGGCAACTGGCCGCGCCCACTGTGACCGTCTCTGTGCCCAAGGCCGGTGCGCCTACGACGAACCTTGTGCTGCCGGGCAACGTGACGGCCTGGACGGATTCGCCCATCTACGCGCGCACCTCCGGCTACCTGACGCGCTGGTACTTCGACATCGGTTCCAAAGTGAAGAAGGGCGCGCTGCTGGCCACGATCTCCTCGCCGGAGGTGGACCAGCAACTGGCCCAGGCCAGGGCGGACCTGAACACAGCCCAGGCCAACGCAAAGAATGCCCACATCCAGGCCGAACGCTACTCCGGGCTGGTCCAGTCCAATGCCGTCTCCCGCCAGGACACCGACACCTATGTGAACCAGGCTGCCGCCACGGCCGCCGCCGTCCGCTCCGCACAGGCCAACGTCGAACGGCTGCGCCAACTGCAATCTTTCGAGAGGGTCTACGCGCCCTTTGACGGCGTGATTACCGCACGCACGGTCGACACCGGCCAGTTGATCGACTCGGGAGCCGGCAAGGAACTGTTCCGCGTGCAGGCCATCCAGACGCTGCGCGTCTACGCCAACTTGCCGCAGGTTTACTCGGGAAACGTGAAACGCGGAGCAAAGATTGATTTGACCTTTGCCGAGCACGCCGGCAAGACCTATCAGGGAACACTGGTGCGCACCGCCGACGCCATCGATCCGGCCAGCCGCACTTTGCTGGTGGAAATCGACGTGGACAACCGTGCCGGCGAACTGCTGCCCGGCTCGATGGCCCAGGTTCACTTCAAGATGCCCGCCGTCGGCCCCACCTTCATCGTGCCCGCCACGGCGCTGATCTTCCGCAAGGAAGGACTGCGCGTGGGCACCGTGACCGGCGACGGCATCGCCCATCTGGTCACGGTAGTCATTGGCGAGGACGACGGCGCCAACGTGCAGATCGTCACCGGACTCGGGCTCAGCGATCGGGTGATCCAGGATCCGCCCGACTCTCTTATCGAAGGCGAAAAAGTTCGAGTGGTGAGCCCTAGCAGCCAAGCCGAAGCGGAGGGTAAGGAATGATGCCCGTGCGCCAGCTTGAGGCATACTTGCCGGACCGCGGCACAAAGCTTCCGTGCCCCATCCTTGCGCTTTTTTCCTGGCGCAAGGGTGGGAAGCCACGCCACGCCTCCATCCCTGTTTTTTTCGGTTTGATCGGCTTCGTTTTTCTCTCTGGCTGCAAGCCGGTTGGCCCCAACTACAGCCGTCCCGGCTACGAAGCGCCGTCCGCTTACAAGGAAACCGGCGCGGCCAGTGTGACGCTTCCGCCGCCCAGTCCGGCTGGAGGCAACTGGAAACCGGCCTCGCCCTCCGACGGCATGATCCGCGGCAAGTGGTGGGAGATCTATCAGGATCCGCAGCTCAACCAACTGGAAGAGCGCATTGCCGTCAACAACCAGACCCTGCGCCAGGCTCTGGAAACCTATCTGGCCGCGCGCGACCAGATCAGCTCGGCCCGCGCAGGCTTTTTCCCGACAATTTCTGCCGGAGCCGGAGCCCAGCGCGAGAAGATCTCCGAAAGAAGCCACTCCGCTTCGACCACCAAGTCAAATACCTATAACGACTTAACGCTTGTGGGCCAGGCCAGTTGGGAACCGGACTTCTGGGGCCGCATCCGCCGCACGGTCGAAGCCGCCCGCGCAGGCGCTCAGGCCAGCGCTGCGGAGATGGCCACCGTGGACCTGAGCCTTCACGCCGAAATGGCGGCCGACTACTTTCAACTGCGCGGCCTCGACGCCGAAAACAAGCTGCTGACAGCCACCGTTGCCGACCTGGAGCGGCAGCTCGACCTGACCGAGCGCCGTCTGAAGGGCGGCGTCGCTACGGAAGTGGACATGGCCCAGGCTCGCACCGAGCTGGAAACCGTGCGCGCTCAACAGGTCGATGTGGGCGTCGCACGCGCCCAGTACGAACACGCCATCGGCACCCTCGCCAACCAGAAACTTTCCGAGTTCAGCATTCCGCCCTCGCCGCTTGTTCAGTCTCAGGAATTGACGCTGCCCAAGGTTCCCGTCGGCGTGCCTTCGCAACTGCTGGAACGGCGGCCCGACATTGCCGCCGCCGAGCGCCGCGCCGCACAGGCCAATGCGCAGATCGGCATTGCCGTCAGCGCCTTCTATCCAAACATCACTTTGGGCGGAACCGGCGGCTTTGAGAGTATGCATGTCGGCACCTTGCTTCAGGGGCCCGCTTCGCTGTGGAGCTTGGGCGGGCAGGCGACGGAACTGCTCTTCGACGCCGGGCAGCGCCGCGCGCTCTCCGACGCCGCGCGCCACACCTACGAGGCCCAGGCCGCCGCCTACAAGAGCCAAGTCCTCGCCGCCTTCAACGACGTGGAAGACCAGCTCTCCAGCTTGCGGATTCTTGAGGCGGAGTCAACGGTCGAAGAGCGTGCCGTCGCCTCGGCCCGGCATTCCTACGATCTTTCCAACCAGCGCTACCAGGGCGGCGTCACCGGCTATCTGGAAGTGCTGACGGCCGAAGCGACGCTGATTCAGAACCAGCGCACGGCCATCGACCTTCAGACGCGGCAGTTCGTTTCCAGCGTGGGCCTGATTCGCGCTCTCGGTGGCGGCTGGGATGCCAGCCAGTTGCCAAAATAGGGAAGCACGGATGGAGATGCCATTTTCTATAAGCACTATGCCAGTATCTTGGAATAACGAACTTCGCTAATCCAAGATGCTGCCTTATGTTGGAATAAGCAATCGAAACATCCTGAGATTTTTGAGCGGCAATTCACGCACGGGCTGTCTTGGGGACTTCTGCGCTTTATTGGGGAGAGGGATTCGAACCTCTGCCCATCAGGTTGATTATAAGCGTCTTGCGAATGTTTATTATATTTATACACCCATAAATACACCCAGAGATTCCAAATCTATTGCAAAACAGGTTTCTGCCGATAAAAGAGTACTATTTTGTATTCAATACCTGACACCCGTCGGGGAGTGGAAGCTCCATTGCATCTATCAAGCGCGATGTTTTGAATGCCTTCTCCTCTCCGGTGCTTTACAAGAACAAAACAGGACGGTAAGCAGTGAACGAACGCGAATTGGATGAACTTGAATCGGCCCGGCAGGAAGGGTACAAACCTTTAATCGAAAATGAGATCGATGAATTTCTGTCGACATATGACGAATTGCGCAGGTCATCATCACCCTGGATACATATGGACAGCATTTTCACGATCATCCATGATCCTCTTCCTGAAATCCCCAACTTCGGAATTTTCTATTTGAACGTAGTGGAAGCCTCGGCATTGATTGCTGCCGACTTCACGCAACAGAGTGAAGCTCTAGACGCTGATTATTTTGGCCAGGATGCCCTAAAAGCTGAGAAAACGCTTCATGAAGCTCGAAAAAAGGTCACAAGAAAATTTATCACTCGCATTATGCACGCAATCGAACAAGGCATGCTTGTCCCTGTGTACAAGAATGTGAACCCAAAGAACTTTGTAGAAGGTACGGATGATCCATTATTCCCCACGCAAACCTATATACACTTCCCGGAGCTGCTGAATTGGCTCTGCCATAATGGCTTTGCCAAGATCTCGGACATGGAAGATCTTAGATATATGTGGAATTACTGCTGCGCGGAGTATGGCCTTGCCTTGGAGCTCGATGGGTATATCAAGATGCGTCGAAGTTTTCTGAAGGATAGTGCGTTATCGGATAATCTGCCAGAAGAGCATATTCCACTGGCAATTGGATACGACTTGCCCCCCGAATATCTTCTTGGAGAGGCCATGAGAAGAGTTGACCATCTTGAAAAACAACTGCATCAGGCTACTCGGTCGAAAGCGCATCCCGCGGAGAAACCTTTAGATACAAGAGAAAGAGAGACAGCAGCAACCGTTCTCCAGGCCGTTTGTAAGCTAGGAGGAATTAACTTAGATTCTCGCCAAATTGGATCTCAAATTCAACGAGTGACCGAAGAACTAGGTGTTCCTCTCGCCCCGAACACAATCAGTAAATGGATAGATGAATCGCTTGAGGCATTCAAAGGGAAAGAGAAAAAATGCAAAAACAAGTATGCGAAGACAATAAGGATCAAGTAGGTGCCATTTACTCTCTCTCATTTACGCTGTTTTGATTTTTGTAAAACGCTGATATTCCAGCGATTCGATAGATTTATTCAGTTGCATAAAAGCTCAATTGAAGCCTAAATATTTGAAATGACATTTCAGGCATTAGATCTGGGCAATCCTTGATTCAGCAGTGAACAAGGAGTCCAAATATGACTGAATTTATCTTGAGGCTTCCTGCTGTAAAAGCGAGGACAGGCCTTTCACGAAGCACAATCTATAGCCGCATTTCTTCAGGCACATTCGTAGCTCCGATAAAAATCGGTCCGCACTCTGTCGGTTGGCTAGAGAGCGAAGTCGAAACATGGATTGAATTGCAGGTCGCCGCATCCCGCCCTTTGGCCGAGGTGCAGAGATGAGCTACGCCAAGGTCGCCATATGTTCTGCACATGCAGCACCAGATGCTTCCCAGAGACCAATTGATTCCAGCTAGAAGTGCTGCTTTGCAGCAAGAAGTGGGGACACATCACCCCAGATGGGGGCTGTTCCGTAACCTTTGGTTCCTGTTAGGGAACTGATTGATAGTGATGGACATTGCACGTATGGCGGCATTATCGGCACATTATAAGTACTCGTTGGTAACTCATTGATATTCCGTGCTAAGGTTTGTGCGCGCAAAGCGAGGTAATTGGCAGTGAAGCCTTCAACTCGAATCAAGTCAGTTGGCACCAAGGTAACAGAAGAGCAATTTGCTGCTCTTGAATCACGCGCTCACGCGCAGGAACTTACTCTTTCCGAGTGGGTACGTGCAGAACTCCTGAAAACTAACGATGTTGTCGGCACTGTCCCTGGCAACGTGCTGCTAGCGGAAATCATGGCGAGCAGAACAATTCTTCTCAACCTCGTGTATTCGATCTCCAAAGGCCAGCCAATGACGGCAGAGGCGATGCAGGAATTGATTCGACGAACAGACGACAACAAAGCAAAGCGGGCACAGGAGTTGCTTGGAGAGGTGGTTCCACAAACTACAACAGGGCACAGTGCGAAAGCTGATGTCGAAGATGAAAGAGAGAACTGAGTATGGCGCAATCAATAGATACGGAATATCACGGATGGCCGAGTCGCAAGCCGGTATGGGGAATCGGAGCCTTGTTCTTGGCAATGACGGTTGCCGTTGGCGTGCTTTACTGGCAGCAGAATTATGAGTGGACATTTTTACAGCGGTACTACCTCTCTATGTATTTGAAGACCTGGGTGCGCTCGGATCTTTTTCCAAAGAGTAGCGGAAGGTACGCATTGATTGATGCAGTAAATGCGCACGCCATGGAGCGGATGGCCGTCGGCAATGAGGCAGAACAGGTAACTGACGCGGATGGGACTCCAGCATATGTCGTTACAGATCAAGCCCGGCGGAATGGTGTTGTTCGGCTTTCATGGAATGGAGGAGAATTCAACAATCAAAAATTGCACGCCTACCTGCGGCATTGGATCTATTTGGACAAGACAGCATGGGATTTGGTGAGAACCGCCGTATGGTGGGGGTGTGGTGCTTTTGTGCTGGGGCTTTTCGTGGCAATTCCGCGAGACAGGAAACGCCAGCAGATATTAAGGCATGGGAGGCGTCTTTGCGGTCCAGAACTTGTCGGGACGATTGATTTCAACCAAAAGTTGACACGCAGAAAATGGTTGATGGAGTACCCGCCCGATGGTCTGGCATTTATCAACGAGGCGCGAAGCTGGTTTGAACGCACTTTTCGTAACAATGCCAGCCGATGGGTTCGTATTCCCCGCGATCGTGAAGCGAAGCATCTGCTCGTGGTCGGAGACTCTGGCAATGGGAAGAGCGCAACGATTAGGCAGGTTCTGAGCCAAATTGCAGAGAGAGAAGAAACTGCAATCGTGTACGACCCGGCGATGGAATACCTGCCGCAGTTTTACGACCCGGCGCGTGGCGACGTGATCTTGAATCCTCTGGATAGTCGATGCCCATTCTGGACGCCAGGGGATGAGGTCCAGCACCCTGCGGAAGCGCTGGCTCTGGCTGCTTCGCTGTTTCCAGACCAGGAGCAGGGGCATCGCTTCTTTGTGGATGCGCCGAGAAAGATCTTTGCGCACTTGCTGAATCTAAAGCCATCGCCGCAAGAGCTGACGGCGTGGATGGCAAATGCGGAAGAGATCGACCAACGCGTGAAAGGAACGGAGCTTGCGGCGATGATTGACCCTAGCGGAGGACCACAACGAAGCGGCGTACTTGGATCTCTCAATATGGTTGCGGATGCACTCAAGCTGTTGCCACGCGAAAACGAGACGAGGCGGCGTTGGAGTGCTGCAAAATGGGCCGAGGACCGCAAGGGGTGGGTCTTCCTCACTTCGAAGCCAATTGTGCGAGAAAGGCTGAGGCCTCTGATTAGCCTGTGGCTGGACCTGCTGGTGTTGAGGACGATGGAGGATGGATTGGCCGCCAAACGGAAAACATGGTTCGTTCTCGATGAACTGGCGAGTTTGCAGCGGCTACCTCAGCTCACGACGGCGATCACAGAAAGTCGAAAATCGGATTGCCCAATCGTGCTAGGGTTCCAGGGAAAGGCCCAGATCGAAGTTCTTTACGGGCACATCACGGAGGCGCTGCTTTCGCAGCCAATGACGAAGATTTTTCTGAAGACTAGCGAGCCGAATGCTGGGGAATGGATCTCCAAGGCCATTGGTGAAATCAAGATCGAGCGTTATCGGGAAACGCGTACCTATGGACAGTTTCCCCAGTCGCAGAGCACAGCCAGCCAGCAATATGACATTTCGCGCGAGCCGTTGGTCATGGCGTCTGAGATTAGCGGCCTTGAACCTCTACATGGGTATCTGAAGCACGGCAACTATGTCGTTCCCCTGCAAGTTCCGTACATCAACTTGGAAAATCACCATGAAAAGTTTATTGAGCGGAGGATAGATCCTCAAGACAGCAGCAGTCTTTACGCGGCGACGTCTACGGAATTGCCTTCATCCTCTCCGCAAGGAACGGGCGTAAATCCGGAGCATGAAGGCCAGAAACTGTACTTCGAGTAAAGCCATGCTGACAATCTCAAAACCCATCAGTGCAGGACAGGCACAGCAATACCACAAAGAAGAGTTCTCAAATGCCACGGAGAACTATTACACAGAGGACAACCGTGTGCGTGGCGAGTGGCAAGGAAAGCTTGCCCTACGCTATGGACTGGAAGGAGAGGTGAGCGAGTTGCAGTTCGCTCGCCTCTCTGAAGGCCAGCATCCAGAAACGGGCGAACAGCTTGTACGCCACCAAACGCAGCGTGTGTATGCCAACGAGCGCGGCGAGACAGTGCGAGCTATGGAACATCGGGCAGGATGGGATGCGACATTCTCGGCACCAAAGAGCGTTTCGCTTACTGCGTTGGTGGGCGGGGATCACAGAGTTTCAGAGGCACATCGGGAGAGTGTGCGGACGGCGCTTGATGAATTGGAAAAGTACGTGCAGGCTAGAATCGGCGGCAATGCACCTGCGGAGACAACCGGCGCATGGGTTGTGGCCAAGTTTGAGCACGACAGCAGCCGTCCAGTGGATGGGTACGCCGCGCCGCAGTTGCATACGCACGCTGTCATCTTTAACATCGCCGAGACTGCCGACGGAAATAGTCGAGCATTACAACCGCAGCAGCTTTACAAGACACAGCAATATGCAACGGCAGTGTATCGCTCGGAACTGGCGGCAAGGCTGCAAGAACTTGGCTATGAAATCGAACGTGGCGAGCACGGACAGCCGGAGATCAAAGGCTACACGCGAGAATATCTGGAGGCTTCGAGTCCGCGACGGCAGCAAATCACGAAACATCTTGAAGAGCATGGACTGTCTGGGCCGGAAGCGGCACAGATTGCCGCGCACAAAACGCGGTCAGCAAAGCTTGATCTGACAAAAGAAGAAGTACAAGCGCAGCACTTGGCGGCTGCATACGCACAAGGAAATCAGCCGCAACAGGTAACAGCGTTGGCCCAGCAGCGGCAGCGTGTCTATCTCCAGCCGGAGCAATCGCAACAAGTTGCTCAAAGCGCAATGAAGTTTGCAAGCGAGCGCAATATGGAACGCGAAGCCGTAACCGATGAGCGCGCGCTGTTGCGCGATGCGCTCAGACATGGCATGGGCACGACCCGGTTGCCGGAGGTTCGGGCAGACTTCGAACGACGCATCAAGTCAGGCGATCTGATAGAGGTTGAACGTAAGCTGGGGCTTCCCGGTCGAGCATTCACAACTCCGGCGATGCAGGGTTATGAACGAGAGATCATCGAGAAAATGCGCCAGGGGCAAGGAAACCGTGAGGTGCTTGCCAATGGAGAGGTACGGGAATCCATACAAGCAAACCATGCTCATTTGAGCACAACTCAGCGACAAGCCGTAACGGAGGTGCTGGAGAACCGGGACCAGATCGTAGCTCTTGAGGGCGTTGCCGGTGGCGGAAAGACCACATCCCTTGCGGCCGTCCAGGAGGCGGCCGTACGCGCAGGCTATGAGGTCAAGGGGCTTGCGCCGACCTCACGCGCGACGCAGAAACTAGGCGAGACTGGCATGGAAACAGAGACATTGCAACGGCATTTAACCCGCAGCAACCGTGCCAGTGATGGGCAGAAACGTCTCTATATCGTGGACGAATCAAGCATGGTGAGCACCGAGCAGATGCACACCTTTCTTGAGCGGCTTAGAGAGAACGACCGCGTTCTGCTGGTCGGAGACACGCGGCAGCATGAAGCGGTGGAGGCGGGAAGGCCCTATGCGCAGTTGCAGGAGGCCGGGCTCCGCACGGCACACTTGGATGAGATTATCCGGCAGAAGGACCAGGCGCTTAAGCAGGTCGTGGAACAACTTGCGCGCGGCGACGTACAAGAGGCCATCGCCAATCTTGGCAACCAGGGACGGGTGCATCAGATCCTCGACCGTGATGAGCGCATTACAGAGATTGCTCGCGAATACGTGCGGCAACCGCAGAATACGCTGGTTGTTTCACCGGACAACCAGTCACGGCAAGACATTAACGTCAGCATTCATCAAGCAATGCAGGACGCGGGCCATGTCAAAAGAGAAGAATACGCCGTGCGCGTGTTGAACTCGCGGCAAGACATGACCGGCGCAGACCGGGTGTGGGCACAGAACTATGAAAAGGGAAATATCGTGCGCTTTGCCAAAAGCAGCAAAGTACATGGCTTTGATGCCGGAGAGTATGCCCGCGTCGTGCGCGTGGACACAGCAGCCAATACCGTCACGGTTGAACGCAAAAACCATGAGCAAGTGAGCTACAACCCGAAGCGGCAACAAGGTGTAACTGTATATCAAGAAGCAGAGCGGACCTTTGCAGTGGGAGACCGCTTACAGCTTACAGCCCCGTATTATCCGGAGAAACTTGCCAACCGAGAGATGGGAACTCTGGCAAAGATCGACGGCGACGGCAACTTGAAACTGCGTATGGATGATGGCCGCGAGGTGGAATTCAATGCACGGCAGCACCCACATTTGGACCACGGCTATGCAGTGACCAGCCACAGCAGCCAGGGACAAACCGCCGACAGGGTGCTTGTCCATGTGGATTCCGAGCATATCCACAAAGGACTGATCAACGAGCGGATGGCCTACGTTTCAGTCTCGCGAGCCCGCCACGATGTCCAAATCTTCACCAACGATGCCGAGACACTCGGCAGAGAACTCGGCAAGGACGTTTCCCACACGATGGCGCTCCCGCCGGACAGCACAACCGTTGTCGCCAAAGCGCCGCATCAAATTATGCAGAAGCAGTCTGTCGGAATTGGAATGTGACCTGCCCAGCAAAGATGAATGTGCGCGCGATCAAGCATAAGACAAACGCGATGGCACTCGCCCGAAGCGACGCCTGAGAGTTGAGGTAATCGAAAAAGGCCGTGGAAATGCCGGTCTATGGAAAGCGTGGAAAAGACGAAAAAGCTGTCTTTCCCACCCTTCCCACAGACCTTGGAAATCGCTGCGGCGATTCCCACATTCCCACCGCCAAGGCTACGACGGGGATGTACATTTGCGACCGCCCGTTAAAACCCCATAAAACGCTAACCATCGCAGCAAGGCATAATCTCAGCATTCAAGTTGTCCAAACAAGATCGCCAAAATCGACCACACCAAAGTAGTAGACCGGCCTCTTTCGACGTCATTTTGTAGAAGGCCGGGTCAAGTGATAGAGTTCTGTTGAATTTACCGGTGTTCATTCCAGTATTTAGGACAGGCTCAAAGAACGATGGCCAATCAGATTAGCCTTGATGGCATGGACCAACGCCACCGCGCTTTAACTCCTTCAATTGCAGGGTGCTACAGCGAAGCTGCGTCGGTTTGCTTGAGTCGCCACCATGTTTCACCAATTGAAGTAATTCTGTCAGATAACGACACCAAATCAATGGCGAAGATGGCTTGGTCCGTCCCGGACTCGCGAACTACGGATGCCTGGGCGAATGAAACTGATACCACAGAGGCGGGAGCTTACGGGTGTGTAATCGCAGGAGTCGAGACATTGCGTGAGATGTTTGCCGTGCATCGCGCGGAAACCTGCACGGGGGCTGATTATTATGTGGGCCCCAAAGGTGCAGGTGAAAATGATCTTGAAAACTGTTTTCGCTTGGAAATTTCCGGATTAAGCAAAGGCGACGAAAAAGCTGTAACCAAAAGGCTTATGGAAAAAATTCATCAAGCACAGCGAGGAAACAGTAGTTTGCCTGCAATTGCTGGAGTCATTGGCTTTTCGGCTAAACTTTTAATGATTAGGGACGTCCCTGGGGAATTATGAGCTGGAGCGATCACCATTCACGAAGCGAGAAACTCTCCGGGGCTGCGGAAATGTTTAGCAGGTCTGGAGACAAACTCAGAGCATACGAGGCCTACCGACAGGCAGCAACAGAAGAGGTATTGGCTTTTGACGCACTCGAAATCGGCAAGGTCCGTACAAGAGGTATCACTGCGGTTAGCGCTGTTGCGCTCTTCTATAAAGGGCAGGATTTTTCTACTGCGGAGCAGTTAGCATATCGCTTACTAGGGACGCCTCTCCCTCCATATGCTGCGGACGAGTTGCGCAATTTATTGCAAATAATTTGGACAACCAACAGTGCCGAAAAGGCCGGAATAAAATTCGTATCCGGTGACGTCCTTGTATCAATAAAAGGCGGCCAAGTTATTCATGGTGGCGCTCCGCTTGACTTGGTTATGCACCGGGTAGAAGGCATTCAAGCTGTACTCTTTCGAACCGTCGAGATGTTGTTGGAAAAACCATTCCGGAAACGCGGTGGACCCGATAGCGACATTCAATCAATGTTTAAACCGTGGTTGTTTCAGGCTCCAGCAGGAAGCTATCAATTCGCAGTTCGAATGCAGGAGCCAGAGCAAATGCAGCTATGGGTCGATAACCGGCCAAAGCTGGAGCAGGTGACAAACGCGTTTTTCAAAGTGCTGAAGGCATTGGCAACAGATCCTGAAACCGAATTATCGACTCTCGTGCCCAATAAAGAGTATCAGGGGGCATTTCTCAACCTTGCACGCAGTCTGGCCCCATCAGAAAAGACCTTTGAGCGCATAGAAGTTCGGGACGCTAGTGCACCTGCAGAGCCACTTGTCACATTAGCTCTTGGGTCGCGCAAGGGACTAAACGACGCTATTCGTAAGCTCAGGCCTGCGTCGCCCTTGCCAGAAGTACCTGAAATCAAAATTTCTGGCATTTTGCGGGCCGTCCACTTAGATCAGGATTGGCTTGAGGTTTCAGTTGCGGGAGAGCCACCTGAACATCTTCACATAATTGAAGCAGGCGAAGCATTAGATGACGTGGTCGGTCCCATGGTGAACCGTGCGGTAATTGTTTCTGTTCTGAAGCGTGGCACAAAGTATCTCTATCGCGATATAGAGATTGCTGAATCATAAATTGCAGCAGCAATTCCGAGCGAGGTAATTATTTTCCAATACCAAATGTGGAAAGCTGCTTAACTTCAGGAAGGCCGATACGTGCCAGATAGTTAGCAAAATGCAGAGAAAGATCTTCTCTATATAAATCAGATAGGCTACAGACAAAGTGCTTTGGATTTAAGCGTGCTAAATACTCAATGTTAACCGAGAAGTAGTGCTTGAAATCAACAATTGAAGGAACGATGGGGATACTTGCCGGAAAATTAAAATAATGGTAGCGTGGTCGATCATTGCTCATGAGCGTTTTTCCTTCAGTCTTCTTTTTATTAATTGTGGTCATTTTAAGCTGCAAGTTAAGTAGATGTTCCCCCATGAAAACGTGTTCCGCGTTGTAGAGCGGAGCAACTAAAACCGAAAAAAGCTTTTTATCATGAGTACTAGGGACATCGCATTTATTTTTAGGATTGCGATAGCGAGAGTCCTGCTCTAAATCGCAATCCTGTGTTAAGACAACAACAAAAGGAAATACAATCTTGCTTACTTCGAGCGTTCCTTTTTTTTCTACAGCATACTCAATATATTCCACGTCGCGGTATATATCTCCTTGCGATATGCGTCTGCGTGGGGATTTCCGAACTCGCACATTAGTCACTGGAAATCTTTCCTCTAATTACAATCCTGTATGGCTTTCCTGTGCCATATTGCTGAGCTTCGACCTTCATGTCTAAACTTGGCACAATGTTCGCACTTTCTGCTCCAGTTTGTGAGTTCGTTCCAATCTCCTCCATCGGACGGGAATCCTGCCATGTGTTCGATGGCGTAATCGAACCACCGACGTATTGGCTATCAAATGAAGGATTGTCATTTGGCATTCATGTGCCTCCTAAGTTTATCAGTAATACTGCGTTCAAAAAGATCCTGGATCAGACTATGTGCCTGTTCAATATATTGCAAAGAATCCACTAAGTCGTGAGACGTTTTTACATAGGCATCCATATCCAAGACGAATTGCGGGCGCTTTATTACAGCAGGGTAGTCTGGATTGGGCATGCCAAATTGAAAACGTACATCGATATCCCCTGACTGCAACTCGGCTACGTGCATAAGGCGGGTCATGGGGGGCGATGTTAGAAAGAAGTTGCTCGCACCGAGAAGTTCGGGAGCAATATACTCTTCCCAATTTATGGGAGAAACTAATCTGAGTTCCTCAATGATATTGATAAATCGCAGACCAAAGCGAGACGCTCGCACATCAGGAAAAGCCTTGGCAATTTCTCTAACTACGACGGAGAAATGCTCTTTCATGTCCTCGTAGGTGGTATACCGTGTATAGATTAAGTTCACAAATGATGAGGCTAATGTTAGCTGCTTCTCGCGTTGCTTGCCAAAAAAATTCCATTGTTTAAATGGTGCTTCACTTTCTTGCATCCCTGTCGGACCAAACTGGAACTGTTTAGCTATTCCATTTGTGGGCTGACTGATAGGAAAATGCAAGGATGCTACTTTTGCAAGCTTGGGCGGTAGCGTCTTTTCGAGTGCACTGATGGGTGCAATAAAATCGGCACGAACAATTACTTGCTTCAAAAAAGGTCTCTTGTAACAGATCGTATCCAATCCGATTTCTCCCAAGACAGAAGCAACTATACAATTGCAAAAAGTTATCATACGCCATCAATATGGGGCTTGCACACATCGATAATCAAGTTTCCTTAGTTCTCAAACGGTTATGCAACTCTATCGGGCAATTGTAGTAGCTTCCCCCTGTGTTGGGTTTGCTCTAGGAAATCCGCCCATTCCTGCATCATTTTGGTGCGTGGCCCCAAATAAAGAGCATGGTTGTAAGCAGCGCTTACGGCATTCCGGGGAGCGTGAGCGAGTTGCAATTCGATGTGGTCGTGGACGTACCCTTGCTCATGGAGGATGGTTGAGGCCAAACCGCGAAAGCCGTGGCCGGTCATCCGCCCCTTGTAGCCCATGCGTTCCAAAGCCTTCAAAATCGTGTTGTTGCTGATTGGCTTTTTGGAGCTACGGTCACCGGGGAACAGCCATTCAGTGTGCCCGGTGAGGTCGTGTAGAGTGTCCAGGACCTCCAGAGCTTGTCTTGCCAGAGGAACAATGTGCGGGGTCCGCATCTTCATCCGTTCGGCGGGAATGTCCCAGCGAGCGTTTTCGAGGTCGAATTCCAACCACTTGGCCCCAATCAACTCGCTGGTGCGCACGAAGGTAAGAGCCATCAGCTTCATGGCCAATCGTGTGACGTGCGTGCCCTGGTAGACCTCGATGCTCCGCAGCAGCGCCGGAAGTTCCTTGGCATCGATACGGGCGTAGTTGACTTTGCGAGTCGATTTCAGAATATCGCTGGGGCGAATCTCGCTGGCCGGATTGCGTTTGCAGTAGCTGTTGGCGATTCCGTACCTGAAAATTTGCCCGACGGTCTCCAGAGCGCGCTTGGCAATATCACGTGCTCCGCGATCCTCAATTGCCTTGGCCATTGAGACCAACTCGGACGCCTCAATCTCCGCGATAGGCCGTGCCCCCAGGCAGGGCGAAATGTCGGCCTCAATGCGCCGTTTTACATACGCCACATGCCGAGGACTTTTCCCGTCCTCCCAATGCTCCAGCCAAAGGGCAGCTACGCTTTGAAAGGAATTCTCGATGGCGGCCTTTTCTGCGTTCTTTTTGGCCTTCCGTTGTGCCATGGGGTCAACACCGGAGGCAAAAAGCTTTCGGGCTTCGCTGTGCCGTTCCCTGGCCTGTGCCAGCGAAACATCGGGATACTTTCCCAGCGACATCAGTTTCTCTTTGCCTTTAAACCGGTAGGACCAGCGCCAAAGTCTGCCGCCAGCGGGCGTGACCCAGAGGTATAGGCCACCGCCATCCCCCATGCTGTAAGCTTTTTCTCTTGTTTTTGACTTCTTGATCTCTGTGTCAGTCAGCGCCATGGATCCCCCGTTCGAAGAAATACACCCACTTCAAGTACAGGGTACACCCACATGTACACCCATTAGGCTGTGGCTTCCAGTAGACGCGATTGGACGCAGAAAGACATGAAACCTATCATTTTATAGGCTTTATGTCTTTCTGCTGGATGTCTTTGGATGCTACTGGAAGAAGTCTTGGCGGAGGGAGAGGGATTCGAACCCCCGGTACCCTTGCAGGCACAACGGTTTTCAAGACCGTCGGTATAAACCGCTCACCCATCCCTCCGCGAGGTGTGGAGCTTGTCTTCGATTGTACGTCGAAACGGCCTTTTGCTGGCAGATCTTGCTTTGAATGGTTGCCCGTGGAGCAAAAAAAGGGGAGCCAGCGCGGCTCCCCCCTTCTGTTGTTGGCAGCAGTGCCGGTTGGGTTACTTCTTGCCTTCCAGTTCATCGGCCAGGGCACCGGCGCCGTAAAGCTTGCGTAGCCCTTCGATCATGCCCGACGAGTGCACCGCAACCGTCCGGTTCTTGGCGCCGTCATAGACGAAATCCCCGGCCAGCGATTCGATGTTGCCATCGAAAACAAGGCCCACCAGCTCGCCGTCGCGATTGACGACCGGCGAACCGGAGTTGCCGCCGATGATGTCACCGGTCGAAACAAAGTCGAGTGGGGTGGTCAGGTCCAGCTTGTCGCGGCCGGCCGCCTCTTTGGCTGTCAGGTCGAAGGGCGGCTTGTTGCTGAAGCTGGCCGCGCGGTCATACAGCCCGTAGAAGGTGGTGAACGGCGGCGCGATGGTGCCGTTATAGGGGTAGCCATCGACCGTGCCGTAGCTCAGCCGCAGCGTAAAGGTGGCGTCGGGATAGGCGTCTTTGCCATAGACCAGGAAGCGCGCCTTGCCCAGCTTTTCGCCGGCCGGAGTCAGTACGCTGACGACCGTATCGCGGATGCGGCGGCGGGACTCGCGGACAATCGGGTCCACGCGCCGCGCGGCCACAATCATTGGATCGGTGGAGGCCGCGACAGCCGCCTCGCCGCCTTCGATCAGCGCCTTGCGCACCGCCGGATCGGCCAGCTTGCTTCCGTCCACCAGCGCATTCACGGTCGTGTCCACGTCGCCGCCCTGCAAAATGGCCTGCACGTACGCATCGTTCTGGCCAAGCTTTTCCTGGGCCAGCTTGAGCGCGGCAGCCATGTAGAGCTTTTCGGTTGCCGTATAGATCGGCGCGGGCGAGAACAGTTGGAGCTTGAGCGAATCCAGCCCCGCGTCGTGAAACTGTGTCAGCCGCTCGCCATCGGGCTTCTTGATCTCGGCCACATATTGCACGATTTCGAGCGCCAGGGAGAAAAGCTCGCTGTCGGTGCGGCGGAAGAGCTGGCCCTTGATCTCCGGCTTCACCTTTTCTTCCGTGCGGGCAATCGTATCCCAGGCATCGCCATAGGCCTTTTGCCACTCTGGGTTGGCGGCCACTTTGGCGCGAAAATCGTTCTCCTCGGCCTGTTTCTTGGCCAGAATGGCCGGGTCGGCCAGAGCCACGGTGCGGCCCAGGTAGACCTTCAGGCTATTTTGCAGGTAGAAAATCTCGCTGCCAACCAACCGCGCCTGCTCCGGTCCCTGCGCGGCAAAGGCCTGCGCGGCGGCGATGCGCCGCTCCAGATACTCGGTAATCGCCGGACCTCTCACATCGCGCGCCATGAGCAACTGAGCCACCGTGTCGTCGCGCTCGGTCGAGCCTGGATGGCCGGAAACAAAGATCAGCTCACCCGGCGCGGCGCCCTTGGCGCTCCACTTGAGGAAATTGTCGGTGTGCAGCGGCTTGCCGTTCTCGTAAACGCGAAACAGGGCCATGTCCAGGTCGTAGCGCGGATAGGTGAAGTTATCCGGATCGCCACCGAAAAACGCCGCCTGCTGCTCCGGCGCAAAGACGAGCCGCACATCGGTGTAGGCCTTGTATTGATAGAGCCAGTACTCGCCGCCCTGGTAGAACGAAACCACGTCGGAGCGCAGGCCGGTCTTCTGCTTGCTCTCCTTCTCGATGGCCGCAATCTCGGCCTCGCGGGCCTTCAGCGCTTTGGCCTCGTCGGCAATGCCCTTGGCCGAGCCCTGCACCCGTGCGGTCACGTTTTCCATGCCGACCAGCACGTTTACTTCGAGATCCGCGGACTTCATTTCTTCGGCCGGCGTGGTTGCATAAAAGCCGTCGCGCAGATAGTCGTGCGCGGCTGTCGAGTTCTTCTGCAACTGGCCGCGCGCCACGTGGTGATTGGTCAGCAGTAGGCCGTCGGGGCTCACAAACGATCCCGATCCGCCGTCATTGAGCCGCACGCTCGACAAGCGCAAATGGTCCAGCCATGCCTGGCTGGGGTGGAAGTTGTACTTGGCCGCCAACTGCTTCAGCGGCGGGTTGTCAAAGGTCCACATGCCTTCTTCGGCGTGAATCGCAGGCCCCACGGCCACGAGCAGCGCGACCGGGAGGTACGCAACAAAACGAAATTTGTGACTGAACATATTGATCCTCATGATGAGACCCTTGCAAAAATACTTTCAGATGATTGAATGTGTCAGGGCACGACTTTAGTCGTGCCGCAAAGGGCCCATTCAGACTTTACGGCTTTAGCCGCTGCGGAATGTCAAACAACTGGAAATAAATAGGCGCAGGGGCTAAAGCCCAACATCTTTTTGATCATCTCTCGGCACGACTAAAGTCGTGCCCTGACACTCCCTGCAATCTCCAAGCAAAATTTGCAAGTGGCTCTGGTGAAAAACAGAAAAAGCTAATCCTTCGGCAGCACCAGAAATTCCACGCCGCTGGCCGCGTCCTTTTGCCGGAAAACCTGTTCGGTGGCCTTCTGAAACGCCTCCGGCCGCGCGTGGGGAATGTCGGTGAAGGTCTGCGGGTTTCGATCCGTCAGCGGGAACCAGGAACTCTGGACCTGGACCATAATACGATGGCCGCGGCGGAAGGTGTGAAAAAGATCGGGCATCGCGAAGTCGATGGCGGTTTGCCTGCCCGGCGTCAGCGGTTCCGGCTTTTCCCAGCCTGAGCGGAATTTCGCCCGGAAGGGCTCGCCGCGCAGCAACTGCTGGTAGCCGCCCATGTGCAGCGGCGGCGCGCTCTGGATGCGTTTGTTGCCGTGCGAACTCTCCTCCGGATCAGGATAATCTTCCGGATAAACGTCGATCAGTTTTACGTCGAAGTCGGAATCCGTTGCCGAGCTCGCGATTTTCAGCCGCGGCGTAATCGGACCGGCGATGGTCACGTCCTCTTCCAGCGGATCGGTCTGGTAAACCAGCACGTCCGGCCGATAGCTGGCAAAGCGCTGATCGTCGACCATGTAGCGCTGCGGCACGGTGTCGGTCGTATAGCCGACGAACGGCACCGGATGATTCGGGTCGCTCACGTACTCGTCCACGCCGCTCGGCTCGGTGGGCGGTGTGAAGCTCAACTTGCCGCCGGCATGAAAATAGAGCGTTTTGGCTTGGGCGGCTTTGGGCGGCCAGGCGTCCAGATTGCGCCAGACATTCGTACCCGTTTCAAAAACCACAGCCTTGGGTTGCGCCGCGCCCTTTCCCTTCAAATAATGCTCGAAAAACGGAAATTGCACGTTGGCGCGGAAGTACTCGCTGGTCTTTGCGTTGAACGCAACATCGCCCAGGTGGTTGCCCTCGCCGTATGCCCAGCCGCCGTGTACCCACGGGCCTTCGACCAGCGTTGTGGGGTCTGCGGATTGAATTTATTGATGGCGTTGAAGGTGCGATAGGGACCGCTCAGATCCTCGGCGTCATACCAGCCGCCCACCACCAACACCGCGCAATGCACGTTCTTCATGTGCTGCGACAGATCGCGCGTCTTCCAGTACTCGTCATAAGTATCGTGGAAAGCCTGATCGGTGAACAGCCAGTTCGAGCCTTTCAGGTAGAGCTTGTCCAGGTTGGCGATGTTTCCGGCTTGCAGGTAGAACTTGTCCAGGTTGGCGATGTTTCCGGCTTGCAGGTAGAACTTGTAGCTATCCGGCGTGCCAAAGTCGAAGGGCAGCGTCGGCTTTGGCGTCTGCGGCTCGTCCTGCGGATGGAAGAAGGGGGCATAAAAGCCGAAGTTGGCGCTCAGCATGAACGCTCCGCCGTGGTAGCCGTCGTCGCCCTGGAACAGGTCGGTCATCGGCGCCTGCAGACTGGCCGCGACCAGCGCTGGATGCGAGTCGATGATTGACGCCGAGGTGTAGAAACCCGGATAGGAGATGCCGTAGATGCCCACTTTGCCGTTGTTGTGGGGCACGTGCTTGAGCAGAAACTCGATCGTGTCGTAGGTGTCGGAGGAGTCATCCACGTCCTGCGGCGACTTCTTCACGTCAATGTGCGGATGCATTTCCAGAAATTTGCCTTCGCTCATCCAGCGCCCGCGCACATCCTGGTAGACAAAAATGTAGCCGCTCTTCTCGAACTCCTCCGAGGGACCCAGGTTCCGCGGATAGCGATCCTCGCCGTAAGGGCCAACGCTATAGGGCGTGCGTTCCATCAGAAACGGGTACGGGCCGCCGGCTGTGTTTTTGGGCACATAGACCGCCGTGAACAGCCGCTTGCCGTCGCGCATGGGAATGCGGAATTCATACTTGGTGTAGTGCGAGCGGATGAAGTCTTCCTTGGGCGTTTCCGGAGTGGCCTGCTGCGCGCGGACCATGGGAAATGCAAGGAAGAAAATGGCCAGAACGGCAAACGAGAAGCGGCACAACTTCGGCATTTTCAACGACAGTCTCCTGAATAATTTAGCAGGGCAAGCGCTTGGCGGCGCCAAACCGTGGAGGCATGACGGGCAGTGCGCCTAGGCCGAGTTCCGGTCCGGTCCGGGTTCTGAAATGTTGATTTTTCATTCGCTTTCGACGCATCATACGGCTCACTCGTCATTCCTTCCCAACCCCGGCATTATGAGCACTTTTGACCACATTTCCGGTGCAAAGCGGAAAGTTATCTTTCTTCTCCCTATCTACGTTGCAACTCCTTATACTAGGGGTGCGTCCAATGCAGTAGCGGGACGCTGCGGAGATTCATTCTCGCCGAAGTGCGCGGTCTGCCGCATTGGGATCGCAACCGGGCTTCGAGTTTGCGGTGCGCCGGAGAATTTGATACGCTCAGGCAATCTTAGAGCTGAGCGGAAGGAGAGGTTTCATCATGGCAGAAGAAAGCAAGATTAACGGTCTGGCGTGGTTTGTGGCCGGATTAGGCGTAGGCGCGTTGGCGGGGATTCTGTATGCTCCCAAGAGCGGCCGTGAAACCAGGGAAGATCTGCTCAACGGCGCCAAAGAGGGAACCGAGTATCTGCGTAACCGCACCCGGCAAGCCGCTGAACAGGTTGGCGAACTGGTTGGCAAGGGCAAGGAACATGTCGGCGAGTACGTCGATCGCGGACGGGCGCAGTGGGAAGAGTTCGTCGAGCGCGGCAAGAACCTGGTCTCCGAACAGACCGGACGGGTTTCCGCGGCCGTTGAAGCCGGGCGCGAAGCCTACAAGACGCCTCCCGTTCCCGAAGAGCCCAAGCTTTAGGCCAGAGCGTTTACCCCGTCTGGATTCCAGTTCCGTGCGAATCGTCTTTGACCCTTCGCACGGAACCACGGCGTCAGTCGCAGGTTGCCGCTTGAGCTCCGGCTCCGGAGACAGCGGTCTGGCGTGGGCTTGAAATGTCTGAGAGAACAGAACCTTTGAGATTGCAGATCGCCTGTGCGAGGCCACTTGAATGCCAAAACTGGACAATGAAACCATTTTGCTTGCCATCGCTATTGTTGTTGGGCTGGCGTTGTTGATGCAGGCCATCATCCTGCTGGCAATCTTCATCACCATGCGCAGGACGATCCGCTCCATTCGGGAAGAAGCCGAGGAGTTGCGTTCCTCGATTTCGCCTTTCCTTTATGACTCACGGGAGTTGCTTGCCAGCACACAGGCTGTTCTGATCAACCTTCAGACAGTTCTGACCAACGCGCAAGAATTTTTTGCCAACGCGCAAGGATTTTTTACCCGCATCGCGCCCAAGGTTGAGGCCGCAACCGCCGATGCGCAGGAAATCACGCACAAGCTGCGTGTGCAAACCGAGGAAATACACGCCTCCGCCACGGAGCTTCTGGAACGGGTTCGGCGGCAGAGCGACCGGCTGGACGATATGCTCACCCGCCTGCTGGATACTGCGGATCGCGCCGGTGGCTTTGTGGTTCAGGTTGTCAGCCGCCCCGTGCAGCAGGTTTCGCACGTGCTGGGCGCGGTCAAGGCAGTGGTAGAGTCGTTGCGCGCTTCCCGGAAGCATCATCCTGTGCCGCCCTCCGTCGACGGGAACCGCTTCGTCTAGAAAAATTCTAGATATGCCGATGTTTTGAAGGGTACGGGCTTCACAGGCTGCGGAAAAACCCGGCGGATCTAGGTTTTGTGTCAGGGCACGACTTTAGTCGTGCCGAGAGATGATCAAAAAGATGTTGGGTTTTAGCCCCTGCGTCTATTTGTTTTCTGCTGTTAGACGTTCCGCAGCGGCTAGAGCCGGAAAATCTGAATGGGCCCTTTGCGGCACGACTAAAGTCGTGCCCTGACACGTTCAATCATCTGACGGTGACTTTGCAAGTGGCTCAGAGCGTCCCTAAAGAATCCATCCTCCGCCCACAACCTCGTCGCCGTCATAGAAAACGGCCGACTGGCCGGGCGTGACGGCGCGTTGCGGCTGGTCGAAGGTGGCCAGCACTTCGTCCGCGCCCGCCGGTTCCAGCGTGGCCCAGGCGGGCTCATGCCGGTGGCGAATCTTGATCTGCACCCGCATCGGCGCCGTCAGTGCGGCAATCGAAATCCAGTTCAACCCACGGGCGCGCAGTTGGCGCGTAGCCAGTTCCGCGTTCGCGCCGACCGTGACCTGATGGCTTGCCGGATCAATCCGCAGCACATAGAGCGGCGTGGGCGAACTGACGCCCAGGCCCTTGCGCTGGCCCACGGTGAAGTTGAAAATGCCTTCGTGCCGGCCCAGCACTTTGCCGTCCGCCGTCACCAACTCGCCCGCCGTCTCGGGCAGCCGCTCGCCCTGCTCTTCCAGATAGGCCGTCAGAAATTGCTTGTAGTCGTTGCCGGGAATGAAACAGATCTCCTGCGAGTCGGGCTTCTCAGAGAGAGCCAAGCCGTACCGGGCTGCCAGCTCGCGCACCTCTGGCTTGGTCAACCCGCCCAGCGGAAACAGCGTGTGCGCCAACTGCTCCTGCGTCAACCCAAAAAGAAAATACGTCTGATCCTTCGCCAGATCCCGAGCCCGCTTCAGAATCCACCGCCCGCGTGCGGGGTCGAACTCGTTCACCGCGTAATGGCCAGTGGCGATGCGCTCGGCGCCAATCGAGCGCGCGGTCTGGAGTAGCTGGTCAAACTTCAGGTGGTTGTTGCAGAGCGAACAGGGAATCGGTGTGCGCCCGGCCAGATATTCGGCCACAAAGGGCCGCACCACATCCCGCTCGAAGCGCTCCTGCTCGTTGACGACGTAGTAGGGAATCTTCAGGTGCTCGGCCACGCGCCGAGCGTCGTACACATCGTCGAGCGAACAGCAGCGCCCGGCCTTTGAAGTCTCTGCCGCGTTGGAGATGCCGCATCGCCCCGCCAGCCGCATCTGATCCCACAACTGGAGCGTCAAGCCGACCACGGAATTTCGTGGAGCGCCGGAGCCGTTGCTTTCGTGAACCAGCAGCGCCGCGGTCGTCGAGGAGTCCACCCCTCCGGACATGGCTACGGCAATGGTTGTACGCTCGGTCATGGGTTCCTTCCGCAAAGCGGAGTTAGCGAGGTTAGCGTTGTTAGCGGAGTTAAGGCGTCTCTGCGCAAGCCTGTGTCCTTCAGCCCGAAGAAGATACATTACAAGCCTTATCCCGCCGTTCCCGCCGCGACCGGCGAAATCGCCCGCAGATGCTCGACGGCCTCCGGGACAACCTTCAAAACGTAATCCACATCGGCCTCGGTCGCCGTCTTCAGCAAGCTGAAGCGCAAACTCGCTCGTGCGCGCGTCTTGTCGATGCCCATCGCCATCAGCACATGGCTCGGCTCAGTCGCGCCGGAGTGGCAGGCCGAGCCGCCGCTGACAGCCACGCCTTTCAGGTCGAGCGCAATTACCAGTGCCTCGCCCTCCAGATTGTCGAACCAGATGTTGGTCGTGTTGGCCACGCGGGGGATGGGGTTGTCGCTGGAAAAAGAAGACGCAGGTCCTTCGACTCGCTGCGCTCGCTCAGGATGACAAGTAGTAGAGTGTGCACCATTCACGCCGGTCCCGGGAAGCTCCAGAATCCCCGCCTCCAGCCGGTCGCGCAGACGAGCCAGCCGGTCATACACGCCGTCCTCCAGCGAATGCATGGCCAGTTCGGCGGCCTTGGCCATGCCCACAATGCCCGGCACATTCTCGGTCCCGGCGCGGCGGCGGCGTTCATGGCTACCACCCACGATCAACGACTCAAGCGGCGTCCCGCTGCGCACAAACATTGCGCCAATTCCCTTGGGGCCATGCATCTTGTGTGCGCTGATCGAAAGCAAATGGCAGCCGAAGCGGCGCACGTCCAGCGGCACTTTGCCCGCTCCCTGCACGGCGTCGATGTGAAAGTACGCACCTGCCGCAGCGACGATTTTGCCAATTTCTTCCACGGGTTGCAGAATGCCGGTCTCGTTATTGGCCAGCATCACGCTGACCAGGCGCGTTTCCGGCCGCAGTGCGCGCTGAATCGCCTCGAGGTCAATCAAACCGTCCGGCCGCGGCGCGACAAAGGTCACCTCCACGCCGCGCTCGGCCACGCGCTCGGCCGCCCGCAGAATCGCGGAGTGCTCAATCGCGGTGGTAATGAAGTGGTCGCCGGGGCGCAGCAGGCCGAAAATGGCGGTGTTGTCGCCTTCGGTGCCGCCGGAGTTGAAAACTACCTCGGCCTCATGGCAGTTGAAAAACTCCGCCATCGTCGAACGAGCGCGGTCTACGGCGGCGTGCGCCTGCTGCCCGTCCAGGTAAATCGAGCTGGCGTTGCCGAAGCACTCCATCCAATACGGACGCATCGCCTCCATCACCTCTGGCAGCAGAGGGGTTGTGGCATTGGCATCCATATATACGCGCTTCATCGCTCCATCTCCTGTTTCGATTGTACGAGAATCAAAATTCCGCGCAGGAGCGGAGCAAAAAACCGGCGCTGACTCGGCGACCCGGTTCTTGTCCCGGATGAATTTTTATAACAAGATGATTTCATGCGCGTTATGGGTTGAATTGCGACGCCGCCGCGCCCCATGAGCCGTTTTTTTACTTTCCTTTGCCTCCGCGCATCTGTCATACTTGACTGTGCCCACCTGGTACGTCCAATCCAACAGTTCCTTCAAGAGGTCGCATTTATGTCGGCAAAGTATGTCTTTGTGACGGGCGGAGTTGTGTCCAGTTTAGGTAAAGGTCTGGCGGCGGCTTCCATCGGCTGCTTGCTTGAAAGCCGCGGCCTGCGCATCAATATGATGAAGTTCGACCCTTACCTCAACGTTGATCCGGGCACCATGTCGCCCTTCCAGCACGGCGAAGTCTTCGTGACCGACGACGGCGCTGAAACCGACCTCGATCTCGGGCACTACGAGCGCTTCACCCACGCGCCCTTGTCGCGCGACAACAACCTCACCACAGGCCGCATCTACGAGCAGATCATCCTGAAGGAGCGGCGCGGCGACTATCTCGGCAAGACCGTCCAGGTCATTCCGCACGTTACCAACGAGATCAAAAACGCCATGCGCAAGGTCTCGGCCAACGGCGCCGACGTGACCATCGTGGAAATCGGCGGCACGGTGGGCGACATCGAGTCGCAGCCCTTTCTGGAGGCCATCCGCCAGATGCGCCAGGAACTGGGCCGCGAAAACACCATCTTTGTCCACCTGACGCTGGTGCCGTGGATCGCCGCCGCACAGGAACTGAAGACCAAGCCCACGCAGCACTCGGTCAAGGAACTGCTTTCGGTCGGGATTCAGGCCGACATTCTGCTCTGCCGTTGCGACCGCAATCTGAGCCGCGAGATGAAGCAGAAGATTGCCGCCTTCTGCAACGTCGAAGAGCGCGCCGTCATCACCGACAAGGACGTGCCCTCCATCTACGAGTGCCCGCTCTGCTTTGCGCAGGAGGGCGTTGACGCGCTCATCCTCAAATACATGCAGAAGGAAGCGCCTGAGCCGGACCTGACCAAGTGGAAGGATCTGCTCGAACGCTGCTACCATCCCAAGGACAAAGTCACCATCGGCATCGTAGGCAAGTATGTCGAGTACGAGGATAGTTACAAGTCGCTCAAAGAGGCGCTGACGCACGGCGCGATTTCGCAGCACCTCAAACTTGAAGTTAGATGGATTGAAGCCGAAGGGCTGGAGTCCAAGACTCCCGAGGACCGGAGTTATGAATCGCAGTTAGCCGATCTTGATGGCATTCTCGTCCCCGGCGGCTTTGGCAAGCGCGGCATCGAGGGGATGTTGAACGCCATCCGCTACGCCCGCGAAAAGCAGGTGCCTTACTTCGGAATTTGTTTGGGAATGCAGTCCGCTTGCATCGAGTTTGCCCGCAACGTCTGCGGTCTCAAAGACGCCAATTCCAGCGAGTTCGATCCCGCCAGCCCGCATCGCATCATCTACAAACTGCGCGAACTGCTGGGCGTTGAAGAGATGGGCGGCACCATGCGCCTGGGCGCCTGGACCTGCGTTCTGCAAGAGGATTCGCTGGCCGCGCATGCTTACGGCGCAAAGGAAATCAGCGAGCGCCACCGTCATCGCTACGAGTTCAATCGCGAGTACGAAGCCCTGCTGACTGGCGGTGGCCTGCGCATCAGCGGAACCACCCCGGACGCGACCTACGTTGAAATCGTCGAGCTTCCCGGCCACCCGTTCTTCCTCGGCTGCCAGTTTCATCCCGAGTTCAAGTCCAAGCCTCTGGAGCCGCACCCGCTCTTCCGCGAGTTTATTATCGCCAGCTACAAGAATCGGCAGAAGCGGCTTGCCTCCGCCTCCGACGAAGCTTCAACACCTGCCAAGGCTGTTTCCGCGTAGTCGTCCACCGGCTTTGCCGACCCGCGATGGAGGCCCCCGTGCCCCATCCATCGGACGCCTTTGTTTTTGTCCGATGGGTGGGAGTCCATAGGCCTCCCGGCCCACAGAACGTCTTTGGCTGCATTGACTCCGCCACTCGATGCGCAGTGCGCAGGACATGAGACCGCCCAGCCATTTCCTTCCGGCTTGAGTTCGCTTTGAGAGACGTTGAATGGGTGAGCAAAGACCAACTCGCGTAGAATTAAAGATGAACCAGGGCCATGCAAGTTGAGGCCCCGAGTACGATGATTCTTCTCGACCCAGATTTGGACTCCCACCCCGCGCCGAGCACGACTTCGGCGAAAAGCGGGTCTGCGCCTGTCCTTGCAACGATTTCCAAAAATCTCCGCCTGCCTTCGACGCGCACCTTGAACCGCTTTCTGGCCGAGGCGCAGGCTGTTGTGCGCCTGAAGGGCGAAGTCAGCGTGCTGCTGACCACCGACGCGGCCATTCGCAAGCTCAACACGCAGTTCCGCCACAAGAACAAGGCCACCGACGTGCTTTCGTTTCCGGCAGAAGGCATTGGCGCTGAAGAGATAGCGGGCGATCTGGCGATCAGCGTGCCCACCGCGCGCCGGCAGGCCGTCGAACAGGGCCATCCGCTCTCGACGGAGATCAAGGTTCTGATTCTGCACGGGCTATTGCACCTGAACGGCTACGATCACGAAACCGATGACGGAAAAATGGCCCGGCGCGAACGGCTGCTGCGCGGCAAGCTCGGGTTGCCGCAAGGGTTGATCGAACGGGCCGAGACGCCGAAAAAACCTCGCCCTTCCAAAGCCACGGCAAAGGCTAAACGGCCATGACCCTGCCTGGACTACTACTGATCATCCTTCTGGCGTTGGTCGAGATGCTGGCCTCCTATATTTGCCGCATCCACGCCGAGTTTGGCAAGATTCTGACCCGCGAGGAGCAGGAAAATCTCGACGCCTGGGAAGAGCTGGTCGAGCCCAAGCTGGGCTTGACGCGCGAGCACATCGGCCTTTGCGCCAGGATTCTGCAGCAACTCACGCTGGGGCTGATCGCGCTCAAATTCGGCGCAATGCTCTTCGACCACGCCTCAAATCTGGCTTGGCCCACAGCCGGCGAAATTGCCCAGGCCATTCTCGGCGTAGTGCTGGTGGTGGTCTTCTGCAACCAGATTCTGCCCTCGCTGCTCTTCAACCACACGCAGGGCCGCTGGGCGGCAAGGCTGGTTTGGCCGATCCGCCTGCTGCTTTGGACGGTCACGCCCGTCACCGTTTTTGTGCGCTTCTTTTTTTCCGTGGCTTCGCTGGCCGATGAGCAGGTCACGCCCGCGGAGGAAGCGGCTGGCGATGTGGAAGCGCTGCTGGAAGCCGGGCAAGAGGAAGGCATTCTGGAAGACAGCGACCGCGATCTGGTCCGCTCGGCCGTCGAGTTCGGCGACAAGCTGGTCAGGGAGGTCATGACGGCGCGGCCGGAGATTTTTGCCGTGCCGGAGACGACCACCCTCGAAAAATTTCTGGAGCAACTGCGCGAGCATAATTTTTCTCGCGTGCCGATCTTTGCCGGCTCCATCGACAACGTGACCGGCATTGCCCACGCTCACGACCTGCTGCAAATTACCGACAAGGAAGCCAGTACGCGCACCGTGGCCAGCCTCGCGCGACCGGCGGCCTTTGTCCCGGAGACCAAGCGCGGCTACGAGCTGCTGCGCGAGATGCAGCGGGAAAAGCAGCACATGAGCATCGTCATTGACGAGTACGGCGGCGTCTCCGGGCTGGTCACCATTGAGGATCTTCTGGAACAGATCGTGGGCAATATCCGCGACGAGCACGAGGCGGAAGTTTCCGGCGAGGAGCCGCAGCGCGAACCCGGCGGCGTCTGGCTGGTTCCCGGCAGCTTTCCCGTGGACCAGTTGCCGGATCTCTTTGGCGAGCAGGAGGGCTTTGCCGACCTGGACGAAGTCTACGAAGCCACGACGCTCGGCGGCCTGGCCTGCGAGATCGAGGGCCGCATTCCGCTGCGCGGCGAAGTGGTGATGCTTGAGTCCATTGGCCTGCGGATGGAGATTGTCGCCTCGACCGACCGCCACGTCGAGCGGCTGAGGGTCTTTCCGCCAGTGGAGACTGAGCCTGTTTCTTCGTGAAAGCTGTAGAGGACTGAGGTTAGATCTTTGGGCCGACGGCTCTGCTTAAAGTACCAGTCAGCAGCTCCCACCGCCTCCCTCGAAGATCAAAGCTAATATCCCGTTGCGGATACCGTAGATGCGAAACGAATCGCCCTCAGGATCGCTTGTCGTGTTCACGAGGAAGTCTCGCCCATTCTTGAGGTGAATAAGGCCAAGTATCTGTTCATTATCATCGACCGTATTCTCTTTCCAATGGAGGAGATGAAATCGCCCGTCGTTCATCGTTCCGATTGCAAAGATCAAGTCAAAATTCGGAGAGCCGTTTGGCTTATAGTTCGGCTTAGAAGCAAAATCCTGAAAGGCCCGTTGAATCACAAAAAGCGACTGACCTTCCATTTCGATAGAATAGACACGTAGCTCTTTTGTCGAATCGAGCTTGATCCCGATCGCCGCTGCGAGCGCTTTGCGAACAGGCTCGGCTTCCTGTTCGGCTAAACGTCGGGCGGCATCGCCAGTAGCGAAGAGATTGGTCGACTCAGCCGCCACAGCCGCGTAACGAATCGGTACACCGGAAAAGGTGCCTTGCCCACCGATCCCGAAACACTCATCATCCAGTGCCATTTTCTCAATGTGAACGATTGCGCCTTTCCCGTCGGCGCTGACAACCGTATATGTGTGAGGTCTGCTGAGGTATTCGCGATCGAAATCTTTGCACTCTGAGGAATGACTCTCATCGCATAGGATCTTCTTCCATCCGCCAGAAGGGGAGAGCCAGGCGATTGGTTGAACACCGGCCTTTCCAGGTGCCTCAAAATTGGAGCTACTGATGCCGCCACCCATCACCGAGGCATCGTGGGCAACTCCTACCACCATCACATCCGTAGCCTCGGAATTCGGCGATTGCGAATACATAACAGATGATAGGACGCAAAACAGACCAAGCCAAAGATGTTTCATTGGGTCAAGTTCTCTTCCTTCCAAGTGCGCCGGGTGTCCCGAGTTTAGAATTATGAGGGTTGGTCCTCACGCAGCCCGCACCCGTTCGACCGCCAGGCGAAGGCCCATGGCTTTGAGAATTGCCGAGAGGCTGCGCAACTCCGGATTCCCCGCTTCCGACAATGTGCGATAGAGCTGAGTCGGATTCAGGTTGGCCTTTTCAGCCACGGATTGCACGCCGCCAAAGGCTTTGGTCATCTGGCGCAAGGCGATCAGCAGTTCGCCCTGTTCGCCCTCTTCGAGAATGTCGTTGAGCAACTCCAGCGCGTAGGCAGGGTCTTCCCGAAGCAACTCCGCCATGGCTTCGTCGTGGGTTCTGTCTCTCATTGCTTTGCCCTCCCTTGCCAATCCAGCCAGTATTCACAGGCGCGATCAATGTCTGCATTCTGCGCTCGCTTGTCGCCGCCTGAGAGCAACAGAACCAGTTGCGTTCCGGCGATGGCGTAATAGACTCTGTATCCCGGACCTACGTCAATACGCAGTTCCCAAACCCCGTCGCGGCAGAACTTGTGATCGCCGAAGTTGCCAAGCTCAATCCGGTTGATTCTGCGATCAACCGCGATTTTCGCTTTTGTGTCACGAAGTTGGCGACGCCACTCCATAAAGACGTCCTGATCGTTTTGCGTCAGGTAATGAAGAATTTCGTACACGAGTGAATTATCGTTTATAAACGAATCGAAAGTCAAGTGATTCGTTTACTGCAAAATGGAAAGCTATGACCGCCGCCGATCCAAAAACGTCGTAAACTCAGTCAGGAGCATATTCCCCTTTGAAATCTGGATTTGTCGCTATTCTGGGCCGGCCGAACGCCGGCAAAAGCACGCTGCTGAACGCCCTTACCGGCGAAAAGGTGGCCATTGTCTCCGCCAAACCGCAAACCACCCGCAATCGCATCGAAGGGGTGGTCGAGGTTCCGGCGCGCAAGGGCCAGCACCCGGCGGCGCAGATCGTCTTTGTCGATACGCCCGGCGTGCACAAGCCCGGCACGCACCTGGACCGGCGGATGTTGCAGGAAGTCTACGAGGCGCTGGAGACCCGCGACCTGGTGTTGCTGCTGATGGACTCGACGCGCAGGGTGCAACTGGAAGCGGCGGCGGAAAAGCCTGCTCACGAAGCAGAAAATGGAGCCGAATCCCAGGTTCCAGAAGCGGGACCTGGGGCACCCGATGGCGCGGGGAATGAGACAGTACCCGAGCCTGAGGCCGTCCACGAGACTCCAGCCAACACGGCTCCCAAGCACGTGCGCACGAACTGGGCCAGCGAAGACGAGTTCCTCTTTGGCCTGATTCGCAAGCTCGACTGCCCGGTTTTTTTGCTGCTGACCAAGATCGACCTGGTGGGCAAGGACCAACTGTTGCCGCTGATCGACACGCTGACCAAGCAGTTCAGCTTCGCGGAGGTGATCCCGATCAGCGCCCGCAAGCGTGACGGGCTGGATATTTTGCTCAGCAAGATCGTCGAAGTGCTGCCGGTCGGCGAGCGCTACTACCCCAAGGACCAGTACACCGACCAGCCGCAGCGCTTCATGGTGGCCGAGCTGATCCGCGAAAGCATCCTGGCCGAGACCGGCGAAGAGGTCCCCTACGCTTCCGCCGTGGTGATTGAGCGCTTTGAGGAGGCCGAGCCAGCCCGCCCCGCCAAAAAAGGCGCGGCTCCGGCCAAGCGGCCGCTGACCCGCATTGCGGCGGCTATCTATTGCGAACGGAACGGCCAGAAGGCGATTCTGATCGGCAAGGGCGGCTCCAAGCTGAAGGCGATTGGCACCAGCGCCCGGCTTCAAATCGAATCGCTGCTCGGCACACGCGTCTATCTTGAGCTGCACGTGATCGTTGAGCCCGACTGGAGAGAGTCGAAGGCCTTTGTCGAGTCGCTGGACTGGCGGAATCAGATGGAGCGGATCGCCGAGGAACAAATCGTCGAAAAGCCGCCGGAAGAAGACTAAAGCGCGCGGCGCTGATCTCCATTTTGGCTGGCAAAGTTTTTTCTGCCTGTCATATATTTTGTGCCGCAGAGTTGAATCCGTGCTACACTCTGTGTACATCGTAGAATTCGATATGAAGTTTTTGCCTGTTTCGGTAACCGCCTACACGCAAACTTCCTCATTGCGTTCGCGGTAAATCAGCAAAAATCAGTAAAAGAGGAGTAACACACAATGGAAACAGGCACAGTCAAGTGGTTCAATGATGCCAAGGGCTTTGGATTCATCAGCCGTGAGAACGGCGAGGACGTATTCGTCCATCACACCGCCATCCAGTCGAACGGCTTCCGTTCGCTGCAGGAAGGCCAGAAGGTCCAGTTCAACGTAACCAAGGGCCCCAAGGGCTGGCAGGCTGAGAACGTCCAGGTTATCTAAGGGTTACCACCCTTCCAACTGGATCGGCTTCAAACTAAAGAGGGACGGCATCGCTGCCGTCCCTCTTTTTGCGTTGTGCCTTATCTTTTGCCGCGGGGTGCCGTGCAAGAAAAAGCAACCAAGCCTACGCAGCCGGTTTGAGGGTCTTGTCGGCATCTGGCGCAACGACTGGGTGCAGGGTTTCATGAGGCGTATCGTGAGTGCCTAGATATTGCAGCACGTCGTTGATTGAATCTTCAAAGCGTCCGCCGGTTTTGTGGGTCGCCTTGACCCCTTTGGCAACCAACTGGCAGACTTCAAAACGATTCATTCCGTGATCAAGCGCACGGTGTATCTTGTCGGAACGCATAATGTCACTCCCGTCAACAGGTGATTGTTGCGTGTAATTTGGAACTCGTCAGGAGCGGTAGGATGGCAAGAGCCAGCAAGGCTTTTCCAGCTCGAAAGCCGGGTCTGATGATTCATAATCTATCCATATTGTACGCTTGAAATGGTGCGAACGCCGCTTTTGACGCATCTGCCGAGCTTCCACAGTCGCGCAAACCCTGTTATCCTGAAGATCATATGGGTTCTCTCCATCCAATGAGTGGAAATCCTTGTGGAAAAACCCTGAAAAAGATTGCAGCGAAAGAGGTTACAAGTGGCAGATACCACCAAGATTGAAGACAAGCAGGAACGAAAGAAACTGAAGCGCGCCGCCCGCAAGAAGGCCGCTCCGAAGGCGAAGCGGACCGAACCGCGTGGTTCGAACAAGAAGAAGGTCAAGAAGTTGGCCCGCGGCATCTCCAAGCGGTAAAAGCAGTTCTTTCGCTTTTGCCCAGAAGAACCGTCGCAGTTGAATGGATCTTTCTTCCTGAGATTCCCGGTGGCAGGTTGATGCTGCCGGGCTGGAAGCATCAACCATTTTCTTTGAGCGCCTGGAAATGATTTCGTAAATGGGAAGGCTGCTCTCAAAGAGTCTGGCCCGCAAAGACAACAGGGTTTCAAGCCAGCTTGCCAAGATGGAGGCTTGCTTGGAACCCAGCTTCATCTTTGCCTCAAACGGCGTTCCTTGCTTGCCGCCCGTTTCATGTTGTTTGCACGGAATGGATCGGATCCACGAAGAGCTTTCCGGATTTTTTCTATCGTATGAACACCGCGGCGAAGGCCTTCCGAGCCGTGGAACCGCACTGAACCCACAGGTTCCTGATATTGACAGGCCCCCGCTGATGATGGGATGAGGAGAACAGCCCTGCTACGGCAACTTGGCGCTCGCAAGTCGATCGATAAGCTGATCCACGACTCTGAGGAACCAGAGCACGCGCTCAAGAAGACGCTGGGGCCGTGGTCGCTGACAGCGCTGGGCATCGGGGCGGTGGTCGGCTCGGGGATTTTCACGGTCATTGGCACGGCCATCTCCGGGGAAAAGTTCGATGCCCCGAGCATCGCCAATACGCCGCTCTTGCACTACATTCTGACCCACACGGCGCTGGCCGGGCGGCCGGGCGCTGGGCCGGCTATTGCGCTGTCCCTGTTCCTGGTGGCTATTGTCTGCGCGCTGACCGGCCTGTGTTATGCCGAACTCGCATCGATGATTCCCATCGCCGGTTCAGCCTATACCTACACTTACGCCACCATGGGCGAGCTGATCGCCTGGGTCATCGGCTGGGATTTGATCCTTGAATATGCCGGTTCCAACATGACAGTCAGTGTCGGCTTTGCCGCCCACGTGGTGGATCTGCTGGACTGGTTTGGCTTGCATCCCTCGGCGGCATGGATCTCGCCAGCCTATTTGCCCGGCGGCTTGCAAGACCTGTCTGGCAACTGGATCTACCATCCGGGCTGGCACTTCGGCTTCAATATTCCGGCCTTCCTCATCGTGCTGGCGCTTACGGTTGTTCTGGTGCGCGGCATTCGGGAGTCGGCCGACACCAACAATGCCATGGTGGGGATCAAGCTGGTCGCCATTCTGATCTTCGTCTTTGCGGCCATCGGCTTCATTCATCCCAGCAACTGGCATCCGTTCATGCCCAACGGTTGGTCGGGCGTGCTGACCGGCGGCTCGATCATCTTCTTCACCTATATTGGCTTCGACTCGGTTTCCACGGCGGCCGAGGAGTGCCGCAATCCGCGGCGCGATATGCCCATCGGCATCATTGCCACGCTGATTGTTTGTACCTTGCTCTACGTGTCGGTGGCTGTCTGCCTGACCGGGCTGGTGCCCTGGCAATCGATGGTCGATGACGGAGCGCCGGTGGTGAACGCGCTCAAGAAGCTCTCCGGTCTTCCCGGCGCGCACATGCTTCACTGGGTCCGGCTGGTGGTTCTGTTTGGCGCCATGGCGGGTATGCTTTCCTCCATCCTGGTCTACCAGCTTGGCCAGTCGCGAGTGTGGTTCTCCATGTCCAGGGACGGTTTGCTGCCGAAGATCTTCAGCAACGTCCATCCGGTCTTCCGCACGCCGGCCTTTTCCACCTGGGTCGCGGGCCTTGTGGTGGCCATCCCCTCCGGGCTTTTCGACATCGGCACGCTGGCGGATTTATCCAACATTGGCACGCTGTTTGCCTTTGTCCTGGTTTCCATCGGGGTCGTAGTGCTGCGAGTGCGCGAGCCCGAGCGCCCGCGCGGCTTCCGGGTTCCGTTTGGCTTCGTGATTCCGCTGTTGAGCGTGTTCTTCTGCTTTGTGCTGATGGCCGGACTGCCCATTATCACTTGGTATCGCTTCATCATCTGGCTGGTCATTGGTCTGGTCATTTACTTCCTCTACAGCCGCCACCGCTCGGAGTTCGCGGGGCTGAAGTAGGCCCTGATGACGCAAGAAATCCAGGAATTTATCCGCCGTCTGCCCAAGGCCGAGCTGCATCTGCATCTGGAAGGCACGATTCTGCCTTCGACGCTGGTCGAGCTGAGCGCCCGGCACGACGCCCGCCCGCTCAAGCTTGCCGAAGCCGAAGCGCTCTACCGCTTCGACGATTTCTCCGGTTTCATGGACGCCTTCAAGGCCGTCACCAATCGGCTGACCAGCGCGGAGGACTACGAGCTGGCCGCCTGGCGCATGATGGAGCACTTGGCCGCCGAGGGTGTGGTCCACGCCGAAGTCTTCATTTCGGTCGGTGTCTTTTACCACTGGAGCGACGCCAATCCCGCGGCCTTCGAGCCGATCTTTGCCGGTCTGGAACGAGCCCGCCAGCGCGGCCAAAGCGAGCTAGGCCTCTCGCTCTACTGGATCTTCGACGCCGTGCGCCACTTTGCCGTCGAGGAGGCCGGGCAGGTCTTCCGCAAGGCCGCCGAACTGAGGCCAGCGCATCCCTCGATCATCGGAATTGGCTTGGGCGGCGATGAGCGCCGTGCAGGCTCCGAGCCCTTCCGTGCGCTCTATGCCGAAGCCGCCAGGGCCGGTCTGCGCCTGACCAATCACGCCGGAGAAACCACCGGCCCGGCGGCCATCTGGGAAGCGCTTTCGATTGGCTCCGAGCGCCTTGGCCATGCCGTTTCGGCGATGGACGATGAAGCCCTCGTACGGGAGCTAAACGCGCGCCGCACGCCGCTGGAACTTTGCCCCACCTCGAATGTTCGCACCGGCGTCTGTCCGTCGTTTGCCGCGCACCCGCTGCGGAAATACTTTGATGCCGGTCTGCTGGTCACGCTTAACTCCGATGATCCAGCTTTCTTCGGCTCCGATGTGGCCAACGAATATTTGCTGGCCCACACCGTGCAGGGCTTTACGCGCGACGAACTGCGCCAACTGGCCGACAACTCCATTCGCGCGAGTTTTTTGCCCGCGGAGGCGAAGGCTGCTTATCTGGCCCGAATCAACTCGACGCAGTAAGCCGGAGCAGCCTGCCGGTCGTGGCCCGCGCCTGCCAGACCATGGAAAACTGCGTTATCATGGTCCGGTAGAAGCATTTCGGAATTGCTGGCCGCCAGGGCCATGCGTCTTCGTTGGCTTTTTGTGCGCCTGCGTGTATTCCGAAAATGCTTGAGGAGGAAGCCAGAGTATGTCCACTGAAACCGAATCCCTGAATGCCGCGGAGGAAACTGCGGAAGAAACCAAAGAATCCAGCGTTTTACGGGTCGTCGGCTGGCTCTCGGTGGGGATGGCAGTGGCAGCGATTGGCGTCTTCGTAGGCCGTGAAATCTATTGCCGCCGCAAGTTCAATCACCGCACCCCTTACGACTTTTACGCTCACGCCGGAGAGCAGCAGAAGGCGGAGTTCGGCTTGGGCATCTAAAGCGATTCAATGACAAAAAAGACCGCCAGTGGGCGGTCTTTTTATTGCCGCGAGATGCTTAATTCTCAAACTGGGTCGCCAGGAAAGCTGCCGATGGTTTCGCCGGCGGCGACGCTCTGGCCGGCGAGCACAATGGCATGGCTGCCGATGTGAGCGCCCGCTCCGATGACGGTCGGCACCAGCTTGACGCGCTCATAGCTGCCGGGCGCGCAGATGTGCGAATAGACGCGGGCGAAGGAGCCGATGACGGCGCCCTTGCCGATGCTGATTCCGCCGCGGTCATTCAACAGCGCCCGCTGGCGGATGGTGGCGCCATCCTCAATGGTCAGGTTGTAGCCGTAAGTCAGGTCCACGCCGTGATAGATCCTGACACCCTCGCCCATGCGGGCAAAGATGTGGCGGCCCAGCATGGCGCGGAAACGCAGGCCCAGCCAGTTGTTGGTGCCGATCGGCGAGCGGTCAAACATTTGCCAGAACCAGAGCAGCGGCTTCCGCTGGGCAAACTGCTCCGGATCGGCATCGGCAAAGTGCTCGGCCTCAAGGGTCACGTTTTCCGGGTCCAGCGAGAGGCAGACGACGTTGCCGGGCAGCTCCGAGGTCAGCGTCAGGTTGAGCTTTCCGCCGTGCGGACGGCCCAAATAAAGCTGATAAAGCTGGTCGCGCACAATCTCGGCGCGGCGCTCGGGCGAGCGATGCCGGGTGAACTCGTCGTCGAGAAACTGAATCCACCGGCGGTAGATTTCCTCCGCCTCCGGCGCCGGATGCGGAGCGTTGTTCAATGAGTGTTCCATACGCATTGGACGATACACCACGAGGCCGGGCTTCATCGAGCGGGGCGCGCCCTGCGGGTTGGCCAGTGTCCCTACTTCTCGCTTGGCTCCGCGTTTTCTTTCGGCCCCAGCACAATCTGCACGCCGAGATACGCAATCCAGTTGGGCTCGCTGTTCTGGCGCGTCACCGCTTGCAGCGCGCGTCCGCCCATGAAGAGCAGGCGCATGCGGCCGGAGCGATCCAGTTGACGTCGGCCGCCCGCATCCAGCGTCAGCGTGCGCTGCTTGGGCTCGCCGCCGACACGATTGGCGTCCTGTAAGTCGTAAATCTCTCCGTAAAGCTCGAAGCGTTTGCTGAATTCGTGGCCGGCGATCAGGCCGCGTCCCCAGCGGTCGGGCACATGGCGATTGCCGATCCAGCGGCCTACTTCGCCGTCAAAACCCACCGGGCCGAGCCTGGCTGTAAATTCCACCGGCAGATAATATTGCGGTCCCGTCTCGACAATTCCTCGGCGGACGGCGCTGGTGGGATTGTTGATCGAGACTTGCGGAAACGTACCCAGCGAAAAATTCATGTTCTCGTCGGACTTGGGCTCCCCGGCGCGGTGATGCTCGTAGGGCCGCCACTTGATGCCTAGCAGTGACTCGCCCAGACTGGCGCGCGTGGTGTTGTGCTCGTCGGTGGCCAAGGCAAGAGGCGCTTCGTATTTGAGCTGGAGGCGGTCGCCTACGCCGTAGTTGAAATCGAAGTTGGGCACGCTGTAGCTGGAGTGAGCCGGATTTTGGCTGGCCATCCAGCCAAAATTAATCTCCAGGTGCTTGTTGCCGGGCGTGCCGGGGTCGTCGGTGATGAACGGCGGACCGCCTTGCGCACTGGCCAGAGGAGCAGCCACGGCAGCAAGCAGCAGAATCAGTTGCGGAAGTCTCCGCAAACGGAGGAGCGTGTGCTCCACGAAAAAGGCTTGCGCGCGCAAAAGATTCATAAATTCAAGGTAGCACTTGAGCGAAAGCGAGAGCCGCGCCAGATTTCTCCGCACACTCTGGCCCGGCTCTGCGATACTGTTTTGTTATGCCAATTGATGATTTGCAGCAAGCTGCCCAAAAAATCGCCGGATTCCTGAATAACCTCAACAAGCTGGGCGGATTGCGCCTCAAGTACCGCATCACCGCCCCCGAAGCTCCCGAGGCGGAAGGGCCCGCGCTCTGCGTCGATTTGGACGGCCCGGACGTGCTGCTGGTGACTCAGCACAACGGCGAGCTGCTGCTTGCGCTGGAGACCATCGCCGCGCAGATTCTGCGTCTGGAAGCGCACGAGGGTGGCCTCATCAGCTTTGATGCGGCGAACTTCAAGGCGTTGCGCGCGGCGGAACTGCGCCTCACGGCCGAGACCATCGCGGAAAAGGTGCTGAAGTCCGGCATTCCCTACGCCTTTGCGCCGACCAACAGCCGCGAACGCCGCCTGATGCACATGGCCTTCCGCGGCATCGAGGGCGTGGAGACGGCCAGCAACGGCGAAGGCCGCGACCGCTTCCTGGCGGTTTTTCCGGCGGGCAAAACCGATCTGCCGGTCACCGCGCCCGTTAGGCCGCGCAGCTTTGGGGATCGTGGACGAGGCGACCGCGGCCGGTCACGGCGTTAACCACCTGCGGTGGGGCCAAACGCTCGCTTATCGCTCGCAGCAGCTTCCTTACCTGGATACGGATGATCGGTTGAGCTTCGTGGTATTCCAGGTCCCAAAATGCGGGAGCTGGGGCACACGATCTCGCTTCCTGTAAAAAGCAATAAAAACGATAGCTATAGATATCCCACCTTAGGCGCAAAAACAAATACGCGCCGAAGGTGGGGCACCCGTTGGTGGTTACGAGTTCAACTGCTCTTGCAGCTTGTTCAGGGTGCGCTGCAAGTCCTTGTCCGTGCGGCGCTGCTCGTCGATCTTGCCGATTGAGTGCATCACCGTGGTGTGGTGTTTGTTGCCGAACTGGCGGCCGATCTCAGGCAAGCTGGCTTCGGTCATCTGCTTGGCCAGGTACATGGCAATCTGCCGCGGCACCACCACGTTGCGCGAATTGTTCTTCTGCTTCAGGTCGGGGATCCTCATGCCGAAGTTCTCCGCCACAGCGCGCTGAATGGCTTCGATGGTCACCTTGCGCACCTGCAGATCGATGAAATTCTTGAGGCATTGCTGAGCCGCGGGCAGAGTGATATCCAGGCGGTTGAGCTGGCACCATGCGACAAGCCGCACCAGAGCCCCCTCCAGCTCACGCACGTTGGTGCGGATGTTGGAAGCGACAAAAAGGGCGACGTCGGTGGGCAACTGCACCTGCTCGCTTTCAGCCTTCTTCTGCAGGATGGCGACCTTGGTCTCCAGGTCGGGCGGCTGAATGTCGGCGATCAGGCCCCACTCGAAGCGCGAGCGCAGACGGTCCTCAATCTCGGTCAGCTCTTTGGGCGGGCGGTCGGAGGCGATCACGATCTGCTTCATGCTCTCGTGCAGCGCGTTGAAGGTGTGGAAGAACTCCTCCTGTGTGCGCTCCTTCTGAGCAATGAACTGAATGTCGTCGATCAGCAGCACGTCGACCGTGCGGAAGCGGTCGCGGAAGCTGGTCATGCGGTCGTTGCGGATCGAGTTGATCATCTCGTTGGTGAATTTTTCCGCGGAGACGTAGGAGATGGCGGCCGAGGGCTGGCGGCGCTTCACCTCGTGGCCGATGGCGTGCATCAGATGAGTCTTGCCCATGCCGACGCCACCATAGAGGAAGAGCGGGTTGTACGCCTTGGAGGGGCGCTCGGCCACGGCCAGCGCGGCGGCGCGGGCAAACTGGTTGCCGTTGCCGATGACGAACGCATCGAATGTGTAGCGCGGGTTGAGCTGCGCCGCGGAATTCCAGTCGAAGCGCTCCTGCTGAGGCGCGCGCGGCGGAGCGGTGGGCGCATGGGCAGGCACGGGGCCGAAGCCGCCGTCCTTGCGCTGCGGCGGAACCGAGGGATCGGCTTCGGCAGTCACAAAACACACGTCGTCCAATTCCAGATCCTGCATCTCGATTGCTTCCTGGATCAGGTCGCTGTACCTGTCCCCGAGGTGCTGGAACTCTGGCGAGGGCACGCGCACGTACAGCGTGCGGTTGACCACGTGGCTGTAGCGCGTGGGTTTAAACCACGTATCGAAGGACTGACGAATGACCTTCTTCTCAAGTGCGGAGAGGATCTGGAGCCAGGGATTGAGAGCTGTCGCCGGCGAAGTTGCAAATACCATCTTACGAATCCTTGCCTGCGTCTTCTGTGAACTGCCGGTACGGTTCATCCATCGATTTTTGGCCAATATGCCGCTGTGGCGAAAGCGCGGGGCTATTCGTCCTGTTACAGCTTACTGACTGCCTGATTGCAACTGGCCGACCCTGAAAAAAACTGGGGGCCCTGGATAAATACCGGTTCCGTGAGACGCTGGGAAACTTTCTTGAACGGTCCCAAGATTAGCACATTTCGTCGCTGTTGCAATCCCCCATTCACACAACTTTTGGCTAGACTGAGCCAGTTGCACCATTGGTGGTGAAACTTGACGATAAGTCACCAAATGTGGGGCAAAAAGCCGCCCAGAGCCGCATGGATCGCGGTGAATTATAACCCGGAACCCCATCGCCGCGCGTACCGTTTTGCGAAGGCGTCTTGATGCTTTTGCGTACTTGCCGCTGGATTCCTGGCCCAAGCTGCGATACACTAGATACTTGCCGTCAAGGCGCAGATTTTCTCAAGAAACAGGAGGGCATTCTTTTGCCCAAGCGCACATTTCAACCCAATCGCCGTAGTCGTGTTAAGACCCACGGCTTCCGTGCACGCATGAAGACCAAGGCCGGAGCAGCCGTACTGAGCCGCCGCCGCGCCATTGGCCGCAAACGCGTTGCCGTAAGCGCCGGCTTCCGCGACTAACCATTGTCTGCCGTTCTCTTTGAGCCGGAACGCGCTTCAACCCTGTAACGTTCCGGACGAAGCTTCCCGCGGCAAAGCCATGATTCATTCTTCTCAGCCTGACCAGCGCAAGTCTTCCAGACAATCGCTGACCGGCGTGCGTCTCAGCAAGCACGCCGATTATCAGCGCGCCTATGCGGCCAGCCGCAAATACAGATCCGTGTCCATGAGCTGGTTTCTGGCTCCGCAGCTTGCGGTGGGCGCCGCGGCAGAGCCACCGGCCAGCCCGCGCGTTGGCCTTACTGTGGGCAAAGTGATGGGCAAAGCCCACGAGCGCAACCGCATGAAGCGCCGCATGAAAGAAGCCTTGCGCCGCCATGTGGATCTGCTCCCTACGGGCTGCGACCTGATCCTCCATCCACGCCGCACGGTGCTTACGCTCGAATTCAGGAAACTTGAGGCGGAGGTTGTGCGTATACTTCAGCAGGCAACGGCCGAGGCAGCGCGCAGAATGCAGCCAACTCCACCGCCGATGACCGGGGCAACCCGATGACCCGCATTTTGCTCGTTCTGCTCGCTTTTTATCACCGCTGGCTTTCTCCGGCGATCCATTCCCTGAGCCCTGGTAGCGGCTGCCGTTATGTGCCCACCTGCTCGGAGTATGCGGCCACTGCCATCGCCACCCATGGCCCCGTGCGGGGCGTTTTTCTGGCGTTTTGGAGGATTCTGCGGTGCAATCCCTTTGCGCGCGGTGGCCTTGACCCTGTGCCGCCACGGATGATTTCACACAGTTTCCCCCACGAACCGTTACCATAAGAAGAGCGGCGGGCTGACGACTCGCTTTTTTCACAACGAATAGGACGTATCCATTGGCAGAAATTCGCAATCCCAATCTTCCGGGGCAGGGTGGAACCGGCGGCAGCGGCAGCGGCGGCGATATGCGCAGCGTGTTGACGATGACCATCGTGCTCCTTGTTGTTTTTCTTGGCTTTCAGTATTTTGCCAAGCCCAAGCAGCCAGTTCCTCCGGCGCCCACCGCGCAAACCCAGAATCAGGCCCAGTCGGCGCAGCCCGCGCAACAGCCCACCGCCTCTCAGGCCCAGGTAACTGCCGGACCAGCGCAGGCTGCCGCAGCGACTCCGGCCATCGCCGCCTCCGCAGTGACGAGGACAACGGTTGAGAATGAAAACTACAAGATTGTTCTCACCAACCAGGGCGCTCAGGCCGAGCACTGGATTCTGAATAACAAGCAGTACAAGGACCAGCCCGATCCGGGCGGCCACCAGCTTGACTTGGTCAACTCCAAGGCTGCCGCCTTCGGCCTGCCGCTCAGCCTCTATACCTATGAGCCGGAACTGACCAAGCAGTTGAACAACGCTCTTTACCAGGTTTCCGTCTCTGGTGCCACTTCGCCCGCGGGCGTTCTCAAGGTTCCCGGTTCGGTGAGCTTCCACTACGCCGCCAACGGCCTGGACGTGGTGAAGACCTTCCGCTTCGACGCGAGCTATGTCATCACGGCCGAGGTTGCGGTTCGGCGCAATGGCGTTCCGGTGCGAGCGCTTCTGGCTTGGCCGGGCGGGCTCGGCGACCAGATTGGCCCCATCGACTTCACCAACGGCAAGATTGCCTGGTCGCTGAATGACAAGAAAGACTCGATCGACGCCAAGAAGGTCAGCAACAGCGCCACGCTGGAGCAGCCTTACGAGTACGGGGCGCTGATGGATCTGTACTTTGCCGCGGCTTTCCTGCCCGATGCGCCCGCGCGCACGACGGTGGTCACGCTGCACAACTCCATCCAACTGCCCAGCGATGCAACCGACCCGAACAGCCAGAAGCGTCCGGCGGACGTGCTGGGCTTGGCCGTGGGCGACACCAGCGGCACGACCCGACTGCGCATTTACGCCGGTCCCAAGCAGTTGGACCAGCTCAAGACCGTCCACGCCAACGACGCCAACGGCAAGCCCACCGGGCCGACGCTGGAGGCGCTGATTCAATACGGCTGGCTCACCGTGATCGCCAAGCCGCTTTATCTGTGCCTGCGCTTCTTCTACGAGCACGGCATTGGCAATTGGGGCTGGGCCATCATTCTCTTTACGGTCCTCTTCAATCTGGCTTTGTTGCCCACGCGGTTCTGGATGACGCGCTCTTCGTTGAAGATGATGCGCATTCAGCCCAAGGTGGACGCCATCAAGAGGCGCTATGCCCATCTGAAGGCCACCGATCCCAAGCGCTCCGAGATGAACACGGAGATGATGGAGCTGTACAAGACGGAGGGTGTGAATATGTACGGCGGCTGTCTGCCGCTGCTGCTGCAGATGCCTCTGTTCTTCGCCTACTATCGCGTGTTGCAGAACACGGTCGAGTTGCGTCAGGCCCAGTGGTTTTGGCTGACGGATCTCTCCTCGCCGGATATGCTGCACATCCTGCCCATCATCATTATCATCAGCATGTTTCTGATGCAGTACATCACGCCTTCGCCGGGCATGGACCCGAACCAGCGCCGGATGATGGCCATCATGATGCCGGTGATGTTTGGCTTCATGCTGTGGCACCTCGCCTCTGGCCTCGCTCTTTACTGGGGCGTCGGCAACCTCATCAATTTGGCCATCCAGATCGGCATCAATATGTCGCCCATGGGCAAGGAGATGCACGCCATCGCTGCCAAGCGAGCCGTCAAGAAGTCTGGCAAGACCATCCAGGGACGGCGATAGAAGAGCATCGCAGTACAAAAGAAGCCCCGCTCAAGCACGACTTGAGCGGGGCTTTTCTTTGAGCCACTTGCAAAATTATCTTATGCGATTGAATGTGTCAGGGCACGACTTTAGTCGTGCCGCAAGGGCCCATTCAGACTATCCGGCTTTAGCCGCTGCGTAACGTCAAACAACTGGAAGCAAATAGAAGCAGGGGCTAAAGCCCAACATTTTTTTGATCATCTATTGGCACGACTGAAGTCGTGCCCTGACACTTCTTGCAATCTCCATGAATTTTGCAAGTGGCTCCTTTGTCCGGATTTACAAAGAACAGGAAGCAATCAATGGCAAAATGAAGACATGCCATTGACTGATCCGATTGTGCTTTCCGCCGCCGAAGCCCGCGTTCTGGGCGCTCTCGTTGAAAAGGAAGTCACCACGCCGGAATACTATCCGCTGACGCTCAATGCGCTCATCAACGCCTGCAATCAGCGCTCGAACCGCGAGCCGGTGATGAGCCTGGACGAGGATGAGGTGCGGCAGGCGCTGCACGGCCTGGAAGAGCTGCAACTGGCGGGGCGCTCTCGCTCGGCCGACGGGCGCGTGACCAAGTACGAGCATTGGCTGGGCGAGGCCTTCAACTTCAGCCGCGCGGAAACGGCGCTGATCTGCGTGCTGCTGTTGCGCGGGCCGCAGACTCCCGGCGAGCTGCGTGGACGGACCGAGCGGCTGCAACACTTCGATGAGATTGGCGAAGTGCTGGCGGCGCTGCAAAAGCTGATGGAGCGCACGCCGCCGCTGGCTGCCGTTTTACCGCGCCAGCCGGGAACCAAGGAGTCGCGTTACGCGCATCTGCTTTCCGGGCCGGTCGAGTCGATTGCGTTTGCCCCCGAGCCAACTACTACGCGGCGGGAATCCGGACAGAGTGCGGAAGCAGATACAGCCCTCATTGCAGGTCATGACGAGCGCATCGCGCAGTTGGAAACGACCGTGGCAGAGTTGCGCAGCGAGATGGATGCTCTGCGAGCGAAGATCTACGATCTCTTCGGCAATTAAAGCAGCGCTGTCTTCCGCGTGCTGCGCGCTTTCGCCGCCCGCTGCGGAAAGATCAGGATGCAGCCAATCACCAGCACGACCAGCGTGGCGGAAGCGGAATAGCGGCTCAGGTTGAGCCCGCCGTGCGCCAGCGGCTTGTCGAGGAAATCTCCCACCACGGCGCCCAGCGGCCGCGTCAGAATGAAGGCCGTCCAGAAAAGCACGGTCTTCGGAATCTTCGTCCAGAAGTGGCAGGCCGCGACCGCCGCAAGCAGCAAACCAAAGATGGCAACCCCGCCAAGATAGCCGACCCCCTCGCTATCGGCTGTCCAGTCGCCTAGGGCCGTGCCGAGGGTTTGCGAAAACATGATCGTCACCCAGTAAAACATTTCAGCCTTGGGTGAACTCACGGTATCCACCGCAACAGAGCCCATGCGCCAGCGCCACAGGCCAAGCGAGGCCAGCAGCAGGCAAAGCAGCGAGAGGCTGCCGCCAGCGTAGCCGATGCCGAGCGAGCGATCGGCGAAGTCGGCCATCGTGGTTCCAACCGTGGTGGTCGCGATGATGGTCGTCCAATAAAGAAACGCATGGAAGCGCTTGGCGGAAATCTGCGCGGCGACGGCAACCAGAAAGATCGCGGCAAAGATCGCCGTGCCGACCAGATAGCCGAGATTCATCGACATCGTGACGGCATCGCCGCCGGTCTCGCCCAGGGTCGTGCAGAAAATCTTGATGATCCAGAAGACCAGCGTGACTTCGGGAACCTTGCTGAGCCTGTCTTCGCCAGAAGCCTCGGCGGATTGCAGTGCAATGGACATTCACTTCTCCTGAGACCTAAATCAGTTCGTAACCCGCGAACCAGTAGCCGATTTCAAAGGCGGCCGTGTCTTCGGCGTCGGAGCCGTGAATGGCGTTTTCGGAAATGGACCCGGCGAACTTTTTGCGGATCGTTCCCTCTTCGGCGTTGGCCGGGTTGGTCGCGCCCATCAGCTTGCGCAGGTCGGCGATGGCGTTGTCCTTTTCGAGGACCATCAAAAACAGCGGCCCTGAAGACATGAAATCGCAAAGCCCGTCGAAGAAAGGCTTCCCGGCGTGAACGGCATAGAAGCCCTTGGCCTGTTCCTTGGAAATCGATTGCTTTTTGACGGCCACGATCTGGAAACCGGCCTTCGCGATCTCGGACAGAATGGCTCCGGTGTAACCTTTGCGGACCGCGTCCGGCTTGACGATGCTGAAGGTGCGTTGCGCCACGGCGTTTTGCTCCTCGGTGAAAATTCTATTTACTCTTTATTGTAATTGTCCTGGAGACAAGCAAGCCTGCCGCTCGCAGGGTTGAATCTGCTAAAGTTTTGGCATGTTTCGTATGATCGTCTCCTCTGATTACAGCCTCGTTTCAATGGCGCTGATTTTGGCCGCGGTTCCGTCATTCTGCCAGACCGCAACGCCTGTGGCCGCGCCTGCCCCAACCGAATTGCGAGTCTTCGATCCCTCGCTGATCGACAAGGCCGTGGACCCCTGCGAAAACTTTTACCGCTTCAGTTGCAACGGCTGGTTCAAGCGCAACCCGCTGCCCGCCGATCAGGCCTCGTATGGCCGCTTCACGGAACTCCATGAGCTGAACCGCCTGCACATGAGGCAGATTCTCGAAGAATCCGCCGTGCCTGCGGCCAGTCGCGACACGAATGCAAAACAGCGAAGCGCAAACGAGCAGAAAATCGGCGACGAGTATGCAAGCTGCATGGATACAACCACGATCGACTCGCAGGGGCTGGCGCCCTTGCAGCCGGAGCTGGACCGCATTGCCGCGCTGAAAACGGTGCAGCAACTGCCGGCCCTTCTGGCGCATCTTCATGCTATTGGCGTGAATGCCTTCTTCGGCATGGGATCGAATCCGGACTTTGCCGATTCGAACTCGGTGATCAGCTTTTATAGCGCGGGCGGGCTGGGCTTGCCGGAGCGCGACTACTACACGCGCGCCGATGCAAAATCCGTGGAAACGCGGCAGCAGTATGTGGCTCATGTGCGCAACATTTTCAGGCTGGCCGGCGAGCCGGAGGCGCAAGCCCAAAAAGACGCCGAGACCGTGATGGCCATTGAGACGCGGCTGGCCAAGGCGTCGCTGACCATCACCGAACAGCGCGACCCGCAGAATCTGAATCATCCCACCGATGTGCTCCGGTTCTCGAAGGAACTGACGCACTTTTCGCTAACCGATTATGTGGCTGCCGCTCATGCGCCCGCCGCCGGCAAGGCGAACGACACGGAGCCGAAGTTCTTTGCCGAGTTCAACGCGCTGGTGGCCGATACGCCGCTGGACCAGATCCGGACCTATCTGCGCTGGCATCTGTTGCACGCCTATGCGGGAACCAGCCTTCCGGAGAGCTTCGAGCAGGAGAACTGGAACTTTTACGCGCACACGCTGAACGGCGCGGAAAAGCAGCAGGAACGCTGGAAGCGCTGCACCAGCCGCGTGGACAGCGAACTGGGCGAAGCGCTGGGGCAGGTCTATGTGGCGCGCTACTTTCCACCAACGGCCAAGCAGCACGCCCTGGAGATGACGCTGGCCATTGAGCAGGCCATGGACAAGGACATCGACAGCCTGGACTGGATGAGCGCCGCGACCAAGATCAAAGCCAAGGAAAAGCTGCACGCGGTGATGAACAAGATCGGCTACCCGGAGAAGTGGCGCGATTACTCGAAGGTGGAGATTGTGCGCGGCGACGCTCTGGGCAACGAACTGCGCGTGCACCAGTTCGACCAGGCGCGCGACCTGGCCAAGATTGGCAAGCCGGTGGACAAGAGCGAGTGGCAGATGACGCCGCCCACCGTGAATGCCTACTACGATCCGCAGATGAACAACGTGAACTTCCCGGCTGGCTACTTTCAGCCGCCCTTCTTCAGCGACAAGGAGGACGACGCGGCCAACTACGGCGACATGGGCTCGACCATTGGCCACGAGCTGACCCACGCCTTCGACGACGAAGGCCGCCAGTACGACAAGGACGGCAACCTGAAACAGTGGTGGACCAAGGAAGACGAGCAGAAGTTCAACGAGCGCGCCGATTGCACAGTGAAGCAGTTCGATGCGATCGAGGCGGTTCCGGGCGTTCACCTGAACGGCAAGCTCACGCTGGGCGAAAACCTGGCCGATCTGGGCGGAACGTGGCTGGCCTGGCTGGCATGGCAGGACGTGGCTGAGGCCGCGAACGTGGACCTGAAGGCCAAGACCGACGGCTACACGCCGGACCAGCGCTTCTGGATTGCCTATGCGCAGCAGTGGTGCACGCAGACGCGGCCTGAGCAGTTGCGCACGCAGGCCGAGGGCGATCCGCACGCGCCGGACGAGTACCGCGCCAATACCGTGCTGACCGATTTGCCGGAGTTTGCCAAAAGCTTCGGCTGCAAGCCGACGGCGCCGATGGTCAGCCAAAAGGTTTGCCGGGTGTGGTGAAAGACAGCTTCTAGCTTCTAGCTACTAGCTTTTCGAGCGCGTGATTTGCACCTTGCCGCGATTGTTATAACTTTTCCACGCTAGGCGCAAAAACAAATGCGCGCCGAGGGTGGGGCACCCAGCGTTTATACAAATTCATACTGCCAGAAACAGAGCGCAGATCATCCTGCAACGGCAAGGCAGGAATCTTCCACTAACTGCGATAGCCGCTGACTGGCCATGCGCCCGACGACTTCGGGCGCATACTTTTCCTGAAGCAGAAGCGCTCCTGCTTTTGCCTGATCAACAGATTGTTGCCGATGCTCGTACACATCGCGCATCAGTGCGGCGGCGTGCAGAACATCCGGCTCGGCCCAGGACATCTCGGGCGTAAAGGCAAAATTTGCCGTTTGATTCCGTTGCAGGGCGGGCGTCATCTCGCAACGCACCAGGCGATGATAGCGTGGATCGAGATAATCCAGCGGCCCCGAATACCCCGTCGCAATCACGGGCGTGCCGTTGCAGGCAGCGTCGAAGAGCGGATAACACCAGCCTTCGCCGCGGGAGAGCGACACATAGCAGTTTGCACGCCTGGTCAGCATTGCCATGTTTTCCTCCGGCCAGTTTCCCAGGCAGACCGTGATGCGTGCAATCGCCTCGCGGGGATGCGCGGGCGCGGCGCGCCGGATGGCCTCCAGAACTTGAGCACGCACAAACGATGGATTCGTAAAGACAAAGGACGTTTTGAGAATCAATCGCGCGTTGGGCTCATCGGGAAATGCGCGCAAAAAGGCTTCCAGAACAGCCGGAAGATTCTTGCGTTCCTGCCAGGTTCCCACGCTGAGAAAAACAAAGCTGTCGGCATTGAGCCCCAGATGCTTCTCCACCTCCGTTGTCTCGATGCAGGGCGGACACACAGCGCGCACGGGATGAGGAAGCTGAAAGACGGGAACTTTGAGCTGCCGCCGGAAAACTTCAAGATTGAAGCGGGATGGCACCCAGACTTCCATTGCCTGGTTGAGCGAGTCCACATACTCTGGCGGCAATTGATCGGCTTCCCATGTCGTCAGAACAATCAGCCGCGAGAAGAGATTCCGCAGATGTTGAAAGCCGAGCGGCTCGGAGTGACATAGATGCAAGTCAGGATGGTTCTGGTGATTCAGGCAGGATGTCACAAGCGGATCAAGGATGGGATGCGCGTTGTAGTGATCCATGCTGACGACTGACGTGTCGATCGCGGCCTTTTGAAAGGCATGCACATAGGAGCGCGCGGCCGTTCCATAGCCGGTGCGCGCAAACACATAGCCATGGAACGCGATCCTGGGCACGGCCTTCACGATGTCTTTCTCCGTTCTCTGCTATGCCGGCTTTGATGGGTAGTATTGGAGCCTTCCGAAGATGCAACTGTCCGGCTCCATGCTCGCCCGCTTCAACTGTTCGGCGTGTTCTTCGGTCGTGGCCGTGCATTCGGCAGCTGGCTGGCATCGGCGCACGCTCAGAATCGACCAATTGCGGCGGGCAAAAATGGCGGCAATGCGGGCGTGAAAATCCTCCGCGCTGTCTGCCCAGGCAACCACGTTGGTGCAGCACTTCGTATCGCCAAACTCGACCGGCGGCGTGAGCAGATGCACTTGAGCGGTCCACAACTCCTTCATCCGCGTATTTGAGTCGCTAGAGATAGTTTCCAAATCCACGCCTTTGCAAGCAGTGTTCAGCATAGCTTTTCAAAAAAAGCTACGCAGAGCTTGTGCTCTTTGGGCGCAGCAAATGGAGAACCATTCTGGCTCTCCATTTCACAAGAATTCTCTTATCTTGAATAAGTTAATTTTGGCAGGAGATTTGCAATGCATTTTAATAGACGGCATCCCATTGAGCCAATTTTCAGAATAAGGGAGATTTCGATGAGTTCAATTCTAAGCTCGGTCCTAAGCTCAATTCGGGACTATGATCATTCGAGCTTACTCGATAGTTTATCCACGTCGGGAACAACAAGCAGCGACTCTACCATCGATTCCGACAGTTCCACCCTCAACTCCAGCAGTATGACCATCAGCCAAATTCGCGATGCAAATGCCGAATTGGCGCTCGAAGGCAAATCAACAGATCAAGAGCAAACAGCATTGATGACTGCCAGGCTTCAAGATGACAGCGCCGCAGATTCAAGCTATCAGAAGACCGTTAGTGCTGGTGATAGCAGTTCCGATCCGGGAACCTATACCCTGGCGAGCACGACCAGCGGCGTGGATCTTGCTATCTCAACGGAAAGCACCCCGGCCACTGCAAGTTATGGAGATATTGCGCGGGCTATTCAGGGCGATGAGAACATTTCCACCGGAAGCGGTGTGAGTTTAAGCGCATAAAGCATGATGAATCTATCCGCAGAATATTGTGCGGCTGAAGCCGCTCTCGCGCAACGATGTAACTCGTTCAGAAGCTTTATCGGGACAAAGGACTGACTTACTCGGTCTCTGACAGCTTACAGCATTTTCGGAATTGGTGTAGACCGAAGCCATGCTGCTAAGTGGCTTTTTCTTCAAGAAAAAGCCACTTAGCAGCGCCATTGAAAAGTCTATAGGTATTCCGAAAATGCTCTAACGACATACCACAAGCTGGCCAAGGCATAGATACTCTTCCTCACTCTATGCCTTGCCGATCACTCGCGCCACGGTTGCGCCGATTTCGGCGGGCGAGGCAACGACGTGAATGCCGGCCGCAGCCATGGCTTCCATCTTGTCGGCGGCGGAGCCCTGGCCTCTGCTGATGATGGCTCCGGCGTGGCCCATGCGGCGGCCTGGCGGTGCGCTCTGTCCGGCGATGAAGCCGACGACGGGCTTGCTGACGTGCTCCCGGACAAACTCCGCCGCATCCTCCTCGGCCGAGCCGCCTATCTCGCCGATCATCACGATGGCTTCGGTTTCCGGGTCGTCGTTCAGCAGGCGCAGCGCGTCAATGTGGGTGGTGCCGATGATGGGGTCGCCGCCAATGCCGATGGCGGTGGACTGGCCGATGCCACGCTGGGTCAACTGGTACACGGCTTCATAGGTCAGCGTACCGGAGCGCGAAACGATGCCGACAGAACCTTCTTTGTGAATGCGTCCGGGCATGATGCCGACCTTGGCCTTGCCGGGCGAGATGACGCCGGGGCAGTTCGGCCCGATCAGCCGCGACGGAGAGTTTTCCATCCTGGCCCGCACCTTCACCATATCGAGCGTGGGGATGCCCTCGGTGATGCAGACGATGAGCGGGATGCCCGCGTCATCGGCTTCCAGAATGGCGTCGGCGGCGAACGGCGGCGGGACGAAAATGATGGTCGTGTTGGCGCCGGTCTTTTCCACGGCCTCGGCGACCGAGTTGAAAACCGGCCAGTTCTCGTAAGTCGTTCCACCCTTGCCGGGAGTCACGCCGCCCACCACATTGGTTCCGTATTCCGCGCAACTGCGGGCGTGAAACGCGCCTTCCTTGCCGGTGATGCCTTGCACGATAGGCCGGGTATTTTTGTCGACCAATACTGACATTGAAAACAGCTCCTAGCAGCTAGACGTTGCTTTCACCACCAACTCCGCCGCTTCTTCCATCGTTTCTCCAACCTGAAAATTCAAGCCGGAATCTCGAAGAATTCTTCGGCCCTCCTCGACGTTGGTGCCTTCCAGGCGCAGGACGATGGGCACGGTGACCTTCATGCTGCGAGCGGCGGCGACAATGCCGGTAGCCAGCCGGTCCACGCGCAGAATGCCGCCGAAGATGTTCACGAAAATCGCCTTGACGTTGGCGTCGGAGAGCAGGATCTCAAAGGCGTGCTCGATCTGCTCCTGGGTTGCGCCGCCGCCCACGTCCAGAAAGTTGGCGGGGCTGCCTCCGGCGTGCTCGATGATGTCCATGGTAGCCATGGACAGGCCCGCGCCGTTGACCATGCAGGCGATGGAGCCCGAAAGCTTGATGTAGTTGAGAGCGTATTTGCTGGCCTCAACTTCCAGCGGGTCTTCCTCGGCCGTGTCGCGCAGGGCCTTGATTTCCGGATGGCGGAAGAGCGCATTGTCGTCGAAGGTAATCTTGGCGTCCAGCGCCAGCAACTTGCCGTCCACGGTCGCGGCGAAGGGGTTGATCTCCAGCAGCGACGCATCGGTCTCGATGTAGGCCTTGTAAAGGTGCTGCATGAAGTTGACGGCCTGGTTGACCTGCACGCCCTCGAGGCCGAGCGCAAAGGCCAATCGGCGCGCCTGCCAAACGCCCAGGCCCACTACTGGATCGATGGTCTCCTTGAAGATGGCCGTGGGATTTCTAGCCGCCACTTCTTCAATCTCCATGCCGCCGGACTGTGACGCCATGAAAACCAGCCTGCCCGCCGCGCGGTCCAGCACGAGCCCCAGATACAACTCGCGCTCAACAGCCGCAGCCTCTTCGATCAGCAGTCGCAATACCTTCTGGCCCTGAGCGCCGGTCTGGTGGGTCACCAACTGCATGCCGAGAATTTGCCGGGCGAGCGATTCGGCCTCTTCAAGGCTGTGTGCCAACTTCACCCCGCCGCCCTTGCCGCGGCCTCCGGCGTGAATCTGCGCCTTGACCACAACGCCGCTGGCGCCCTCGGAAAACAACTTGCGGGCGATGGCCGTGGTTTCCGCCAGCGTGCTGGCTACTTCGCCCTTGGGCACGGCCACGTCGTACTTTGCGAGGATTCCTTTTGCCTGGTACTCGTGAATTTTCATGCCGGCAGAACCGTCTCGATCGCTTCGATCATACTTCAAGGCCAGAGCAGCGGGCGACAGACTGATCGGACTCTGGCTGCGGCAAGGCTTTCCTCGTTCACTCCTGGACCCAAGGTGCCAAAATCGAAATCTGATCTTTGCTTTGGATTTTCCCGGACGCTTCAACCCCCTTTTTTCAGAGATCTGGCCATTCCGAGGCCATCTCAGCCTGTTTGCAGGTATGCTTGTGTTCGTATGTTTTATGTTCTTTTGACCTTGGCCGCCTTCGGCCTTATTACGTCGACCGTCTTTGCCGGCATGGTGCTGGCAACGGTTCCCGGCTACCTGTGGAAGCGCCGGCAAGCGCTCGTCCAACAGAATCAGCGGCCAGGATTCACGCCGCCCCTGACCCTTTTGAAGCCGGTCAACGGCGATGAGCCGGACCTTGAGGCCAATCTGGCCACGTTTTTCGAGCAGGATTATCCGTCCTACGAGATCCTTTTCTGCGCCCGCTCGGCCGACGACGCAGGCCTTCAGGCTGCAAGGCGGGTCGCTCTGCGCTATCCGCAGATTCCCGTCATGTTCCTCTCGACGAGCGGCCGGCCGGATGCGATCAACGCCAAGGTGGCTTCGATGGAAGCCATGGAAGAGGTGGCCTCGCACGAGATTCTGGTCATCAGCGACAGCGATGTGCGGGTGACGCCGGATTATCTGCGGGCCGTGGCCTTGCCCTTTGCCGATGAAAATGTGGGGGCCATGTGCTGCCCGTATCGCGGCGTGGCGCCGGCGGGCGGCCTGTGGGCGCGGCTGGAGGCCGTCGGCATGAGCGTGGAAATGACCTCCGGCGTGCTGGTGGCGCGTTTCATGGAGGGAATGCAGTTTGTGCTGGGGCCAACCATGGCCTTTCGCCGCGAGACAATCCGCCGCATGGGCGGCTTCCGTGTGGCGGCCGACTATTGCGCCGACGACTTCGTGCTGGGCAACGAAACCTACAAACTGGGCCAGACGGTGGTGCTCAGCCATCACGCCATCGATCACATCGTTATCAATCCCGGCTTTGTCTCCTCGCTGAAGCATCAGATCCGCTGGATGAAGTCCACGCGCTTTTCGCGGCCCAAGGGGCACTTGGGAACGGCGCTGATCTTCAGCCTGCCCTATGGCCTGCTGGGATTGGCGGCAGCCTCGGCGCTGGGCCATCCCGGCTGGGGGCTGGCGCTCTTCGGCTGGAGCGTGGCAACGCGGCTGGCGCTCTCGCTTGCGGTCGGTGGCCTGGTGGTGCGCGACAAAAGCTGGTTCGGACTGCTGGCGCTTTACCCACTCCGCGACCTGATGGGCTTTGGCTTCTGGGCGGCCAGTTACACGGGCAACCGGATTCTGTGGCGGAATCGGGTCTTCCAACTGCTGCCCGGCGGCAAGATGCGGGCGGCGGAGTAGTTGCTTCCGCTGGCCGATGGAAAAATCTTCCAAATCAGCACCCTTTCAAAATTTACGCATCAAAAACCGCTTTTTTCGGGTTATGGTCACAGACTGATTACTTCGGGACAGCTAACTCGTCGAACAAAGGAGGAATCTATCCATCTATGAAAACAAAATTTCAGCTATCGGCGTTTGTGTTGGGAACGGTTCTAGCGTGCGGACCGGCTCTTGCGTGGAGTCAACCGCCCTCCCCGAGCCAGGACAGCGGCCCAAGACAGGAAATTAAAAACGGGGCCACAAACGTGGGCCACGGCGTTCAAAACGGAACGAAGAAGGTTTACCACAAGACGAAACACGTCACGAAGAAGGTCTGGCATAAGACAAAAGACACAACGACGGGCGCGGTAAAGGGCGGCAAGGAAGGCGCAGAAAAGCCGGAGTAGATCCATGAGCCTGCCGATCACCACTTCTGGCTATAGCATTTTCGGAATTGGTGTAGACCGAAGCCGGGCTGCTAAGTGGCTTTTTCCTTAAGAAAAAACCACTTTCAATGAAGTGAGTCAGGCTATACCGATTGGAGAACCGCTCTGATCTGCTCCGGCGCAGCCAACTTTAGTAGACTCAACGGCAGGATGCTTCCTTCTTTTCTTCACCCTCGCCGCTCCCGTTCCGCGTTTTTTCTTCCCGCTCTCTTTGTGACTTTGGTCTCTCTGGCTCCCGCGCAGGGCACGCACCTGTGGACGCAATCAAAGCTGGATGAGTTTGAAAAGGGCACGCCGCAAGGGGTCGCGCTCTCAAGCGACGGCACCCTGCGCCAGGGGCCGGGCTTGACCGAGCAACTGACCACGCCCTCAACGCTGGTCTGGTCGGTCGCCGTGGACACACGCGGCACAGCCTATCTGGGCACCGCCTCGCCCGCCACTGTGCTGCGCGTGGGGCCGGATGGCAAGCCCTTCACGCTCTTCGAGACCAAAGACCTCAGCGTGCAGGTTGTCCGGCTGGGGCCGGACGGCGCGCTCTATGCGGCCACGCTGCCCAGCGGCCGGGTCTATCGGCTGAAGACAGACTCGACGGTCAAGCAGGACGACAGCAGCGCCACGGTGGTCTTTGACGCCGCGAACTTCGATGAGAGCGGTTCACAGGACAAGGCCGAAAAGAAATCGCACTACATTTGGGATATGACCTTCGACGCGGCCGGACGGCTTTACCTTGCCACCGGCGGGCCAGCAGCCATCTACCGCGTCGATCCCGCGAAGAAGGGCGGCAAGCCGGAGCTTTTCTTCAAGAGCGACGAGCAGCACATCCGCTCGCTCGCCTGGGACGCAAAGGGCAACTTGATCGCCGGCTCGGACGGCTCCGGGCTGGTCTATCGCATCAGTCTCGACAAGACGGGGTCCGAAGGCAAGGGCTACGTGCTCTTCGAGGCGCCCCGGCGCGAGATTACCTCGGTGGCCGTCGCCGCCAACGGGACAATCTACGCGGCCAGCGTGGGCGACAAGAGCCACAATCCGCTGCCGCCGCTGCCCGTGCAGGGAACGGGGTCGCTCTCCATCACCATCGTCCAGCCGGGCTCGCTGCAAGCGGCCAATGCCAGCGCCTCGGTGCCGGAAGGCAGCGAGATCTACGCGCTCGTTCAGGGACAGGCCCCGCGCAAGCTCTGGGCCGGCAAGGACGAAATCGTCTACGCGCTGGCCGCGCAGGCGGACGGCCTGCTGGCGCTGACCGGCAATCGCGGGCGCGTCTTCAAAATTGCCGACAACGGCAGCTACGCTGACATCGCCCACCTCGCCGCGCAGCAGGCATTGAGCTTGGCCGTCGTCCCCAGCTCTGACGGCGGCGTTCTCATCGGCACAGGCAACACCGGCAAGCTAGTTTTCCTCGGCCGCTCTGAAAAGCACGAATACTCCAGCGACGTGCTGGACGCGGGAGCGCTGGCGCGCTTTGGTCGCGTCGAAGTCGAGCCCGGCTCGGCGGACTATGAGTTGCTGACCCGCAGCGGCAACGTCGAGCAGCCCGTGCGCGGCTGGTCCGATTGGCAACCGCTTCAGGCTGGCGCAGTGGCTTCGCCCGCGGGCCGCTTCTTGCAGTGGAAGGCCGTCTTGCACGCGACGGGCTCTCTGGGCAGCGTGGGCATCAACTATCTGCCGGTCAATGCCGCTCCGGTCGTGGACGATCTGGTGGTGACGCCCGGCGCGCGCATCAACGCGCAAAGCCTGGCCCAGATTCAGCCTGCCAGCCAGCAGCAAACCGTCAACATTGTCTTGCCTGCCGCCGCGCAGAGTGCCGGAGTCACCGTTGACGGAACGGCAGCCACGCCCTTGCCGGCCGCCAAGGACCGTACCGCCGTTACCGTCCGCTGGGCGGCGCACGACGACAACGGCGACGAATTGAGCTACGCGCTCTACCTGCGCGGAGACGGCGAATCCGTCTGGCGGCTGCTGAAAAATGATCTCACCGACAAGGCCTACAGCTTTGATGCCGCGCTGATTCCCGATGGCGGTTATCAGGTCAAGGTCGTCGCCAGCGACGCGCCCTTGCACACGCCCGGCGACGCCCTCACCGGCGCCAAGGTCAGCGAACGCTTCGAAGTGGATACCACGCCGCCCGTCATCAGTGCGCTCAAGGCGAGTTGGGTCGATTGCCGTCAACAAGATTGTCGTCCTGCGCGACCGGAAGCGCAGCGAAAGGGAGCCGAAGGACCTGCGTTTTCTTTTCTTCGCGTGAGCTTCACCGCTGAGGACGCCTTTTCGCCCATCGCCCACGCCGAGTACTCGTTGGACGCCGGGCCGTGGCAGTACATCGAGCCCGTCGGTGGCCTGTCCGACTCGCGGCGCGAGCAGTATGAAGTCCTGATTCCCGTGCCCGCAGAGTCAAAGGGCGAGCATCTGGTCGCCGTCCGCGCCTACGACCGGCAGGACAATGTGGGTGTAGCCCGGACGGTTGTGCCCGCGCAGGAAAAGTGATTTCCAGAAAGATGAGCTTCTTGCAAAAATACCTTCAGGTGATTGATTGTGTCAGGGCACGACTTTAGTCGTGCCGATTGTCGCTTGAATTCAGCGCGGGCTTTTAGCCCCTGAGGGACGTTTTTCAAGAGATTGGATGGCTCAGATGAGTCAGAATAAACAGGGGCACAATGCGATTTGAGCTGTATATAGCGGCGCGTTATTTGAAGGCCAAGCGGCGGCAGGCCGTGGTGGGCGTGGTCACAACCATCTCTATCGCCGGAGTCGCGGCGGGCGTGGCGGCGCTCGTGATCGCCCTGGCCATCACCAACGGCATGAGGCGCGACCTGCAAGTCCGGCTTCTGGGAGCTTCGTCGCAGGTGGACCTGATGCGGGTCGAGTCGGACGGCATTCGCGATTGGCAGCCGCTGCTGGAGCGCTTGCGCCGCGTGCCCCACGTCACCGCCGCCGCGCCTGGAATCTACGGACAGGTGCTGGTTTCACGCGGGCCGCGTGCCGGTTTCGCGCTCATCAAGGGCGTCGTCCCTGCCCAAGAGCGGACGGTCAGCAACCTGCTCGACACCATCACTTCAGGCTCGGCCCAAGACCTGGAGCCGGAGGCGGCAAACCAGACTCCAGCCGCCGATTCAAGTCAGGCTGCTGCGTCCGACTCGGATCCGGACCCGCTTCCAAGCTCCATCAACGCGCCTTATCCGCCGCTGGTGCTGGGCAAGGATCTGGCTGAAACCATCGGCGCGCAGGTCGGCGACAGCGTTCTCGTTACCAGCCCACAGGGCGAGCTGACGCCGTTGGGCCTCGCGCCAAAATATCAGCGCTTTCGCGTGGCGGGCATCTTCCACTCCGGCTTTTATCAATACGACGCGGCCATGGCTTTCATGCGCCTCAGCAGCGCTCAGCAGCTCTTCACCGAGCCCGATCTGCTCTCCGTCATCAGCTTCAAGGTGGACGACATGGACCGCGCTCCGGCCATCGGCAAGTCGATCGAACAGGCTGCCGGCCACGGCTACATGACCACCAACTGGATGGAGCAGAACCGCGAGCTTTTCCGCGCCCTGAAGCTCGAACAGGTGGTCACTTTCATCGTCATTGCGCTGATCGTGATCGTCGCCGCGCTGAACATTCTCATCGCCCTGACCATGATGGTGATGGAAAAGACCCGCGACATCGCCGTCATGATGAGCTTCGGCGTCGAGCCGCGCCAGATCCGGCGCATTTTTCTCTTGCAGGGCCTTCTGATCAGCATCATCGGTACGGCCATCGGCCTCGCTCTGGGCTACTTTGCCGCCTGGGCTGGCGGGCACTATCACTTCATCCATCTCTCGGCCGAGGTTTATTCGATTGACACGCTTCCCTTTGCGCCGCGCCTGCTGGATGGCCTGATCGTCTCCGCGGTTTCCATCGGGATTTCGTTGCTGGCGACGCTGTATCCCTCGCATGCCGCATCGCATGTCCTGCCCGCTGAAGCGCTGCGGTACGAGTAGGAAGTCCGAGGCCGTCGGACTTCCTACAAATTCCTGATTCCATGCCCCCACTAAAGTGATCTTCCGTAATATGGCTGTAGCGCGGTACAATTTATCAATTTACCAAAACAGTGCTGAGTGCCGATATATTCAAAAATGGGATTTTCCCGTTGAATATATCGTGGCAAACCAGGGTTTTCTGAATTGATGGATTACGGAACCTTTTTCTTTACCAATATCGCCACGGTAGCCGTGTTTACCGTGTGCATAACGTTGCTTGCCTGTTACAACCGCCGTGTAAAAGGAATGGGCTGGTTTGCAGGCGGGCTGATGGTGGGATTGGTCAAGCTGATTCTGCAGGGTCTGGACGGGAAAGTGCCGACTGTACTCAGCAGCATGGTGGCCAACGAGCTTTACTTAATCTCTTTCATCATGCAGTTGATGGGCTTGCGCTGGTTTGTGCTGCGCAAGCCCATGCAGAGCCGGTGGCCATGGATTGCAGTTGCGCTTATCGTGACAACTTATACGGTTCTGTATCTCGAAAAAATCCCGTATAGCGGCAATGTAACCAATCTTCCTTTTGTTGTGGTCTGCGGCATATCGGCGTGGATTCTGCTCAAGCATGGACATGCACCGTTTGCCGCGGTATCGAAAGTTGCCGCAGTCATTCTGTGTGGAGAGGGGGGCGTGGCAGCATATCGTCTCGTTCTGACCAACCTGCACTATATGCGGCCGTGGGAGACTCTCCATGCCCAGACCGACCCCAGATGGTTGTATTCGCTGGCTGGCATGGCTTTTCTCACCATCTTCATGGTGATGTGCTACCTCTGGTTCCTGGTAACGGAGATGAACAGGGAACTGGCCGAACAGGCGCGCACGGATTACCTCACGGGAGCGATGAATCGCCGGGCAATGGAAGAAGCGATTCTGCGCGAGGTGTCGCGGAGCATACGCTATGGTCACCCGCTCTGCATGGTCATGATCGATGTCGACAACTTCAAGCGCCTGAACGACTCGCTCGGACATGCCGCCGGGGATTTGGCGCTGCAAGCCTTTGCGCGCCAGGTGAAAGCGATGTTGCGCCGCCCGGATTTGCTGGCGCGCACGGGAGGCGACGAATTCACGATTCTGTTGCCGGACACGCCCGCCACGGTCGGCAAGACTGCCGCGGAGCGGGTCAGGAAGGCCATTGAAGCTCTGGAAATTCCCTTTGAGACGGGGCCCGTCAAATTTACCGTCAGCGCCGGCGTTGCCGAGCTCGATTCGGCGCAGGGCAACTGGGAAGAAATGATGCGGCGCGCTGACGAGGCGATGTACGAGAGCAAGCAGCATGGCCGAAACTCGGTCGCCGCTCGGTTGCCGGATTCGGAAACTCGCCCGCAGGCTCCGGAATCTTCTGAATCAATTCCGAAACTCTCGTAAGTTGAACTTTCCTGCTGAATTTCAAAATTGCTATTGCGGCGTAATGATGCCCCCAGCCGCGTGCCGCCGCGGCAGCACGATGCCCCGATGATCCAACTCCGGCGCGTCCTTCTGCTGGAGCGCGGGCTGGGAATCCCGCTCCAGCAGCGCTCCGCCACAGGCGGGGCACCAGTCGGTGGGGTTTTCTGCTTTCAGCACGGCGTGACATTGACTGCAAATCCGTTCCATACCTGGAAGCTTACCGGATTGGCCCGCGCCGGATCCAGATTGCCGTGTGTCCTGCCCTCTTTGATCATTTTCACTGTGAGTGTCAAAAAAACTTCCGTGCCCCATCCTTGCGCGTTTTTTCTGGCGCAAGGGTGGGAAGCCAATAAAATTCAGGTCTACATCATTTCCAAAAACGCTCTACACCGTGTTCGCCGCAGGCAGTTGGCCCCACCGCAGGCGCCTCGATACACTTGAACTATGCATTCTCCCGTTCGGCTTGTGGCAATCGATGTGGATGGAACGCTGTTGCCCGGCTTTGGACAAGCGCTGACGCCGCGCACGGGGCGAGCGCTCAAGGCCGCGCAGCAGGCTGGCATTGTCGTGGCCCTCGCCACCGGCCGCCGTACGGATTTTGCCGCGCCTCTGCTCCGGGGCCTGCATCTGCGAACGGATATGCCGCTGATTGCGTCTAATGGTGCAGTGCTTCGGACGCTGGGCGGCGACACCCTGGACCGCTGCCTGCTTCCGGCTCAAGTGGCGCGTGGGTTGTGCGAGTTGCTCCGGCCCTTCGGTGTTCTGGTTTTTACCTTTGACCGGCCGGGCAGCCGTCAGTTGTTCATCGAAGACATGGATCAAGCAGAGAAGCAGATCGCCCAGTGGGTCGAGGCCAATCGCGCGGACATCGAAGTGGTCAAGCCGCTGGAAAACGCGCTCGGCGACGGAGAAGACCCGATTCAGGGCATGATTGCGGGCAGAGTCGGAAAGATGCGCGAGGCGGAAGTGGCGCTCCAGGCCAGCCCGTGGAGCGAGGTGTGCACATTCGTCAAGACCGAGTATCCGGAGCGCGATCTGTCGCTTCTGGACCTGTTGCCGCGGGGCGTTTCCAAGGCCAAAGCGCTGGAAAGTCTGACTGAACGGCTGGGCGTGAAGCGCGAGGAGACCATGGCTATCGGTGACAACTGGAACGATGTGGAGATGCTGAAGTGGGCCGGTCAGGGCGTGCTCATGGGCAATGCCGTTGCGGAGTTGCGCATGATGGGCGAGCAGCGCGGCTGGCGGCTGGCTCTGCCGAACGACCAGGACGGCGTGGCCGTCGTGCTGGAAGAGGCCGTCGAGCGGCTCGCTACCGCCAGGGAACTACTGAATAAGTCGACGTTTTGAAGGGTACGGGCTTTACAGACTGCGGAAAAACGATGTTTTGTGTCAGGGCACGACTTTAGTCGTGCCGTAAGTCGCTTGAATTCAACGTGGGCTTTAGCCCCTGAGGAATGTTTTTCGGAACCCTGGATCAAATCCAGCCTTTTTTGTAGCCTATTGAATCTCCGAGGAAAGTTTTTTTGGGCAAGTCGTTTCCAATTCGCCGCTTCATTTTCGCCCTTGCGGCGCTGGCCGTTCTGCCTTCCTGCGCTCAGGCTGCCGAGCTGATCACGCTCAGCAACGGCTTCGCCATGCGCTGCGACCACCACGCGCCCGTCGAGGGCCGCGTGCGGCTCTACCTGAGCGCCGAAGAGGACAATTACGTCGAGTTCCAGCCGGAAGAGATTGCCACGGTGGAGCATGCTCCCGACCTGCCGCAACCAGCAGCAACCGCGCCGCTTGCGGCTGATTCCAAAGCCGTTCCGAGTTCCAATCAGGACGCGCGGCTTTCGGCGGCGGATCTGGGAGAAATGCTGGCCAGGGCCGGCCATGAACACAATCTGGACGAGGATCTGCTGGCCAGCCTGGTGCGCGCCGAAAGCGGCGGCAACGCCCACGCCGTTAGCCGCGCCGGTGCTCGCGGGCTGATGCAACTGATGCCCGCGACGGCCCGGAACTTGGGCGTCGCGGACAGCATGAAGCCGGACGAGAATGTGCGCGGCGGCTCAACTTATCTGGACTCTCTGCTCACCCGCTACCACGACAACCTTGCCCTTGCCCTGGCCGCCTACAACGCCGGGCCGGAGGCCGTTGACAAGTACCACGGCATTCCTCCCTATCGCGAAACGCAGACCTATGTGGCGCGCGTGATTCACGAGTTCAACCGCCGCGTCCTGGCTCGGCAAGCCCAGGCCCGGCAAGTGACGGTCTCCCAGAAAAAGCCTTCGCGCTAATATTCCTGCCATGCGCGGATGAGAAACTAGAATCAAGAAAGATTTGTGGCCGCGAAATGGAGAAGTTTTGACAAAGAAGCAGTTGATTGCGGGTTTGGTGGTGCTGGTGGCGTTTGTCGCACTGCTGGTGTGGGGACGCGACAAAATCCACTTTAACTTTGGCGAATTTCGCGCCCAACTGGCGCTGGCCAACTGGCACAAGATCGCCATTGGCTTCGGCTGCATCTATCTGGGCTACGTCTTCCGCTCCGTGCGCTGGGCCATGCTGCTGCGCCACATCAAAAAAGTGGGGCCGTTCTCGCTGCTCGGTACGCAGGTGATCGGCTTTACCGCCGTCGCGCTCATCGGCCGCATCGCGGACCCTGTGCGTCCTTACCTGGTTTCGAGAAAAACCGGATTGTCGCTCAGCAACCAGATTGCCGTTTACATCGTCGAGCGGCTTTTCGATCTTTCCTCCATGGCGCTGATTTTCTTCTCCGTGATTCTGCTGGCTCCAGCTGGCGCCTTGCCGCACCCGGAAATCATGAAAAAAGCCGCGTATGGCGGGCTGTTTGCCACCCTGGCGGGCGCGGCCTTTCTGGTTACTGTGCGGCTGGCGGGCGGCGTGGTGGCATCGCTTTCTGAAAGAGTTTTCGGCGTCGTTTCCAAGTCGCTGGGCCGCGCGGTGGGTGAAAAGATCCGCGCCTTCCGCGCCGGACTGGATACGCTGCGCACCTTCTCCGACTTGGGCATCGCCCTGGGGCTTTCGCTGGGCATGTGGGGGCTGATCTCCCTGGCTTATCTGGAGACCTGCACGGCTTTTGTCGCCAGCCCGCAACTGGCGGGCCTGACGCTGGCCAAGTGCATGTTGCTGATGGCCAGCAGCATGGTCGCCAGCGGCTTTCAGTTGCCCATTATTGGCTGGTTCACGCAGATCGGCATTGTGGCTGCTGCCTTCTCTGGTTTCTTCGGTGTTGCGGCTGAACCAGCCACGGCCTGTGCCGCCACGCTGCTGGGGGTTACTTTCCTGAGCATCGTGCCCGTGGGCCTCATCTGGGCGCACTTCGATCACGTCAGCCTGCGCAAAGTGGCCGTTGAAAGCGAACAGGCCGCGGAACCCCTTGCCGAGGATGAAACGGCGGTCTAGTAAAGCGCTGAGGATGAATTTGTAGCGTCGGCCTCCCGGCCGGCTGTGGCGTGGACGTCCTCGTCCACGCTTCGTTTCTTCCTCGCCCCTATTGATCCGGCACAAAACGATTGCATAACCAAAAAGCTGTCATCCGAGCAACCGGATACTGAGCGAAGCGTAGCGAAGTCGAAGTGGTAGGGAGTCGAAGGACCTGCGTTTGTCTTTCCCTTTTCGGATCGCAACCCAACCGTGCCGGATCAAAAGTAAGCGGCTGACTCTGCCGCATCTGTTGCCCCGACACTCGATGATTCTGCGTCAATCGAAAATCAATCTGAGTCACAATAGCTTTTCCGGTTTTCGATCCGGAATTCAGGCTGAGGACCTACTTGCTTGAGAGCGGAATCCGGACGCTGAAGCCGACTGCCGGTTTCACCTTCCACACGGTCGAGGTGAGCGGCTTGGCTGATCCGCTGGTACCAAGCGATTGGCCTACCCGGAACCCGCCGGCCAGTTCTGTGTCGCGACCAAAATCAGCGAGGCCGTTGATGAGCATTGACTTCCACGAAAACGAAGGACCAACGCCGAATTCGACTGCGCTTGAGGTGGAATTGTAGCCAACGGCGACGGTGCCGAAGAAGCCTGTACTCTGACCACGGACTTTCCAATCGTGGATTACGAAGTTCATTTCAGCCGCGGGAATTACGGTGTAGGTGAGGGTTTCCTGCACGATGTAGTCAGTGACCGAGCCGCCAGATGCCTGCGCGGCGGAGGCATAGGAGTGGAAGGGACGGACAGGAACGAGAACCCCCGCGGAGAACTCAATGTGTGGCGGAGTCTGATAGAGCGCGGTGATGGTCATGAGGTCGGTTTTCTGCGGCGGGGTGGCCTTGAGATCGGCAACCGAGGAAATGAAAGGATCGGTTGGATCGCTCAAGGCTGCAACCACCGCCGGTAACAGGGTGTTAACGAAGCTGAGGGTCCATTGCTCGTTTAGGCTGTTGCTATCATCCACGATGAGCTTGCCGGAGCCGTCTCGCCTCGCATGTAGGTCGATGATCTTCATGTTATTTGAATCATTGCTCTGCGTGGGGAGCGCGTCGATGACAACCTTCAGTTTTTGAAGCTTGCTACGTGCTGTAGTGAGCGAAGTGAGTGTATCTTTGAGCACTTTTTGGTTGGCATTGAGATTCTCAATGTCGGATGGAGTCGCGTCGGTTAGGGCCGAAATTTGAGCGCTAATCGCTGTGATTTGCTCTTGTGCCGCTGTTGTATTACTAGAGCAGTCCATATCAGGCAAACAGCTTTTGAGGGCGTCGTTGAGAGCGGTGCCAACTTTGTTTCGCCACGCGTCAGTATGAAGCCACGGTGATGCCGAATCGTCCGGGATAGAGCACACATCAGCGGGCGGAGCCTGGGTTGCTGGTTTGATGAGTGCAAAGGCGATTGCTGAATTGTTTGCAGTATCGCTATAGGCGTCTTGAAGGGCAGCCAGCAATGCACCCTGCTTCTTCTTGATCGTTTCTATCTCTATCTTTGATGGTCCCCTTGGTGCCCCTTTTGATGCCCCTTTTGACACCCCTTTTGACACCCCTTTTGATGGCTCCCCGATAGTTGCGAGCGTGAACCTTTGCATGTTCGGCGAAAGCGCGGTGAAGGCGGTCTGCCAAAGATCCGCGGGCACCTGCGCTGAAGCCGACTTCAGGCCCAGCGATAACTTCTCAAAGACTGAAGCGTTTGTGATTTTCAAATTGATGTTGCTCCCCCGTCGGACATTGATGGTGGGAAGGGCAACGGGCCTGAGCCGGTCGATACCGAGGATGCAATCGGAGTTCATTGCAGTAAAAGAACACGTGGTTCGAGCGGGCATACCACAGTTGGCAAAGCTTGGCGCAGGTGCCTGAGCGAGAGTAACTGAAAAAGCAGTGAGTGCAAGATTCAAAAAGACAACGGATTTGAAAAGTGAGAGCATCAGAGACTCCTTAACTCATCCATATGCGGCCGGATGAAGCCGAACGAGAGTTGTGTTTGCGCGACGGGCCAGTCCGAGATGGCAGACCATGGGGATGTGGAGGGGGAGTAATTTCAAAAATGCCAAGTGAACGCCAGTCGCCAGGAGGTGATGTGCGAAAGTAGCTGAATGTCAGTGCAGGCCCCAGATTGCTAATCACTTCACAGTGCGTTTTGTCCTGTGATGGTTCCCAGCGCGAAAGTATTGTCCAGTTAAGAGCAAATGTCAATCATGAATGTGCTCTTGGACACAAGATAGGCAGAAACTCCTGAAGCGGTTCGCTCGCTCATCCCATCAAAATCTCAGTTCATGCCAAATCGCCATTGCGCTCATCGAGCCCGAATGCTTCAGAAAGCCCTTGGCGTGGAATGAAACTTGACTCCGTGTGCCCCACCCTCGCCGCGCCCTGCAATTGAGCGTTTTGTACCCGGGTTACCCCGCATGAGCTGCATATCCAAGTACATCTTTTGCCTTCCACCGCATCTTCCTCCGGCGGAAAGCTGGATCTTAACATCCATTCCGGTCTTTTTGGCTGGCGGCTGCAAGGGGGGATGGACTAGCCTCTAAGGGATGATTTGGAACAATCCAGCGGCGGACGCCTTCACCCAATTAAGCAGCGCGCCCATCGTGCGCTTTTCGTTGCTGACCTTCAGCTCGATCTTCTTTCTGGTCGATCCCTTCGGCGCAATTCCTTCGTTTTTAGCCATTACCGCGACGGCCGAGCCTGTGCGCCGCAAGCGTACGGCGCTCAAAGCTGCGTTCACCTGCTTCCTTGTGCTGACCAGCTTCGCCGTAGGAGGCCAGTGGATCTTCCGGCTCTTCGGCATCACCCTGCCGGCCTTTGAGATCGCCGGGGGCATGATTCTCTTGCTGATCGGCCTGGAGATGCTGCAAGCCAAGCGCTCGGCCACCCAGGAGGCCACAGGCGACGCCGAGGAGGCCGCGCAGAAGGAAGACGCCGGCATTGTGCCCCTGGGAATCCCCATGCTTTCCGGCCCAGGCGCCATTTCAGCCGTCATGGTGATGGTCGGCCAGGTGCCTTCGCTCTGGCATTGGGAGATGGCGGCGATCGTTATTTCGATTACGTTGACCAGTCTGGTGAGCTATTGGGTGCTATCCGGGGCCGATCGGGTGCGTCATGTGCTCGGCGAAACCGGCATTCACGTCTTGACGCGCGTCATGGGACTCTTGCTGGTGGCCCTGGCTATGCAGTTTTTCGTAAATGGGCTAACTGATTTACACCTGATTCCACGGCAGTAAACCGTGTTTCCCACAGAGAATGGCCGCTTTCCACAGGGCTGGAGCTTGCAATACAGCTCAGACGTTGCTAATCTCAGGAAGTCGCAGGGAGACGAAAACGGTTTCGACCGAATGAGTCACTTGCAATCGAGAGTGGTTCCTGTTACTCTCGGTAAGTCGCAATGAGGTGAACGGCTTCGGCCAAACTCACCGCTTGCAAACGAGAGCGGTTCCTGTTACTCTCGGAAAGTTGCAACAATGTGAAACGGCTTCGGTCAAACACATTGTTTGCAAACGAGGGTGGTTTCTGATACTCTCGGAAAGTTGCAGAAATTAGCAGTGGAGCCTCCCGGTGGCCTTATGGCCTGCCCCGTAGAGGGAAGTGGGAAGCTGGTTCGTTGGGTCAGGTGTGGCAGTTCGCCCCTGAACCCCTGTAGGGAAACCCTCAGAGAACAAGCCATTGCAGGACCCAGGAGATTATCTCCTGTGAGCCATACTGGCTCAGGCGCTTTACGCTGGTCGCTCTTTGATATTTGCGCTGCACGATACTTTTGAACGGAACTGATTCCGGTCAATTCAATCGAGATTCGCATACGAGGAACATACGCCAACATTGAGTTTGAGCGGCCTTGAGCGGAGAGAAAAGATCGAAGTTGACAAAGAGATGAAAGTTTGGTAAGTTTAAAAGGTTCGCGCAAAAACGGCGGGGAATGCAATCCAACGCAAACCGACGAGCGCAACAAGTTCGAGGACAACTTGGGGTAAAACCCAAGCCTCGATCCAAACGGCACCGCTTAGGCGGAGGGTCGTAAGGATCTTTGACAATAAGGTTGAACATGCCAGTCGTGAGAAAAGATCAGGTTTGGCTTGATCATTCTCACTAACATCGCATCATGCGTTTTCGAGCGCGTGATGCCGCTGAACCTCGCCGACCTCCGTCGGTCGAGGGGAAGCAATCAGGTTTCAAACGAGAGTTTGATCCTGGCTCAGAATCAACGCTGGCGGCGTGCCTAACACATGCAAGTTGAACGAGAAAGTGGTAGCAATACCATGAGTAAAGTGGCGCACGGGTGAGTAACACGTGACTAACCTACCCTTGAGTGGGGGATAACCTAGGGAAACCTTGGCTAATACCGCATAATACCTACGGGTCAAAGGAGTAATTCGCTTAAGGAGGGGGTCGCGGCCGATTAGTTAGTTGGCGGGGTAATAGCCCACCAAGACAGTGATCGGTATCCGGCCTGAGAGGGCGCACGGACACATTGGAACTGAAACACGGTCCAAACTCCTACGGGAGGCAGCAGTGGGGAATTTTGCGCAATGGGGGA
>Ga0255348_1000002_pt1 | contig 191147 bp, 166 predicted proteins | sample CBST25v5metaG_FD_189945 | JGI IMG/M metagenome (GOLD analysis project Ga0255348, IMG submission 189945) | Peat soil microbial communities from Stordalen Mire, Sweden - C.B.S.T-25.v5 | ecosystem: Environmental > Terrestrial > Soil > Wetlands > Peat | place: Sweden: Norrbotten County, Stordalen... | reverse complement strand
TTCGGCCCAATTGCTCCCACTCTGATGGGAACATACTGCGCAAAACCTGCCAGTTCTCAAGCTCCACCATGCGCAAAGACTAACTCCAGATCGCAATCTCGTCAATGGCTATCTTAGCGCTTATGGGTGCATCACCCGGCAGCAATGCCGGGTGTGGATTGAAACATAATTGGTCATAGCGCAACCACCGAGATATTTGGCATCACCCGGCAGCAATGCCGGGTGTGGATTGAAACACGACGCGCCTCAGCCAACATAGCGGCCAGATCAGCATCACCCGGCAGCAATGCCGGGTGTGGATTGAAACATCTCTCATATTGCCGTTGCGTCCGACCTCATCGCGCATCACCCGGCAGCAATGCCGGGTGTGGATTGAAACTCATCGACAAAAGCACGTTGCTGAATTCCATCGGCATCACCCGGCAGCAATGCCGGGTGTGGATTGAAACCTTAGCCGGGACGCGACCGACGCCGTTGTAGAGCATCACCCGGCAGCAATGCCGGGTGTGGATTGAAACAAGGAGGAAAAATGAAGAAACTCATTGCAGTTGTCGCATCACCCGGCAGCAATGCCGGGTGTGGATTGAAACTTCACCGCCGTCACCGCCCCCTGACTGTTGTGTCGCATCACCCGGCAGCAATGCCGGGTGTGGATTGAAACGCTCACCAAATAAACTATGTGTTTTGTGCTACTGCATCACCCGGCAGCAATGCCGGGTGTGGATTGAAACCTTAGCCGGGACGCGACCGACGCCGTTGTAGAGCATCACCCGGCAGCAATGCCGGGTGTGGATTGAAACGATCTGCTCGGTCTCCAGTGCGTTTTGCGTTGCGCATCACCCGGCAGCAATGCCGGGTGTGGATTGAAACATCGCATTTCCAGCCGCCATGACGCTCTGAGCGCGCATCACCCGGCAGCAATGCCGGGTAGTGTCCGAATAGTGCGTTGCTGGGCTTGTGCAATGGTGTTTAGTGTCTTAAATCCTCGTTGTTGCGATCTCGTCGTTCAATTGGGTCGTGCCAGAAAAGCAGCGGTTACCGTTACGAATTCGTAATAGAACGCGAATTGCTGCTGTCTCTGTACTATCAATTGAATATCCCGCTTGTAAGCCCGCACGGAACGTGCTGGTACGTCGTCGACGGTCAGGTCTGCGGTATCAAGAATATCTGCACGATTCGCTTTATTGTACGCAGTGATTCGAATCTTCACGCTCTTCAGTGCGTATTCGCACCTGTTTTCAACCTTCCCCGTTACAATCCAGACTGGGCGCATATCGCCGCTTGTCGCGAAGATTGGAGATGGTTCGAGGGTCTGATTCCCCCCTTCGTATATACACGCACGGATTTGGTCCTTGGTCAGTTCATGGACAGTTGGAGCAGGTGGCTGCGTCGGGGTTGCAGCTCGCTGTGGAGATAAGATGGGGTCGCAAGCAGCCAAGACGACCACAAAGGGGAAGATTATCAGAGCGCCCATCCAAAATCTGCAATAATATCTAGCCCAAGTCCGCATATCGTTTCCACTTTCCAATGTTCGGTAAACCGAACAGATAATCCGATAATACAGGCAACGATGGGGAGATGGCAATCTCTTTCCCCATTCGGCTCGGTCGTCGTCTAAGTGGTTTGCGAGAGAAACGCGGACTGTCGCAGACGCAGCTCGCGGATATGGCGGGGATAGGCAGAGCACATCTAAGCCAGATCGAGAACGGCGCGGTCGCCGCCCGGATCGATACGCTTTACGCGCTGGCCCAGGCGATGGAGCTGAAATTGGAAGAGCTATTTCGCGGGATGTAGCTACACTCCGAACAAATGAAAAGCCGCCCTGCCAAGGGAGGCCTTCAGTGTAGCGAATCTCTGTAGCGACATCATCGTATGGAATGTGCCCCAATGAATTTTCGTAACATCTAATTTGAGACACCTCGCTTGTCGAGATGCCCATATTTTCAGCAACGCACTATTAGGACACTACTCAATGCCGAGTGTGGATTGAAACACAAGGTCGTTGATGATAGGCCGACTCCGGCTAACTGACCAGCAAGCGCGTCGGTTTGTAGCCCATGCCCGTGCTGTCTTGGGCATCCAGGCAGGCTCTGAGCTTGACGCGGCTCCCTGGGGAAAGAGCTTTTCCAGTCGTGTCGGCGGCGCTGGGATGCGCGAGCTGGGAAAAGATTCGTACATTATGGCACCTCCACCAGTGAGGCGGGGTCATGGCGCGAAATGAAGTCCAGATCGATCCAGTAGACGACCACCTTCCGGCGTTCGTGGCGCAGCACGCGGCCGGGTGGCCCGAAGTTGCAACCTTTCAGCCGGACCATTGCGCCTACCGCTGGCATTGGCAAGCATTCGGCTGGCATTCCAGCCATGCCAGCGGCAAGGTATGATTCGCCGGTATCGAAATCGAACGTAGGATCGTAGATGACTTCGCCGCGCGTGCTCATCAGGCCGCCTCTTGCCGTGATTTGCGGCTGGCATCAATGCGCGCGGCAATCCATGCGTCGATCTCGTCCGAGCACCAGCCCACGGCCCGCTCTCCCAGCGAGATGCTGGGCGGGAACTCTCCAGCTTTGATCTTTGCGTATAAAGTTGACCGGCTCAAGCCGGTCCGCTCGCGTACCTGGCGAGCGCGAAGGATGCTAATACCTGTAGTTACTTTTTCCACTCAAAGCCTCCACGGACTTATCCGGTCCATGGTGGCTATTTTCGCTAGATAATCTTATGTGTCAAGCTCTATTTTACAGCGCCGTTCAATCTCAGACTAACTAGACTTTTCTCGCCTTTGTTGATGGCTGTTTTGACTAACTTGGATTTGTTGGTATGTTTATTTCGCGCCTGAAGGAGGCCCCATGGACATTAAAAAACTCACAATCAACAACGCGCGCGAACTGGCTGAACTTACCAGCCGTATCGTGGACAATCTCGCAACCATCAACGAGGACAATCATGACCTCGATTATCTTGACTATCTAACCGAATTAATTGGCAATATCGCCGTCAACCTGCAAATCATCGCGAATATCAACCCCGGCAACCTCGATGATTTGCTCAGTAAAACTAAGGAGATCGCCAAAAATCTTCGGGCAATGGAGGACACTTAATCTGCCGCCTAGTCCGACGAAGCGCTACGGCTCCTAGCTTGGCGTTTAGAGCGATTCTACCACGCACACATACCCTTGTCAGGATGATGAAAGGTAGTTCTTTTTGAGGAAAAAGCCACTCCAATACATAAGCCATAAGTACAGCAATGGTAGTACCGCTTTAGGGAAAATTTGCTCAACCGAACCCGGCCAGTCCAGATTCTGGACTGGCCAAAAAATTCGTTATTACGCCGCGTCCCGCGCGAACGGCAGCACCTTTCCGCATTTCAGTTGATCAAGATAATCTGACCATTGTTGCATCATTTTTTTGCGCTCGGGCAGGAAAGCGGTCCGGTTGTAAGCTTCCCCGTTTGGATCTCTTACTTTATGGGCTAACTGGTGCTCGATCAAATCGGTCCTGACGCCAAGCACTTCATCAAGAATGGTCCTGGCCGTGGCACGAAAGCCATGGCCGGTTGTCGCATCCTTGGGTATTCCCATACTCCGCATGGCGGACAGAATCGCGTTATCGCTCATGGGCTGTGTGCTGCTCCGAGCGTTTGGAAAGACAAACTTTCCTTGCCCTGTGAGAGGGGATAGTTCGAGCAGGATCGCCACGGCCTGCCGTGACAGCGGCACAATATGCGGAACCCGCAGCTTCATTCGTTCGGCTGGTATATTCCAACGAGCATTGTCCAAATCGAACTCTGCCCATTCAGCTTTGCGCAATTCACCAGGGCGCACAAACAACAAGGGCATGAGGCGCAAGGCACAGCGCACGGGAATCGTCGCCTCGCAGCCTTCAAACGCTCGCAGGATCATGGCAAGACTACCAGGTTCTGTGATAGCAGCAAAGTGCTTAACCTTTACCGGCGGTAGAGCGCCTCGAAGATCGCTTGATGGATCACGCTCAGCGCGTCCCGAAGCGACAGCATAGCGGAAAACCTGCCCGCAAGCGACAAGAGCACGGCGTTCCGTCTCCGATACGCCCCTTTTCTCGATTCGACGCAAAACGCTGAGCAATTCCGGTGCTGTGATTCCGGCGATTGGTTGCTGACCAATCCAAGGGAAGATGTCGCGCTCGAAGAGCCGAATCTTTCTTGCGGCGTGGGCCGGCACCCAACTTGGGGAGAACTTGGCAAACCATTCCCGCGCTACGTGCTCGAAATTATTCGCAGTTCGGGTGGCTTGGGCAGATTTTTCCGTTTTGCGGTTCTTGCTAGGGTCGATGCCATCTGCCAGTAGCTTCCGCTCTGTGTCCCGACGATCACGCGCGGCCTTCAGTGTCGTTCCCGGGTATGTGCCAAGGGAAATTCTGCGTTCTTTTCCATTAAAGCGATATTTCAGCCGCCACCATTTGCCGCCAGAAGGGGAAACCTCCAAGTACAGGCCGCCGTTATCGTAGAGTCTGAAGGCTTTTGCTTTTGGTTTGGCGTTGCGGATAACGACATCAATCAGCGGCATGGGGGCAACTCCTTGCGGCAAAAAACTCACTTGCCCCCAATGTTGCCCCCAGTTGCCCCCGGATGTCAAGGGACAATAACGCGTTGCAATGGACTATATCGAACGATAAGCCCATTGTTTTTGTGTTATTTGCAAAATGTCTTAAATGCTCTTCGATGCTTTTGAACTGCTTTTTGGTAGCGCTACTGGGAATTGAACCCGGGTTTTAAGATTGAGAATCTAGCAGCCTAGCAAATGGATTCAATCGCTTACAGTCAGTTTCCGCCAGACTGTGTACCATCGTGTGTACCACGTTCGCAAAAAACAGGCTATTGGACGGCTGCGCTTGCTTGCGGGAACGCGGTTGCAAGTTCCTCTGCCACGTTGCGCGTCTGGTACTCCACAAACTTCTCGAATCCGGCGGCAACGTGCGTCTCTGTGACGTGGATGTAGTACCGGGCTGCTACGGATGGCGAACTGTGCCCCATGAGTCGGGCGAGCGTGAAACGGTCCATGCCGGACTGTGCGGCGCGGGTGCCGAAGGTGTGCCGCCAGCAGTAAAACTCGAAACTCTCCAGACCGGCAGCTTCAATCGTGGCCTTGTGCGGATGCTGCAAAGACGTGATGTGCCCGGAAAGGCCCGCCCCCGCAAATACAAACGCGGAGTGTTCCGCCCTAGCTTCTGCCGCTACCTTTCGCCGTTGTAGAACCTCTGCGGCCCGTGGCGTGAGGGGAAGGCTACGCTGTGCGCTGTCTGTCTTGCCTTGGCGGACGTGAATCACCCCATGCGGGCATTCTGCGCGGGTCGTCAAGTCCACATCGGCCCATTTCAGCGGGAACAGTTCACTGTTGGGGCGCATCCCGGTATCGACTGCCAGAATCGCCGCATCCCGCAGGTTCTCGGAAGCCTTTGCCAAGTAGAGCGCTTCTTCCGCGAAACTCAGAACACGGTCCCGGCCTTGAGGCTGTGGTAGTTCGTGGATGGTTGGCACACGGTCCAATCTGCCCCACTCCACGGCAAGGTGAAGAATTCGCCGCAACGTGCGCAGATCGCCGTTCACGGTCACGACGGAATTCTCCGGCACCTCTTGCCTGTGCCGGGCGTAGCGGCTCACTGTCTCGCCTGTAATCGCGTCCAGCGGGGCGTCTGCAATCGCGGCGAAGGTCAGCAGCCTGTCCAGACACACGCTATAGAACGTATGCGTTCCCGGCTTTGTGTTCGTCTTGACGTATTGCAGAAATTCCTTTGCGAAGGTCCGGAAGATCGGCGGGCCAATGGTTGCCGCCTTTGGCCACGGGTCGTTTGGGTGAATCTCGCCCAGCCGTAGCGCCCGGCGGTGTTCCTCTTCCACGTCCTTTGCAGCGTTCCTGTTCTGCGTCTTGGCAGTCTGCCGGATGCGGAAGCTTTCCACCGTCCCGTCTGCCTGTTTGATGGACCACCGGAAGTTGTACCAGTAGACTTTGCCTCTTTTATAGAGCAACGCTGTGCCTCATTTCCCAAGCGGTTCGGACTCGTTTGTCACTTTCTCTGGCAAGCAGGACAGCAGCGAATAAGCTCGACTTCGTGAACTGGCATTTCATAAGGTCCACAATACCTGACGAAATGGGATTTACAAGGGGGCGCTACTTGGTGAAGGAGCGGGGCGGGTGTGTGGGCAGTTCCATTCCTCTCTTGAGCGTTCCTCTCTCTCGAAGCCACAATGTCCCTGCGTTTAGAGAGTTTTTCCCCTGGATTGCTGGCTTGCGCACGACCGTAAACTCTTCGATGCCTGAGGCGGAGTGCTTGACTCCGCCCCTTGTGGTTTGAGTTTTTGGGTTGCTCTGACCTTCGCCCGGCAACAGGCGAAACTTTAAGACTTCCGCGCTTCTTTTCTCACTGTTTTGCGCCTATGCCTTCTTGATTGGTTGATTAGTTGAGTGGGTGATTCTCTGATTGATTGATTCCTGATTGAAGGATTGGAAGATTAAGGGATTGAAGGATTGAAGCCGTCAACTTTCATCGCCTCTCGATCTTCAAAATTTCAGTTACACGGCTATAGACCATCGCTTCCGGCTTGTTTGCGTCTTTGCCATCCTTCAAGCAGTCGGCCACGCGCACCGAGTAGAGCAGGCCCGCTTCTGTGAATGTCGATAGCGCCATTCCCTGGCCCTTCCGGGGCGTTTCCCCGTTCGCCATGCACCAAGCCGCAAAGAACCGCGACTGGCGGCCTATATGCGGTTCATCCGGGTCGCTGCCAAGGTTGAAAAACGCCGACACCGGAGTTTCTTCCGTCAGCAATGAAAACTCCAGTCGCAAGCTCCAGCGCCGAAACGCTCGAACCCACTCCGGGCCTTGCCAGCCGATGCACACGGCCTGATAGTCGCCCGGAGAGACACGCGGAAGATCTGCGCCCTGCCACGTCAGGCTGGGGATGTCTTTTGATCCGCTCGCCATATCGGCGCCCTTCTCGCTTCGGTTCTGCACCAGGTGCGTATGCTCCTGCACATGCTGGTCTGCTTGCGTTGGTGTAGTGTACAAACGCCAGCCACGGCCAGTGGTGATGGTCTTAGGCGGTTGCGGCTCAGGTACAGTATTGGCTCGCTTTGCGTTCTCCATGCTTACCGTGCCTCCAGCGTTACCGGGGCGCTCAATCTCTCCTCTATCCAGGCATCGAGATCGGCGCGACGGTAGCGAACCAGTTTCTCGCCGGCCCGGAAGTGGCGCGGCCCTTTACCCTCGGATCGCCAGAGCCGAAGTGATGCCTCGCTGATTCCAAGATATTTTGCTGCTTTGAGTGGTGTTAGTGTGCTTTCCTGTTCAGTCATGCTTGTTGCTCCTTTCAGGCGTGATTGCTGCCGATGAAAGAAGCATAGGGCGCACACAACGCTATATCCCAGTGATAAATACTCAGCGATTTAGTATCACGGAAGAGGAATGTAGCAAGCGGATTGAAGTTCACGAACGAATGTCTGCAATCTAACAACTGCCTGTTTTAAGCGAACAGTGCATTCGGAATCCCATACGTGCTTTATATGCAAATTGCACTCGAGTAATTCGTCGGCAACCTTGGGCCAGGGCCAATTCTTCGGATCGCTTTCATGCAGTTCAAGCGCACGCAACGCAATTCCATCATGGTCTACTGAACCGGCTGGGCGGCCTTTCTTGACAGGTTGATTGCGCCATCTTTCAAGGAACCGTGCAATTGTCTCGCTGTCCTCGCCATTCTGGATGAATGCTTCAATCTGACTCGCGGCTCCACGGGCGCTCAACGGCTTCCACTCATACTCTTCAACACCCTGCCCAAGATAGTTGGCGATGCGGCGGCAGCGCGAAACATGAAGATTGACGGCCTCAAGATTCTCGTCAAGCTCACGCATACACTCTGGCGAGTATTCAGTGTGGCGGTTGCTCAGCGGCGTGATTCCCGAAAGCCGAAGAAGTTCCTCCAGATTCAACCGATGCCAATGCTTTTCTAAAAGCTGCCGAGCCGAACCCGCTTCAAGCGTGACGTTTGTGCGCTCAGATTTCATCAGCCACCTCCCGAGTGGCATCCCGGAAGCAATGAGATCGGCAGGGCAAGCCGGGAAAGCCTGCCCATTCGGGAGCGCCCCTAGCCGATTCAATGAAATCTTAGTTCATGCAGAGCAGCGGCGCTTCGCCCAGTCCGCTTTCTTGTGCGGCTTGCAGGTGGAACGCTCAAGCTACCGGTGCCCGAGGGGGGCTGCAAGCTCTTCTGCAGCCCGTCCAAATTTTGGACTTTGACAAACTCGGAATGCCACTGGCACTGAGTTGCTACTGCCTTGACATCTGGAAGCGGATCACAGATGAAGAACGAACCTGGAAGGTGAACGCAAAATTACTCTAAGAAGCGGGAAGGCCGCGGGAAGCGTGGAACCGAGGAGGAGCCTTGCACAGTATAGTGGGTAGCGAATCCACGGGGGAGGGGACGGAATGGGAAATCAAAAGAAGAGAGCAGGAGAACTCAATCTCGAGCTAGTCGATTTGGTGTTTGAGTGTCCGAATGGGCACAAGGTGATACAGAGAGTTGAGGTCGTTCATGGAGTCGGGAACAATAGAATCCTGGACGCTATACGCTTTCGCCTACAGTGCTCTGAATGCAATTGGAAAGATGAGGTTTTGGGTTCTCGACGGACCGGAGTTGAATCGGTTGAGGCGAGCCAGAGAACACGTTAACCGCACCGCAGACCGCGCATATGCAGTGAAGTGTCTGGGGACATTCTTCTTGAATTCCGAACATTGGCTCCTTGCAGTTCAGACAGTACGTCCAATACAAGCTGGCGTCAAAGCCGGGGATGGATTTTACGATAGACACGTTTTTCTCCTTGCGCTAATATGCGCTTAGAGAGTGGCGTCTTGATGTAAGCGGCCTTCATCCTGGCAGACGAAGGCTTTTCTCATTCTGGGTTGAGTATCCGGCATCTGCTGAAACTGCGCAACAACAATCGTCACCGGGAAAAATCTTGAAAGCGCTAGGCGCGTAAACTATTGACTATTTGTCAATCACAGCCAATATCTTGTATGTCTCCGATTCAATCTTCTTGCCGTCGATGCTCACGGCCCAGAACAGCTTGGCGTTCTTGCCCTTGAACTCGGCCTGAATTTCATTCACCAAAGGCATACGACAACTACGACGGTTGATGTGGTCCATCCTTTCCTGGAACTTGCTTTCGCAGTTGACAACTGCAATTCTGCCGTCTGGTAATTGGAGAGACAATGTGGCTCCTGTGACGCTATAGGAAATTTCTCTCTCCCCGCTGCCAGAGCAATTTACTGATGTGTCTCCCCCAGAACAATGCAGTTCGGCAGGTGCAACGTAGCTGTAGTCCGTTTCTCCGTTCTTGCGGTCAATAATCTTCACTGGCACTGCTTTTCCTGATTCCATCAGGGATTTGTAGCCGAGTAGTTCTATTGCACTGGAGTTGCCTTGGTTGGCGGCCTTCTGATACCAGACAATCGCCTGCGTGTGGTTTTTTTGAACACCTTCGCCTCTATCGTATTGGAGGCCAAGTTTGTACTGTGCATCCGCTAGTCCCTGCTCAGCAGCTTCGCGGAGCCATTCTGCCGCTTGTGCATAATCCTTTGGGACAGCTGTGCCGGTGTAGTAGAGCTTTCCAAGTTCATTCTGAGCAAAGCTATTGCCCTGATCTGCTGCCTTCCGAAACCATACAGCCGCCTGCGCGTCATCCTGCGGTACTCCTTGGCCTTTTCCGTAGAGCAATCCAAGATCGAATTGTGCAATCGCGTAGCCCTGCTCGGCGGCCTTTCTGATCAAAGCTGCTGCTTGAGAGTAGTCTTGTGAAACCTCATGGCCCCCAATGTACAACATTCCAAGGTTGTCTTGTGCTTCTGCATCTCCTTGCTCGGCGGCCTTGCTATACCAGGAAACGGCCTGAGCGGAATCTTGCGTGACACCTTGACCACGGATATACAGCGAGCCGAGGTTGCGCTGCGCCCCGGCGTGTCCCTGATCTGCCGCCTTGCGAAGCCAGAGAGCGGCATTTGCGTAGTCGGATGTGGCATTGTAAATCGAGCCTAATGCGTACTGTGCTGCGGCGAAGCCGTTCTCAGCCGATTTGCGTAACAACACCTCTGACTGTGCCTCGTCCTCTGGAACGCCTCGACCTGTCCCATAGAGCAGAGCAAGATTGTATTGTGCATTTGCATTGCCCTGATCCGCTGCTTTACGGTACCAAGCCGCTGCCTGGGAGTAGTCCTGCGGCACTCCTTGGCCTTCACCGTAAAGCGAGCCCAAGGAGCTTTGTGCGTGGGCATGACCTTGCTCGGCAGCCTTGCGAAACCAGTCAGCGGCTCGTGCTGGATCCTTCGGTATCCCCGTCCCGTCCCTATACAACACACCGAGGTCATACTGAGCATAGGAATCACCACTCTCGGCTGCTTTGCTATACCATTGTGCGGCTTGCGCAGAGTCTTGCGGCACTCCGTTACCGTGCTCATACAGTAGACCAAGCTGGACCTGTGCGTCGGCATTTCCCTGGTCAGCAGCCTTCCTAAACCATACTGCTGCCTGCGCGTAGTCATGCGGGATGCCGGGGCTGATTAGATATGCTTCGCCAAGGCGATCTTGCGCGTATGGATTACCTTTCTCAGCAGCTTTGCGGTACCAGTCGGCAGCTTGTACGAAATCCTGGGGAACACCCTCGCCGTTTTCGTACTTTACGCCAAGATAGTATTGCGCGAAAGTGAATCCTTGCTCAGCGGCTTTACGCCACCAGATTACAGCCTGCGAATAATCCTGTGGTACGCCCTTGCCGTCGTCGTATAACCCTGCGAGTTCATTCGCCGCCGACGCATCGCCTTGTGCGGCAGCCTTGCGCAACCAAACGGCCGCTTGCGCATAATCCTTGGATCCCCCACACGAAGTCGATCCAATCTCGTAGGAAACTCCAAGAAGACTCTGCGCCTCTACGCTACCGTCTTGTGCGGCCTTGAGAAACCAGCGACAGTATTCTTTCAGATCACCCATGCGCAAGTAACTGGAGGCTATTCCCTGCTCTGCGTCCGCATCCCCTGCATTTGCCTTTGCAAGCAAAGCGGGGTCGATGTCTTTGCTTTGGGCCGATAAAGCTACGACCATGCACAACATCAGCAGCACGACAGAGAACCACTGGGCGAGACAACGGAATTTCCGCACAAAGCACCTCTCGGGATTCTATGAAAGTGATTTGCAGATCGCTGCAAATATTTTCAGAATAGACGCCTTATCCCTACTATAGGCAGGATTAGCTACCCAGCATAATCCGACCATAGTAGGGATGGCAAGTGAAGTCTGCGCGGCCCTTGGTCGAAGAATTCGAGAATTGAGGAAACAGCGCGGCTGGCGACAGTTGGACCTTGCAGTTCAGGCCGGAATCAATGAGAACTATGTCTCCGATCTGGAAGTGGGCAGGAAAGAGGTTTGCCTGAATACCATCAGCGCGTTGGCTGAGGCTTTTGGATTGACCATCTCGGAGTTGATGGACGGCATTTAGGACACGGGGACGGTCTGCCTCGTCACAAATCACTCGGTAAAATCAAGCCGGAACCAGAGGATGCGTCATCCTTCCCAGTCCGAAATTTGGACTGAAAAATTATTGCCAGCGAAAAAATCAAAGAAAAATGATTCTGTTGGCGAACTCAGGTCGCGTCAGCGACCCACCCTCCTCCCCCCTTGGCGCACAGGTCCGGCAGTAGCAGAAACGGCGTAGAACGAGCAGCGTCGGGCTGCTGTACAGTGCGTGGCCCGGTGGGTGTCACAGAACAGGGGCGGGGAGAAGCGGCGAACGGAAGTGTTCAGCCTAGGGCTGAGTGAGAGGCTGGCTGCGTGGTGAACCCAATCCGGCCTTTTCCGTGATCGTGATCTATGAAACGACAGTTTCGGCCGGTTTAGAGCCTAAAGTTGGCTCTGCTTCAAAACGCAGGGTATCCCCTTTGGCTCCGCTCCAAACCCCGTCCTGAGCGGCCTAGTTTGACCCTTCCGGCTGGGCTGAATTTGTGGACACTTGTGCTGTGGTTTTCTCCGGCTTTCCTTGGCTTATGGCGTTTTGATGCTTGGCCGGATGGGTAAAACACGGTCGTAACTGTCACTATCGCTGGTTCATCAAGAGGCAGTGCCCTGGGCGCGTCAGGTTAACCTCTGCCGATGTTTAAGAGCAGGTATGGCATGAGATGGGAAAAGGGGCATTTTATGGGATGAAGTGCAACGACTGCGGGACTGCACACTGTCTGGGGTAGTTGGAGGGTGCGTGATCTTTTGGACAGCCATTCGACTCTGATGGGCTTCCCGTCGCTCCGGGATTCTTCCCCACTCTCCAGAGATTTAATCGACAGGACGCATATCAAGCCCGCTGGCGTGTACGCCACAACCAGTACCCGGACCATCCGAGCATGAACAGGCCGAGAACGAGGTCGATTGGCTGCCAGTCCTCCCGGTGCATCCTTACCGGCAAGATCGGGTTGAGCAGGAGCGCCACAGCCAGGAAAGCCCACATCCAGCCCCGTTGCCCTGCCTGATACACCCGCACCGCCCAATACATCCCGCCCACCGTTGCCGCCATCCTCAGCGCCATGTAGAAGCCGTAGGGATACCTTCCTTCGGCGGCGGCCAGCAGGACGATTGCCACCAGCACCGTAAGCGCAACTTCCCACGCCCGTTTGCTGTTCACGAAAGCGCCTCCCGCTGCAATCATTATCTCGGTCCGGCCTCGAATGGACTGTGTACCAAACTGTGTACCACGGAATGCGCTATTGTGACCAAACACGCGCTAGGAGGATTTTCGGGCAAAGGAAAAGCCCGCTGCTTGAGCGGGCTTTTGCATGAAAGGTTGGTAGCGCTACTGGGAATTGAACCCGGGTTTTAAGATTGAGAATCTCACGTCCTAACCACTAGACGATAGCGCCACATTTCAAAAGGAGCAGCCTTCAACCGCCGCTTGTTTAGTCTAACAAGAATTCAGCCTGCTGCCAAAGGCGAACCAGACTTGCGCCAGCACTTGGCTAGATGCCCAGCTTGCGGACTTCGTCGTTGTAGTACTTGCGATAGAGAATTTCCCACTCCTGGGAGCCTTCCAGGATGATCTTGCGCTGCGACTCAATCTTCTTGCGGGCGGCTTCGTCGATTCCGGCCTCCTGGGTCAACAGGGCCGTAAGGGCCTTGCGCGCCTCCTGGCGGATGGTGTTGCGATCCTCCAGAAAGCCGACCGCGTCGATCTCCGCCACGGTGTCGGCCACGGTGTGGGCCAGCTTATTGAGCTTATCGGGGCTGATTCTCATAGCACCGCCTTGTACTTCTTGACCAATTCGCCTTTTACCTTCTTGAACATCTCGGCATACTGCGCGCCGGTCTTGCGCATCTCCTCGGAGTACGCGTCAAGAATCACGCGCACCTCGTCGTTGATGCGATCCTCAAGAGAAAGTTCCTCGATCATCGCGTCGTTGACGCGCGCCTCGGTCCCTTTCAAGTCGGTGGTCGTGAGCATCTTGGCATCAATGAGATGCTTGACGGTTCGGCGGGCCAAATACCCTATGTAATCGCGGGAAAAAATCATGGGCTACTGGTCAGGATAACGTATCGGGAGGCTCTCTGTACACCGAGGGCGCAATCTGCCGGGATTCTTCCCTCAGAAAACCAAGTCAAATCTGAGGCTTGCGTTGCGACCCGAGGCCGGAAACGGCGCGCTAATGCCCTGCCGGGCGCTGCTCCTGACCAGCAGCGGCGCGGCTCCCGAGCGGCTCACTGCGTCAATCTCGTAGCTGAGCACAACCCCGCCCTGGGAACCCGTCACCGTCCAGGCAAAAGGAATTTTTACCGCGCAGGTTGCCTTCGGACCGGCGACAACGGCCAGCCCCGCAGCGGTCTCCACCGGGCCCGGGGCCGGGTGCGAATTGTCGAGTCCCGGCCCGCCCTGTCCGGGCACAATCTGCGCCTTGCAGGTAATCGTGGTCTTCAATGGCAGCGTGGACAGAAGGCTCAAGTCGAAGGTAACCGAATAAACTCCGCTGACGGCGGTTGGGAGGCTGCGGCCTTGCTGGGCGCTTGCGGCCGTCGAGGCCAGCAGCGCAAGGCAAAGCAGCAGCGAATTGCGGAGATGCGCCATCGGAAAACCCCTGCATTTTCCTATCGGCACCTGGAGAAGAAAAATGAGGGGACGCCCATTACGAAAGTCAGCAGGAGAGACGATTCAATCAGCGCTGAAAGTTTTTTCCTGTTTACATGGATAAGTTGTTTATTTATAAATATTTCTGATGATTTTATTTTGAAAAACGGAGTTTTTTGCGCTGGGCTTCCCCTGTGGAAAAGATCTGGAAAGCCCAGCATTGGTGCGATTTCAAGCTGACAAGGAACTAACGGCGATCTGGACCATAACCTTCATGGCGATCGGGGCCGGAGCCTTCGCGGAAGTGCGAGAAGGCCGAGTCGTAGCCGCGACGGAAGCCGTCGCGGTAGTCATCGCGAGCGGGTGGCGGAACCGGAGGATGGCGGAATTCCTTTCTTCGTTCCGCGTTCGGCTGTTTGTGCCTGTCAAAGTCGCTGCGGCCTGCTTGGAGGCCATCCTGGAAGCCCTGGCGCTGAGCGTCGCGGAATTCCTGTGGGGGCGCATCCCAGCCGCCACGGTCATGATCCCGTGGCGGACCGTTCTGAGCCGTGAGAAAAACGGGCGTTGCCAGGGAAAGAACAAGCGCCGCAAGAGCGAATCGAGTGAGTTTCATTGGTACATTCCTCCGTGTTGTTCAGTTTTAAGCTCCCCCGCAATGGTTCGAGGGGGTGGGAAAGAGCGATCTCTGGCCTCCAGGCGCCCCTGAAAGCCCTTTGAAATGATTGATCCGGCATGAAAACAAGGCCAGCGCTTCCCATCCATTTCCGCATAAACGCGGGAATGGATGGGGCACTAAAACAGTATTAAGTTGCCGAATCAACAAACCAGCTAGAAGGAAACGGTGACAGCGATAGGGAAATCCGGGTAATTGCGATCGTACAGATAGTACCCGTCGCCGCTGTTGTCCAGATACACGTCGTCGGTTTCGTACCAGTTCGGGCCCCAAGATTCCGGCCACGGATCAACGATTGTGACCCAGTATCCGTCGTATTGGAAGCGCGGCTGCCCGCCTACGAAAACCAGCGGCAGGCCATAGATGCGGAAGAAGTGATCGTGGCCGAAGTAGAGCCGGAAGCGGTTGTCGGGAATCCGGAAGCCGTTGTAGCCGCCGCGCTGCGTCCAGTTTTGATGGTCATTTTTCCACGAGCCGGCACGCGACTGGCTGAAGCCTTCGCGCACCTGCCCCTGATGCTGCGGAACGCCGCTGTTGTGAACGCCGCCGTAGGTGGGACCATTCACCTGCACGCCGCCGTGGAAGGCGCCGCCATAGCTCTGCGGCTGCCTGGCCTGCGCTCCGGCGCCCTGCGGTTGACGGCCCTGCTGACCAGCCTGCGGTTTCTGCCCCTGTTGCCCTTGCCGTCCCTGTGCCCCTTGCTGACCAGGCCGAGCCTGCTGCGCGGGTTTTGCCTGTTGGGTTTGCTGTGCCGGCCGCGCATTGCCCCGGTCATTTCCGAGTTTCTGCTGATCCTGCTGGGCAGTGGCAAGGACCGCTGTGCCGAAGAGCAACGACAGGATCGCTGCACTGATGATGCTGGTTTTTTTCATTTGGGAAAGCTCCTTTGAGCGCCTTTTGTGCCTTAGCGCTCCGTCCGTCTGTTTGCCGCAGACGGGAGCAGAATACACCCGGCTCATGGCCGTGTGCTGTTCCCTAAGCACAATTTGCAGGTTTTTATTCGTTGCCCACCCTGCAATCTACCCCTGGTGCGGACAGCTTTTCGAGTTCAGGCACTCTTCGCTGATGCGCAACCGCTCCACCGGCCGGCCAGCCACCAGATGCTCGGAGAAAATCTCCGCCGCGTCCGCAGGTGTGACATTGCCGTACCAGACCGCCTCGGGATACACCACCACGACAGGGCCGTGCTCGCACTGGTCGAGGCAACCGGCTTTGTTGATGCGCACACGGCCATCCAGCCCGGCGGCCTTAACCAGCTTTTTCAGCTCGACAAGCAGGTCGCTCCTCCCGTCGCGCGTACACGACGGCTTCAGCGCGCCTTCAGGCCGCGCGTTGCAGCAAACAAAGACATGATGCTCAAATGCGGGCAAGCGGATTCCTCCTGATTTCGGCGTACAGGTCCAGACTAAAGCGGTTCTCTCGTTGTTGTATACCGAAGCCTTGCCTCTGAATGGCTTTTTCTCTCCCGAGGCTTTCGTTGACTGATTTTCGCGCTCGCCGCCCGCATCTGCGAAAATAGATGCTTGACTATGAGCATTGAAAACCTGTTTTCCCTTAAAGACGATATGGTGGCTTTTATCGAGGGACATGGCCTCAAACGCCTGCCCGCGTATGTCACCGAAGACATTCCCTCCGTTGTATGGGAGGGGACTGACAACCCCGACGCTTGGAAAGACTTTGTCGAAATGGCCAAGCATGTCGGCGCACCCTTTATCACCTTCAGCGAAATGACGCTGGAAAGCGACGAACTCGACACGTTGACTGAGGAAGCCGGGGAAATGAACTTCCCCGATGAAGAAGCCACCGAACTGGTGGAGGCGCAATGGCTGCGCAAGTACGCCGGAAATCTCGGCTTCATCCAGCTTGGCTTTGTCTACCAGGGCGTGGTGTTTCTGCATGAAACCACGACCGAGTGGTATGAGCGCTACCAGATGCTTTTGGAAGACATCGAGAGCTACCAGGACATCCTCCTCGACAGCAACGACGACGAAGAGGCAGAGTAGCCATCGTGAGCGGGGTGGGCACGGAAGAGAACACGCAAGTTTCGCCGCCGACTCCGACACGAAGCCTGCTCCGCCAGCGTTGGATCTTCAACGAGCCGCACGCGGCCGAAGCTGCCGCGCTGGCCAGGGAAGCTCATCTGCCCGAGGTGCTGGCCGAGCTGCTGGTGGCTCGCGGCATTGTCCAGCCCGCTGACGCCTTTGCCTTCCTCAATCCCGACGCCGCTCAGCTTCACGATCCCAACCTGATGCTGGGCATGAAAGCCGCCGTCGAGCGACTGGAGCGAGCCATTGCCAGCCGCGAGCCGGTGCTGCTCTACGGCGACTACGATGTGGACGGCACCACCGCTGTCGTCCTGCTGAAAACAGCCATCGAGATGCTTGGCGGCGTGGTTCGCTTCCATGTGCCCCACCGTCTGCTGGAAGGCTACGGCCTGCAATCCAGCGTTCTGGAAGCCGCATACGCCGAGGGCGTCCGCCTGGTGATTACCGTCGACACCGGCATGAGGGCTTTTGCCGAGGCCGAAACCGCGCGCCGACTAGGGCTGGACCTCATCATCACCGACCATCACCTTTTGCAAGCCGGGGACAAGGTGCCCGAGGCGCTGGCCATTCTCAACCCCAACCAGCCCGCCTGCGGTTATCCTGAAAAGTCGCTCTGCGGCGCGGCCATTGCGTTCAAACTGGCGCAGGCCGTGCTGGAACGCCGCGACCTGAAACACGCCCGCGAGAAGCTGCTGCCCAGCTTCATCAAAATGGCGGCCATCGCCACTATCGCCGACGCCGTGCCGCTCAAGGGGGAAAACCGCGTTATCGCCGCCCTCGGACTGCGCCAACTGCGTCACCCCGCCGGCACCGGCCTGTGCGCTCTTTTCGATGCCGCGGCTCTTGACCCGGCAGCACGAGAGGTCACCAGCTTCGACGTGGCCTTTCGTCTGGCGCCGCGCATCAACGCCGCCGGACGCATGGACGTGGCCTCCGAAGTGATCGAGCTGTTCACCACGCGCAACCGTGCGCGCGCCGCCGAACTGGCCGCCAAGCTGGAGCGCCTCAACCGCGAACGCCGCGAAATCGAGGCCGCGGCTCTCGCGTCCATCGAAATCCGGCTTGCCGCCGACGCCGAACTGGCCGCCGACCGCCTGCTCGTCCTCGCGGGCGACGGCTGGCATCGCGGCGTCATCGGCATTCTCGCCTCGCGCATCGTGGAGCGCACCGCCAAACCGGCCATTGTGATCAGCGTCGAGGAGGGCGTCGCCTACGGCTCCGGCCGCTCGGTCGACGGCTTCCATCTGCTGAACGCCCTCGAGAGCTGCGCCGATCTTTTCACCCGCTTTGGCGGCCACGCCTTTGCCATCGGCTTTGCTTTGCCCGCCGCCTCGCTGCCGGAACTCAAGCGCCGCCTGCGCGCTTACGCCGAGGAACACTTGGCCGGTCGCGAGCCCGAGCAACTGCTTCCCATCCACGCCGAGCTGCCACTGAACCGCATTACTCCCGTGCTGGCTGGCTGGCTGCACAAGCTGGAGCCCTTCGGCCACGGCAACCCCGAGCCGGTTTTTGTTGCGCGCCGCGTGCGCCTGCTCACCCCGCCGCGCCTGATGAAAGAACGCCACATCCGGCTGGAGCTGGCGCAGGATTCCGTCCAGCCGCAGCCCTTGGCCGGCTCTAGCGGCACTCTGCGCGCCGTCGGCTGGAACCTGGCTGCTCGCGCCTCTGCGCTCGGTTTGGAGCGGGGAAGCCTCATCGACCTCGCCTACCGCATCCGCGAAAACCCGCACCCCGAGTATGGTGGCCTGGAAGCCGAAATCGCCGGTATCGAATTGGCCTGAACTCTGTTCGCGCGGTTTGAGCTGGGCGCAAAGGGGATGAAGCCGACCCGTCTCTCATGGATTCTGCTGGTGAAACCACCGGATTCGCGCGATAATCGGTGCATGGCGACTCAGCCCATCTACGAAAATCCTCAGCCGGGATTCGTTTCCGTGCGCGAGTACCTCACGACGAGCTACCGCCCGGACTGCGACTATGTGGACGGACGGATCGAGGAGCGCAACTTGGGCGAGTACGATCATAGCTATTTGCAAACCCTGCTGGTTCATCTATTTATGAATCATCGGGAAGAGTGGGGAGTGCGTCCGCTTCCCGATGTGCGCGTTCAGGTGAAAGCAACCCGTTTCCGCGTACCCGATATCACGGTGCTTCGCGCCGGAACTCCGAGGGAGCCGATTCTCACTCATCCGCCGCTCCTGGTCATCGAAATCCTCTCCCCGGAGGACCGTCTCAGCCGCATCACCGAGCGCACGGACGAGTATCTTGATTTCGGCATCGAGAATATCTGGATCGTGGACCCTGCACGCCGCTTGGCCTATCGCGTGACCAGAGCCGGGCTTGAGCTGGCTCCCTCCGGCGAAATCACCGTGCCGGAGACGCCAATCCGCATCGTACTAACCGAGTTGTTCGCGGAGTTGGACCGGGCATAAAAGCTGAGAGAGGCAAGTTAGGTGAAAGTCTCTGAAATTGCTAGCCGTCTCACTGGATTTACGCTTCCGTTCTTTGGAGCTTCTTGGCAACCTCCTGAACTAGAGGTAACAGTTGCCAGACGCCTGATTGCCTTTCTGGAAGATCGCAGAGTTTTATACTCACCGAGCGAACTGGAAGTGCCCTTTCACTGTGTCAGCTCTGTTTTGGAAATCAGGAGATTTATCAGTGCGGAACTGGGCAGGTTAAGCACAGAATCCAATTTCTCTACGAGTTTGCGGGCTATGCGAGCTGCTTGCCGTAAGTTTCTTGACCAAGCTGGAGAAAATGGGAAAGGAACCTACTTGCACGCCAACGAACACGGCCATTACGCAAGCTGGGAATTTTATAGTGCCCTGGGAGAAATGCGTGGAGTTTTTGGCATACACATCGCGATGATCGCTACGCAATTCAAGTTGAACGTGGAGGACGATTTGGCTTCAATTCTGCCTTTGTCGGTCGATTCCGATGTTGATAATGGCAAAATTCTAAAACTCATTTAGATAATCTACTAAAAACCCCACGCCTCGGCTGAGACGTGGGGTCACTCAATTTCACCGGATTTGCAGTCTCTAGCTCTTCAGCGCCACACGAATGTGCAGTTCCTTCAACTGCTCGTCGGTGACCGTCGTTGGCGCATCCACCATCACGTCAATGGCTTTGGCCGTCTTGGGGAAGGCAATCACTTCGCGCAGGCTGGGCGCGCCGGCCAGCAACATGACGATGCGGTCGAGGCCCAACGCGATGCCGCCGTGGGGCGGCGTGCCGTACTCCAGAGCGTCCAGGAAGAAGCCGAAACGCGCGCGGGCTTCCTCGTCGGAGATGCCCAGCGACTTGAAGATCTGCTGCTGCACGTCCTTGCGGTGAATCCGAATGGAGCCCGAGCCGAGTTCCAGGCCGTTCATCGCCAGATCGTAGCAGTTGGCGCGCACGCTGGCCGGATCGGTGACCAGATTGGCCATGTCCTCCTCGTGCGGCGCGGTGAACGGGTGATGCGCCGGCATCCATTTGCCCAACGCCAGGTCGTACTCGAACATGGGAAAGTCAATGATCCAGATGGGCCGGAAGGCTGCCGAGCCATCGACGGCCTTCGCGCCGCTCCACGGGTCCGCGTCCTTGACCACCTGCTCCGTCACGCCAAAAGCGCCATGGCGGTCGGCGTATTTCTTGGCCAGTTCGGTGCGGAAGTTGCCCGCAGCCGTGTAGACACTGATTTCGCGCTCGCTCAAGCGGCCCGGGAACTTGGTGTCGCTGGCCTTGACCGGATGATCCGGGTCGCCAGCCACGATGATGACGAAGTCGCCCTCGACCGCGCCGGCCAGCTCGCGCACCTTGACGGCAGAGTCGGGAAAGCCCTTGGCCAGCCGCTTGAAGTCGTCAATGAACTTGGCGCCCTTCTTCAGCTCGAAGAACGGGTGATTGTCCTCGCGCTCCTTGCGGCTCAACTCGCCCACGTTGGGAATGCGGAAGGCCACGACGGGCAGCGCGGGATCGATCTTCAACGCTGCCAGATTTTCATCGGTAAAGGCCGAACGCACGTCGACCAGCCCGGGCAAGCGCAAGTCCGGCTTGTCGCTGCCGTACTGCCGGATCGACTCGTCATACGTGATGCGTGGGAAGGGCGCGGGCAGCGTGACGCCAGCCGCGGCAAATGCCGCAGCCATGAACTGCTCGGCCACGCCAAAAACCGTCTCCTGGTGCGCGAAGCTCATCTCCAGATCGATCTGCGTGAACTCCAGTTGGCGGTCGGCGCGCAGGTCCTCGTCGCGGAAACAGCGCGCAAGCTGGAAGTATTTGTCGAAACCGGAAATCATCAGAATCTGCTTGAAGATCTGCGGCGACTGCGGCAGCGCGTAGAACTCGCCCGGATGCACGCGGCTGGGAACCAGAAAATCGCGCGCGCCCTCGGGCGTGCTCTTGGCCAGCATCGGCGTTTCAATTTCCAGAAATCCCTGCTTGCTGAGGTTCTCGCGGATGGCCAGCGCAATGTCGTGGCGCAGGCGGAAGTTGCGCTGCATCTCTGGGCGGCGCAGGTCCACGTAGCGGTATTTGAGCCGGACTTCTTCGTTCTGAATGGCGTCTTCGGAGGGCGAAAACGGCGCAAGAGCGCTGTCGTTCAGCACCAGCAGCTTGGAAGCCGCGATCTCGACCTCGCCGGTCGGCATCTTGGGGTTGATGACGTCGGCCGCGCGCAGGCGGACCTTGCCCACAACGGCCACTACATATTCCGGCCGGATCTGCTCGCCCTTGGCGTGGCCCTCGGGGATCAGATCCTTGTCCAGCACGATCTGGCTGATGCCGGTGCGGTCGCGCAGATCAAGGAAAATCAGGCTGCCGTGGTCGCGGCGGCGGTTGACCCAGCCCATCAAAACAACTTCCTGGCCAGCGTTCGCGGCGCGCAATTCGCCGCAGTAATGCGTTCGTTCGAGATTCCCTAGAAAATCAAGCACTGCCTATGTCCTTTTACTCGCTTGCGGGAGTGGAAAGAAAAACCGCCAACTCCGCGCGAGGAACCTTTGTTTGTACGCCTGTGGAGAAGGTCTTCACTGTAAGGATAGCGGATTTTAGTTCGTCCTCGCCCAGAATGATGATGTGGCGAGCCGTCTTGTTGGCCGCTTCAAAGGATTTCTTCAGCCGGAAGCTGCCGTCGCCCAGCTCGATCCACAATCCCAGGTGGCGCAATTCGCGCGCCAGGCTGAGCGCGGCAGCGTTCTGCGTCTCGCCCAGCGGCGCAATGTACGCGTCTGCCAGCACTTGCGGCACCTGCTCTGCGGCAGCCTCTTGTGCTTGCAGCGTCAAAACCAGCCGGTCCTCGCCCATGGCAAATCCGATGCCCGGCGCTTTGGGCCCGCCGATGGCCTCGCTCAGGCCGTCGTAGCGCCCGCCGCCGAGCAGGGCGTTCTGCGCGCCCAAGCCGCCGTGCGTGAACTCGAAGGTCGTCCGCGTGTAGTAGTCCAAACCGCGCACCAGCCGATGATTGCGCGTCCAGGGCACACCCGCCGCATCCAGCGCCGCCGTCACCGCGTCAAAGTGCTTCGTCGACTCTTCGTCCAGCGAGTCGGCAATGCGCGGCAGCGTCTCAATCAGCGGCTGATCCGCCGGAACCTTGCAGTCCAGCACGCGCAGCGGGTTCGTGACGGCCCGCCGCTGGCAATCCTCGCACATCTGCGGCGCCAGCGGAACCAGCGCGGCCCGCAGCGCTTCGTTGTAGCGGGCGCGGTCCGCAGCAGACCCGACGGAGTTCAGCTCCAGCGTCCAGCCCTTGATGCCCAGCTCGTCGAGCAGCGTGGCCAACATCTCCAGCACTTCGGCGTCGCGCAGAGGGCTTTCGCTGCCCGCGCTCTGCGGCCCGATGACCTCCGCGCCGATCTGCGAAAACTGCCGGTAGCGGCCCTTTTGCGGCCGTTCGCGGCGGAATTGCGGGCCGATGTAGTAGAGCTTCTGCAACTGGCCGGTCTCGCCCAGCTTGTGCTCGATGTAGGCGCGGACGACGCCAGCGGTGTTTTCCGGGCGCAGGGTCAGCGACTGGGCTTTTTCCGACTGCGCGCGGGCGCGGTCCTCCCAGGTGTACATCTCCTTCGAGACGATGTCGGTTTCTTCGCCCACGCCGCGCGCAAACAGCGCCGTGTCCTCGAAGACCGGCGTGCGAATCTCGCCGAAGTTGTAGCGTGCAAAAACGTCGCGTGCGGTCGCTTCGATGCGGTTCCAAAGCGCCGTCTCCGGCGGCAACAGGTCGCGTGTTCCGCGAATGGCTTTCAGTGTCTGGCTCATAGTGATAACCTTTGGTGCAACTTCTTAGGATACAAGGTGTGAGCCGATGATTCTCCATGCCGCGTCGATTGCCGCGTTTTTCGCTCAACAAGTTCCGCAAACCCAGTGCGTGGTTCAGTGTGAGGCGCAAAGAGCGATTTGGATGCAACTGCTCGTCTCTGCCCTTCCGTCACTCCTCGCACTTGGCGTCGCTTGGTTTGCCTTTTGGCTGAACAGTAGATGGAATCGTAAGCAGTGGATTCTCGATCAGAAAAAGGCAGAATGGAGAGATTTGTTAGACAAGCTCAACTCTGTCTATTTTCCAATGGCTATGGCCATACAGATGAAAAAGCCGTTGCCGCTCAATGGCTCCCAGGGACTGATCGAACTAAGCCAATGCTTTCAAGACCGAGTCTTTATCAATGCGGAGATACTAACAGAATTCCATTTTCAATTAGCGAAATACGCACTTAAATATATCGGGAAATCAGATGGAACGCCATCATCTGATATGGATAAATCGGAGGTCTTAGGTAAACTGGAGTTGCTGACGGAAGAGGTAAGAAAAGCCGCAAAGGCGGATCTGAACTTATAAAGATGAGATGTGGGTAACCATAAATATCAACCTGCCGCTTTGTGTCGGGGCACGACTGCTAGCCTGTCCTGAGCAGGTCGAAGTCTGCCGCTTATATTCTCTTTGTCCTAATGGCGCGTCAAGGTAAGGCCGTGTTGTCGAAGCTACTGATCGTCATCCGCGAGCGTTTCCAGATTGCGAGCGCCGTGCAGCACTTGAACAATCAGAACGACTTGTTCGTGGACGTGATAACGATAGAAGACCATGTGCTTTTGAAAACCAGGAATGAAAATCCAGCGCAAACCCGCGAGAGCCGGAGAGCGAAAATGGCAAGTTGCTCCGCGCTCTGGGCAACTCAGCAGAGAATTCATTGCCTGATCGACAGCCAATTCCCATCGATGGACTAAATTCTGATCCAACGTCTGCCGATAATAGTCAGCCTGATCGAGAATCGACTGGTAAGCAGCCGGGGAGAGGTTCAAATCGATCACGGACGGGCGAGCTTCTCCCGCAGGACCGAAACAAGAGTGCGGCCTTTCAACTCATCCGTCGAAATAGCCAATGCTTCCCCTTGCAGCGCATCCAGCAATTCTGTCTCCAGCCGCGAACGCCGCTGCTCCTTATCCTGACGGATCAGGTTGCGGACAAACTCGCTCGGAGTGCCAAAATCGCCCGAAGCAACCCGGTCTTCAACGTAAGCCTTCAACGGGTCAGGCAACGAAATGTTGAGGGAAGTCATCGGCATGGCTTCATATTATGACAGTTTATGACGGATTGAAAGTACAAACTGGGTACGAGAGAAAAAAACGCAGCCCCCCGGTTTTGAGCGCTGTTACGCGCTGCGCTTGATCGATTCCAGCAAGGCCCCATCAATCCGCGTCTGCCAGCCCGGCCCAGTGGCTTTGAAATGATCGATGACCTCGGGCGAGAGACGCAGCGAAACCAGCTTCTTTGTCGGCGCTTTTTGCGGGCCGCGCTTGCCCCGGCGAACGACTTTTCCTTTGCGAATCAGATCGGCCTGCGCCAGCCAAGCGCGCGTGGCTTCGGCGTCGTTCGGGTCGTAGGGGCCGTCCTCGGGCTCGTAGGGAATCGCGTCGCCTTCTTTGAAGCCCCGCACGCGCTCCCAGTCGGTTTCACTCTTTGTCGAGTTCATATTGTTTGCGCTCCTCTCGGCTCGCAGGCCGGAACGAGATCACCCGCACATCGTCGCCGCGTTCGGTGTAGACCAGCACCAGCAGCTGTCCTTTGACCACGGCAAAGGCCATGTCCATCCAACGGCGTTCGCCTTCGCGGTTGGATTTATATGTGCATTTGTCCGGGTTGTCGTAGACCAGATGCGCATCACTGAAGTCGAGGCCGTGCTTTTTCAGGTTCGACTCGCGTTTTGCCTCATCCCAGACGAACACAATTTAATTGTAGCTACAATATATAAAAATGCAAGCAAAAGCCCCAAGACTATTGTGCGAATTAACGTTCCTGAAGCTTTGAGTTCGCTGCATCCTCCCGCCGCCTGCCGCATCCAAACGGGCATGGAATATCGACTGTTGGGAGGCTCCGGCCTCAAGGTTCCCGCACTGAGTTTTGGCACTGCGACCTTTGGCGGCGTCAACGATTTTTTCAAGGCATGGGGCTCGACGGACGTTGCCGAGGCCAGCCGGCTGATCGACATCTGTCTCGAAGCCGGCGTTAACCTGTTCGACACGGCCGACGTTTACTCCGAAGGCCGCTCGGAAGAGGTCTTGGGCAGGGCTCTGGAAGGCAAGCGCGACCGTGTTCTGATCTCCACCAAAACCAGCTTCCGCCAGGGCGACGGACCCAACGACCTTGGCTCCTCGCGCTACCATCTGCGCCGCGCTCTGGAAGCCAGCCTGCGCCGCCTCGGCACCGACTACGTGGACATCTACCACCTGCACGGCTTTGACGCGCTGACGCCGGTTGAAGAGGTGCAGGACACTCTGAATACCTTTGTCCGCGAGGGCAAGGTGCGTTACATTGCGGCTTCAAACTTCTCCGGCTGGCACCTGATGAAGTCGCTGGCCGTGGCCGAGCGCCATGGCTGGAGCCGCTTTGTGGCTCATCAGGTCTGCTACTCGCTGATTAGCCGCGAGTACGAGTGGGAGCTGATGCCGCTGGGCCTCGACCAGAAGGTCGGCGCGCTGATTTGGAGTCCGCTGGGCTGGGGCCGTCTGACGGGCAAGATTCGCCGTGGACAGCCGTTGCCGGAAACCAGCCGCCTGCACAAAACCGCCGACTATGGCCCGCAGATTCCAGACGAGTTCCTTTATACCGTGGTGGATGCGCTGGACGCTGTGGCTGCCGAAACCGGCAAGACCGTTCCCCAAGTGGCGCTGAACTGGCTGCTGCAGCGGCCCACGGTCTCATCCGTCATCATTGGCGCGCGAGACGAGAAGCAGTTGCGGCAAAACCTGGGCGCGGCGGGCTGGAGTCTGACCGCCGAACAGGTGGCCAAGTTGGACAAGGCCAGCGAGCGACCGCCCGTTTATCCCTACTGGCATCAACGGCAGTTCACGGAACGGAATCCGCTGCCGGTGTAAAAACAGAGATCAGAAGTCAGAGATCAGAGATCGGGAGGGCGTGGCTGAGGCTCCGCCCTTTCAAAACAGATTCAGATTCAGGCGCATTTTGGCCTGCTTGGCGCTTTCCGCGCCGATTTGGGCTTTGGAAAATCGGTGATGTGCCTGGCTGGGGAGGCAAGCAGTTCGCCGAGGGTCATTTGGCGCTCGCCGAGAGCCAGAGCCAGAACCTCTCCTGCGACCCGTGCGTCTTCCAGGGCGTCGTGGGCGCGATACATGATGCCGAAACTGCGGGCCAGCGTGGGCAGCTTGTGGTTGGGCAGGCTGGGCCACGCGAAACGGGAGATCCAGCAGGTATCGATCCACTTGCCGTACGGCACGGCCGGAACTCCAGCCCGAGAGCAAGCGCCGGTGAGAGCCGCGCGGTCAAAGGATGTGTGGCTGGCGACAGCCGCGCCCGAGAGCATTGTTCGCACCTTGGGGAAGACGTCGCTCCAGCAGGGAGCCTGCGCCACCGTTCGAGGCCCGATGCCGTGCAAAGCCGTGTTGAAGGCCGCGAACTCATCCAGTGGGTTGACGAGGCTTTCCCAGCCGTCCACCATCTTTCCGCCCGCAAAAAACGCGATGCCGATTTGGCAAATGCTATCCCGCGCCTGATTGGCGGTTTCCACGTCCACCACAAAATAGTCCACGGCGCTCGGCTCGATCATTTTGCGGCTTCCGCCCCGGCGTTCAAATATACCTCGGTGTCATCCAGATAGTTTTTCGCGTAGTCGAGGATCAAGGCGCGGTCCTTGTCGCCTAATTCGCGGCGCAGTTTGGCGGGGACGCCGGCCCACAGCGTCCGGGGCGGAACAATGGTTCCCTCGGGAACGACGGCTCCGGCGGCGATGATGGAACCCGCGCCGATGCGGCAGCCGTTCAGGATGGTGGCGCCCATGCCGACGAGCACCTCGTCCTCCACCACGCAGCCATGAACGGTGGCGTTATGGCCGATGGTGACCCAGTCGCCCACGATCACCGGAAAGGTGAATCGCTGGCCGTGAAGCACGGCGCAATCCTGGATATTGGAGTTCGCGCCGACGCGGATCGCGTTCACATCGCCGCGCAAGACGGCGTTCATCCAAACCGAAGAGTGCTCGCCGAGCGTCACATCGCCAATCACCTGCGCGGAAAGATCGATGTAGCAGTTGACGGGAAACTGAGGCATTTGCCCCTGGTAGCTGCGAATCATGGTTTCAAGGCCTCCAGGTCAAGTTTAAAGCCTGGAGCGAATCCGGAATCTGCGGTTTCAGAGGTGCCAGAAGGTTCCGAGAAGCCCGACTGAGCCGGAATCAATCCAGAATCGGAAGAAGCAGGGAACCGTAAAGGATGATTTGAGCGCAAATCCACGCCATCGTAGATTTTTTGCAAAATCACCTTCAGGCTCCTGGATTGTGTCAGGGCACGACTTCAGTCGTGCCGTAAATAGGCAATCTAAATTTCTGCTTTAGCCGCTTAGAAATCGCAAATACCTGAAAACAAATAGATAGCAGGGGCTAAAGCCCAACTTGATTTGGTAGTTCTTTTGGCACGACTTCAGTCGTGCCCTGACACATCTTGCAATCACAATGGAATTTTGCAAGAGACATGTGGACTGGTTTTTTGGCCGATTATGCGCCTGGTTTGCCCCGCAGCCGGATCTTTCCGGTATCCTAGAAGAAGCCAGTTTGGCGGGTTTGGAGGTGGGATCCCTTTGGCAGAGGTTCGTGTACAAGAAGGCGAGCCGCTAGAAAATGCTCTTCGCCGGTTCAAGCGGAAGGTACAGCAGGAAGACATCATCAAGGAAGTCAAGCGTCACTCCTACTATCTGAAGCCCGGTGAGAAGAAACGCGTCAAGGCAGCTTTGGCGCGCAAGCGGAATCGCAAGAAGGCTCGTAAAGAGCAGGACTAGTTTTTTATAACAATCGCGATTTGAGCCGTCCCAGTGCTCCCCCGCTGAACAATGTGGGCAGGAAGCTGGATCCCAAGACCAAACTGGGACGGCCAATCGCGATTTTTTATTTTGATATTAAGACTCCGAATTTTGCGTGTTAATGTTATTTGTACTTCCCCGTTTGCTGGGAAAGCGTTGTGAATTCGCCGCCGAAATTGGTGCGGCCCGGGCCCTTGTTGTTCATCACACAGCACGAAGACGGGGAAACGGGACCGGCAAATCATTCTGCTTCATGGCCGATTTCTGAAGTTTCCCTTCTTCTGGGAAGCCGGCCATGGAGTATGTCGATCGAGTATTGAAATGCAGCGATTGCGGCGCCGAGTTTGTGTTTACCGCCGGCGAGCAGCTATTCTTCCACGACAAGCAGTTCAAAAACGACCCCAAGCATTGCAAGCAGTGCAAGGCGAAACGTGTCCGCGGGGGCGCCAGGGTGCGTCCGGAAACCCGCACCGTCTGCTCGCTGTGCGGCGCGGAAACGACCGTGCCTTTCAAGCCCACCCAGGGCAGGCCGGTGCTCTGCCGCTCCTGCTTCCAGCAGCAGAAGTTGCCGCAGGCGGCCCTCCCCGCTGCGGAGTCAAGCTCAGAGTCAAATATGCAACCGCTGCTCGGTCAAGGAGACTAGGGCTCTGACAGCTCGAAGTTGTACCAGCGATGGGTGCCCCAGATCCCGCTTTTGGGACCTGGGAAACGACGAGCTCAACGTACGAAATTATGTTGTCTGAGGCCTAGATTTTCTTCTTCAGGGCGCGATGGCCAATATCGCGGCGATAGTACATGCCGTCGAAGTGAATCAGTTTCAGGGCCTCATAATCGAGCGCCAAGGCTTCTTCCAGCGATGGCGCAACGGCGGTAACGCCCAGCACGCGACCTCCCGCAGTCAGGATCTGACCGTCCGCCTGCGAAGTGCCGGAGTGGAAGACCTGCACCCCCGGAATCTGGGCGGCCTTGTCGAGGCCGGTGATGGGCAGGCCTGTTTTGTAGCGGCCCGGATAGCCCGACGAACTGGCCACGACGCAAGCCGCTGCGCCAGCGCTCCAGCGCAATTCGGTTTCCGCCAGACGGCCTTCGGTGCAGGCTACAAGCGCCTCCACCAGGTCGCTTTCCAGGCGCATCAGGATGGCCTGCGTCTCGGGATCGCCGAAGCGGGCGTTGAACTCCAGCACCTGCGGTCCGCGCGCGGTCATCATCAGCCCGCAGTAGAGCACTCCGGTGAAGGGCGTGTCCTCGCTGGCCATGCCATAGACGGTAGGCACGGCGATGTGGCGCATGATCCACTCCGTCATCGCCGGATCGAGCATCTGATCGGTGGAGTAGACGCCCATGCCGCCGGTATTGGGGCCGGTGTCGCCCTCGCCGATGCACTTGTGGTCCTGCGCGGGCACCAGCGGCACCACATGCTTGCCGTCGCTGAGGCAGAGAAAGCTGATCTCGTCGCCTTTGAGGAACTCCTCCAGAATGACCTGCTGCTCGGTCTCGCCCAGCAGCGCGCCGTTGAATAGATTCTGGGTTGTTTCGAGGGCTGTCTGGCGCGACTCGCAGATGATCACGCCCTTGCCCGCATGCAGCCCGTCGGCCTTGACCACGATGGGCGCATGAAAGATATCGATGGCCTTTTCGACTTCGGCCTGGGTTTTGCACACCGCGTAGTTGGCTGTGGGAATCTGGTGCCGTTGCAAGAATCGCTTGGCGAAGCTCTTGCTCGTCTCCAGCATGGCCGCCGCGCGCGTGGGCCCGAAGACGCGCAGGCCCTTTGCCTGCAAGGCGTCCACAATGCCCAGCGAGAGCGGCACTTCCGGCCCAACAATGGTCAGTCCCGGCTGCTCGGCCTCGGCCAGTTGAACCATGGCGTCCAGGCTCTTCAAATCCACAGGTACGCAGCGCGCAATCTCGGCAATGCCGCCGTTGCCCGGCGCACAAACCACTTCCGTCACCTGCTTGCTGCGTTTTACTGACCAGGCCAGCGCGTGCTCCCGGCCTCCCGAACCCAGAATCAGAACCTTCATTGCACAACTCCCCGTGGCCCGCGCAATTGCGCGCCTTCAACAGGTTATCCTCGGCAACCGGGGTGTGGAAAGTCAAACCGGGAAGCGAGAATGGTTTTCATGCACTTCTCCTATACTGAAACGTAACGCGCCGCCACACTTGGTTGCGTGCCCCAGCAGGAGTCAAGCGCCATGGTGCAAAGCCGGATCAAGCCGTACTCGCAGCAAGTTGCCGAGAAAGCACGGCGGGCTGTGCAGTTGCGAGCCTACCGGCGCAACCAAATCTTTGGCGTCATGCTAGTGGCTGCGGCGATCCTCGTCGTGTGGCTTCTGCGCACCAATCCGATGTGGATTTTTCCGCCGGGATGGTGGCGACCGTGAGCACTGCACCTTCACAAGCAGCCCTGAATACGCATACAGCCCTGAGCACAGATTCTGACCCGCTGGCAGTTTTGCTGCTCGGTCCCACGGGCAGCGGCAAGACGGCGCTGTCTCTGGCGCTGGGCGAGCGCTTCGGCGGCGAGATTGTCAGTTGCGACTCAGTGGCGGTCTATCGCGGCATGGACCTGGGTTCCGCCAAGCCGACGAAGGAAGAGCAGGCGCGGCTGCTGCATCACCTGATCGACGTGGCCAACCCCGACCAGCCCTTCACCGCGGGCGAGTATAGCCGTCAGGCGCGGGCGGCGCTCAGGGAGATTGCCAGCCGCGATCGCCTGCCAATCGTCACCGGCGGCACCGGGCTCTATCTGCGCGCGCTCACCGAAGGGCTTTTTGCCGGGCCGGAGAGGCAGGACGGCTTGCGTGACCGGCTGCGCAAGAGCACTCAAAAGCACGGCGAGAGCTGGCTGCATCGGCTGCTTCAGCGCCTCGACCCGGCCTCGGCCGAGCGCATTCATCCCCACGACGCGCCCAAGCTGATTCGCGCCGTCGAGGTCTGTCTGGCGGCGCGCAAGCCGCTCTCTGAAGTCATGGCCCGCGATCCGCTCACTGGATTCCGGCTGCTGCGCATCGGGCTCAATCCGCCTCGGCAGGCGCTTTATGACCGCCTGAACCGGCGCGCGGCTGCGATGTTTGCTGCCGGACTGATCGAAGAAACACGCGGCTTGCTTGAACGCTACGGCCCAATCAAGGCGCTCGACTCGCTCGGCTATCGGCAGGCGCTGACCGTTCTGGCGGGAACCGTGAGCAGGGAAGCCGCCATCGTCGCAGCCCAGCAGGGCCACAGGAACTACGCCAAGCGCCAGTTGACCTGGTTTCGCCGCGAGCCGGACGTGCATTGGATCACTGCGTTTGGCGACGAACCGGAGACGCTGCGCACGGCAGCCGAACTGGTCAAGAACAATCTTGATTAGCCACGGAATCCGGGTGCCCCAGGTCCCGATTTTGGGACCTGGGAAAATATGAACTCAATGTACAAATTTTGCTGTCAGAGACCGGGTTCGACTGCAAACAGAAAGCCCAGGGCTAAAGCCCATCGCTTTTTCGTTTGCTTGTCAGAGGCCTGAAGGCCTCTGCTCCCTCCGCAGGCGCCCAAGCAGAAGCAAAATGAACCTCCCGCGCATCCATTAGACTGGACGATGAAACGCGGCGCACGCTGGAAACAGCCGCGCCCCGGAATGGAGTTCCCCTTGACGGAAGAGACGGCGGCGGCAACACAGGCAGGAACAATTTATGACGTGGCAATTATCGGCGGCGGACCGGCCGGTTACACGGCGGCCATTCGCACGGCGGAGTACGGGCTAAAAGTCGCCTTGATCGAGCAGACCAGCAAGCTGGGCGGCACCTGCCTGCACGTCGGTTGCATTCCCACCAAAGCGTTGCTGTTCAACGCCGAAATCTGGGAGCACCTGCAGCACGCCGCCGACTTTGGCGTCAGTTTCGCCGAGGGGGGAACCGGCGCGCCCACGCTCAACTGGGCCGCCGTGCAGCAGCGCAAAAATGCCATCATCACCAAGCACGTCAAAGGCCTCGACTTCCTGATGAAGAAGCACAAGATCACGGTCATTACCGGCTCCGGCCGCCTGACCGGACCTGCGCGGGAGGGCGTGCATACCGTTGAAGTCGCCAACGCGGCCGGAGAAATCAGCCAAATCGCAGCCAAAAACGTCATTCTCGCCACCGGCTCCGAGGCCAAGATGCTGCCCGGCCTTGAGCCCGGCAGCCGCATCCTGACCAACATCGAAATCCTGGCCATGGAACAGGTCCCCAAGTCGCTGATCGTCATCGGCGCGGGTGCGGTGGGCATGGAGTTCAGCTCCATCTTCCGCAGCTTTGGTGCTGAAGTGACGATTGTCGAATTTCTGCCGCGCGTAGTCCCGGTCGAAGACGAAGAGATTTCCAAGGAGCTGACGCGCCTGTTCAAGAAGCGCCGCATCGACGTGAACACCGGTGCGCGGGTCGAGAAGGTCGAAGAGATCGAAACCGGCGTCAGGGTGACCTATACCGACGCCAACGGCAACGAGCAGGTGAAGGAAGCCGAAAAGGTGTTGGTGGCCGTGGGCCGCGCCGGACAAACCGGCAACATCGGCGTGGAGAAGACGCGCATCGAGCTTGAACGCGGGCTCATCAAGGTCAATGAGGCGCAGGAGACGGCCGAGCCGGGCGTCTTCGCCATCGGCGACATTGTTTTCGGCCTGCCGCAACTGGCGCACGTGGGCGCGATGGCCGGCCTCGTTGCCGCCGCCAAAATCGCAGGCCTACCCTTCCGGCCCATTCGCCGCGACCGCATTCCTGGCTGCACCTACACCGAGCCGCAGATCGGGTCGGTTGGCCTCACGGAGACGCAGGCCAAGGAAAAGGGCTACGAAATTAAGGTCGGCAAATTTCCCTTTGCGGGGAACTCGAAGGCCACCATCGTCGACAGTCACGACGGCTTTGTGAAGGTGGTCGCCGACGCCAAATCCGGCAAGATTCTTGGCGTGCATATCCTCGGACCACAAGCCACGGAGCTGGTTGCCGAGGCGGTCGCTGTGCTGGAGCTGGGCGGCACGGTAGAGCAATTGATGTTCACCATCCACGCGCATCCCACGCTGGCCGAGTCTTTGCTCGACGCCTACGGCGCGGTCAACGGCATGGCGATCAACGCATAGGAGGGCCTACGCCCGGTCCAACTCCGAGAAAAGATCGGCGAGAACGATGCGGATGGGCGACTCGGGAATCTCCAGCTCGCCGGAGCGAACCAGTTCCAGGCCGTCAGCCGTGCCGCGATAGGCAACGCGAGCATTGGGATCGATGACCCAAACGTGCTCGATGCCGAAAGCGAGATATTCGGCTGCCTTGGCCGTTGTGCGGCGCAGGGTATCTTCCGGCGACTGAATCTCAATCACCAGCAGCGGAGGATGAGTGAGGATGCGCTCCCGTGGCGTTCCCGAGCGCAGAATGGTCACGTCGGGAACGCGGAAGTGGTATTGCTGGGTTTGCACGCGCTGCTCGGGAAGACAAATAATTCCCCATTCCGCACGATGATTATTGAAGATTGCGGCCAAAATCCCTTGCAGGAAAGCATGATCGAACTCGCCCAAGTCGCGCTCCTCAATAACGCCGTCCACGAATTCGCAGTCGTGTTCGTAGACCGTCGAGAGGTACTGCTCGACGGAGATGGGTGGTTCGAAGACGGGCTGCGTTGCCATGGAGACAGTATCCTCCAAAACCGGCGTTTTTGCTACAACTCCATTGATTGGCTTTCCACCAGCGCCTTGGCCTTGGCGATGAACTCGGCCAGCGGCATGGTGCCCTGGTTGCCCTTGCCGCGCGTGCGGACGCTGACAGCCGTGACGGCCTCTTCCTTGTCGCCGAAGACCAGAATGTACGGCGTCTTCTGATTGGCAAAGTCGCGGATCTTGCTGTTCATCTTCTCGTTGCGATCGTCCAGCTCCACGCGGAAGCCCGCGGCCTTCAACTCGGCCTCGATCTTCTTCGCGTATGCGCCGTGCCTTTCGCTGATGGGCACCAAGCCCACCTGCACCGGCGCGAGCCACAACGGGAAGGCTCCGGCATAGTGCTCGATCAGCACGCCGAAGAAGCGCTCGATGGAGCCAAACAGCGCGCGGTGAACCATCACCGGCTGGTGCCGCTCGCCGTCTTCGCCGGTGTACTCCAGCTCAAAACGCGCCGGCAGGTTGAAGTCGAACTGCACGGTCGAAAGCTGCCACAAACGGCCAATCGCATCGACCAGCTTGATGTCGATCTTGGGGCCGTAGAAGGCGGCTTCGCCGGGAATCGTCTTGTAGGCGATGCCTTTGCGGCTGAGCGCGCTTTCCAGAGAGCTGGTCGCCAGCTTCCAGTTCTCGTCCGAGCCAGCGTAGTGGGCGCGGTCGTTCGGATCCCACGTGGACAGCTCGACCTTGAAATCCTTGAAGCCGAAGGTGTGCAGCACGGCCTCGGCAAAGTCGATGCAGGCCACCACTTCGTTCTCGATCTGGCTGGGCATGCAGAAGATATGCGCGTCGTCCTGAGTAAAGCCGCGCACGCGCAACAAGCCGTGCATGGTTCCAGAGCGCTCGTAGCGGTAGACGTTACCCAACTCGGCGTAGCGCGCCGGAAGGTCGCGGTAGCTCTTGGGCGAGTTCTTGTAAATCAAAATATGGAACGGACAGTTCATCGGCTTCAGGCGATAGAGCGCATCGTCGAGCTTCATGGGCGTGAACATATTGTCCGCATAGAAACCCTCGTGGCCGGAGGTCTGCCACAGATTGATGCGGGCCACGTGCGGCGTGTAAACCAGCAGATAGTCGCGCTTGATGCACTCATTGCGCATCCAGTCTTCCATCACCTTGCGCACCATGGCGCCCTTGGGATGCCAGAAGATCAGACCCGGCCCGGCCAGTTCCTGAATGCTGAACAGATCCAACTGCTTGCCCAGCACGCGATGGTCGCGCTTGGCGGCTTCTTCCAGCAGCGCAAAGTGCGCGTCCAGAGCCTTCTGCGAGAAGAAGGCCGTGCCATAGATGCGCTGCAACTGCGGATTCTTTTCGTCGCCCAGCCAGTAAGCCCCGGCCAGATTGGTCAGCTTGATGGCCTTGACGCGGCCGGTCGAGGGCACGTGCGGCCCACGGCAAAAGTCCACAAAATTGCCGCTGCGATAGAAACTCACTTCGTCGCCGGGCTTGGTGAACTTGGTCACGAAGTGCGTCTTCATGAAGTCGCCGTCGCGCTCGAACTCGGCCAGAGCCTGTTCGCGAGGCTTGGACTCGCGGACAAACTTCTCATCGCGCGCGATGACTTCAAGCATTTTGGTTTCAATCAGCGCCAGATCATCGGGCGTAAAAGGCTTTTCGCGGAAGAAATCATAGAAAAAGCCCGCATCGGTGGCCGGACCGTGGCCCAGCTTGGCCTCCGGGAAAAGCTCCAGCACGGCCGCGCCCAGCACATGGGCGGCGGAGTGGCGCAACACCTTGAGCGCCTCGGGATCCTTATCGGTCACCAACTCCAGCCGCGTGTCAGCCGTGAGCGGCGTCGTCAGGTCCACCAGCCGCGGGGCATCGACCTCTTCGGCGGCATACATGGCGGCTTCCTCCGACGGATCGGCGGTCTCTTTGCCGCAGCAGTGGCTCTCCTCCTCGGGCGGCGCGGTGGAGATCGGCTTCAAACGCGCGGCCACGCAGGCCGCAGCCAGCCGCGGCGAGATGGAGTTGGCTACTTCGAGGGGTGTTGTCCCGGCGGGTACTTCGCGAATCGCTCCGTCGGGCAGGTGTACGGCAATTGTCTGCGCACTCATGATGGTTGGGCTTCCTGTGTCTTTACCAGAATAAAAAACAATGCAATACATTAGGATAGTTGCCGCGGGCGGTCCGCGTCGAGAAAGTGCGACCCTCCGGGCGGAATGAGACTGAATTTGGAAAATTGATGAGTCTTTGTTCCATGCGCGGAATCCTTGCAAGAGATGGAGGCGCAGATGCGCTGGATTTGGCTGCTCATGTGGCTCGGATTATGTTTTGCGGTGGCAGGCGTTGGCGGCTCGTGGACGGCGAGCGAGATTCCTGGCTGGTATCGCAGCCTTACGCGGCCGTCGATCGCGCCGCCGAGTTGGCTCTTCGGCCCGGTCTGGACGCTGCTTTACGCGCTGATGGCGATTGCCGCGTGGCAGGTAAGCCAAACCGCGCCCTCCGCGCTGCGGACATGGGCCATCGGGCTGTTTCTGGTCCAACTGGCGCTGAACCTTGCCTGGTCGTTCATCTTCTTCCGTCAACACGCAATCGGGGCCGCGCTGTCTGAGGTCATTGTGCTGTGGGCGGCCATTGGGGCCACGACGCTCGTTTTTGGCCGGGTCGCGCCCTCCGCGGCGTGTCTGATGGCGCCTTATTGGGCCTGGGTAAGCTTTGCCACAGTGCTGAACGCCGCATATTGGCGGCTGAACTGAGCCAGCGCCCGGCGGCTCCTATCGTGCAATGGCCTTTCGACGCGGCAATCCCGCCGCAGCCAGGATGCATACGGCCGGCATGATCGGCAACCGATAGCGCGGATTTCCCCCCGGTTCTTCTCCCGCTCCCGTGACGGCGATGAAATAGATCGATGTTCCCAGCAACAGCCACATACAGGCGTTCTGTATGCCGCAACGGAAGACGCCACGCACCGCCAAAAGATAGATCAGCAACAGCGCGACAGCAAAAAGGATCGTCACACCCGTTTCCGGAATACTTTGCTTGATGGGCCTAATCGCAAAACGTTTCTGTTCGTCGCGCGCCTGGCTGCCGGCGCGCCTGGATGTTTCTGGAAACAGATACGGATCGTAATACCGGTCGCCAGGATTGGCCACCGTCCTGAACAACGATAGAAGACTGGTTCGCAGGTAAATTCCACTATGCGCATGGATGACGCGAACGGCTTCGGAATGCATGAAAGCCAGACGTTGACCTTGCGTCCATCCAACTTGCTCAGGATGCAGCGCAAGATAGGGCGGGAAGAGATAACTTTGTCCGCTGTTGCTGCCGAAATCCAGATAGCCCAGGTTCTTGCGCACTTCCAGAAAGGGTCGCTGCTCGACCTGCGAGGTTACGCCAGAGGCAATCTGGAAATATAGGTTGATTTCCGTTGCACTGCAAAATCCCTTATAGCCGGTCTCGGCCCAATTCCGTATTTGCCAGGCCGCCAGCCAGGGCAACACGCTGATCAGCAGCACAGCGGGCGCTTTCCAGCGCAAGCCCGGCACGCGCACCAGGACGAGAAACACTCCCAGGGCCAAGGCAATCGGCAGATAATAACTGATCGGACGCACAAAGGTAGCCGCCGCCAGCCAGATTCCAGCCAGCGCAAGCGCTCGCAAATGCCGCTCACGCAAGAACACGGCCAGCCGCTCCATGGCAAGCAGAAGAAGCGCCATGAACAGAGCATCCGACAGCAGGAAACCGGATTGGCTGATCGAAATCGGCTCGAAGGCGAAAAGCCAGGCTGCGGCAAGCGCTATGCGCTCGTCTTTGCATACCGTGCGGCCCAGTTTCCAGACCAGGATCACGCAAAACACGAAGAGAAACAGATTGGCCAAAGCCGCCGCGGGAAAACCGGCAAGGCTGGTCAGGGCAAGGAAGAGCGAATAGCCCGGTGTGCGAACCAGATCCGGCACACCATCCGCCATGAACTGGCCGTGCAGCAGAAGGTTGCGTCCCGGTTCGAGGTAGCTGGTGGTATCGGATTGGAAAAGGGAATCGAGACCAAAACGGGCAACCAAGAGAGCCAGAAAGCCAAGACGCACGACTGCGGCTGCGATCACGGGTCCGGCCAGCCGCGGCGTCCACCATGCGGTTTTGAAGTTTGGATTTGCTCTTGAGTCCGACGATTCTTCAATGCTCATGGGTCTTCCGGTAAAGCGCAGAGGTTTTCAATCTAAATTGATGAATTTTAAGTATGTTACCACAAGGGCACTCTCTCCAGACCTGGAATAGAGTGCCCCTGCGGCGTAACAAAAATTCCTTGTTCTTTTATTTGGCCTTCGGTCCGGCGGCGCGGATCTCATCGGAAGCGTCGAAGTTCGCAAAGTTCGCTTCAAAGCGCCCAGCCAGATCGGCGGCCGTGCGGTCGTAAGCTTCTTTGTCAGCCCAGGCGTTGCGCGGGTTCAGAATCTCCGACGGAACCTCCGGGCAACTAACCGGAATGCTCAGTCCAAAGGCCGGTTCGGTGGTAAATTCCACCTTCTCCAGCAGTCCGCCGAGCGCCGCGTCAACCAGCGCGCGCGTAATTCGGAGGGCCATGCGCTTGCCCACGCCGTATTTGCCGCCGCTCCAGCCGGTATTCACCAGCCAGCAGGCGGCGTTGTGCTGCTTGAGCCGCGCGCCCAGCATTTCGGCATAAAGGTGCGGAGCCAGCGGCAGGAACGGCGCGCCAAAGCAGGTGGAAAACTCCGGCACCGGGTCTTTGCCCATTCCGGCTTCGGTTCCGGCCAGCTTCGCCGTATAGCCCGACAGGAAGTGGTACATCGCCTGCTCCGGCGTCAGCCGCGAGATCGGCGGCAGCACGCCAAAAGCATCGGCAGCCAGGAACATCACGTTGCGCGGATGGCCGCCCACGCCGGAAATCACGGCATTTTCGATGTAACTGACCGGATAGGCGACGCGCGAGTTTTCCGTCAGCTTGGCGTCGGCATAGTCCGGCTGCCGCGTCTCCGGGTCCAGAATCACATTTTCCAGCACCGATCCGAAGCGAATCGCGCGGTAGATCTGCGGCTCGCGCTCCTCGGTCAGGTCAATGCACTTGGCGTAACAGCCGCCCTCGAAATTAAAGACGCCCGCAGGACTCCAGCCGTGCTCGTCATCGCCGATCAGCCGCCGCGCCGGATCGGCCGAAAGCGTCGTCTTGCCGGTCCCGGACAAGCCAAAGAAGAGCGCCGTCGCGCCGTCCGCGCCCACGTTGGCCGAGCAGTGCATCGGCAGCACGTCGCGCTCCGGCACAATGAAATTCATCACGCTGAAGATCGATTTCTTGATCTCGCCAGCGTATTTTGTACCGCCAATCAGCACCATCTTGCGCGTGTAATCAACCAGGATGAAGGCCCCGGAGTTGGTTCCGTCGCGCTCCGGCACGGCCTCGAACTCCGGCGCGGCCAGCACGGTGAACTCCGGCTCATGGGTGGCCAGAGCCGAGGCCTCGGGCCGCACAAAAAGCTGCTGGGCAAACAGCGCGTGCCATGCGTACTCGCTGATGACGCGAATGGGCAACTGATACGTGGGGTCTGCGCCGCAACAGAGATCCTGCACAAACAGATCGCGGTCTTTCACGTGCTCCACGACCCGCCCCAGCAGCGCCTCGAACTGCTCCGATGAAATGGCCTTGTTGACCTTGCCCCAATGCACCCGCTCGTGCGTCGTCGCATCGTCCACGATGAACTTGTCCTTGGGGCTGCGTCCGGTTCGCGCGCCGGTTACGGCCATCACCGCGCCGTTCGCCGCCAAATGGGCCTCGCCGCGCAAGATCGAGGTCTCGATCAACCGTGCCACAGACAGATTCTTTTGCACTCGCGGTCCCGCCGCCAGCGCCTTCAAGGTCTCCACGCTATAAAGACATGCCATCGACAGTGCTCCTCCCGAACGAAAAATAGTCAGAAATTGGGAACGGACTATTGTGCCATTCGGACCGCATTGTGGGAAAGTCTTTTTGTAAGAAGTAGAAAATGCGCCAGAATTTGCAAAAAAAGTTCTGAAAATATGAGTAACTTGCAAAAATCTATCGAGACTGCATAAAAGTAAAAGGGCACGACTTGAATCGTGCCCTTTTATAGCATTTTCGGAATTAGTGTAGACCGAAGCCATGCTGCTAAGTGGCTTTTTTCTCAAGAAAAAGCCACCTCCAAATACTATTGAAAAGTCTATAGGTATTCCGAAAATGCTCTAAAACCGTCCTTGCCGGATTCGAGCGCTACTGAGCCCTGTTCATACCCGCATCGGCAGCGCCGAGAACCTGACGGCGAAATTCAAGAGGATCGGCAATGTGATGGAAGCCCTCTTTGGTGCCGCCTGTGCCGGAAATCGTGATGCTTCCATAGCCCAACATACTGCCCAGCACGCCCTGGTCAACGCCGACGCCCTCGACCCTCTGCAACAGAACCTCCAGCGTATGCCGTTGCATGGTCCCAACCTTGATGATCACGCGCTTATTGGTGATGGCAAACTCCGACGAAGACGACTTCGTCCAGTTCTTCAGAAAGGAGATAGCCCCAAAGAAAAGAAAAGCAATGCCAACCCAGTTACAGAAGGTGCTAAGTGGGCTTTTTGGGCCTACATGGCTGAGCGCGGCGCGGCTTGCGTGGCTAAGCGCGGGATGGCTCGCGGAGACAAGCGCGGGGTGGCACAGCGGGCTAGCCGCAACAATAAAGGCAAGAATCGCCACGCCAAACAGGAAAATCGCCTTGCAGTAAATGCTCCAGTGAAGTTTGGTGCGATAGATAACCGTTTCTTGCGGCATCAAATTCTGATCGACATAACTCACGGTGTTGGTTCCCCCATGTTTGATTCTATCAACTAGGATCAAGGCATGATGATGCGCAAATCCGCTTCATTCGTTCTTTACGCCGTCTGCGCCGGTCTGTTGCCAACAGGCTTCGCCGCGGCTCAGGCTCCCGCGCCGTCGGGCCGTGCGCAACTCACTCATTCTCTGGACAGCGCCGCCTCCGAATTCACCGCCACCCGAGCGGCCCGCGTCGCCTCAATCCGCACACGCGGCGAGGCGGAAGCGCGTCAGGCCGAGGTCCGCCAACAAATCCTCGCCCTGATTGGTGCTCTTCCCGAGCGCACGCCGCTGAACGCCAGAATTCTCGGCTCGACGGAGACGGAAAACTTCCGCATTGAAAAGGTCCTCTTCGACAGCCAACCCGGTTTCCCGGTGACCGCGCTGCTCTACATTCCAGCGTCCTCCCGCGGCAAGCATCCGGCGATTCTGATGACTCCCGGCCACAGTCCTGCCGGCAAGGCAGGCGACTACAAACAGGCTGCGGCTTTCGCCCGCAATGGCTTTGTCGTTCTTTCCTACGACCCCATCGGCCAGGGCGAGCGCTTGCAGTATCCCGATCCGGCCAACCCCGCCGCTTCGCTGGCCACGCGGCCCACCGGCGAACACGGCGAAGCCAGCCTCCAGCCCATGCTCCTCGGAGACACCTTCGCCCGCTACGTCCTCTGGGACGCCCTGCGCGGCATCGACTATCTGGCCCAGCGCCCCGAGGTCGATGCGCAGCGGATTGGAGCCTTCGGCTGCTCTGGCGGCGGCGCCATCACGGCTCTGGCAGGCGCGCTCGACCGGCGCATCGCGGCCATCGGTACGGCTTGTTACATCACCTCGTTCGACACGTTGCTGCCCGCGCTTGGCCCACAGGACGGCGAGCAATCCACGCCCGGCTTTCTCGCCGCCGGTCTCGACTTTCCGGATTGGATCGAACTGGCCGCGCCGCGTCCCTACGCAGTGATCGCCACGTATTCCGATATGTTTCCCTTTGCCGGAGCCCGCGCGAGCGTCGCCGAGGCCCGCCGCTTCTACTCCCTCTTCGATCCCGCCAGCGCCGGAAGCCCTTCGGGCGAAGGCTCTGTCACGGCGCCACCCACACCCACAGAACCCGCGCTGAATGCCGACACCGCCAACCGCGTTCCTCCCACGGCAGCCCTGCAATTCATCACCGGCCCCGGCAAGCATGGCGCTCTGGCCCCCATCATGGGCAACGTCCTCAGCTTCTTCATGCGCAATCTGGAGCCCGGCGCGACCGATCCGCATCCTCTGCTTCCGCCTGCTGGCGTCAACGAAGCAAGCCTGCCCAAGGAGGCCTTTCAGGTCACGCCAACCGGCCAGGTGCTTACCAGCTACCCCGGCTCCGAAACGGTCTTCTCGCTCAATCGCAAACGCGCCGCCAGCCTCATCGCCGCAAGCAGACCTAGCCTCACCGGCGATAAACTTGTCGCCGCCATCCGCGCCGTCACCGCGGCGGAAGCCCGGCCCGGCGCATCCCGCTTCAGCGCCGAAACGCTCACGGCAAAGAGCGGCCCGTTCATCCTCAAATCCGAAGAGGGAATCGAACTTCAGGGCGAACTTGCCGTTCCATCCGGCGCGGGCCGCCATCCCGCCGTGCTTCTGCTGGTTCCGGACTCAATGCGCGGAGACAACGCCATCGCCCAGGCAAACAAAACGCGATTCGACGCCCTGGCCGCCGCTGGCAATCTTGTTCTGGCCATCACGCCTCGCCCCTCGCCGCCGGGAACCGACGATATGAAGTCGCCGCTTCTCGGCCCCTTTTACCTGCTCAGCCTCCGCGCCGATCTGGTTGGCCGCACGCTCCTCGGCCTGCGCGTGGACGATGTGCTTCGCGCCACGGATTATCTGGCCACCCGCGCGGATGTCGATCCGAGCCGAATCACCGCCGTTGCCAGCGGACATATGGGCCTGGTCCTGCTTCATGCCGCCGCTCTCGATGCGCGCCTTGGGCACATCGCCGTCGACCATGTCCTCGCCAGCTATCGCAGCCTGCTTGAAGCGCCTTTGCCCATCGGCGCGCCGGAAGACGTTCTTCCCGGAGTGCTTCTCCGCTACGACATTCCCGACCTTGCGAATTTCCTCGGGAAGCGTTTGACTGAAACCAGCCCGCTGGATGGCTCCGAAGATCTCAGCCAAAGCTCCACGCCGCTCAAGAGCCTCACGCATTGAGGCATGTTCTAGAATTTTCCCAGGCGTGCAACGAGGTATTGTTGGAATTGAGTTGCTTGCCCATCACGTTCCAAGTGTGTTTCAAAATCTGTTTTGTGTCAGGGCACGACTTCAGTCGTGCCGAAAAAGTCAGCAGAAACAAGGAGCTTTAGCCCCTGAAGGAACGCCGCCGGCATTCGCTCCTCCATTTTTGAAACGCACACTTTACGCAATCAGAGGCACCTGAAAATGAAGAATTATTCCCTTGCACGCCGCAGCTTCCTGATCAAAACCGGAAAAAGCCTTCTCGCCGCTCCCGCGCTCGCCCTGCTGCCAGAGATCGCTTCTGCTGAAACAGCAAAACTTGCCAAAGATGGCCATCCAGGCAAAGCCATCGCCGAAGCTAAGCCCAACATCGTCTTGAACGTGCGCGATTTTGGCGCACTCGGCGACGGCGCAACCAAAGACACCGCCGCCCTGCAACAAGCCATTGACCGCTGCTTTGTCCTGGGCGGCGGCGAGGCGCTCGTCCCGGCTGGCAACTATCTGACCGGCTCGATCCAGTTGAAGTCGAATGTCACCTTGCGCTTCGAGCCGGGAGCAATCCTGACCGGCAGCCCCGAGGCCGCCGACTATCCGGTCACACAGGTTCGCTGGGAAGGCAAGTGGATTCAGGGGCACATCGCGCTGATTTATGCCGTCGACGCAAGCCACATCGGCATTGTCGGGCCGGGAAAGATCGCGGGCTATACGCCGCCGAACGTGCCCTCCAACTCGCAAATCAAGGTGCGCCGCCCCGCGCTGATTGAGCCCATCAGCTGCAACGGCGTTCATCTGGAAGGCTTTTCCACCAGCTACTACGGCATGTGGTCCGTACATCCGACCTGCTGCGAAAATCTGGTCGTCCGCAACTTGACCATCCGCTCGACCGGCGGCAATGGCGACGGCATCGACGTCGACTCCTGCAAGCACGTGCGGATCGAGGGCTGCGACATTTCCACCGGAGACGACTGCATCTCGCTCAAGTCCGGCCGCGGCAGCGAAGGCTACCTTTTGCACAGAGCCACGGAAGATGTGCAAATCTCCAACTGCACCTTTGCCGACTCGCTCTTTGCCTGCATAGGAATCGGGAGCGAAACCTCCGGCGGTATTCGCGACGTCCGAATCGAGCACTGCAAGTTTACCGGCGCCAAGTCTTTTGCTCTCTACATCAAGAGCCGTCCCGGGCGCGGCGCGTTTATCGAGGACATTACCGCCGACAACCTGGATGTTTCCGGAACCCAAGGCGGACTGATCCGCTTCAATCTGCTGGGCAGCGGCAAGCAGGACGAAGTGCCCGTGCCGGGCAGGGAAGGCATTCCCACCGTCAGGAACTTCCGCTTCTCCAACATTCGCGTTACCGGCGCGCCGATTCTTGTGGACGGAACCAGCGTTCATCCGGAAAAGCCTCTGGAAGGCTTTTCGCTGACGAACGTGACGGGAAGCTGCGCCAAGGGTATTTACCTGGCGAACATCCGCAAGGCCGAAATCAAAAACATCAACGTGACCGGCTACGCGGGGCCGCTCCTTAATATCAACAACGTTACCGGCACTGGCTTGGAGGGCGCAGCAGTAATCGCGGCTCCCAGCATCGGAGAGCCTGTGCTTGCGCCGGTTGAGCCGTATCATCTGCATTGAGGACTTGTGGACCGGGCGCTGACGACAACCGCTTTTGCCGGGGTTCCCATCGAGCGCCCGGTCTTGATATGTTTGCTGAAAACAGCACATTCTGGCCCATTGGAGCCAGGAAATGAGGTGAGCCATGCCCTGTAATCCTGAAGAGTTGCGGCACGTTCCTCTATTTGAACTGCTGGACGACGATGAAGCGCGTGTTCTGGCGGCGCAGGTGGAAATCACGCGGTTTGCGCCACGCCAGCGCATCTTCAAGGCTGGCGAACCAGCCGAGCATGGCTATGTGCTGATGTCAGGCAAGGCCCGCGTCGCGACGATCGACGAAGACCAGCAGGAAGTCGTGGTGGACGAGCCAACCCACGGGGACTTCTTTGGTTTTGCGTCCATGCTGCAAGGAACGCCGCACCAGACAACGGCGTATGCAATGGAAGAAACGACCTGCCTGGAAGTGGGCCGCGACGACCTGGCCGAGCTGGTGGCGAACCGGCCGGACGCGGCCATGGATATGCTGACCATGCAGGCGCGGCAGTTTCACGCCTCGCAAAAGATGGTGCAGAACCGGGTCACCCGCAACCCCAACGAAGTGATCGAGGAGCAGTTGACCTTTGGCCAGCGGCTGGCGGACTCGGTAGCACGTTTTGGCGGCTCGTGGTCGTTCATCATCTCTTTTGCGATTGTGCTGGTGGCGTATACCTGCGTCAACATCAAGCTGCGGCACCAGGCCTGGGATCCGTATCCGTTCATCCTGCTGAACCTGTTTCTGTCCATGCTGGCCGCGATTCAGGCGCCGGTCATCATGATGAGCCAGAACCGCCAGGACGTGAAAGACCGTCTGCGGGGCGAGCTGGATTTCGATGTGAACCGCCGCGCGGAAACTGAGATTCAGTCGATTTCGCAGCGACTGAGCGTGCTGATGGACAAGATGGAAGATGTGGAGGACGCGGTGCGGCTGGAAACAAACCAAAACAAGCCCAGCGACGGCGTGGACGAAACCAAGCATTGATGAACCTGTCCGCTACACTTACCCAAGAGATGCCGCACGCTTTGGCTCAATTTGTCGCGCTTTTGACTACGCTTCTGGCCGTGGCCGGGATGGGCTATTTTGTAGCCGCACTGCTGGCTGCGCGCCGTTTTCTGGCCGCACGGCGGGCTCCGCTGGCCGCCTTCGCGCCCGGCGTGAGCGTGCTGAAGTCCCTCAAGGGACTGGACCCCGGCATGATGGACGCCTTTCGCAGCCATTGCCGCCAAAGCTATGCGGGCGAGGTGGAGCTGCTTTTCGGGGTCGCCTCGCTGACGGACCCAGCCACGGCGGCCGTCGAGCAGTTGAAGGCTGAGTTTCCCGAGCAGCAAATTCGCCTCATCGAGTGCCCGGAACAGTTGGGAAGCAACGGCAAGGTCAGCACGCTGGTTCAGCTTGCCGCGCAGGCCCGCCATCCTTTTCTGCTCGTCAACGACTCCGACATCACCGTCGGGCCTCGCTACTTGGAGCGGGTCATGGCCTGCTTTGCGCCGGCGGAGAGTTCCTCCGGGGCTAAAGCCCGCGTCGATGCTGATGTTCTTACGGCACGACTAAAGTCGTGCCCTGACACGGATGAGAATCAGAATCGAGCGTGTTCGCAAACTTTAGAGCTTGCACTTCTCAACAACGCATTATCCGATCCGATTCCCGCGCAAGAAGTTGGCCTCGTGACAACGCTTTATCGCGGGCGGGCCCACGGCACACTGCCCTCAAAGCTGGAAGCGCTGGGCATTGCGACGTCGTTCCAAGCCGGAGTGCTGCTATCGAAGTGGATTGAGGGCGGGCTGCATTACGGCCTCGGCTCCACGCTGGCCGTGCGGCGTGAGGCGCTGGACAAAATCGGCGGCTTTTTGCCGCTGGTGAACCACCTGGCCGACGACTACGAACTGGGCGCGCGCGTGGCAGAGGCCGACTACCGCGTGGCCCTCTCGGCGGAAGTTGTCGAGACCAACATTGCGCCCTACGGCTGGCGCGACTTCATCGATCACCAGTTGCGCTGGCAGCGCGCCGTCCGCGAGTCGCGCCCTTGGGGCTACGCCGGGCTCATCTTCACCCACGGGCTGGGCTGGGCGCTGCTCAACGTGCTGGCCAGCGGCCTGAGTCCGTTGAGCCTGGGCCTGCTGGGCGCGAGCTGCCTGCTGCGGATCGCGCTAGCCTTGGTCATGGGCGCCGAGGTGCTGGGCGACCGCCAGGTGCTGCCAAGGCTGTGGCTGGTGGCGCTGTGCGATCTGGCCGCCATGAGCATCTGGGTGGCGGGCTTCGCGGGCAACACGATTGTGTGGCGCGGCCAGCGGTTCACGCTAAAAAACGGAAAGCTGGAAAAGGCTGGGCGATAGGCTGGATGATTTGAAAAGCGCGAGACTGAATTCAGCCCGATGAAGAACCTCCCAGGTCCCAAAATCGGGACCTGGGGCACCCGATGCCAAAAAGACTTCAAGCTGCCACAACCCTAATCTCCCGTGGTCTCGGCGGCCTGGGTTTGGGCCGTAACGGCGGCGCAATCTATCGACAGGCAATCAGCCAGTTCGCAGAAATCCTTCTCCCAACGCGGACGTTCCTCAGCGGAAAGGGAAGTCAGCGCGTAGCTGGAAGTGCGCAGGATCTCGTACCAGATGTTCTGCGCCTGCCACAAGTTCAACTCGAAGGGCAACTCGGTCAACATATGAGCCAGGGACAGGGCACGGTCCAACAGCTCCAGTGAACCGGAAGACATTTGCAGATCGACCATGACGCGCTTCATGCGCTGATCGGCAAGATAGGAGAGCGTGGGCGTCTCCAGAGAGACCTGATCGGCTGTGGCCAGGGAGAGATAGGAACGCACCTGGGGCTGGTCAACAGGATCGGCCTCCAAGGCGCGGCGCAGGCCCGCATTGACGGCAAAACCAGCCGCCAGGGTAAGGGCCGGCGGCTTGGGCAGTCCGGCCTGAGCAAGAAAGTGCAGCAGGTTGGCGTGGTCCTCGTAGATGGTGGTGAGGGAATCCTCGATGTCAGAGAGCGTGGCGTTGAGAATGAGCTGCACAATGCGCCGCTGCTCATCGGTAAACAGCGAGGTCAGCGAGTAGTCCATGTGGCCGTAGAAACGGTCCAGAAGGCGAATCACCTCGGGGAAGTCGGCGCTCTGCACGTAGCCGGCGGCCTCGTGAGCGAAAGCCTCGAAAGCAGCCGCATCGGCCAGCTCATACGCCTTGACCGCGGCGGTAATATTCTGGTCGCCAAAATGCAAAACCGCGAAGGAAAAGCTTCTGTCATGGCCCGTGATCGCGCTGACAATCCTGGCTCTGCCCAAGGCGAGCCGTCCCCGGCCGGAGGTATAGACCTCATACGAGTCGCGCCACACACGGAAACAGAAAAGGTCCGTCTCCTCGGCAAAGGAGGAGAAGATGGAGCTGATGGCGTAATGGGCCGCGACCCGTTCCAGGCCCAACTGCTTGGAGGCAACCTGCTCCTTGTAGATTTTGGCGCCATCGCCGGCCGCGGGCACGTTGGAGCGGGCTTCGGCCAGGCGGGCCAGAAATGCCGGTTCCAAAGGCGCGGCCAATTCGCCAAAGACACCTTTTGCCAGTTGCAGAACGCGCGCGGCATAAGCGATCACCTGCACGGTCTCGATACCCGAGATGTCGTCGAAAAACCAGCCGCAACTGGTGTACATCAGTTGCGTATGGCGCTGCATCTCCATCAATTCCAGGGCGCGAATGTGTTCCGGCGCTGTCAGGACGTGGTGCTGGTGCTCTTGGAGAAATCGCTCGACCGACTGCGGAGTTCGGTCGAGCATGACCTCGATGTATCCGTCGCGAGCCGCCCAAACGTCTTTGAAGAGCTTGGCGCCCTCCTGTTCCGTCAACGGCACAAGCGCGTCGCGCAGCTCGTCCATGCCTTGGCGGAGCGGGGTGCGCCACGCCTGGTTCCAGCCCGGCTTGCCGCCGTTGCAGCCGCAATTCGAGCGCCAGCGCTCGATGCCGTGCATGCAGCTCCAGGAGGTGTTTTCGACGATTTCGGCCTCGTACTCGGGAGGAAATTGCTCCAGAAAGCTGCCGTAGTTGGTCAGGCTGACGCTCGGATCCTCTTCCAGCAGGCGCAGCGCATAGGCCAGCGCCATTTCACCGTATTTGTGGTGATGGCCATAGGACTCGCCATCTGTAGCCACATGGACCAGTTGCGGCTGCGAATTGTTTTTAAAGCCCGCCTTGAGCCGCGCGGCGAATTTCTCGCCGGAGTCCAGCAGCCCTTCGAAGGCAATGGCGCGCGAGGTAGGGCCGTCGTAGAAAAAAACGGCAATCGAGACGCCGGAGTCGAAACGGACCAGATAAGGATGCGTCGTATCGACCGTGGCGTTGGGTGTATCGGTCCAGTTCGCGCCGTCGGTCAGCGGACGAATGCGGCGGCATTGATTCGGCGCCAGCACGGTGAACTTGATGCCATGCTGCGCGAGCAGCTCCAGCGATTCGTTGTCGGCCGCCGTCTCGGCCAGCCACATTCCCTCCGGCGGCGCGCCATAGTGGAACTGGTAGTCGGCAATGCCCCAGCGAATCTGGGTAATGCGGTCGCGGCGGCTGGCCAGCGGCAAAATGATGTGATTGTAGACCTGCGCCATCGCCGAGCTATGGCCATTGAAGCTCTTGCGGCTGCGGCGCTCGCCATCCAGAATCATGCGATAGGTGCGCGGCGCGTTCTCCATCAGCCAACTGAGCAGCGTAGGGCCAACATTGAAGCTCATGCGCGCGTAGTTATTCACGATGCGCGTGATCTGATTCTTGTCGTTGACGATGCGCGCCGCGCCGTTGGTTGAGTAGCACTGCGCGCAGATACGCTCGTTCCAGTCATGGTAGGGCGTGGCCGAGTCCTGCGTTTCAACCGCTTCCAGCCAGGGATTTTCGCGCGGCGGCTGGTAGAAATGACCGTGAATGCAGACAAAACGCTTCGTTGCGGACATAAGGTTTCCCATCAACTGCGGACAAACCGGCAGTGATTGATTATTGTAGGCCGGACGGCTCCTATATTGCTGCCACCTTGGCCAGATCGACCGCGCGCCACAAGTACCAACTGGCCACGGAACGGAACGGCGCCCAGCGTTTTCCCCTTTTGGACAGGACTTCTGGCTTAGGCAAGTCTTCCGCGGCCAGGGGACGTGTTTTGGGCACGCGCTGGAAGGTCAGAGCGAAGCCCTTGCGCACGCCATAGTCGGTTACCGGCAGCACGTCAGGCCGGCCCAGGCGAAAAATCAACAGCATTTCCACAGTCCAGGGGCCGATGCCGCGCACTTGCGTGAGCCGCTCGACAATCTCGGCATCGGTCATCTTGCGAATGGCCGCGCGGGTGGGAACCGTGCCGTCCAGGGTGCGTGCGGCCAGGTCTTTCAGCGCGCGCGCCTTGTTGCCGGAAACCCCCGCCGCGCGCAGAACTTCGTCCGGCGTATCAAGCAGTTGCTGCGGAGCGGGATCGGCGCCGCCAAAGTGCTCGCGCACACGCCGATGAATCGTCGCCGCTGCCTTGGCGTGCAATTGCTGGTAAAGAATCGACTCCAGCAGCGACGCAAAGGGTGCAGGCAGTGGATCGAGCCGCAGCGTGAATGGCCCGGCCCGGTCGATCAGCGCGCCGAGTTTAGCCTCGTGCGCGCGCAAATGCGCCAACGCCTCGGCAGGATCAAAGGGAAGTCGCGCGTTTTTGCCGTTCTGAATCATTGGAAAACAGTGTACCGCGATGGGTGTCCTCTTTTGGTCATTTGTTAGAAGATGAAGGTGGCGTTTTTCGATGTTTGGACGGTTATTCTGAGATACTGTAGCAGTGCTACACTTTACGCACGGAGGCGCGTATGCCCATAGCCAGACCATATGGCGAAACGGAAGCGGACCGCGAATTCGATGACGCGTTGCGCCGCATTCGCATCGTCTACCGCAACGAGGATGGTTCCACAGACTGGGATCGCTTTTACGATGATGTGCGCAAACGCGAAGAGGCAGCGAGGACTAACAAGCCAGTAGGCTCCCAGACGGAAGGCCAGAATGTCAGGACAGGAACCGATCCGGCGTGACCCGAAATACCGCCCAAACTACAATCGGTCGGTCACCATCTCTGGCGTTATCGACAACGAGCTTGTAGCTCGCCTTCTTCCCGAAATTGTCAGGCTGCAATCGATTTCCCGCAATTCAATCACCGTCTATATTGATAGTCCCGGTGGCGACACCGAATGCGCCAAAATGCTTCTTGATGCTCTTCGAGCAAGCGATCAGGATCGCTCTGAGCCATGCCGTCTGATTACCGTCGCTCTCGGCGAAGCATCGAGCGCCGCATCGGACATTCTTATGGCGGGCGACTACGCGCTGGCCTATCCCTACAGCAGAATTCTATGTCATGGCACCCGGCACATCATTGACCAGCCCACAGCCCTCACGAAAGATGACGCTGCTGCAGTTGCAAAACAAATGGCAGGCCTCGATGAGGGATTCGCTATTACGCTTGCGAGAAATTGCAGCGATCGATTCATGTTCCGCTTTTCATCATTTTGGCTGTCCCTCGATAAATTCGATAAGGGAGGTCCGGGATTATTTGGTTACGTGAATTCAGTGACCTCAAAAAATATTGCTGAAAGCATGATTTCAATTCTCAAGTGTGGCTATGTGAATAAAGCGATTCTGGAACAACTCGCCATGGCAGGCCAAACTGCAAATGAAGTTGCCTCGTTTGCCAACAATCCAAATTTGATGGAAGCTCTGAAAATATCCGATGAATTAAAGAGAAAAGCGTTGATACAAACCGCAATTTTGAACGATGCTCTTGCCAATGTTTCGTCGGAAACATCATTTGCTAACCTGGAAACCAGATATTTTTTGCTTTGCGATTTTTTCGAACATCATCATCGCGAGATGATTTCAAAATTAAAAACCCGTTGGCTAGAGGATTTCTGCAATGACCCTTTGCATGACGCAGCATATTTGAAAACGCGTAGAACCGGCTTTTCATCAGATGAAGATTGGTGGAAGGCTGTTTTTCAATATATGGATACAATGTGCTTTTCGCTCTGGTTTCTCTTTGTTTTTTTCTGCCGCCAGCTTCAGACCGGCGATTTTCCCATGACTGCAACGGAGGCTTATTGGTTAGGCCTTATTGACGAAGTGATCGGAGTCGATTTGCCATCTCCACGAATCCTCGTCGAGAATGCACCAGATATACCTAACGAAGCTCAAGGAGCGCCAACACCATGAAGATGCGGCCGGGAACACAAACGGGATTTCTGCTGTGCGGCAAGGAATGGATCGAGGGCGAAGCCCTGGAAGTGCATTCGCCGTGGGACCAGGGGCTGGTGGGACGGGTCACGATTGCCACCCGCGCCGACGCGCGCCAGGCCGTGAACCACGCCGTGGCCAGCCTGCGCCGCACCCGCGCTCTGCCGCGCTGGAAGCGGCGCGAGATTCTGGAGGACGTGGCGGCAGCGCTTATTGAGCAAAAAGAGCGGTTTGCAAAGTTGATTGTCGCCGAGGCAGGCAAGCCGATTCGCCTGGCGCGAGTAGAGGTGGATCGAGCCGTGCTCACCTTCAAGACCGCGGCAGAGGAAACCTCGCGGCTGGGCGGCGAGAGCCTTCCGCTGGACTTGATGCAGGGCGCCGAGGGCCGCTGGGGACTGGTGCAGCGCTTTCCAATCGGACCGGTGCTGGCCATTACGTGCTCCAGCTTTCCGCTAAATCTGGTTGCGCACAAAGTAGCGCCCGCCTTGGCTGCGGGCTGCCCTGTGATTCTGAAGCCAGCGCCGGAGACCCCTTTCACCGCGCTGGCTTTGGGCGAGGTCATTTTGAAGGCTGGCTGGCCCGACGAGGCGCTGGCCGTGCTACCTCTGAGCGACGCAGACACCGCTTGGCTGGCCGAAAGGGAAGATCCCATCAAGCTGGTCAGCTTTACCGGCTCGGCGAAGGTGGGCTGGGATCTGAAAACTCACTCGGGTCGCAAGCGCGTACTGCTGGAGCTGGGAGGCAATGCCGCGCTTGTCGTCTGCGGCGACTGGGCCGACCTGGACGAAGCAGCCGTTCGCACCGCGTTTGCGGCCTTCAGTAACGGAGGCCAGTCCTGCGTGAGCGCGCAGCGAGTCTTTGTGGAGCGCGGCATTTTCCCGGTCTTTTTGAAGAAAGTGGTCGAGGCGACCGCCAAGCTGGTGACAGGCAATCCAGCGGCGGAAACTACCGATATAGGTCCGCTCATCCGGCTCGCCGATGCCGAGCGCATCGAAGCCTGGATCAAGGAGGCAGTCAAGGGCGGCACCACGCTGATCGCTGGCGGCGAACGCCGAGGCTCCGTGGTCGCGCCGACGATTCTCACCGGAACCAAGCCGGGGATGAAGGTTCGCGACGAAGAGGTCTTCGGTCCGGTGGTGGCCATCGAGCCCTATGACGATTTTGAGGAGGCGCTGGCCAACGTGAACCACTCGAAATACGGCTTGCAAGCCGGTCTGCTTACGCGCGATATTGGCCGCATTCTTACCGCTTATCGCGAGCTCGAAGTCGGCGCCATGATCGTGGGAGACACTCCAAGCTGGCGCCTGGACCCCATGCCTTTCGGTGGCGTCAAGGACTCTGGCCTGGGCCGCGAGGGCATCCGATCGGCCATCGAAGAGATGACTGAACCGCGTATGCTGGTGATCGCGGAGTTTTAAGCCGGATAGAAGCGGATATTGGTTGTGTCGCTCCGTGGGAGCAAGCTTCGCTCCCACGCGCCGCGACTTTAACCAGGCCTACTTAGCCTTCTGTGCAGCCCAGCGCTTGCGCTGCGCATCGGCGATCCGCTTGCGCGCTTCAGGGCTCAACACGCGGCGCTTCTTGGCTTTCTTTGCGGCGGGTGCAGCCTTTGCGGCCTTACCGGCCTTCTTCTTGGTAGTGGGTTCAGTTACCTCAACGGCAACTTTGCCGGTGGAAGCCAGCAGAGAGCGAACTTGCTTGAGCTTCGCAATTTCTGCATCGATTTGAGCAAGAATAGATTCAATAGCCATAAGTCAAGCTTAACTCACAAACTTAGTTTTGCACAATATGACAAACGGCTTGGCTATCTCGATTAAATACAATTTCATCTCCTTATTCCGGCCGGCCTACGGATTTTTCCTGATAGGCTTTCTGCAAAATGAAAAACGCCTGCTTCTTTTGACCCTGATCCGAGATAAGTCCCTTGCGGTTGAATTCATCCTGAATGCCTGCCAGCGGCCGCCGGGGCGAACGAAAATCCATGAGAATCCACGGGCTCATGCCTCTAAGTTGCGCGATCCGGTTGAGCATTCCGAGTTGATGGCGATAGATATTGGCCTGATATTCTTCGGTCCAGCGATCCTGATCGCCCCCATGCAGGCCGGCTTTGGCGTCACCACCGAACTCGCTCACAATCAGGGGCTTCTGATAGTCAATGCGCCATTGGGTTATGTCGGCTGTTTCAGGTTTCTTTTCGTACCATCCGATATATTCGTTCACGCCGATAACATCGAGCGACTTGCCCAGGGAGTCGTCCACAATTTTTGTATTGTTTTCGGCGCGCACCAGCAGGGCAGCGGTAATCAGCCGTGAAGAATCAAGCGAGCGGGCACGGCTGGCCAGCGTTTCAATAAAGCGGGTGCGCGCTTCGGTATTGGGGGTTTCATTGGCCATCGACCATAGGATGATGGCGGCATGATTGCGCGAGGTTCCTATTTCTTCGTCCAATTGCTGCTCAGCCTTGGCCAGCACCTTTGGATTATCAAACTGCACCGCCCAATAAACCGGATTCTCCGACCACACGAGTAATCCCATGCGGTCGGCCGCGCGCAGCATGGACTCATCGTGAGGATAATGCGCCAGACGCACAAAGTTGCAACCCAGCTCTTTGGCCCAGCCAAGCAGTGTTTCCGCGTCCTTATCGCTATTTGCGCGGCCGGTGCGATAAGGCGCTTCGGCATGAATCGAGATGCCGCGCAGAAAGATCGGCTTCCCGTTTAACAGGATCTCGGTTCCGCGCGTCTCCACGGTGCGAAAGCCGATAAGATCGTCGACGGCATCTTGCCCGGAACTTATTTTGACTTTGTAAAGCTTTGGCGTCTCCGGCGACCAGCGTTCAAGGTTCTTCACGGAAATGCGAATTGCCGCACGGCCGTCCTGGCTCACGACGGTGGTGTCCTTCGAGCCTAACTCTGGAATTTCGATTTCAACCTTTGCGCCCGGTTGGCCGTTTTGGACATGCGCCCAACCCTCGATAACGGACTCTTCGGTGCGGCTGAGATGCACATCGTATTGGTCGATGAAGGCTTCGGGAAGCTCGATGAGCGAGACCGAGCGCGTGAGGCCGCCGTAGTTCCACCAATCGGTTTGAAGTGTGGGGACACCGTCTTCGAGGCGCGTGTTGTCCACAGCAGCCACGACAAAGTTATTGCCAGGATGAACTGCGGAGGTTATTTCGCAGTTGAAGCTTGTGTAACCGCCCTCGTGCTCGCAGACCTTTTGCCCGTTGACCCAGAACCAGGAACGATAGTTGGCCGCGCCGATATGTAGAAAGACGCGCATGTGGGCTTTGGGCTGATAAGTGAAGTCGCGCTCATACCAGACAGGTCCCTCATAGTAAATAAGCGACTCGCGCTGCGTGTTCCAGTCGGCAGGCACCTTCAGCGTGGGCGCACGAGAAAAGTCATACTCCGTGGGAAAAGGATCGCCGGGCTTGGCTTTCTGATTAAGAAACCAGCCATCGGCCCTCTCCTGATGATGAAAACTGAAGAGCCCGGAGAAGTACGGATCGACGATGGATCCCCAGTCTCCGTCGAGCGAAATGGCCGGACGGCGGTCGACGCCGGTGAGGACGATAGGCGCAGGAGCGGACCAGAGAGAGGGAACTGCGAAAAGCGCCGCAGCTAAAACAGCAAGAAATGTGTTGCCAACGATTCGCGCGGAAGTACACGGAGTAGAAGATTTCATTGCAGCGCCTCGAAATTTGAATGAGATTTGTTTTTGGAGGTAAAGTCGATCCATAGGAATGTACCAAGGCAATTCTGGTCCGTCAGTTGCCACTGAATTGTTGATTTTTTAGGAAGACCTGCGCGTCGTCCGCTTGATAGAAGACCAGGCGCACCTGTTCGACAACCGTCCCGGCGGACAGAGCGGATTCGATCGTCCTCGACACGACAGGCGCGGCCAGATGGCGCGGATAGCCGTAGACGCCGGTTGAAATCGCCGGAAAAGCAATGGAGCGCAAGCCCGTCTCCGCTGCCAGCGCGAGAGCGTTGCGATAACAGGCGGCCAGCATCCGTGCGTCAGGCTCCTGGCCCATTCTCCTGATCGGCCCAACCGTGTGAATCACGTGGCAAGCCGGGAGAAGGCCGCCGGTGGTCAGCACCACATCGCCGGTAGGCAATCCATCGGGGAACCGTGTGCGGCGGATTGCACGGCACTCCTCAAGGATTTGCGGCCCGCCTTTTCTATGGATGGCTCCATCGACTCCGCCTCCGCCCAGCAGCGTGCTGTTGGCGGCGTTTACAATCGCGTCCACATCCTGCGTGGTAATATCTCCGATCAGAACCAGAACGTGACCGGAGAGAAAGGTTGCGAGATTCTTTGGCTGCTCCATGATGGAAAGCTCCCTTGAAGCATAAAGAACTGTAAATAAGAGATTGTAGATATAAAGAGCTATAAATAAAAAACTGTAGTTGTAGATATCCCACCTTAGGCGCAAAAACAAGGACGCGCCGAAGGTGGGGCACCCAGTTGTAAAGTCAGGCTACTGCGCCCGCCGCCATGCATAGAGCGGGAAGCGGTTGGCCAGTTCGAGCACCTCGCCGCGAATCCGCTGAAGGGCCGCATCGTCGTTGCGCTCGTCCAGAGCCTTGGCGATCCAGGCGCCAATCTGCTTCATCTCCGGCTCTTTCATGCCGCGGGTGGTCAGAGCGGGTGTGCCGATCCGAACGCCAGAAGCCTTGAGCGGAGGATTGGTGTCGTAGGGAATCGTGTTCTTGTTGACCGTGATGCCGGCCTGGCCCAGCGCCAACTCGGCCTCGGAACCGAGAATACCCTTTTCGAAGACATCCACTAGGATGAGGTGGTTGTCCGTGCCGCCGGAGACGAGGCGAAAGCCAGCCGCCTGCAGCGCCGTGGCAAGAGCCTTGGCGTTGGCCACAATCTGCGTGGCATAGGTTTTGAACTCCGGCCGCAGAGCCTCGCCCAGAGCAACGGCTTTGGCCGCGACAATATGCACCAGCGGACCGCCCTGCTGGCCGGGGAAGACCGAGCGATCAACGGCCGAGGCCAACTCCTGCTTGCAGAGAATCAAGCCTCCGCGCGGCCCGCGCAGCGTCTTGTGCGTGGTGGTCGTCGTGATATCCGCATACGGCACGGGCGAGGGATGGACGCCGGTCGCAACCAGTCCGGCAATGTGCGCCATGTCGATGATGAGCTTAGCGCCAACCTTGTCGGCGATCTGCTTCATGCGGACAAAGTCCCAGAAGCGCGGATAAGCGCTGGCGCCGCCAATGATGGCCTTCGGATGCTCGCGCTCGGCGATGGCTTCCATCTCGTCGTAGTCGATCAGCTCGGTGTCGCGGCGGACATGATAGAAGAAGGGCCGGTAAAGCTTGCCGGAGAAACTTAACTTGTAGCCATGCGTCAGGTGGCCGCCATGAGAAAGATCGAGGCCCAGGATGGCGTCGCCAACCTTCAGAACCGCGCCGTAGGCCGATGCGTTGGCCTGCGAGCCGGAGTGCGGCTGCACGTTGGCGTGCTCGGCTCCGAAGAGCTTGGTGGCGCGATCGCGCGCCAGATTCTCCACCACGTCGGCGAATTCGCAGCCGCCGTAGTAGCGCCGTCCAGGATAGCCCTCGGCGTACTTGTTGGTGAAAACCGAGCCGGCTGCCTCCAACACGGCTTCGGAGACAAAGTTCTCGCTGGCAATCATCTCCAGCCCCTCGTGCTGGCGGAGGGTTTCGTGGTCAACAGCTGCGGCCACATCGGGGTCGGCTTGGGCAAGAGAGAGAGAGATGCGTTCAGTCATACTGAAATTTTAGCCCCTGCACCGGCTTTTTTGACAACAGGATTCCGTCGCGGTTTTTGACCTCGATTGATTGGGCAGCTAAATAATGTCTGGGCGCCCCATCCATTTCCGCGTCGATTTCGGAAGCTGAAGATCAATCTAGTCCAGGTGCTTGAGTGGATACCCATAACGTGTCGCGGCCTTGTGTATTGTGTCAGGGCACGACTTCAGTCGTGCCGTAAGTGCCGCAAATTCAAAGCGGGCTTTAGCCCCTGAGGGAAGTTTTCTAAAGTTTGAACCAAAAACCGGCCTTTTCCCGCAGCCTGTTTAGCCTCTGTCCTCTTTGTTACCTGTAAGATGATTTTCTGCTGGATAATTGAGCAAGACCATGATGAAACTGCGCTGGAAACAGATTGCCTTGACGATGACTCTCGCTGGCGCGATGCTCCCATCAAGCGCGCAAACGGCTGGAAACGACCCTGCGCTTGTTGCGAAGGCCAACGGCGGCGATGCGGCGGCACAGGTTGCCGCGGGTGAGAGCTGCGCCGCCAATGCAGCGGGAATGCGCAACGCGACCGATGCAGGCGCATCCTACAAGCTGGCCGCGGACTGGTATCGCAAGGCCGCTGAGCAGGGATTTGTCGCCGGAGAGATGCATTTGGCCGCTCTGTATCGCGACGGCGGCAAGGGCTTTCCTCGCGACATGGAGCAGGCTGTGGTTTGGTATCGCAAAGCCGCCGAGCAGGGAGACGTGACGGCGCAGGGCACGCTCGGAGTGCTGTACTCCATTGGCCAGGGCGTCGAGAAGAACGATGTGGAAGCCTACTTCTGGCTTGATATTGCGGCGTCGGTGAAAGGGCCGAAGCAGTCCCAATACGCCCAGAACCGGCAAATGATCGGCACCCACATCACCACCGATGAGCTGGAAGAGGTTCATGAGCGCGTGGCCAAATGGCTGGCCGCGCATCCCCTCCCGGCGACAAAAGAATATTAGTGTGACGCGGCTTCTTCTTCCGCATCGGCCAGATCGGCGACCGTACTCAGACTAGCAGCCTTCTCTTTGCGCAATGCCTTGAAAGCCCGGTAGAGGAACGAACTCATATACCAAGCATCAATATATTGGTAGGGCGTTTCGCCGGTGGTGTAGTGGCCGCAGGGCAACATACGAGCCTCAAAGTTGAGGCCGATGCGCTTGAAGGCCTTCAGCACCTGCAGCGAATACTCGAAAGGGAAGGTCAGGTCGTAGCGGGCATAGACGACCAGCACCCTTTTGAGCGCGCCCGCGGCTTCAGGGCTGACGATCTTGTCGTAGTAGCTGCACGGGCTGACGGCTGCCCACAAGGCACGAATACGATCCTGCGAGAGCCCCGCATCGGCCAGTCCCTGCCGGATGTGGCGGGTGCTTTGGCCTGCCCAGACCACGTCGCCAAACGAAGTCGACGCATGATTAAAGGCGTTCACGCGCAGGCGCGGATCGTGCGCGCTGGCCATGAAACCGTAGCAAGAGCCCAGGCTGGTTCCTTGCACGCCAAAATGCTCGTAGCCCTGCTCCTCCAGCCAGTCGAGGCAGCAGCGAATGTCCACGACCGCCTGACGGCAAGCCGATAGAGTGCGGCCAATGTTGGCGCTAACGGCGTAGTCGGAGCGCTCCAGCTCGGCCGGGCGGCGAATGTCGTGGTAGGGCTGCGAGAGCCGAAGAGCCGAAATGCCCATCTTGTTGAAGATGGTGCACAGCGCATTGTGGCTGAGGCCGTCGGCATTCCACTGCGGAATCACGATAATGGCCTGTTTGGGCCGGTTGGGATCCTGGGCGGCGGGCGCCGGAAACCAGCGCGCGTTGACCACGTTGTTTTCCGGATAAGGCGTCTGCACTGGCGAGGTAAAACGCAAAAATTGCGCCTTGGGCAGCTTTCCCTCGGCTGCCTGCTGCTTGAGCGCGGCGTCCTCTGCCAGCGTCTCCGGGCGCACGTTGGTCGGATAGAGACGTGGGTAGTCCTCTTCCAACCGGAAGTCTGTCGGCCGCTTGTAACCGAAAAATGCATCGCTGTTGCGGATGAGAAACTGGTTGATGAGGACCATGGCGGCCTCAGAGAGCGCGGGGTCGGCCGCAATCTCCGGGCCTGGCAACGCCTCGGTAAAGCCGTTCTCGCGAAGGAATGGCTCGATCCAATCGAAGCCCCACTCCAGCGGACGCACCACGCGATTTTCATCGCGCGTGGTCAAACGCGTTTCCCAGTCGTACATCCAGCATGCATATTTTTGCTTAATCATCGGTATAGTTCAATTTTAGCAGCGAGCAACTGCAAGGCCGACTCAGTGGCAGAGGAAGCCACGCGCAGAGGTACTGTGCGGACAACCCCCTGTAGCGCCCGCGCAGTGCTCAAACCGTTGGATTTGCTCGCCTGAGGGCGATATACTCTTTCGCCAACCAGCCGAAACTGAGGCATGTAATCAGCCCGATGACCACCTGCGAGATGACGCAGTAGAGGCACCAGACCATCAAGACATACTCCTCAATGAAGGTGAGGCGCAGCGCAAAGCCAAGGCCAACCAGCGTGGCAAGAAACAGCAACGCCCGCTGCCGAGCCAGCGCCAAGCCAACCAGCGCCAAGTACCCGGCAATGCCGATGATGGCCACCGGCAGGCCCGCGATATCGGCAAATGGGCTGTGGTTCACGATCCCGCAGTCCCACTTTTCGTTGATGGAACAGGCCTGTACCGCGGTGCTGTAATGCACCTGCAAGGCCAGTGCGGAAACGACGACGCCAATCACGGCAAGCAGAGAAATCAGAGAAGGCATCAGGAAACGCTTCATGATGATTCCGATGCTAGCAGAGAGGCCGCGCACGCTACCATAAATTTATGGACCAGCTACTTGCAGCTTCGCGCGTAGCCTTCTTTGGGGGCAGTTTTGACCCGCCCCACCTGGGGCATTTGGCTGTGGCGCGGGCGGCCAAAGAGGCACTCGGCTTGGACACCGTGCTGTTTGCCCCGGTGGGCGCGCAGCCGCTGAAGCCGCTGGGCTCGACCGCCTCGTTCGCCGACCGCCTGGCGATGACCCGGCTGGCACTTGCCTCGGAGCCGGGGTTCGCCGTCTCGCTGGCCGACGCGCCCAACCCTTCGGGCGAGCCCAACTACACGCTGGAAACGCTACACAGGCTTCGCGCGAAACTCCCGGCGGGGAGCGCCTTGTTTTGCCTGATGGGCGCCGACTCCTTTGCCGGGCTCAGGCGCTGGCATGGCGCGGCCGAGATCCCCTTCGCGGCGTCGCTGATTGTTGCTTCCCGTCCAGGACAGCAGTTGGACGACCTGAAACTGGCGCTGCCCAAGGGATTGTCGATTGAGGCTGTGCCGGGGCCGAATCGGTCGGAGGTTGAGGTCCGCGCCTATCAGCTCCGCAACCAAACAGGCGACAGTGCGCCCTTCTACCTGCTTCCAGGCCTTGAGATTGAGATCAGCGCGTCCGAAATTCGAGAACAGGTGCGGATTCGAGAGCAGATGGACACAAACACCGGAGAGTGCACGCCGGGTCGAGCGCTTCTGCCAAGTGCCGTTTCTGGTTACATCCGTGCCCACAGCCTCTACAGATAACTTGCTCCCGCCCCGGCGAAAGGCTACGATGAAGCTCGGAGACCGATTAGAACCGATGACGACCGAAACCAAGCAACAAACCCGCATCCTCGTGCAGGCCGCCGCGGCAGCCTGCGAAGACAAAAAAGGCACGGACACGCGCATCCTCGAATTGGACCCCATCGATTCGGCCTTGTCCGACTTTTTCCTGATTACCTCGGCCAGCAATGACCGCCAGACGGTTGCCATTGCCGACGAGATCGAATACCGGCTCAAGAAGCAGTTTGGCGTCTATCCGAACTCCATCGAAGGCCGCCGCACAGGCGACTGGATTCTGATGGATTATGTGGACTTTGTGGTCCACGTTTTCCTGGCCGAACGCCGTGAATTCTACGACATCGAGCGGTTGCGCAAATCCGCGCGCCCGCTGACCCCGGCCGAGTTTGACGCCGAGTTGAAGGCCGAGCTGACTGCCAAGACGCTGGCCACGCGCAAGAAGAAAGCCGCGGCAAAAGCGAAGCCGGCAACAAAGGCCAAGCCAGCAGCTAAAGCAAAACTGACGGCAAAGGCGAAACCAGCGGTAAAAGCCAAGAAGGCTACAGTTGCGGCTAAACCGAAGAAGGCGGCCAAGAAAGTCGCGCCCGCCAAACCGGCAACCAAGAAGGTTGCCGCCAAGCCCAGCAAGGCTGCCAAGAAGGGTGTATCTGTCGTCAAAGCCAAGGCGGCGAAACCCGCTGCGAAAAAGGTTCTTGTAAAGAAGATTGCAGGCAAGAAAGCGCCCGCAAAGAAATTAGCCGCAAAGAAGTCTACCGCAAAGAAACCGGCGAAAAAGAAGTAGTCGAATCGAAGAGTATTTCTGCACAGCAACAAGAAAGGGCGCCCGATCTGGGCGCCCTTTCTGTTGCTGTTCCGGCTTTGGACCGGAAGGGTTAGAAGTTATAGTGCACCTGAAAACGGATATTGCGGCCAACCTGATACTCAAACGGCTTACCGTATTGGCTGTTAATGGTGATGGGGCCACCATTCTTGCCGCTCGTGTTCAGCAGCGCCTTCCAGTCATAGGGATGCTCATAAAGCGAGTATGCTTCCCCAGCGTAACCCAAATATTTGCCCCCGGGCTTAAGATACTGCCGTGCATACGCGGTATCGATAGATCCGTAATAAGCCACCACTTCATGCTGGTTAAGGACATTGGTCATGGTTACGTCCAAGCTGAACGACTGGGCTCCCTTGACCTTATACGTCTGCTTGATGTTGAGGTCGCTCTGGGTAAACCAGGAGGTACGGAAAGTCCGGGCATTACCGGCGGTAATCACGCCCGTCGTCGGATTCTGAGTAATATCCACCCATTTTCCAAGATTTTCGGGATACACCGGATACTGACCGAAATTGCCGCTACCAGCCACGCTGTAGCCTACGTCGACAAAGCTGGTTTGCGGCGTGCCGCTATAGGCAGTCTGGAAGAGTCCGAAGGTTGTGTTGAGCTGGTGACGCTCATTCAGTTCGTAATAAGCGTACCCCTTGAAAGCGTGTGGGCGATCAATAGCAAGCTTTCCGTTGGAGGATCCGCCATGGGCGTTGAACTGGAAGTAGCTTTCGTCAAAGGCACGGCTGACATTTGGCGCATTGCGTCCGCCACCGCCATCGGCCTCCTCGCAGTTCGTCAACCCGCAGTAGTTCCCACGGAAGCTGCTGTACGTGTAGGAGAACATTCCGGACCAGTGTTGACTGAGATCCTTGGTCAGCCGCAGTTCGAGACCGTCATAGCTGCGTGCGGGCTTGATATTGGCCGGGCATGCGGCATAACTGTCACCAGTGGGGCCTACGCCCGCCGTCTTGCAGTCGTTGTTGTAGGTATCGACTCCTTCACCTGGATTGACGATAAGGAAATTCTCATTGCCCTCCGAGTCGTAGATGGCCGCATCTTCGATCACATGATCAAGCCGGCGGCGGTCCCAGCGAGCTTCAAAAGCCAGCTTGGGATTGATCTCATAGTCGGCGCCAATGGCCGTGTCATGCTGACGATACGGTTTGAGCCCATCCGCAACACTTTCCGTACCGCGATCGTTAACACTTTCGATAAAGGTCAGACCGGTAGGTGTGGTGCCTCCAAAATTGGCTCCTGTGTCGTAGCAATAGCGGGAATTCGTGTCGAATTGAGGATCCACATTTGCAAGGTCCGTACTGAGGGCATACGTGCAGTCCTGCCAGTACTGGCCACCAAATCCGGCAATTGCGAGGGTCATTTTCATCTGATCGGTGAAGGCGCCATAGCTGCCAAAGATCTTTGCCTTACCGTTCTGCAGCGGATCCCAAGCGAAACCAATGCGAGGGGTAACCTTATCGTTCCATCCGAAATTGACCGGATTGGCCGGTATACCAGAGGCGTTGTTTTCGCTAGGAAGATTTTCCTTTTCCACGCGAAGGCCGTAGCTCACGGTTACGCCCTTACCCAAGGTCCATGAATCTTGCCCAAAGAGCGCATGGTTGTAGCTTGTGGCCTGTCCCTCTGTGCCATAGTCATTGATGATCACATAACCATATAGTCCCGTGCATCCGCCGTAGATCCCTGTCAGGATGGCGCAGTTCGCGGCACCTGTGTCGCCTCCGGGATTATAGTCCGCGCCTGGGTAGACCTCTACTGCCGGCGCCGGCCAGCGCTGGTAGATGTTATTGTTGGATCGGTTTAGCTGGTAGCCAAGCTTGAACTCGTGGATGCCGTACCATCCGCTCTTGTGAACGGAGACATCCTGATCAAATTGCGTGCGCTTGTCGGCATTGTGAAGCGTGTAGGTCTGACTGTTGGGCTGATTGAAATAGCCATCCGCCTGTTGCAGATCGGATGGCAGTGCGTTTCCGAACGCATCCACTCCACCCACGCCGCTTGCGTAGAATTCGTAGATGTTTCCCGTAGTCGGATAGCCGAAGTCGTGATAGTTCGCAAAGAAATACCCGAAGCGTGTGGTCAACACGATCGATGGCGTAGCTGAGTAATCCAAGCCAAGGTTATAGGTGCTGTTGGGCGCGGAATAACCAAGTTCATGCCCGAAAGCAATCGGCTCCACGCTCGAACTTAGATTGAACAGTCCCTTGACATCGTCCCCATTAGGCAACTCTTCCCCTGACTGCCGTTGCCCCTGATCCAGCAACGAGCCGAAGACGTGTATCTTGGACCCAAGCGCCGCATCGGCACGCAGGTTAATGTAGTAGGTCTGCGTGTTCTGCCCGAACGAGAGCTTGCCATTTTGGTCGGGATAGGTGCTTGAAAAGTTGTGATTATAAGTTACAGTACGCTCATCATCCGACCACTCCGGCGAAAAGGCTCCGAAGAAGAAGAGCTTGTCTTTGATCATCGGCATACCGATTCTGAAGCCGGGGAATACGTCGCTGGTATGGTACCTTTTGGGCTGGTAGGACTGCGCCGTTACATCAGTAAATGAGTTGAATGATCCATTCGGATCATAGCGCGGATTTGATCGCGGAGATCCGTTCATCCCATCGGTGTTGAGCATCGCCCATACGCTGCCATGAACGTCGTTGGTTCCCTTTTGCATAATGACGTTGATGACGCCACCCAGTGAGCCGCCATGCTCTGCCTTGATGCCGCCGGTGTCCATCACCATCTCGTCAATGAAGTCGAAGGGAACATTGGTATGAGAGTAGCCGCCAACCAAGTTGGCTGTCTCCTGGCCTTCAACGAGGTAGGAGTTTTCCGAATCCGCGCCGCCAGCGATTGAATAGCCAACAGCGTTGCCGCTGCTTCCGCTGCCAGGGGAGGTCGCGCCGTTGCCATTGCCGATGCTGAACTGTGACATGCCCTCAGTAGGCTCGTTGCGAGCCGAAGGCGCAAATTGAATGGCAGACTGGAAGGAGGTTCCGTGGGGGATGTTCCGAATCACGTCCTCCGGGATGTTGGTCAATGTGGTCGAGGTGGTGGTATCAATCACCGACGTTTCGGTGCTGACCTCGACAACGGTCTTGACCTCGCCGACCTTGAGCACAAGGTCCACGGTAGGAAGATGGCCGACCGCAAGAGTCAAGCCGGCGCGCTTCAGCGTCTCGAAGCCCTCCGCCTTTACCGTCAGGGTATAAACACCCGGAGGAAGATTGGCGAAACGATAACTGCCAGCTGCATCTGTCACTGTTTCTTTCATGCCGACGAGTGTGGTCCCAGTGGCGATCACCTGAGCATGAGAAACCACGGCGTCAGAGGGATCCTTTACCGTGCCCTGAATGCCGCCCGTGGTCTCCTGCGCAAAAATCGCTGGCGCAAACAAGACCACGAAGGCCAGAGCAAGCAACTGTAGCGGGACAAGACGCTTGAATTGTTCAGTCAAATATTTCATGAGGCTCGATCCTCCATAAGGAAAAATCCCAAATTACGGCTGTGCATATGCGTTTCCGGTGACGACGTTGTCAAAACTCCCCCCATCCAGATTTTTGTACTTCAGCATTTCGGTTTGGGGATGGACCCAATCCGCGGCTGAAAACAAAATGAACAAGGGCAAATAAGATATGCCATGGCTTCAACTTCTGGATCATGGTCTTCGGGTACGGTCCAGCGAAAGCGGGGCATCGCTTGTAGTCATAAGTGCAAGGCGTGTGCCATTTACGCACATCGGGTTGATAATTTTATTTATATTGAAAACAAATGAGTTGTTCGAACTATTCTTCCGTTACCGTTGTAAGGAAGCCGTAATGAAATATGAAAATACGGATAGCTTAAAAATTTAATCCCAATTTTGGTCAGTAACGACTATTTTTGGAAGATTTCGATTTCGGAACTCCAACAGCCATTGAAAATGGATACGTTATCCTTGATTGGCATTCCTATGCGCCAGATTTGGCAACGACTAGTGCGAGACTGAATGCGGTGGATTATTTTTCCCATGAACCTCACCCTGGCACATATCGGCGCACATCCTGGCTCGAAGGACGAGATCGACTCGCTGACTGCGGTTTATCTTTTGCGTTGCAAAGGGCTTGGGCACTGTCAGTCCGAGGCTTTCCGCACGGAAAAAGCCTTGCTGGACTGGATGGAGCGACAGCAGGGACGAACGCCGGTCGTCTCCGTCCTGCTGGATAGCCACGGCCGGCAGATGACCTCCGAGGCTTTTGCCGCGTGGCTGGGCAAGCGGCGTGACGAGGGAACGCAGCAGATTCTGTTCGCCATCGGGCCAGCCAGCGGATGGTCGGAGCCGGCTCGGAAGCGCGCCACCCTGCTGCTTTCGCTGGGGCCGATGACGATGGCTCACGCGCTGGCACGGCTGGTGATGGCCGAGCAGATCTACCGCGCTTTTACCATTCTGACGGGCCACCCCTACCACGCAGGACACTGAGGCCAGCGAACAGCGATCAGCTAACAGCTAGCAGTTGACGGAAGCGATTCGCTGCTCGATGCGAGCTACTGTGAACTGTTCGCTGTTGGCTGTAAGCTGTTAGCTGTCATGACCGATTCGCGGCAAGGACTGATCCTGATCAATACGGGTGACGGCAAGGGCAAAACCACGGCCGCCATGGGCACGGCCTTGCGTGCCGTGGGTTGCGGAATGCGCGTGCTGATGCTGCAATTTATCAAGGGCTCCTGGCACTACGGCGAGCTGGACGCGGTGAAAGCCTTCGGAGACAAATTCGTCATCAAGCAGATGGGCCGTGGCTTTGTGAAGGTGCATGGCGCGGAGATCGAGCCGGAAGATTACCGGCTGGTGGAAGTGGCATGGGCCGAGGCGCGCGAGGCGATCGACTCCGGCGATTGGGATATGGTCATTCTGGACGAGATCAACTGCGCCATCAGTTGCGGAATGCTGGACGCCGCGGTGGTGGCCGAGGCGTTGCGCGGCAAGCCTCGGCAGGTGCATGTGATCCTGACCGGGCGCGACGCCGATCCGCGCCTGATCGAGCTGGCGGATACCGTGACCGAAATGCGCGTGGTCAAGCACGCCTACGAAAAGGGCATCCTGGCGCAGCGCGGCATAGAATACTGAAAGCAGCGAACAGCATACAGTTCAACTGTGAGCTGTTCGCCGTCAACTGGAAGCTGTATTTGTGAGGTTGAATGTCCTGGTTTAAGCGCGAGTCAGATGGCGAATACGGTTCCGGCCTCAAGGGCGCCACACAGGCGGCCGAGTCGCGGGTGCGCACCGAGGGTCTGTGGATCAAGTGCGTGGGCTGCCGCGGTGTCATCTGGAAGGCGGACCTGCTGGCCAACTTGAATGTTTGCCCCAAATGCCAGCATCATTTCCGTATTGGCGCCCGTCAGCGCATCGATCTGCTGCTCGAACCCGGCTATGAGCTGGTGGATGGCGGCCTGCGCTCGACCGACCCGCTGAGTTTTACCGACGTGAAGCCCTACAAGGAGCGGTTGCGCAAGGCGCAGGAGCAGACCGGCCTCGACGACGCGATTCTGAACGCGATAGGCCGGATGGGACCGCACGAAGTCGTGATCAGCGCCATGGAATACGGCTTTATCGGCGGCTCGATGGGCGCCGTGGTGGGCGAGACAATCGCTCGCGCCGTGGACCGCGCTCGGCTGGACCGCAAACCGCTGATCATTGTGGCGGCTTCGGGTGGTGCGCGCATGATGGAAGGCGTGGTCAGCCTGATGCAGATGGCGAAGATCTCGACCACTCTGGCGCAGTTGGACTCGGCCAAGGTGCCGTACATTTGCGTGCTGACCGATCCCACAACGGGCGGAGTGACGGCCAGCTTTGCCATGCTGGGCGATTTGAATATCGCCGAGCCGGGCGCGCTGATTGGCTTTGCAGGGCCGCGGGTGATCGAGCAAACCATCCGCCAAAAACTGCCTGAGGGCTTTCAGCGTTCGGAGTTCCTGCTGGAAAAAGGCTTTCTGGATGCCGTCGTGCCCCGCAGCGAGTTGAAGACCTACCTGATTCGCGCACTGGAGTTCATGCAAGTCTGAGCTGCCAATTCTGAGCTGTCTGGATACGGCAACGCTGAATTTGCTACAGCAGGCAAAGACACCACGGCCCGACAGGAATGCCGGGCCGTGGTGTCTTTGCTTATGCCGCTTGGATGGGGTCGGTTCTCAGATGCGCATCGGCATCAGCACGTAGCGGTACTTGAACTCGGCGTCGGGATCCTCGGGACGCATCTGGCCGGCTGACTGGGAGTCCTTGAACTCGAGGCGAACCTCGCCCTCGTTGCCCATGGCCTTCAGGAAATCGAGAATATAGACGGAGTTGAAACCCACCGCAATCGGTTCACTGGAGTAAGGTGTGTCGATCGTGTCTTCACTTTCGCCGGAGTCTGTCGAGCTGGCGCTGATCTTCAGCTCGTTGCTCTCCAGGCGCAGACGGATGGCGCCCGAGCGCTCGTCGGCAAACTGAGCGACGCGCTCGATGGCCGCCGACAGCTCGCTGCAGCGAACGACGGCGAACTTGGTATTGTCGTTGGGCATGACCGCTTCAAAGTTGGGGAATTGGCCGGAGAGCTTGCGGGTGCTGAGCGTGCGATGGCCAACGCGGAAGAAGAGCGTGTGCTCGTCGTCGGCAAACTCGACCTTTTCAGCCTCGGTGGCCGAAAGCAACTGCTGCAACTCTTGCAGGGCCTTGCGCGGAATCAGAACGCGCTTTTCGCCGCTGATGCCTTCGAGAGTCTCATTGGGCTTTTCGACATAGGCAAGGCGGTGGCCGTCGGTAGCCACCATGGCCAGCGATTCCGCCTTGATGACCAGCAGGGCGCCGTTGAGCGTGTAGCGCGACTCTTCATTCGAGATGGCGAAAATGGTACGGGCAATCAGCGTCTTGAGCGCCGGAACGGAGATGCTGGTCACGGCGATTGACGGAAACTCGGGAACCTGCGGGTAGTTGGCTCGCGCCATGCCGACCATCTTGGTGTTGGAACGGCCGGAGCGAATCTGCACCCAGTGGTTCTCAAGCAGCTTGATGGAAATCTCGCCGCCAGGAAGCAGCTTGATGTAGTCATAGAGCTTGCGGGCGGGAATGGTGCAGGCGCCCGGCTTCTTGATCTTGGCTGCGGCGCTGGTGCGGATTGCCTGGTCGAGATCGGTGGCCGTAATGTTCAGCCGGTCACCGTCGGCCTCGATGAGAAAGTTCGAGAGAATGGGAATCGTGGTCTTGCGCTCGACCACGTTTTGTGTCGCGGTGAGCTCCCTGACCAAATCCTGACGGCTTACGGAAATTTCCATACCTGCCCCCTGAGCGACTGGCTTCTCCGTCTCTGTTTCCACGATTGACATCAACCTACCCCCGCTTGTCGACCTGCAAAAGAAGGCCCGACTGAAGCAGATTTCACGCTGGCCACACTGTACAACACCTTGCTGGCCGGGTGGAACTGCCTATCTTTTCTACTTCTTGATTGTATTCATCTGAGCGGGTCTGTGCGCGTGGAAAAAGGGGGTGCTTGTCTGGATTCCCGGTACATTTGCGCACATTTGAGCCGCATGGACGAGGTCTCAATCGCTGGTTGGCCCAGCGCAGTCTAAATGCTGATGCTTTGATGGTTGTCTCAAGCGTGAAGAGTCGCCGCCGGGAGCTCTGGTGATTTGCGTTGTGCGCAAAGAGCCGATACGACCAGGAAACGTGAGCTTGCGTTGGCCAGGAACGGTTTGGAACGCGACGGGGGAGATTTGGTGTGAAAAGGCTTATAGAAATGACAGTAGTACCCGTAGTTCACCCCGGAAAAGTGGAAATCAGGATGAAGTTCTTTGTAGAGAGCAGGTTGGATCGTGGGTGAGTTTTCCAAAACAGGACAGTGCATCTCTGTGAATTTGGAAAAGCAGGAGGATAAGGCGTGGATGCGCCCCCAGTTTCCCACGACTTGCAGAGGGCAAGGAAACCAGCCTGTGGATAGCGCAGGGGCTTGTGTGAAAAGCGCGTCCGGAGACGCTTGGCAGAAGGATCTGGCGCGGACATGCTTTGCACATCGGTCAGAGCTTTGATGCCTGCCACAACGGACGGAGGGAGCAGATGTGGCCTTTCTGAATTCTCGATCTGTTGCGCGAGGGATTTTTACCTTTTTTGAAAAGGCCGGAAATCCAGCTTGGCAATGAGGACGATTGCTGAATGCTGAATTTTGTTTTGTGGTGTTGGGGCCGAAGTTGAAGTTCGAAGTGCAGGAGCTGGAGTGAGCGAATGTCGTGAGGAGCGCGACGGGGAGGGTACTTGGTATGAAAAAACTTATATAAATGCTAGTAGTACCCGTAGTTCGGGCTGGAAAAGTGGAAAAGTGGATGAAGTCGTTCTTTGTGAGTGAGTTGAGTCGTGGGTGAGTTTTCCAAAACTGGGCAGCTCGTTTCTGCGAATTTGGAAATCAAGGGATCGGGAGGGCACAAGTGACCCCAGTTTCCCACGACTTGCAGAGGGCACGGAAACAGGCCTGTGGATAGCGGATGGTTTGTGTGAAAAGCGCGTCCCGTGGTGCATGAATCAAGGAGATCGAGAAGACCTGCGATGCACAGTGGACGCCTCTTCCACACCTTCCACAGAGGGCTTTAGGGGCTGAGGAATACGAGTCCGGTCAGAGCCGTTGGCCTGATTCCCGGCTTTGGTTTGAGGCCACGAGAATTCCCATTCAAGCACGGCTGAGAGAAATCAAACCAGTTCGTCTTTGATTCGACCAATGCAGATCCTAAACTTGACGGGAGTGAGCTTCTGGAATGGGAATCAACATAAATCAACTGGAGAAAGATCTTCTGCAGATGTCCGCCGAAGCCACGCCGGGCGAAGAGTTTTGCGCGTCGATTGCCGAGTTGGCCAGGACGGGCCGGTTTGCGCAGTTGCGCGGCGTGCTTCCAGAGATCGTCTACAACGAACTATGGGCGCGCCACCAGCAGAACCCGTCGGCTTTTGTGGCGGAGTGGCGGACGCTGGCCGAGGAGATGCAGCAGGGGTTTATTCAACATGCGCGCCAGCGGCTCACTTCTCTGACGCGCTTGCAGGAAGCCGGAAATGAAGAGGCAACGCCGGCATGGCAGGAGATTCAGCGCGCGCTGGACGGCCAGCGGAATGACCTGCTGCGCGCGGCCTTCGCTCTGGAGTTGCTGGATTTGATTGAGCCGGCTGTTCTGCGGGCCACGCAGTTGCAGGAGTGCGTGGTGGCCACGCCGAGTTCAGAGGAAGCGGACCGCTATCTGCATGAAGCGACGCGGTGCTATTTCTATGGCTTGTTTACCGCCTGTGCGGTGATGTGCCGCTCGGTGCTGGAAGAGGCCATCAAGCAGAAGTTGCCCGCGGGGATGATGCGGCAGGTGAATTCGCGCTATCGCAAGACGCCGACGCTGGGAAATTTACTGCATGAAGTGAACAATAACTTGAAACTGACGGGATTCAAGGCGGAGTTTCCGGCTGTGGCCAATCAGGTGAACGATGTGGGCCGGAGAGCCGTGCATCAGGGGATTTTGTCTGAAGACGAAGCGCGGGATTGCCTGCAGAATGCCCGCGCGGCGCTCGAACTGCTGCTGAGCAAATGAATCGCACCGCACGGCGACCGGGACGCACCTTTATACTTAGTTTTTATGTCTTATGCCACAGCCATCGAACAACTGCATGCGATCACGCCTGAGCTGTATACCGGCCCCGGTCAGCCGAGGCGGAAGTTCTCGCTCAACGAGATCGGCACGCTGTTAGGCGCGCTGGGCGATCCGCATCGCCGTTTCCGTTCCGTGCTGATTGCCGGGACCAACGGCAAGGGCTCGACGGCCGCCACGCTGGCCTCGATCCTGACCGCCTCCGGAATGCGTACCGGCCTCTACACGTCGCCCCATCTGGTGCGTGCCAATGAGCGCATCCGCATCAACGGGGAAGAGATTGCCGACGAGGCTTTTGGAAATCTTTACGCTCGTGTCCATGCCGCCGCCGAGAAGCTGGTGCGCGATGGAAAGCTGCCCCAGGAGCCTAGTTTCTTCGAGATTCTGACCGCCCAGGCGTTGCTTTATTTTGACGAAGCGAAGGTGGACGTAGCAGTGCTGGAAGTCGGGATGGGCGGCCGTCTGGATGCAACCAATATTGTCGATCCGCTGCTTTCGATCATTACCGACATTTCGTTGGACCACATGGAGTGGCTCGGCTCGACCATTGCCGCCATCACGCGCGAGAAGGCCGGGATTCTGCGTCCAGGCGGCCCGCTGATTGCTCTGCCGCAGCATCCGGAGGCAAACCAGGTGCTTGCCGAAGTGGCTGCCGAGTTGAAGGCGCGTACCGTAGACGCGACAGCTTATTTGGCGCCGCTGGGCACGCGGACCGAGGGTTCCTATTCGGTCGAGGCGCTTGGAGCGACGGTCAAGGTGGATTCGCCGCTGATCGGCGCTCACCAGCATCGCAATGTGGCGCTGGCCATTGCCGCAGCCGTGGAGTTGGTCTCGGCGCAGGGTTTTCCGATCACGCCGAGGTCTATTGCCGAAGGCATTCGGCTGACGTGCTGGCCGGCTCGCTTGGAGCGCATTCGGAAGAATGGCGTGGACTGGATTTTGGACGTGGCGCACAATCCTGCCGGCGCAGAGGCTCTGCGAGTGGGATTAAGTGATCTTTTGAGCGGGAGCAAATCGCGGACGCTGGTCTTCAGTTGCTTGCGAGACAAGCCCGCCGGAGAGCTGTCAAAGATTCTGTTTCCGCTGTTTGAGCAGGTGATTCTTGCGCCCATCAACTCGCCCCGAGCTGCCACCATGGTTGAGCTGGAGGCGGCTGCGTGCGCAGCGGGTTGCTCGGCGATCAGCGCCGGATCGGTGATTGAGGCCTTGGAGTGCGCAGAGAAGCGCGGGCAGGGCGGAGTGGTTGTCGTCAGCGGGTCAGTTTATCTGGTTGGCGAGGCGCGGCCTTTGCTGGTGCAAGGAGACGTCATATCGTGAGACACCGTCCCAAAACTCTGCCATGGATCTACCGTTGGCGCACAAACCTCATTCATACGCCGATTTTCGGCTTGATGACGACGGTTTGCGGAAGCCTCGCGCTGTTGGCGTCGCTGTTCGACAAAACAGGCAATGTCCAGCACCGCATAGCGCGTATCTGGGCGCGGGGCTGCGTTTGGAACACCTGGTCGAAGCTGACGGTGGTCGGCGCGGAGAATCTGCGCAAGCAGCCGGTGGCCGTCTACGCCTCAAACCATACTTCCTATATGGATATTCCGGTGATCTTTTCTTCTTTGCCGTTTCAGTTTCGCATTTTCGCGAAGAAGGAATTATGGGGCATCCCATTCATAGGATGGTACTTAAATCGATCAGGACAGATTCCAATTGACGTACGCAATCCATCTGCGGCGCGTTCGAGCTTGGCTGCTGGAGCCAAAGCGCTGCGCTCCGGCATGGCGCTGGTTGTCTTTCCGGAGGGAGCGCGGACGAAAGACGGAAAACTGCGGCTCTTTCAGTCCGGAGCGGCGTTTCTGGCCATTCGCGCACAGGTTCCCTTGGTGCCGATGGCGCTGAGCGGCGTTTACGATCTGATGCCGATTCACACTCATCATTATTATCCTTCTGAGTTGACGCTACGGATTGGCGAGCCGATCCAGACTACGGGCATGACGCTGCGGCAAACCGATGAGCTGACGGCGCGACTGCGGCTGGCCATCGAGAAGCTGCGGGAGCCGCAGGACTCGGAGGATGAGAGTCAGTTCGCACAAGGATATAAGTTTAGCCGTCCACCGTCTTCGTTTACCCGTGATCGATGAAACTGTGCCCCATCCATCGGACGCCCTTGTTTTTGTCCGATGGGTGGGAGTCCGTACACCTTTCCTGTTTCATGTTTCCGCTATCGCATCAGGCGGTTGAGTGATTACACTAAGGCTGTCATGAGTGTTTATGTCGCCATTCCCGAGCCCACCAGCAGTGACTCCACCTATAACGAGCACTCTCTGCCGCCTTATTTGGCTGCGCTTCGTTCTTCAGGGGCCACGCCGATCCTCATTCCATTGCATGAGCGGCAGGAACGCGTAGCTGGACTGCTCGCAAAAGTGCAGGGCGTGTTATTGCCAGGCAGCAGATTCGACGTCGACCCGCAAAGATATGGCGAGGAGCCGATTCCGGAGTGTGGGGAACCTGACCCGGTCCGTACCGCGGTAGACGAATTGCTGCTCCAGGACGCCTTCAGCCTCCGCAAGCCGCTTCTGGCGATTTGCCATGGAATCCAGACGATGAATGTGTGGCTGAATGGGTCGCTGATTCAGGCTTTGAAGACTGGAATCGACCATAAACCCGGTCGAGAAATCCTGTCAGCCCATCCGATCCGGATTACGCCGGGATCGCGTCTTGCGGGGATGCTTCCGCGTGGATATGCGGCTTTACCGGAGGTCAACTCCAGCCATCACCAGGCGATTCGGCGTCCAGGAGACGGTTTGCAGGTCAGCGCGGTTTCGGCGGCGGATCAGGTGATTGAGGCGGTTGAACTCGATTCAAGCGACCACTTTGTTCTCGGTGTGCAGTGGCATCCGGAGCGGACGTTTACCCGCAGTGCTTTCTCCCGTGCAATTTTTGCATCGTTTGTGCAGGCGGCGACGGTCTGGGAGCCGCGGCGGATTGACGAGTCGGTGGCGCGACCGTGAGCCATCCGGAGCAGTCGGCTGGCCTTCGGCTGAATACGCTTCTGGCCGAGAGTGGCCAGGAGCCGCTGGATGCAGTTCAAATCAAACAATTTGAGGATTATCTTTCGCTCCTTCTTCGCTGGAATGAGCGGATGAATCTGACGGCGATTCGCGACGAAGAGGGCATTCTGAGGCGGCATTTTGTCGAATCGATTGCCTGCGCGCGTGCGCTGCCTGCCGGAATTCAAACGTTGCTGGACTTTGGATCGGGCGCAGGATTTCCTGGAATTCCCATCGCTGTTTGCCGGCGAGAGATCGCGGTAACACTGGCCGAATCACAGGGCAAGAAGGCGGCGTTTCTCAATGAGGCGATTCGGGTGCTTGGGGTTGAAGCAAGGGTCTACTCTGGGCGGGCAGAGACGCTGGACGCACAGTTTGATTGCGTGATTTTGCGTGCCGTGGACAAGATGGAGAAGGCGGTTCAAGCAGCAGGTCCGTTGGTTCGACCGGGCGGCTGGATGGCTCTGATGGCGACCGAGGCCGAAATGGAGAAGCTGAAGCTGGCCGCAGGCGGGGAGTTTTCCTGGTCGAAGGAGCTTCCGCAGGCTGGCGGCGTGGGATGGCTGCTGGCGCTGGGAGCGCGCGCCATCAATTCGCCAGCTTGATGAGAGCCAGCCTGCGGATTAATTCCAAGTCTTCTGCATTCTTTATGATCACGCGTATGCCGGTCCCCTCCGCATAGTGCGGCGCCTCTTCGATGATTTTGAGCACGGCTTTTGGGAGGTCGCTTTGACGAGCGGCCGCCACGGCTCGATCGCCCAGTACAAATGCAACACGTACACAGCCAGGGCAGGGCGCTAGATACACGATTGTTCTTTTCTTGCGCTTCAAGAGGAGCGCCCAACCGGCCTTTGTGGAGTAGGACTTCCATTCGCTGTCCGTGACGCCCTGTTCGGCGAACCAATCCACCAACTGCTTCCACACTTCAGCGGCCTGCCCGAGAGCAGTAGAGACCTCCGCGTCCGTAGGTGGATCGACTTTACCGAGGAAGGCATTCTGAAGATCCATGGAGTACGCCAATTCCTTGCAGGGAGGATTGCAGTGCTGACGGTTAGATTGCATTTTGGTTTCGCGGAGTTGGCTGAAGACGGGGCGATTCGGCCAGTGCGGCGTTCTTGGCTTGGGTGATGGTCTCGGTTAGCACACGCTTTGTTCCACGTGGAACAAGAATGCGAAGGGCCGCCCAGATCAGAAGATGTTCCACGTGAAACAAAGCAGGACTGGAATTAAAGAAAACGACCAAAGAATCAATCAATTTTTACTCCAAAATCACAAAAGTTTTCCACCGATTTGCGGCTTTGAGCTCTGGCGGAAAATGTCGAGCAGATCACTGCAAACGCTTTATCCATGGGGCCTGCTGGATCTTACCCACGTTTGCGCGAAAAGCTTTCCACAGCTTTGTATAGTTCTCCACAGCGCAAGCGGCTGGCTTCATTCCGCCCTGCGCCTTAGTCTGAAAAAATCATGGGCAAGATACTCGGCATCGTCAACCAAAAAGGCGGAGTTGGCAAAACTACGACAGCAATCAACCTGGCTGCCTGTCTGGCTTTGGAAGGGCTCAAAATCCTTTTGGCCGACTGCGATCCTCAGGCCAACGCCTCTTCCGGTCTCGGGCTGCAGCGCGACGATAATCGCCGCTCCATCTACGACGTGATGATCGGGGATGTTCCGGCAGAACAGGTGATTCTTCCCACGGAAATTGATTCTCTGAGCCTGTTGCCCGGCTCAAAGAACCTGACCGGAGCCAATATTGAGCTGGCTGCGGCCGACGATAGGGCTCTGCGTCTGCGGCAGGCACTGGATCCGGTCAAAGATAACTATGATCTGGTGATTCTGGATTGTCCGCCGGCGCTCGACTTGCTTACGCTCAACGTTCTCTCCGCCGCCGATACGCTGCTGGTGCCCATGCAGGCGGAGTATTTTGCTCTGGAGGGCGTCTCGGAACTAATTTCTACCCTCGAACGGGTTCGCGCGGCGTACAACCCCTCGCTTGTCATTGAAGGCGTGCTGCTCACCATGTACGACGACCGCACCAATCTGGCGCAGCAAGTGACCGAGACCTTGCGCGAGCATTTCCAGGATCGACTCTTCCATACCGTGATTCCACGCAACGTGCGGCTGGCTGAAGCGCCCAGCTACGGACAGCCCGTGGCGCTGTATGATGCCCGCTCACGCGGTACGCAGGCCTATTTTGAATTGGCTGGGGAGTATGCGGCGCGGAATGGCATCGAGATTCCGCGCCCGGAGAAACTGACGGCCACCGCGCCGGGGACCAAAGTGAGCGTTCTGCCTAAATCCTGACAACTGCTTCCATGCAGGCCATCGCTCGCGGCTATGACTCAAGCCAACGCAAATTTGAAAACCCGGCGATTCTTGCCGGAATAGAGGATCTTAAAACATGACCGTTGCTACCGAAACCAAACGCCGCGCCCTGGGAAAGGGCCTGGATTCCCTGTTGCCGCGTGTTGTTCCCGCCGCGCCCAAGGCCGTTGAAAACGAAGGCGGCAAGCCGCGGGAGATTCCCCTTGAGCAGATTGACCGCAACCCATTTCAGACGCGTACGCAGGTCAACGAGGATCAGTTGGCGGAGTTGGCGGCCTCGATTGCGACGAACGGCGTCGTCCAGCCGATTCTGGTGCGTCCGCTGGCCAACGGCCGCTTCCAACTGATTGCCGGAGAGCGCCGGTGGCGGGCCTCGAAATTGGCCGAAAAGAAGACGATCCCGGCTATTCTGCGACAAGTATCCGACGAGCAGGCGATGGAAATCACCATCGTCGAGAATTTGCAACGTGCCGACCTGAATGCAATGGAGCAGGCGCGGGCCTTCGAGCGGCTCTCTCGCGAGTTTCACATGACCCAGGAGCAGATGGCCGTGCGTACGGGAAAAGACCGCGCTACTGTAGCTAACTTCCTTCGTTTATTAAAGTTACCTGAATCCTTGCAGGTACGCGTGGAGGCGGGAGAACTCAGCTTTGGGCACGCGCGCGCCCTGCTGGCTTTCGAGCACGCGGAGGAGATGGAAAAGGCTGCGAAGCGAGTGATGAGCCTTTCGCTTTCTGTTCGCCAGACAGAGAGCTATGTGCAAGGACTTTTGCATCCGGAGCGCGCCGCCAAGAAGGATCCGAAGCCGGAAGCACCGATCGACCCCAATATTCGCGAGGTTCAGGAGCAGTTGCAGCGTGCGCTCGGGCTGAAGGTTCACATCGAAGACCACAACGGCCGCGGGAAGGTCATTATCGAGTACGCGCGGCTGGAAGACTTCGATGGGCTGCTGGAGCAGTTGGCGGGAGAGTGAATTAGGGGTTAGGGATTAGGGAACAGGGATTAGACGAGCAGGCTGGATTTTAGAGTGAAAATAGCTAGGTGGATTCGGTGGGAGAAGAGAGTGTAATTTGGTTTATGCCGGAGCTATAAAAAGCTGTAAATAAAGAGCTGTAGCTGTAGATATCCCACCTTAGGCGCAAAAACAAAAACGCGCCGAAGGTGGGGCACCCAATCCTTGGTGGTCACACCCAAGACCTTCATATCGCTGAAAATGCTCTAACTCCAGGCGTCCAGAGTGACGAATTTGTGGGTTGACTGGTAGTGGTCGAGCAGTTGAGCGGCGGCGGCGGTGGAAGGGGCGCGGTTGGCGACGGGATCGAGGTGGTTGCCGTCATGGAGCACGATCGTTGTTGCGCTGCCGTGGCGCTCGTGACTGTCGATCTTGTGCATCAGTCGCCTGGCAATGGCGTCGCCTGAAGGATCCTTCCAGTCGGTGGTCATCGCGTTCCAGAGGACGGGAGTCATGCCGAGGCGTCGGGCCGTGCGCAGAACCTCGGGCCGGCGAGCGCCAAAGGGAGGACGAAAGTAGCGGACGGGAGCGCCGGTGATCTGCTCCAGCGTCTGCTGGGTGCGGGAAAGCTCCTCGTGGATGCGGCCGGTGGAGGAATACGCGAGATTGGGATGGCTCCAGGAGTGGTTGCCGACAAGGTGCCCGGCTGCAACCACTCTCTGCACGAGAGTGGGCACGGCCTGGGCATGGCTGCCGACCATAAAAAAGATGGCATGGACGTTGTGGCTGGCCAGAAGGTCCAGCAGGCGCGGTGTCCAGGCGGGATTGGGGCCGTCGTCAAAGGTCAGCGCAAGTTCACCGGGACGCTGCGGAGCGATGAGAGTGGGGCCGAAGAGCTGCGAGCCGGGCCACAGCGCGGCATACTCGTAGCCGCCTGCCGCAAGTCCAAGTCCGGCTGCTACGCCAAGTCCAACTGAGATTTCTGTTGCAAGGGAAGAAAGCATTCTATCTTTCAGTGTGGCGCGTAGAGGGCATGGACGGCAAGCGTGCGGCTCACCGTGCCGCGATAAACTCCGGAAGGATGGGGCACGGATTCATCGATCGCGGGTCGGCGAAGACGGTGGAAACTAAATGGTGTTGACTGGAATCAAAAGCATGTCCGAAGAGGCCCTGGAAATGGGACGATGGCGTTGCGCCGGGGGCTGGGTAGGGGCGTATACTCTGCTTGTTCGGGTCGCATCCTGAGGCTGCGGAGCGACACTGGAGAAAATGATGAGCAACAACGATTTACCTGGAGGCTGTAGCTCCGCCTCGACCGGATTTCCCCCCACAAAAGTGACCATGCCCGCGTTGGCAGAGATGAAGCGCCAGGGCAAACTGATCTCCTCACTGACAGCTTACGACTACGCCACGGCGCGGCTGGTGGATGAAACCGGCGTCGACATGATTCTGGTGGGCGATTCGTTGGCCATGGTGGTACTGGGGTACGAAAACACCCTTGCCGTGACCGTGGACGAGATGTTGCACCATACGCGAGCTGTCAGCCGGGCTGTGCGGCGAGCGCTGGTGGTGGCTGATATGCCCTTCGGCAGCTATCACGGTTCGGTGGACGAGGGTGTCGCCAACGCGGTTCGCTTTGTGAAGGAAGCGGGCGCTGAGGCGGTCAAGATTGAAGGGCCGCGCGTGGAGCTGATTCGCGCGCTGACCGAGGCGGAAATTCCCGTGGTGGGGCACCTGGGCCTGACGCCGCAGAGCGTTCACCGCATGGGCGGATTCCGCGTGCAGGGGCGCAGCGTGGATACCGCCTTGCAGCTTAAAGCCGAGGCGCAGGCCGTGGCCGAGGCCGGAGCAGGAGCGTTGGTGCTGGAAGGCGTTCCGCGCGAAGTGGCCGCGGCGATTACTGTCGAGCTTTCCATTCCGACGATCGGGATTGGCGCGGGACCGAATTGCGATGGGCAGATTCTGGTCTTCCATGACTTGGTTGGACTCAGCTTTACGCCGAAGGCGAAATTCGTGCGACGGTATGCCGATGCCGGGGCGCTGATCCGCTCGGCCGTCGAGCACTATCGCGAAGATGTTGAGCACCGCACGTTTCCCAACGACGAGGAGAGCTACCACCTGCCGGAAGCGGCGCGCAGGGTGCTCGATAGCGTGGGAACCGAGAAAAAAACCTAGGTTTTTGACAAGGTGATGATGTTCCATTGAGTTTGTGGATCCTAGGTCTCAAAATCGAGACCTAGTGTCTAGAATCAGAAAATCATTCAACAATTCAAAGATTCGAGGTGGCTTGAAGAAAAGCCATCAGGGGCTAAACAGGCTGCGGAAAAAGGCACGAAATCAGGTTGTTCGGAAAAAAGGTTTGACAGGGGCTGAAGCCCGTATCTTTATTTTGTTGCAGTTACGGCACGACTAAAGTCGTGCCCTGACACAAAACCTGGTCTCAATATCTTGAATGAATGCGAGAAAAGCCTGATGAAAATTCTGCATACGGTTGCTGAACTTCGCCAGTGGGCGCGCGCGGGCCATGGCGCGGGAAAGACGATTGGCCTAGTGCCTACAATGGGCGCGTTGCACGCTGGTCACGCCTCGCTGATTCGCGCGGCACGAAACTCGTGCGATCTTGTCGCGGTCAGCATTTTCGTCAACCCGACGCAGTTTGGGCCGAATGAGGACTTTGACCGCTATCCACGGAGCCTGGAGGCCGACTGCAAGCTGGCCGAGGCGGCGGGAGCAACGGTGGTCTTCGCTCCCGCAGTCGAAGAGCTTTATCCGGCGGGCGCGGCGACCTTTGTCGAGGTCGAAGGGCTGAGTGGGAGGCTGGACGGAGCTTCAAGGCCCGGACATTTTCGCGGCGTGGCGACGGTGGTTGCCAAGCTGATGATTGCTTCGGAGGCGGATCGGGGCTTCTTCGGCCAGAAGGACGCCGCACAGGTTGCCGTGCTGCGACGGATGGTGACCGATCTGCGGTTGGCTGCAGAAATCGTGGTCTGCCCCATCGTTCGCGAGGCCGATGGGTTGGCGATCAGCTCTCGCAATGCTTACCTGAGCGCGACCGAACGCGCGCAGGCGTTGACGCTGAGCCGGACGGTTCGGCTGGTGGAAACGCTGGTGGCGGGCGGCGAACGGCAAGTGAGCGCGCTGTCTGAAGCTGCTCGGAAGAGCTTTGCCGCCGAGCCGAACATTCGCGTGGAATCCATCGAGCTGGTGAACTGGGCCACGCTGGAGCCGGTAGAAACTGCGACGCCGGGAACGTTGTTTGCCGTGGCCGCCTGGGTGGGCGCGACGCGGCTGATCGACAACACGATTTTGGGCTGAGGTTCGCGGGCGGCAACGGCACAGGGAAATCGCCAGGTTTTTGTCCGGTGAGGATGTTTATTGGGTTCGTGGATCCCAGGTCCCAAAATCGGGACCTGGGGCACCCAGTAATACAGCATTTATCGGCATGACGGAAGCCGTGCCCTTTCAAAACAATCTTTCCCGCGATTTCTGTGTTCCTGTGATTTTCCGGCAACCCTGCACAAGGCTCAACAGGCTGCGGGAACGCTGGCTCCTCGCTACAATTAAGGCATGAGCAAACAAGTGATCGCAACGTCATCGGCTCCTGCAGCCATTGGCCCTTACTCCCAGGGCATACGTGTGGGGAACCTTGTTTTCACGTCTGGCCAGATTCCGCTGGATCCGGCGACCGGACAGCTCGTCGCCGGTGGGATCGCGGAACAGACCACGCAGGTTCTCGAAAACCTGAAGGCCATTGTCGAAGCGTCCGGCTCCAGCCTGGCGAAAGCCGTCAAAACGACGGTTTTTCTCAAGGATCTGAAGGATTTTGCCGCCATGAACGAGGTCTATGGCAAGTATTTTGCGGAGGAAGACGTGGCGGCTCCGGCACGCACCACGGTCGAGATTGCAGGCCTGCCCAAAGGCGCGCTGGTGGAAATCGAAGTGATTGCCGAGGTCTGAAGCTGGGTCATTGATCCGGTCCCAAAGGGGATGTATCGGTTTCCCACCTTTGCGCCCGAATTGCAAGACGCAGGTTCTTCGACTTCGCTGCGCTCCGCTCAGAATGACAGCAAAGATGGGGCACGGTGTGTTTATACTTCAGGGCCGGATCAATAACTCTGCACAGAAGTGAGCTTGCATCCCACCCCATCCGCGAAAAGCCGCGGATGGGGTGGGGCACCGAGCTGCTCTTCTCCGGCCCGGCAGCTCTTTGTCCGGCCCAGCAGCGTTTGTCCGGATCGATGCATCCAATCGACGTGGAAGGCACCCGATGAGCGATGCGGACGGAAAGAGCGGAAGGCCGGAAAGAATCGAGCGCTCAGAGGCCGAGTGGCGCGAACGGCTGACGCCGGAGCAATACAGGGTTCTGCGTGAAAAGGACACTGAGCGGGCCTTCACAGGCATTCTGACCCAGAACCACGAGACCGGGAACTACCATTGCGCAGGCTGCGGGGCGCTGCTGTTCACGAGCGGGGCCAAGTTCGACTCCGGCTGCGGATGGCCCAGCTTTACGCTGCCTGCCGAGTCCAAAGCCGTGGTCGAGCATGAAGACCGCAGTCTGGGAATGCGCCGCGTGGAAGTTACCTGCGCTGGCTGCGGAGGCCACTTGGGCCACGTTTTCGATGACGGGCCGCGTCCCACAGGCCTGCGCTACTGCATCAACTCCGTATCGCTCACCTTTGAGCGGGCGAAGTAAAAGGGTGCGGTGAAGCTCGCGTGTCGCATTCCTGTGCGGGATAAAAAGCCATAGATAAAAGCCATAGAGATAAAAGCCATAGAGATAAAAGCCATAAATAAAAGCTATAAATAGATGGATCTATCCCACCTTAACCAATTCGCAAAAGCGCGAATTGGCGAAGGTGGGGCACCCGGCACCAATCTTGAGGGGACGAATCAGAAAAGCGGAAAGAGAGAGTCCGAAGTGGCGCGCACCAGGGCCAGGCGAGAGCGGCGGCGCGGCGGCTGGGGACTGGGTGAGGCAAGCAGACTGGCGATTTCACGCAGTTCGGTTCGGGTCTGGGCGATGGCAGAGACGGCATCATTCAGCGGCTGGCCGGGAAGGGGCTGGCCGGAATCGGCAGCGGGAAGCGGGAACAGGGACTGCGTGTCACTTTCCGGGGCCGGTTGAGGATCCTGACGGAAATGGCCCTGCTCCAGGATTTGCCGCGCGCCTGCCAGCGTGTAGCCCTCGATGTGAACCAGATGCTTGATTTTCAGGGCCAATTCAACGTCGCGGCGCCGGTAAAGCCGCTGGCCGGTGCCGCTCTTGTTGGGCTTGAGCTGCGGAAATTGCGTCTCCCAAAAGCGCAGGACGTAGGTCTTGACCTCGCAAATACGCGCTACATCCCCAATCTTGAAGTAGAGCCGGTCGGGAATGACGGGCGGGTCGAACTCGCGATTTTTGGGTAGTTGCTGGGGCATAGTAACGGCGAGCAGGACACCGCAACTGAGGTGGGAACCCTGCTCTGGACAAATTATAGGCCACAGTTTGCACCGTTTGTGAAGCAAAATATGTGGCGTGTGGCCTGTTTTCGATGGGGATAGAGAGGAGTGAGATCGGTAAGACTAGAAGGAGCTATAAAAAGGCCGAAAAAAAGCTATATAAAAGGCTGTAAAAAGCTCTCGATAAAAGGCTGTAAAAAACAATAAATAGGTGGATCTATCCCACCTTAACCAATTCGCAAAGAGCGCGAATTTGCGAAGGTGGGGCACCCGCTGCTGTGTGTTTGGCTTACTGTTTCTTGAGGACAGCCGAGTTCTTCTCGTCGGAGAGGATGGCAGACTCAAGGAGGCGGAATGAGGCGGCCTTGGAGGGAGGAATCTCGACCTGACGGACGATGTATTCGCGCTCGTAGTGGAGGAGATTGCCTTTGGCCGTGACGGAGGAATGGTAGCTGGCAAAGTCGAGGTCAAGGCTGACCGGGTCCGGAGTTTCATCGACGACGTAGCCGGGAGGGATGCTGATGTCAAAGCTGTCGCGCCAGCGTCCGGTGGCGTCGAGGTCAATGGAATAAATGCGCGGCTTGTCGTCGAAAGGCAGAGCCCGCGAGCCGACCACACGGGGACGCACCAGCAGCAGCGAACCGGCCTGATGAGCGTACTGGCGCACTGTCACTTTGTAGTGAAACTCGAGGGGCATGTCGAGGTCGGAGGGCTGGATAAACTGAAAGGCATCGAGCGTGACGCCGGGAAGGGTTTCGGCCACATGCTTTTCCCAGTATTCGCGCCGCTCCTTCTCGTCGGTGAACTTGAGGAACGAGCGCAGATCGGCGCCTTCGGGGCCGGTGTGAGAGGTATCGACCGAGCCGGTCAGCGAGCCGTCGTCGGAAAGCGTGAAGGAGCCTTTCTGCTCCGTGCCGTTGGCGTCCGGATCAAGCACAGGGAGGGCGACGATCTGGCTGGCTGGGCCGTCGGCCAGGGTGCCGAAGCTGCCTTGCTCGGATGAGGGCAGATTGCCGACCGGAGTGCGTTCGTCGGTGGGATCGAAGATGAGATAGCGCTTGCCGTCGCTGGCCTTAACGATGGCTTTGAGGCGCGAGTCCTGCACGTCGGCGGGAAGCTCGATGGCGGTAATCATGTGGTCACCGTAGATGGATGGATCTGCGGGATCGACAACGCCGCGACGGTGGTCCACCGGCACGTAAACGGCATGGATGCCGGCGACCTGAAGCATGGAGATGAGCAGGGTGGTTTTATCCTTGCAGTCGCCGTAACGATTGCGGAAGATGTCGGCGGCAGGGTGCGCTTGCAAACCACCGATGCCACGCTCGACGACGAAGTAACGAATGTTTTTCTGGATGTAGTCGGTGATGCGGCTGAGTTTGGCGTAGAAGTCTGGTGCACCGGCGATGAGGCTCTGGGTTTGGGCGGTGATCACCGGCGATGGGTCAGGACGATGCTCTTCGAGCTTGGCGGTCCATTGGCCGATAGCGCGCCACTGGTTATCCTTGCCATCGACGGCGGCATCGCCCCACTGGACGGACATACGCGCGGCGAGAGCCTCCCACGCAGGATGGGAACGAACCTCGCGCAGGTCGAGAGCGGGCATATCCTTGATCTCCCAGCGCCAGTGGTTGGGCGCGATCTCGACGGGCTTGACGGGAGTGAATCGGTGCCATGCCTCGGCGTGGGCGCAGCCAGCGGGAAGATCCACTTCGAGAGCCTGAAAGACGACGGGAATGCCGTTCTGGATTTGCCAGACCGTCTCCTGAAGATAGGGTTCGAGAAGCTCCTCGGACTCGCAGACGATGGTGGCGCCGACATCGGCAGCGGGAGGATGCACAACGCGGGCCTTGCGGGTGGAGAGCATGATGGGAATGCCGGTGTCGCCCATATCGACAAAGTCTGTGATTTGGGCCTGATACTGCTTCTGGTCGGAGGCGATGGTCCACTCGCGGAAGTAGTTGATCTTTTCGTCCACATCATAGGAAACGCCGCATGCGGCAAGGCTGCGGCCCTGTGGCTTGAGGATGCGCTTGACTTCGCGTTCGCGCTCGACGGCGCGGCCTTGGGCATCGACGGTTTCGACGTACTCATCGAAGAGGATGACGGCGGCGGCATCCTTTGCATAGGCGGGGGTGGGAGTCTTGGCGGCATCGAGGCCCCACTGCGGGAGATCCTGCTTGTCTTTGCCGAACCAAGCAGCGTAACCGGGCTGACAGAGAAAGACAAGCAGCAGTGACAACAGGAGGCGCTGCGCAAAATGCTGATTAAGCCAGCACGAAAACAGTGACATCATTTCCCACCCATTTCCGCAAAAAAAAGCGGAAATGGATGGGGCACCCAGCCAGTATTTAGTTGCCGGATCAATAGGGCCAGAAGGCATTTGCATTCTCAGTTGCCTTTCGCGGCGGGCGGGGCGGTGGTCAGCACAAGTTGAGCCTGATCGGCGGCGGCAATCTTCTGGTAGAAGCCGCGAAGATCCTGGTACTCATCCGGTTTGGCGTAGGAGAAAGCGCGGGCCAGGATGCGGACGATGGTGATCTTTCCGGGCACGGAAGTGGTTTTGTCGACAAGAACCGCGTGATTGGGCCAGGAAATCTTGTCGTCCAGCGGCGCGCCTTCAACGGAAAGGCCGGTGGGCAGGTGATAGGTGACCTGATCGGTCACAACTTCCCCGTAGTGCATATCCACGGGCACAATGCGCTTTTCCTGAGTGACGAAGGAATTGTGGCTGCGGGTCTCAAAAAAGAAGCCGGGGATCAAGAGCCGTTTGGAGGTGGCGACACCCAGCGTTCCATGGATGTTCACAATGGCAATCAGGTTGACGTCGGGATCATCGAGCGCCAAGAAGTGATCAATGTGCGCCTCGATGCCTTCGGGTATTAAGGATTCCAGTTCGTGATCAAACTGTTTCTTGACCTCCTCCGGATCGTTGCGAAGGGCGGCCTGACGCCAGCGGAGGGCTTGCTGGCCGATCATCATGAAGCGGAAGCTGCCGGTTGCGGCGCCGTGCTCATCCAGAGTGACGTCGCCGAGGCGAACCGTTTTGTTGTTGGGATAGGCCTGGGCCTGCGATGTAGAAGCATAATGGCCGTCTTTGGACTGCTGCACTCCTCCGGCGTCGGAATGCCTCCAATTGACCGTTTGGAAGGGACACATCTTTTCACCGGGATCAAGCAAAATTTCCTTGCCGCCGGTGTTCAGTACGATGAGAGTGTCATCAAGCTGATCAAAGTCCATGTAGCCGATATTGAAGATGGTCCGCTCACGATTGACGACCTTCATGGCGAAGGCGTTGAGCTTGGCGGCGCGCAGCATGGCCAGGTAGAGCAAGGCGATATCTTCGCTGGAACCGCTCTTCTGGGTCCAGGTGTCCTCGGCGTGCTTAGCGACCTTTATCTTGAGCAGGTCCATCTCGGATGCAGTTTTCTTGCGGGAATAGTCGGTGTTATCGAGGGCTTGAACGGCTTTATAGAGTTTCCTTGCCTTGTCGAGTTCGCTGTCGCCGGGGGCGATGAGGCTGTTAACCGCTTCGTGAATGATTTTGGAAGGCTCGGCGAAGTGATCCACCTCCTTTGACCAGTCTTTGGACTCGGAGTTCCAGAAGTTAGCGGCATTTGTGGCGCTCGTGTAATAGAAACTCACTTTATAGAGGAAACTTTGGATGGGCGGCATCCATTCCTCGTTCGGAGTGGCCGGGATGTCGGTCAGCTTGAGATCGTAAACCCCTGCAGCATCGGCCTTGACCGGAGTGTTGTTCGGCAGAATCGGCCACCAGATGAGGTTGTTGAGCACATGCCCGTTCTTCACCAGATACGAACTGGTCTGGTTCACGATGCCAGTCCGAAAAGCCTCAAAGGGCGTAAAGACGTAGTGCGACTTGTGGACGAAGTAGGGATGCTGGACCTGCCAAGTTGGCGAAATGAAACTATCTTTGTCGTAATGAACCTCGTAGCGATATTCAAGGATGCTGCCGACCTCGACGCTGGGGAGGGTGAAGACCTTCTGGTTGAACTGGAGACTGTCGCCATTCTTGAAATTTGTCTTGGAGATCAGCAGATCCTCGGGTTTTCCGACAAGCGGAATGATCGTCCCGTCGGGGTGAATGGTGCGGGCCTTGATGTCGGCGATCCTGAAGTTCGTGCTGAAGTAGGGGAGTTCGACGGTGGCCAGATCCTTGCCCTTTTCGGTCAGAACTTTGATGCGTGCGTAATAGCTCTGGTAGTGATACGGATCGTTGGAAATTTCTTCGATGTTGAAGTAGACAGCGGCGGCGCCCGGGGCTTTGGGGTCGGCGGTCATCTTCAGCTCTTCAGTGGTGGGCTGCTGGAACTGAGCGAGCATCAAAGCTGGCGATGCTACGACGAGGAGCAGAAACAGATGGCGCGCGACAATGGGAATTCGCATGAATCTTCCTTTGCTTGCAGGCAATAGAGAGCGATGGAAGCAGAAAGTATTTAATTGCAAGGATTCTACAACGGAGACAAAGGAGTGTCGAGGAGCGTTTCTGGCTCGTGTCATGGCTGCATGAATTTGTAACTAGCGATGGACAAGCGCGGGCGGGGACGCCCGCACTACAGCCGGCCGGGAGGCCGGCGCTACCTTCATGCGATTAACAAAACTAGAGCTGGCAGGATTTGAGGAGCGTGGAAACAAGGGCCAGAGGCAAGCCGACGACGTTGAAATAATCGCCTTCGATGCGGGGAATCCAACGGGCGGCGCGGCCCTGGATGGCGTAGGCGCCGGCTTTGTCCATGGGCTCGCCGGTGGCAATGTAGGCGGCGATTTCTTCGTCCGAGAGAGGGAGGAATTGGACTGTGGTGATTTCGGCGGCGACTTGAGTGGAGGCGGCAGTGACCAGGGCGACGCCGGTGATGACGCGATGCGTGCGGCCGGAGAGAAGACGGAGCATACGGGCGGCGTCGGCGGGGGATTCGGGCTTGCCGAGGATGTGGCCGTCGAGGGTGACGGTGGTGTCGGCGCCGAGCACAGCGAGGGATTGGCGGTCCAGGATTGAGGACTCCCAGGTCCGAGAATCCGGACCTGGGGCACCCAAAATTTCGTTGCAGACGGCTTGAGCCTTTTCACGGGCAAGACGGGTGACGTAGGTGGCGGGGTCTTCGTTGGGAAGAAGATCCTCGCAAATGTCGGCGGGATGAACTTCAAAGGAGAAGCCAGCCTGGGTGAGAAGTTCACGACGGCGGGGAGAGGCTGAAGCCAAGACGAGCATATTGAGATTATTGCAGGGAGCAGTGAGTAGAAAACAACAAGTTCGCAAGTTAGCGGGTTAGCAAAATCGAGGTTTGTGGATACCCACCCTAGGTTTCTGACAAGGTAAAGAATTTCCATCGAGTTCGTGGATCCCCGGTCTCAAAATCGAGACCGGGGGCACCCAATGGTGGTACAACTTCAAGCTGTTGGAACCTAGCCGCAAAAACAAAAACGCGGCGAGGGTGGGGCACCCGGCTCTGAACAAGTCGCTTAGGAATATCAGCATTCCCTCGGGGCTAAAGCCCGCGTTGATTTTGCGGCATTTTCGGCACGACTAAAGTCGTGCCCTGACACAAAACATCGTTTTTCCGCAGCCTGTAAAACTCGTACCCTTCAAAACATCGACTTATTCAGAGCTTCCTAGACGGTGAGGCCGGTCTGGAGGCCGGCGGAAGTGGCGAGGCCCCAGGCCATGGCGGGAGTGTTGTGAGCGAGGCCGAAACGGCCGTCGGGGCCGAGCAGGATGATGCCGCCGTGGCCGCCGAGACGGTGATAGAGATAGGCGATGGCTTCGCGGGCGACAAGATCGGGAGCTGAGCCCGCGGCGACGCGGTCGGTGGCCCACTTGCCGAGGACAAGCTTCATGATGGGTTCTCCCCAGCCGGTAAGCGAAACCGCGGCGGCGAGATTGTCGGCGTAACAGCCGCAACCGATGAGGGAAGAGTCGCCGACGCAGCCGGGAGCTTTGTTGAGGGTGCCTCCGGTGGAGGTGGCGGCAGCGAGATTGCCATGAGCATCGAGAGCGACGGCGCCGACCGTGTCATGCGAGCTGAAGCCCGGCGAGTCTGGGGCGGGTGAAAAAGCAGTTTCCAAACCCATCGACAAAGGCCCGTCGATGGGGACCCCGGTTTCAGGACTCTTGTCGTCGTGCAGGATTGAAGGCAGAGGGGATTCCTTGCCAGAGAAGGTGTTTTCGACAAAGCCGGCGGCCTCGCGAAGTTGGGCATGGGCGAGGCGTTCGCGCTCGCGGTCGAGAACCAACTCGGCGTTGTCGATGAGAGGCATGCCGTGGGCGTGAGCGAACTGCTCGGCGCCGGGGCCAACGAAATAGACGTGGGGACTCTCTTCGAGGACAAGACGGGCAGCCTGAATGGGATTGCGAAGATGTTCGACACAGGCCACGCCACCGGCTTTCATGCGGCCACCGTCCATGAGGAGAGCGTCGAGCTGCACGCGCCCGTCGGAGGTCAGAAATCCACCACGGCCGGCATCGAACGTGGGGTCGTCTTCAAGAACAGTGACGGAGGCTTCGACTGCATCGAGAGCCGATCCGCCCTGAGACAGAATGGCGTAGCCAGCTTCAAGCGCGTTGCGAACGCCGGTTTTGTGGGCAGCCGCCTGATCGGCTGGAATAGCCCAGGCGCCACCGTGAACAAGGAGAGTGGGAGAGGTTTTTGTTGAAGTAGTCACGAAAGTATCGTAGAGCATTTTGTACAGGGAGGCGAGGCTCACGCTAGTGATCCGGCAAGAAAACAGTGACATTGTTTCCCATCCATTTCCGCAAAAAGACGCGGAAATGGATGGGGCACCCAGACAGTATCTAGTCGCCGGATCAATAGTGTCATGACTGCATAGATTGGTAATTAGCTATGGACAGGTTCCTGTTGATCCGGCCCAAAAGGAATGCATCGGTTTCCCACCTTTGCGCCAGGATGGCAAGACGCAGGTTCTTCGACTTCGCTGCGCTCCGCTCAGAATGACAGCAAAGATGGGGCACCGTGTGTTTATACTTCGGGGCCGGATCAATAGTGTCAAAGGAAAAAAGACAGACCACTTCGATAAGTTGTTGAAACAAAGGGAAACACGTGGAGTTATGAAATTGCAGGGAATTTAAAGAAGATTGGTTAAGCTAAGAACATTCAAAAACGAATAAGGCGACAAGGGAAAGAGGGAGCGTCTTTCCTATTCTTTTTTCGGGATACTTCCGCGGTTTGCAGGCGTGGCGAGAGGCTGAGAGCATCTTCAGAAAGCGAAGGAACGTTTCGACCTTGGCGAAGGGCCGCAATGGAATAGACGAAAGCGGCCGGAGGCGAAGCGATTCCGGCAAAACCAATACCTGAAGAGATCAGGGCATTTTTCGAGTTGATGCAAAGTTGCGACGGGCAGTGAAAGGCTTTCTTTGAGAAGAAGCTGAGCTCGATAAGACCAATTCGGTGGATGCAGGGGCGGTTCCCAAAAGGAATCGCCCCTTTCTCTTTCTACGGAGAAGAATGCAAGTCCGTGGAACGGTGGAACGAGATTGGCGGAGAAATGGGGCTGGAAAAAGAGAAGCAAGTGGTCGTACGGAGACCGCGTGGAACAAAGGCCAGGAAAAAAGCGGAGGGCCGGGGAACCGCAAAGATGAAGGCTGCGGCGAACAAAACCCTGGAGGAGCACAGCGATCAGATTGCGAAATCGCTGCTGGAAGAAACGCTGAAAGGAAACTCGGCAAGCGCAAGGATTTTGCTTGGACTTGCGGAAGGGCAAAACGATGATGAAAACAAAAAGCCGAAGCGGAGTTCTGGCAGCGGGGCAGCAAAACTGGCTTCAGAACCTGCATGGGGTAGGGATGCGCCGAAAGCAGAGGAGATAACAGGCTGAGGAGAGCATAAACCCAAGGGATAAATGATTTGGGTCTCAGACAAGATAAAGAAGTTTCATCGGGTTTGTGGATCCCCGGTCTCAAAATCGAGACCGGGGGCACCCAATGTTGGTCGAACCTCAAGCTGTCGGAGACCTACCCATAAAGAGCGTGATGACTTCTTCCCCTTTCGCCATGATCGCAAGACGCAGGTTCTTCGACTTCACTGCGCTTCGCTCAGGATGACAGAAAGGGTGGGGCACGGAATGTAAGTATTTGCTGGCCAGATCAATGAGTGGAAAAAAGACGGGCTGATTGCTGGGAACCCAGTCAGAAAGAAGAGAGACGAATGAAGCTCACGAATCACAAGTGGTTGCGCGCCGGAAGATGGATCGGACAGTTCTTGATCGTGGTGTGCTTGCTGGAAATTGGATTTACAAATCAAATCCACGCGCAGGCGGTCAGCACGACGACGGTACAAGGGACTGTGTATCTGGCAAACGGTCAGCCAGGCACAGGAACAGTGGTGGTGAGCTGGCCATCGTTTACCACGGCGAGCGGTCAGTTGGTGGTTGCTGACAGTACGACGGTGACGATTGCGACAGACGGGTTTTTGAGTATAAGTCTGGCTCCCAACCTGGGAGCAACGCCGGCTGGACAATATTACACGGCGGTTTACTACCTGAGCGACGGCACGACAAGCACGGAGTACTGGGTGGTTCCATTGGCGGCGCAGGCAACGCTGGGCGCGGTGCAGGCGCAGTTGATGCCAGCATCGCAAGCCGTTCAGGCAGCGAGCAAGGCGTATGTGGATCAAGCGGTAGCTGCTGTTTCCGAAAGCCAATTGGCGGCATCGGGCGGAACGCTGACCGGGGAATTGACACTATGCTGCGATCCGACGCAACCGCTGGAAGCGGCCGACAAACATTATGTAGACGAGGAAGTCGCGCAGGACTTGCCATTAACCGGCGGAACAATAAGCGGTGCACTAACGGCTGAGAAAATAGGCGCCCTATACCAGGTCGATCAGTTCTCCGGAACAGACTTTGGCGCCAAACTGGCCGCGTGCTTGAGCGGACTGGACACGACCTATGGCGGAATATGCGACGCGCGCAACTTTAGTGGCGCGCAATCGATAAGTTCGAATCTAACAATTTCAACAGCGAATGCAACGGTGCTTCTGCCGTGCGCGACAATCTCGACGGCAAACCAGCTTATCGTGACGGCGGGGACAAGAAATGTAACCCTGCGTGGATGCGCCTTGCGCGGCTCAAGCGCGGCAAGCGGGAGCCAGGGCGGCACGGTGTTTCTGTACTCCGGAACAGGAGCGATGGTGCAAGTTGGCGACTCAACCTATGCCGCCGATACCCAGGGCTTCCATATGGACAACGCGGTCATCAATACAACGGCCGCGAGCAGCAGCACGGCGCAAGGCTTGGCAGCCTATCGCACGCAGGAGCTGGACCTCGAAAGCCTGTACTTGCTTGGTAACTCAAACCAGACGGGCATAACACTGGACGGAACCGGTAACTACACGGGCGGAACATTCTTCGACGATGCCCTCAACGGATTCCAGACGGCGGTTAATGCGATCGGGCACCAGACGACGAATTCGGCCACGACAGACTGGATGAATGCGAGCTCGTTTGTTCGCTTGCACATCGATTGCCCGACCAGCGGGGGAAGCCCGATCAGCGGAACCTATGGGATTAACCTGCAACAGGGCGACGGAAATACATTTACCGGCGGTGATATTGAAGGCTGCTCGACGGCATTGCACCTGGGGGCAAACGCGCAGAACAACACCATCGTCGGACTGCGCAACGAAAACTCAACCAATCAGGTTGTGGCGGATGCGGGTAGCTCGTACAACAACTGGATGACCGGCGGCACGATGTTTACCGGAAAGCTGACCGACAATGGCACGCGCAATAGCTTTCTGGATACCTTTCATCGGAGTTTCAACAGCTTGAATGGCGATTGGTACGGAAGCCAGGCGGATGCTACGGTCACCAATCACTATCGCGTCGGGATTGGGTCAGGCAACGAGCGCGGATTGCTGAACCGCTATCAAACCGACTACGGCTATCGGTGGACAACGGGGCTGAGCGACGCGACAGCCGGTGAACAGTTCTATCAGATTCTGGATGAGTTGAACAGTGTGTACAGGCTGTCCATTGGGCAATATAACAACGGGCAATCCAGCACCAATAACCAAACGGTCATCAATGCGGCGGGGACCGGGGCAATTGTGCTGAATGGCTCGACGAATGCGGGCACCGGAGGCGTAACGATCGGCTCGGGAGGCGCAAGTCCCAGCACCGTGGCAACAATCGACAAATCCGGCAATGCGCAGTTTACCGGGACGTTGCAGGTGGGAAGCACTACGCAATCGACAGGCACGATGACGGTGCGCAATAACGCCGACGCGGAGGTGGATTACTATCTGAGGCCTGGACTCACTACCAGCCAGAAGGGAGCCTACACCTACAAGGATTACGACGGAACCAGCGAATGGTACATGGTAAAGGATGCAAGCAATAACTGGGCGTTAAACTCGGCCATCGGCGGGCTGGACAGCTTCAAGGCCTATCAAAGCACCAACAGCGGCGACACGTACATCAATGCCTCAAACTCATCGGGCGTGGTACGCATCAATTATGAATCCGGATCGGGAAGCGGGTTCAATATTTACGGCGGCAGCAGCAGCAGCTTGTACGCCAGTTTCACGGGAACCACGGCAATCAAATTTCCAGGGCTTGCAGCGACAAGCGGCCATAACTGCCTGCAGATTGATAACTCGGGATACATCACCAATACCGGAGCCGCCTGCGGCACCGCAAGCACCACTGGGACGGTCAACACGGGGACCAGCGGGCAAATCGCCTATTACAACGGGAATGGAACGACCCTATCGGGTACGAGCACAGTATCGATTACAGCAGGAGGAACCGGGGCTTCCACGGCTTCGGCTGGCCTGACAAATCTGGGCGGGGCTGCTCTCACAGGAGCGGCATTTACCGGAGCGGTGAGCACGACAAGCACATTTGCCGCGAAAAACATCACCAGCATTGGACCGCGTTACGACGTAACACAGTTTGGCGCGAAGGGTGATGGATCAACGGACGACACGGCAGCGATTCAAGCAGCTTTCAATGCTTGCTGGAATGGCGGCGCAACACCGCACGGCGGAATCATCGAGTTTCCCGGTCTGCACACGTATGTCGTATCGTCGACAATTAATGCCTACGATGGCTGCCAGATCGAAGGGACCGTCGGCAGCGCAAGCGGCGGCTACTCAGTGCCAACGATTACCTGGGCTGGAGGTTCTGGAGGAACCGCCTATACGATTACAGGTTTCACTGCGGCAGCTAACTCCACGCCAGTCTATACGCTAAGTTCTCCCACGGCAGCGCAACCCTACATTGTTACCTTCAATGCGACGAACAGCTTGACAGCAGGGCAATGGGTCGACATTGAGGGCTTGAGCACGTCGACTGGCTTGGGCTTGAACAGGACGATTGCTCAGGTGGCATCCGCTACGAGCAGCACCTTTACGGTCGCGGTTCCCGTCGTTCCGGCAAGCGGCACATTCACCGATAGCGGTACGGCGACGACGGCGAACGTGGTTGTGGCCCTGGACGCCGCTGCACACTTTCAACAGGCTATTACGAATATTTCCATTAGCGCCGCAAGCGTTGCCGATGTGGGGATCTATTTTGGTTCTCGCGTTGATACGGGCACTCGCATTTGGAATTCACAAGTAAGCAGCGCAAATCAATACGGGTTCTACTTTTCCTCCGGCGGAATCAACGTGGACTTCGACAAGGGATGGAGAGCGGACAAGGTCAAGATTGCCGCCATTTATTGGAGGCTTGGAGGCAGTGACGCTTTTGGAATAGCCAACGGAACGGTTGACAACGGTTCAACATCTCCGAGTGGAGTCGCTGTGCTGTTTGATAATGCCGGCAATCCTGTGAACAATAGCGTCCATTTCTCTTCAAGAAACATGAAGATCGAAGTCAATTCATCGATACAATCTGGACTCGGCGTGTTCACGTTGTACGATTCTCCGACGCATACTGCCGGGGAGCAGTTCTTCCTCAACTTCGATACGACGTGGGTGGCTCCGGCAAGTCAGTCTACATCGGGGTTCAATTTCACTTCGATTGCGATGATTCCCGCCAACGACAAGGCGCTTGTCTTGAATGCAACGAATAGCCAGTTTCCGAGCGGAACAGGCTCGAATACGACCACGGCGTTCACGGGGGTGCCTGAGCTTTTACGGAACAATATGGTTGGATTAAGCGGAACGATTTCTTCTCTGTCGTATTCTCCTTCCATGAATAGCATGGGTGGCGTTCCTCCCGTTGCTTCAAGGGCCCCCGTGCAGCTCATGGGCGATGTGGAGATTGGCCAGTTATGGCAACACAGTACTCAGGCTTCCGCCTTTCTGTACTCGGATACAGCCTTTGCGGCGCTGCCCAATGCGACCACGTTGTACGCTGGACAGATTATTGCTCCTCCGGCTTATTGGAACGGAGCCAACGGAAAAAGATATGGCATGAACGTCGTGTACCAAACTGGTACGACGGGAACGCCAAACAGCGGAGCTACAACCTGCACAGGAACCAGTGGTGCGAGTGTTCTAACTTGCAGCAGCGCAACCGATCTTTCCGTAGGGCAGAGAATTACGATTGGAACAGACAGCAACAAGTTGATCAGCGTAGTGGATGCAACCAACACAAGCGCCGTGCTGGTGAACCTGACGAGCAGTTTAGCCGCCACATATTCAACCGCGACGGCGCTGTCGTTTTCCGCTCCCGTACTTGGACCGGAACTTCAGTTTGCAACGAAAACTTCCGCTGCTCCGACGACACTTAGCTGGCTACAGGGAGATATGGAGCAGAACTCTGGTGCGACTGCAAACGGAGTTGCAGCGTGGGTGAACGTGGCAGCGGGAACGCCGGGGACATGGGCCGGGGTTCCACTTGGCAACAGCAGTGGACAGATCACCCCTGCGCAAATTACAACGCCCACGACAACGATCAACGGGATGACCTGCTCTTTGGGGTCAACTTGCACGGTGCCATCTTCAGGGACGAACACTCCAGTGTGGCTTCAGTATCTTGGCACAGGCGCGGATGGGGCATACGAAGCGACTGCGGCGAGTTGCACAGCTTCTGCTCCGTGCAACCTCGGTGGGGACCACTACTACACCAGCTTCAAGGTTGATTCCGGAGCTTATGTCTATGCCAATCCGCAGAATACAGGCGGTGGATTATCGGTGCACGCAACAGGAGCCTGCACAATCAATGGCACTGTCCTTGTGAACTGGACGAAGAATTCCATTACTAGCAGCTACAAGGGATATCTTGGCGGTGCGAGTGGCGGCTCTGGCGGCGGCACTGCGGCGGGAAATGCCGGTGTTTCATCCAACACCCAGACCAACAATGGCGGGGACGCGGCAGCGGTCTATGGGACTGCGGGCGCGGCAAGCGGCGGGAATGGCGGGAATGGCAACGGCTTACAGTGGGCTCCTTCGCTGCAAAGAGCAGTGCTGAATGGCAGCGCGGGACTGGTGGATGGACTGCGCCTGATGGGAAGCACTGGCGTAACGGGTGGAAGCACAGGCGGCACGGGCGGCGAGGGCGGTACTGGCGCTGCATTTATGTGCGCCTCCCTGGATGGTACTGGAGGCGTGATTGATGCCAGTGGCGGACCGGGCAATCCACCCGCTGCCAACTCGACAGGAGCGGGTTCCGGCGGCGGCGGCGGCGTGGTGATTCTCTCTTCTCAAGCAACCGTTACGACCTGGCCTTCTGTGTATGTTGCGGGAGGGCCGGGAGGATTGGCGACGGTGCCGGAGGCTGTGGCGACAGGAGGAAGCTGCACGACACAGCCCAAGGCGACGCTGGGTGTTTCGTCTGGAGCGCTGAGCGGAACTTGCACGGTGGTGCAGGCTGGCGCGGGTTGTGGCACGGGCGCAGGGATTACCTGGAACATCCTGGGCGGCAGCGGCACGGCGGGCACGGCAGCGATTACGCCGGTGTGGTCGAGTGGCGCTCTGGCAAGCTGCACGGCCACGCCGGGAACCAGCTCTGGCTATACGGCGGCGACTTACACCACATCTGGCACGGGCGGAGACGGCGGGAACGGCTGGTACGCGGAATTCCAGGGCTGGTAGACAGATGTTTTGTGCGGCAGGAGGTAGACTCCTGCCGCACGGGTTCATCTGTCGCCCCAAAAAACTGGATTTGCGGCTCTTGCATCCAGGTAAGCGCTGAACAAGTTTGTTTGAGATGCCAGCATTCCACCAGGGGCTAAAGCCCGCGTTGGTTTTGCGGCATTTGCGGCACGACTAAAGTCGTGCCCTGACACAAAACATAGGCCTCTGACAAGGTAAAGAAGTTCCGTCGAGCGCGTGGATCCCCGGTTTCAAAATCGAGACCGGGGGCACCCAATGGTATTGCAACTTTAAGCTGTCGAAGCAGGTGATCCGGTCGAAATGAGGAGAGCGTGACGGAAACCATAAAAAGCGGGGCGGTTGAAGAAGAATGGCTTCTGCGCCCGGAGGAATTGGACCGGGAGGAGTTGGAAAAATATGGGAAGATTCTGGATGCTCGTCCAGCAAGCCTGCGGGGACGGACAGTCGAAATGGCGCTGGCCGAGCAGCTTCTGTGGGTGAGAACGCGGGAGGGAGGCACCGCGCCGCTCAAGGCAAATGCGGTGCAGAAGGCTTTCGAGCAGCGTCGGGGCAAACGGAATATTGTGCTGAAGGCACGGCAGATGGGACTGACGACCTGGGCGGCGGCGCGGTTTTTTCTAAAGACAATTACCCAGCCGGGAACGCTGACGCTGGAAGTCGCTCACACACAGGAGGCAGCCGAGGAGATTTTTCAGATCATTCACAGGTTTCTGGATTGGCTGCCGGAGGAACTGCGCGAAGGGCCTTTGCGGACCTCGCGGGCCAATGTGCGGCAGATTGTGTTTCCGGAAATGGACGCGCAGTACCGGGTGGTTTCGGCGGGAGACAGGAATGCGGGCCGCGGATTGACGGTGCAGAATCTGCATTGCTCGGAGCTGGCGCGTTGGCCGGGCAATCCCGCCGAAACGCTGGCGGGATTGCGGGCAGCGATGGCGCCTGGGGCGGAGCTGATTCTGGAGTCAACGCCGGACGGCGTGGGCGGATGCTTCCACGAGGAGTGGCAGAAGGCCGACGAAACAGGCATGGTGCGGCACTTCTTCCCCTGGTGGATGGAGAGGCGATACCGGGCCGAGGCCGTGGACGAAGCGAGCCTGACGGAGGAAGAGCGGGAGCTGAGGTCGCGGAAGGACCTGGACCTGGAACAAATTGGCTATCGTCGGCAGATTCGCGCGGATTTTCGCGGACTGGCGCGGCAGGAGTACGCCGAGGACGAAGAAAGCTGTTTTCTGGCTAGCGGCGATTCGGTTTTTGAACTCGCAGCAATTGAAACGCGATGGGCGACGATGACACCGCCAATCGAGCGGCGGCACAACGGCGATCTGGACATTTGGCTGCCGCCGTTGAACGACAAGAAGTATCTGGTGGCGGTGGATCCGGCGGGCGGCGGAAGCGAGGGCGACTACTCGGCAGTGCAGGTGCTGGACCTGGAGACGGGATTGCAGTGTGCGGAGTTTGCCGGGCATGTGGGAGGGCTGGATCTGGCGCGGGTGGTGACGGCGCTGGCCAGGGAATACAACCGGGCTTGGCTGGTGGTGGAGAGGAACAACCACGGCAGCGGCGTGCTGGCGCTGATTGAGACGGTGTGCGGCTATGACCGGGTCTATCGTCAGGGCGGGCAAGCTGGATGGCTGACGACTTCCATCAGCCGGCCGGCGGCGCTGGGGAGATTGGACGCGGCGTTGGTGGAGCGGCCGGAATGCTTTCAGAGCCGGAAGCTGTTGGCCGAATGCAGGAGCTTTGTGCGGTTGCCGGACGGAAAAACCGGGGCGCGGCCGGGAACGCACGATGATCGGGTGATGGCGCTGGCCATTGGGCTGGGAGCGCGGGCGGAACTGCTGATACAGAGATCAGGGAGCAGAGATCAGAGATCGCTTGCCGGTCATTCGTAGTCAGCCATTGGAGAGCTGGTTGTTTTGCGCGGGTGGCGGTGCGGGTTTGTGGTTTTCCATCCATCCGCGATAAAACTGCGGATGGATGGGGCACCTAGCGAATTAGTTAGGTCGCTGACAAGGTAAAGAAGTTACCTCGATATCGTGGATCCCCGGTCTCAAAATCGAGACCGGGGGCACCCTATGGCGGTACAACTTCAAGCTGTCGAAGACCTAGTTAGCAAGTCAGCGACGAACGACGCGCGCGAATTCAAGGCAACGCATTTAGAATCTAAGGTGAAGGCGGGGGCACGGGCTTGGCGGTTCTGGCGGTACAGCATATACGGCGCATGCGAGGCGGGGCACAGGGCCAGTTGATGCTGGGCGCGGACGGCCAGATGTACGTGGTGAAGTTTCAGAACAACCCGCAGCATATAAGGGTTCTGGCCAACGAGTATCTGGCCTCCAAGCTGGCGACGGCGGTTGGGCTGACGGCGCCGGAAGTGGAACTGGTGGAGGTTTCGAGCTGGCTGGTGGAGAATACGCCGGAGCTGGAGATCGACCTGGGACGGACGCGGGTCCGATGCCAAGCGGGGTTGCAGTTCGGATCGCGATTTGTGGGCGGGCTGATGCCGGGACAGGTGGTGGATTACCTGCCCGAACAACAAATGGCCGAGGTGCGTAACCTGGGCGAGTTTGCCGGCATTCTGGGCCTGGACAAGTGGACGGGGAACGCCAACGGACGGCAGGCGGTATTCGCGCGCAAGCAGCGGGAGAAGCGCTACCGCGCGATTTTTATCGACTACGGGTACTGCTTTCACGCCGGGGATTGGACGCTTGAGGATCTTCCCTTGCGCGGGGTGTATTACCGCAATGACGTGTACCGGCAGATTACGGGATGGGAGTCGTTTGAGCCCTGGCTGACACGGCTGGAAAAGATGCCCGCGGAGACCGTGTGGGCGGCGGCCAGCGAGGTTCCTCCGGAATGGTACGGCGGCGACCTGAGCGAGATGGAAAGCCTGGTGGAGAAACTGCTGGCGAGGCAGCACCGGATTCGGGAACTGATTGAGGGGTTCGGGAAGTCGGATCGACAGCCATTTCCAAAATGGGTGGGAATGGGCAAGAAAATAGAGAAAGATGATTGGATGGAGATGCGGTGGGGGACTAACATGACCGGGAGAGTGAACTAAAGGGGAGTAAGACAAGCGCCTTGAACAGGAAACGCGAAGAGGCGAAAGGCTGACGATGAGTAACGGAAATGAGCGGCGGGCATGCGAGTTTCGGCTGATCCGGTATGTGCCGGATACGGTGCGGAACGAGTATGTGCATATCGGCGTGATGCTGCGCGAGCAGGGCAGCCGGGAGCCGGCCCAGATTCAGTTTACGCACGACTGGCGGCGGGTGCGCTGCATGAACCCGGAGGCCGACACAGCGCTGCTGGAAGGCATGGAGAGCGAGTTGCGAAGGAGACTGGCGGAGGATCCGGAGGGCAAGTTGATGCGGATTCTCACGGAGGCGCTTTCGCTGAGCGTGCAGATGACCGAGCCCAAGGCATATCTGGCGGAAAGCCTTCCGGCAGGGATGGAAGAGCTGATGCGGCTCTATGTGGAGCCGCCGCCCAGGGCACACATGTCGCGTTTGAGCGGACGGGCGGCGATCCAGTCGAAGATGCGGACAGAGTTTGAGCGGGCCGGGGTGTGGGATCTGCTGAGGAAGAAGATTGCAGCCTCGGAATACACTCGGCCGGGGGATCCGCTGCGGATTGACGTGGGTTACAGGCCGAACGGAGTCATTCGCATGTTTCATGCGGTGAGCCTGGAACCTGGCGTGGAGATGGCCAAGGTGCTGGCCTTTTCTTCGGCGGGATTGCGGGCCGGCGTGGAGCGGGTGGAAAAGGCGAAGTTGGAATTGACCGCGGTGATTGAGCCGGCATTGAAACTGGGCGCGACGGACGAGGAACCGGAACGGCTGGATATGTACCGGTTTGGCGTGGAGACAATGGAAGAGCACCAGATCCGGGTGCTGACGACATCGGACCTGGGCCGAGTGGCGGAGACTGCAAGGCGGGAGCTGCGGGTGTGAGGGCGCGCTGATCGCGCGCCAGTTGACAGCTAACAGCCAACAGCTAACAGTTTGAGTGGAGAGTGATAAGTCGGGAAGAATTATCACGGGAGTTTGCAGATAGTTTCTGGAGTTTGTTGTAGGCTTGATTTTGTAAGTGAGATGTTGGTTTCTGCGGGCTGAGAACTTTCAGCCTTCGGGTGCTGGCTCGAACGGATAACTGTTAGCTGAAAGCTGCTTGCTGTCAGCTAGAAAAAGGCATGGCCCTTTCCGGGTCGTGCCTTTTTTGTTTTTGCGGCGGCGGAAAGAGGAAGGTGCGCGTGAAGGTAGGCGAGCAATTGCGGGAGATCTGGCGGCAGGCAACCGGGAGCAGCCGGAAGGCAGAAATAGCGGCAGGAGCCGCCGATGCGGAGGCGGAACGCAAGACCTTGGCGCTGCCTGCCGTTCTGAGTCCGGTCCAGTTTCCGGGGCACCTGCTGCCCAAGCCGACGCCGATAAATTTGCGCCGGTTTGCGGAGACACCGGTGGTGCGCCGTGCGATCAACGTCATCAAGGACCGGATTGCGGCGATGGACTGGCAAGTGCGGGTGAGGCGCGGCGTGCGGCCGGATAATTTGGCTTTTGCGGAACGCAAGCTGCGGGCGTTGCGCAGAACACTGGAAGAGCCGAACGCAGCGGACAGTTTTCGAACCCTGATAGAACAGGTCATCGAGGATGCGCTGACGGGCGGCTACGGAGCCATTGAGATGGAGCCGACCGGCGACTCGGAGCGGCCGGCGATGCTGTGGGCCGTGGACGGCGCATCGATTCGGGTCAATCCCAAATGGGACGGGCAGCCAGAGTCGCCACGGTATGCGCAGGCGATGCCGGGGCAACTGGAATCGAGCGCGATCGAGTTGCGCGACGACCAACTGATGTACGTGCGCATGAATCCGCGCAGCTTTACGCCCTTCGGACTGGGACCGCTGGAAGTGGCTTTTGAGACGGTGAACCAGTTCTTGAGCGCGCATCGGTTTGCGGGCAAGCTGGCGGCGAACTCCGTGGCGCAGTATGCGCTGTGGCTGAATGAGGCTACGCCCGCGCAGCATGACCGGCTGATTCGCTGGTGGCAGGATGAGATCGAAGGAACGGGGCGCGTGCCGTTGATCTCGACCGAGCAGAAGCCGGAGGTTTTGCGCTTTGCCCAGGGAACGGATGCGGACATGCGGCTGGCCTGGCAGGAGTTTCTGATCCGGATGGTAGCCAACGCCTTTGGCTTGCCTCCGATGCTTCTGGGGCTGGAAAGCGATGTAAACCGCTCGACCGCAACGGAGATGAACGATGAAGCCTTCCGCGGGGCGATCTCGCCTATGGCGCTGCTGCTGGCCGGACACATTACACGGGATCTCTTCGGCAAGTGCATTGGCTGGCGGGAGTTTGAGTTTGTCTTCAACGAACTAAATGCGAGGGACGAGGAGACAGAGCTAGCGGTGCAGGTGCAACTGTTGAAAGCCGGTGTGCTGACGGTGGACGAGGTGCGGGCGATGCGAGGGCTGGGACCGCGGGGACAGGATGGAGCGGTGCAGTTAACAGGCGAAGGAACAGAGGTGCAGGTGATTAGTAACTCAGCACCAAGTTAGTAATCCAAAACGATTGGAATGTAATGCCATGGGGAAAAAAGACAAACGCAGGTCCTTCGACTCCTTTCGCTTCGCTCCAGTCGCTCAGGATGACAACTCTTTGTTTATGCAAAATGTATTGTGCCGGATCAGTAGCGTTAGGTATTCCACCCCTGTGCCACAAATGGCACATAGGTGGGATACCCAAGTTAGTGCATTTACAGGCAGGATCGATCTTGTCTAGGCAAGTAAAGGCAATGGGCGGAGAGCGCATGAGACTGGAAGCGATGGCGGTAAAGATTCCCCATGTGGACGGGCACCCAAACCGGGTGGCGTTCGAAGGGGTGTTAACGATGGTGAATGCAGCCAGCGACAAGGCGCCAGCGGGGGCGCGCGGACATCGGGTCATGCTGACGCGGGAGGCGGCGGAAAAAGCGCTGCCCTCGCTGCTGGGCATGGCCGTAGACTACCGGCCAGGTTGGGACGGGCACGACGCGCGGCGCAAGATCGGACTGCTGACCGAGGCAAACCTGATCGGGCAGCGGCTGATGGTACGCGGATATCTCTATGCGCGGGATTTTCCCGAAGTGGCTGGGGCTATCCAGGCGCAGTCGCCCGAGGCGATGGGCATGAGTTATGAACTGGCCGACGCGCGTGTGGAAGATATGCACGCCGAGGTGTGGAAGCTGACCCGCGTGACCTTTACCGGAGCAGCCATCCTGCTCAGAGACAAGGCGGCGTATAGAAACACAAGCTTTCGCATGGCCAGCTAGCAAAAAGCAGCGAACAGCTAGCATTGCCTGACGATAACAACCAACCGACAACAACGTTGATAACTGACGGCGGGTAGCTGTCAGTTATGAGTTGTCAACTAAAGAAAGGAATGAAATGGAAAACAAAGAGCAGGAAATTACAGAGCGGTTGGAAGCCGCGACGGCGCAACTGGAGCAGACACTGAGCTGGCTTGAAGAGCGGCAAGGCGCCTTAAATGGCCAAGTGGAGAAGATTTCCGCGACCGTCGAACAGAGCCAGCGCGAGACACAATTAGCAGAAAAGCTGGCCGCGGCTGAACAGGAGCTGGCGGAGTTGAAGGCTGGGGCCGCACAAAACGTATTGAACCCATTGCGCAGAACACTGCCTACGACGACCAGCGAGATGCTGGCCAAGCAGGGCATCGGCGAGGGCCCGGTGGATGTGCGCACTCTGGATGCTGCATTGGCCGGCCTGAGCCTGGAACAGCGCATTGCGGTCAAAAGCCAACTGTTGCGTGCGGGCGCAATCGCGTAAAGCAGCTTCTAGCTTTTAGCTACTAGCTTCTAGCTGAAAGCTACTGGACCCTCGGTCAGGTACTTACGAAAAACCGAGACTATACGGCACGGATTTGTACTGGCCACAAAAAGCCGGAACATTCCTGCCGAAACATGATGAAATGACCGCCCGAAGTCAAGAGCCAACAGCCAACAGCTAGAAGCTAGTAGCTGGAAGCTGTACTTCGAGCAACGACTGGCCCCATGGAGGGGGCGGAAAAAGCCTATGAACGCAACCTTTGCAGATATTCACGCGGCAGCAGATTTTATCGGGCCGGGCGCTGTTGAAGTTCCTTTGTATCAGACCGAGATTTTCGACATCTGCCGGCGTTCAAGCCCCTTTGGGCAGCGAATCAAACAGGTTCCGGCGACCGGGCATCCGTCTCGGTTCTTTGAGGAGACGGCGCTTCCCACTCCGGGAACAGCTGGCTTTGTGGATCCACGCAGCATTGCGCCGACAGTGGTAAGCCCGACGCGCGTGGAGCGGAGTGTGCCGCTGAAGGCGCTTGTTTCGCAGATAAACTATAACTTGTTCGACGTTGAACTGGGCGACCAGCAAAAGCAGTTCGCCTATCTGCAGGCCAAAGACCTGGTAGATACGGTGAGCGGCGTGATGGTGGCGCATGACGTTGCTCTTTGGAACGGCAACGACACCAGTTTAAGCACGCCGACGACCACGCAGTACATGGGCGCGATCAAGCAGATTGTAGCGGGTGGCCAGACGACGACCATCGGCACAACTGCTTCCATCGTGAATGGTCTGAAGACGGCGGTGGCGCAGATGGTGGCCAACAATGGCTACTATGTGCGGCCGACGGCGATCTATGCCAACCCTGTGCTGTTGGACCTGATCGACCAGGAGATGAAGAGCGAGTTCAATGTGGTGCTGAACACGGACAACGTCACGGGTGGTGTCCGTGTGAAGATGCTCTCGACGCAGGCAGGCGATTTGCCGCTGATTCCGGATTGGAGCCTGAGTTACACAGGCACGCCGGGTTCGGGCACAGCGGTTCTGCCAGCCTACATCGTGACGGAGGATCTGATCGAGTATCACTGGTTGGGCGATCCGACGCCGCGCATCTTCCAACTTGGTCTGCCGAACTCGCTGGCGTACCAGTACGTGGCTGTCAAGTTTGGCGGCCTCGTGGTGAAGGGCGCGAACTACGCACACTACCAGGTTCTGGTGGAGCGGTAAACGAGCAGGCAAGCAGTCCAGGTTTCCCAGGTCCCAAAAACGGGACCTGGGCACCCGGCAGTGGTGAGTGAAGAGCAACAACTGACCACTGTTCACTGCGCTCTGGCATCTTCTGAGTACTGATTACTGACGACTGAAAGAAGGAAACTCATGGCATATCTGCAGCCAGCGGATTACCAGAATTATGGATTGCCGGCAGGAACGACGGCGGACTGGATTACAGCCGCAACGGCATTGATCAACAGCTACTGCAGGCGGCCGGACCTGAACGTAATTCAGTATACAGAGCGGTTGCGATTGACCAGCGGATCGCAGACGGTGTTATTGAGCTATCTGCCGCTGACGCCTCTTGGAGCGGCTACGACTCCGCTTGTAAGCATCAAAGGCCGTTATACAAAGCCGCGGCGCGGAGAACTTCCAAACGATCCGCTGTTGGAAATTGCACAGGTGTTTTCGCTGCCAGGGCAGTGGACGGCAATCGATCCAAACTCGGTGGACTATGATTCCGTCACGGGTGAGTTAACGCTCGCGTGGAATGTGCTGGGATTGCCTTACAACGAGGTGGCCGTGACCTACACGGCGGGTCTGGCGACGATTGGCGACGATGTGAAGACGGCGTGTGCGCAGATCGTGCGCAATGCGCAATCTACGCCGGCGCTCAACGCGAGCAAGACCAAGATCGACACGATGCAGATGCAGTACTTTTCCAGTTCGCTGGTGGACGAAACGGTGCAAGCTTGGCTGCGTCCCTATGTAGCGAACAGGCTGGGGTGAGCGATGAGCGATACAGCGCCGCGCAACCCAGTGGGAGCGCCGCGGATGCTGGCCGATGCTCTGCTGCGAAGCATGACAGGAACCACGGCCCTTCTGCGGGTGACAGGCACAAATACAGAGACCAGCCAGTCCGAGGTTGGGCTGGTAGCCACAACGTTTTACGAGGCGGTTGTAAGTCCGGTTGTCATGCACAAGCTGCGACCAACCTGGCAGGAGAGTAACGAGTCAAAGTGGGAGTTACTCATTTCGGCAACCGGGGTGGCAGAGCAGGTTAATGCGCTGAATCTCGAATCAGCCCAGACACTGTTTTCCATGACTCTGGCTGTTACTGTGGCAGGACAGGATTACCTGATTGAGTCGGTTGCCTCAAACGAGGCCTTTGGACAAGTCTATCTCTATCGGCTGCTTCTGCGGGAAGCACATCAACAGGCAGTGTAACCAGCCTACAGCAAGCAGCTAACAGTGATTAGTTGCCTGGTTATCATGAGCAATATCTAACTGCTGTGAGCTGTTAACTGTAGCTGGAGACAATATGCAAAATGCAAAAGACTCGTTCTATATTGCACTGCGTACGCGACTGGCAACGCTAAATCCGGAGCGAACAATTCTGCTGCGTGGAACAACGCGCCCGGGAATTTTGGTAGAGGAAGCAGAGGCTTCCTTCAGTCAGATTCCCAACGATGTGTTTGTTCTGCGCTGGTCAGGCGTGGGGGTCGATTTAAATCTCGGCTCCGCGATGGTGGCCGCACAGTGCGAAATTCTGTATCAGACGTGTGGAACGCAAAGCTACGGCGGGCTTGATCGCGGCCGGTCACTGAGCAAGATGGACGAGGAATTGACGTCAATCCTGCAACCCTTCTACACCGCCAAGCTTAACTACACAGCGACACCGCCAACAGCGATGCTGACGAAGGTCTTTTGGGATGAGCCGGGTTTTACGCCGGTCGTGACGCAGCGCGACCGGCTGAGCCACTCGGCAAACGTGATGGTCTATAGCTATCAAGAGCAGGGGGAGTAAATGGCGGCGAATTGGTTTTCAGCTCCAGCACCTGTGGCGCGGCGTGTACGGGGGTACTTTGCGCCGGTGAGCCGGACGTCGCAGATACCCGTGCTCTTTGATCCCGCGGAGCAAGGCGGCTTCAGCCTGGACGCTCCGCCGAATCCGTGGATTAGTTTGGGTTGGATTCAAGGATTGACGCGCAAGCCGGGAAGCAAAACAGCCGCGGTGCTAACGGGCATTCCAGCCGGGACGCTGGAGCAGGTGCGCGAAACACTTGAGGCGCAGGTGAGTTTCGAATTCCTGAGCTGGACCAAGCTGACCATGGCGCTGGCGACAGGTTCGCAGCATATGAACCTGCTGGCCCCAGCAAGCGGCGCGACCCTTGCAGCGGATGGGGCGACAGCGGCAACAGCGGTGACAGTGCTAAGTGGATCGACAGCTACATTCGTAGCGCTGGCCGCGACCGATGCCGCGAAGTTTTCACCCGGCTCAATCATCGCCCTGGACGGGGATTACACGGGGCAGACCGGCTTTATAGGCACGCCCATATCCGGAGCTTATGTGCGAACGGCGCTTACAGACATCGATTACATCCGGCGCGTCACCTTCAATGTCGCGCTGGTTTCAGCAGTAACTCCTGCTGGGCTGACACTTGCGAATGCATTGCCAGGCGGCGCACCGGCCTCCGGCTCAGAACTGCAAGCAGTTACAGGATTTGTGGATCGCGAAGGTGGGAGTTTCTATCAGGAGTGGTCGGCATTGTTTGTCATGGAAGGCAGCCAGGGGGAAAGGATTATCTTTCACTATCCTCGACTGCAAACCATAAGCGGTGCGCAAGAAACTGCATTACCGCTGGACAGCAAACAAAAGGACGGCTTGGAAAGGATCCTTCTCAAGGGGCAGTTTCTGGCGCTGCCCGTGACCGATCCACTGGATGGGGAACGGGTGGTGTGCTATCGAAGTTTCTTGCCGGCGGCTAGCGCTCTGGTATAGGAAGCCTTTGATTAAGTTTGATTCCTCATTAAGCATTTCCTCGGAAGTTAGGGCGGCACCCGCAAAGACAAATACTTACTCAACAATTTATTAGTCGAGCCAACAGGTTAGCGAGTCACAATGAAAATTACGATCAACGGGCAAGACTACACGGCCGCACTCGACGCAGTGCGGCCGTTGACGATCGAGCGCAAGCTGAACGAGCCCTCCATATGCCAACTGTGGCTAAGCCTGCCCACCAACGGCAGCCTGAAGACGCCCTTGCGCAACCAGTCTCTAACGATTCTGGGAGACGATGGAACCTATTACTTTACGGGCTACATTGCTGTAAGTCCATTGCCCGAGTATGCAGGCATGGCGATTGAGGGACCGCGCTACCGGATCGCCATTCAGGCTCTGAGCGACGAACTCTTGCTGGACCAATTACTGATGCCTTCGAGCACAGGCACAACGGGTAAAACCGCCGGGGAATTGATGACGGCGCTGGTGACCCGTACAGGATCCAACAAGCTGTCGACGGCTGCGGTATCTCTGGATGCGACGGTAAGTAACTTCGTTCCCGATGCTGGCGCGTCATGGAGCAAAAGCGCCGGACAAGTGGCAAGCATGGCGCGGGCTGCGTATCGCGCGGTCAATGGAACGCTGTGTTTTTCCCAGGTGCAAAGCATCGTGCATCCGTTGAACGAGACCGATGGCAGCTTGAACCTATCATCGCTGTCGTTTACGTCCAGCGTCAAGCGCGCACTGGCAAACGATGTAACTGTCTGCGGCGAGCATGAGCCGGTAGCCTATGTGACGGAGTACTTTCTGGGCGACGGAGTCACGACTCAGTATGATCTGGCGGCAGACCCGTACTTTCCTTCTTCTTCCAAGGCCACCATCATCGACGAACTCTTCAACGAATCCGAGATCGACGAGCGCGTATGGGGCGAGACGGGCGGGCCTGGCATATTGTCTCTAGGCGCGGGTGGATTGGTCATGGACGGCGGCAACGGAATCGACGGCCAAACACTGTTGGCCTGGCTCGATACAGTGGAGATGGGTGGAACACTGCTGCTGGAGGCAGTTGGAGTAACTCTTTCTGCAAGCAGCACGGGAGCACTCGCTGGTTTCTTTGTCGGACTGGATAAGCAGGCGAATTGCATTGCCGGCTTTCAAGTAACCGCGGCGCAAGGCACAAGGGCCGTCACCGTGCAGCCACTTATCGAAGGAAGCGCATTGGGAACGGCTTATGCGATCAACTCAGCGTATCAGTACACGCTGCGCGTAAGAGTACATTGCCCGGAAAACGAACGGGAGTTGGCGGTCTATCGCTCCTTCGGAGATAGCGGGCAAATCACGTATGGCGGCGACTGGATAACCTCTCCGGGCAGCGTGCAGATGGAGATCCAGGAGTTTGTCGACGGCGTGGGCGGAACACCGGTAACACTGTACGATGGCGCGCTTGTCAGCGTTCCGGGAGCTTGCAGGGTGGTGGCCGCAAGCAGCATCAATCTGATTGGAACCATGCGGGCGCTCAGGCTGAAAAATCTTGGATCGGGTTGGGTGGTAAGTACGCCACCAAGCGGCGGAGCTTATACGCGGCGAGTGGGCACAACGGCCGAGGCGGCTGAATGTCATCTCGAAAGTACGGGCGAGGTCGTGTTTTACACCGGGTATGTGCCGGTGGCCGGAGAACATATTGCCGTAAGTTACCGCACGGTGGGCCGAGCCGTGGGCCGAGCAATCAATACGGCTTCTCAGGCGGCGCTTGCGCAGGCGGGGATGCCCACGGAAGCGGCGTGGATCGGCTCGGTAACGAGCCCGACGGCGCGCAGCTCCGCGGACTGCCGGAATGCGTCCCTGGTGATCGAGCAGGCTGCGGCAGGCGTGAGCGCGTTGTGGAGCGGCACTTACAAAGGCAGCAGAATGAGCTTTGCCAGCGATGTGTGGCCGGGCGATGCCTTGCTGCTGAATGCGCCTTCAACCAGCCTGAATGCGCAGGTTGTGGTTCGTTCCGTCAAGGTGAGTTATCAGGCAAGTTATCCAGATCTGGTAGAGTATGCCATTGCCTTTGCCAATGATTGGGCGGACGATCTGGCTATCAAGACCAGCGAAACGGTGCCTACAGATACATGGCTTCCGGCGCCCATCGCTCCGACTGTGCTTGCCAATCTGAACAGCCTCACAGTGACTGCGCTCAATGGGAGCACGGTCACGATTAATGCCGGTGTGACGCCACCCACGGGTGGTGGATTCGAAATTCGGCGGCGGGACTTTGTCTTCATGGCGGGCGAGGACCCGGATCTGGTGATGCGTGCGACGGAGCAGAATATGACTTTTTCCCGCGAAAGCGCTAATGATCGATTCTATATCCGCATGTATGACGGCTCAACGCCACCGAATTACTCGGAGTTTTCGACGGCGCTGTTCATTAATCTTCCGCTAAGTTCGTAAGCGGTAACTTCTTCTTATTGATCCGCCCCAAAAGGAATGCATCTGCTTCCCACCTTTGCGCCAGAAAAAAGGCGCAAAGATGGGGCACTGTGTGTCTATATTTCGGGGCCGGATCAATAGCGATCAATTAGTGGGGGCCGGTGAATGCGGATGATGAATGAATTCGAAGCACAGGTGCTGAGCGACTTGAGCGTGCTGAAAACGCAAATGACCAACCTGATGGGCGATGGCAACGGTGGAAGAATCGCCGATCTGGAGCAGCGCATGGATCAGCACGAGCAGAACTGGCAGCGCGCCAAGGGCTTTCTGGCGGCGGTTAGCGTATTGTTCGCGGTGATCGAAGTGGCCGTCGAGGCGTGGCGCCACAATTGAGGCTGACGAACCATTCGAGCGCGCTGGCTTTCGTATAATGGACACCATGAGCGAACAACCTTTGGTTGGCATTGTGATGGGCAGCAAGAGCGACTATGAGACGCTGTTGCCTGCGATTGAGATTCTGCGCGCGCTGGAGATTCCGCATGAGGCGCGGGTGTTGAGTGCGCATCGCACTCCCGATGAGCTTTCCGAGTACGTTTCAACGGCCAAGGCACGCGGGTTGCGGGTGCTGATTGGCGCTGCTGGCGGCGCGGCTCACCTGGCCGGCGTCATGGCGTCCAAGACGCTGCTTCCCGTGCTGGGCGTACCGATTGCGGCCACGCCGCTGAACGGCATGGACTCGCTGCTTTCGATTGTGCAGATGCCCAAAGGGATTCCCGTGGGCACGCTGGCCATTGGCAAGCCGGGAGCGGGCAATGCGGCGCTGCTGGCGGCTGAAATTCTGGCCTTGAACGATGCGGCGCTCTACGAACGGTTGAGCGCGTGGCGCGCTGCCCGCGCACAGGATGTGCTGGCGCAGAAACTGCCCGAGTAAGGCTTTTTCACAGTTCCTGTAGGACGAAATTCGTGGTTTCCCACCCATTTCACAAAGAACGTGAAATGGATGGGGCACGGAGCATTCTTGATCCGGCACGATTGGATTGCGATACGAAAAGCAACCGCAGGTCCTTCGACTCCCTGCCACTTCGACTCCGCTACGCTTCGCTCAGTGTCCGGTCGCTCAGGATGACAGGTCTTTGATTATGCAATCGTTTTGTTTTGGATCAATATAGAAAAAGGGCGCAGCCTTTACAGCCGCGCCCTTCGTAACAATTTGCTCCCCGCCTGAAGCGGGTTTCCGAGCGACTTGCTACTGGTTCTTTTCCCACTGCTTGGGCCGGCGATTGGCCTGCAAAATCCTCTTGCGCAGCCGCAGCGACTTGGGCGTGACCTCGACCACTTCATCGTCGGCGACGAACTCAATGGCCTGCTCCAGGTTCAGCGTTTTGTAGGGCACCAGCCGGACGCCTTCATCGGCGGTCGATTGGCGCATGTTGGTCATGTGCTTTTCGCGCACCACATTCACATCCAGATCATTGCCGCGCGAGTGCTCGCCGACAATCATGCCCTCGTACACCTCGACGCCCGGTCCTACGAAGAGCACGCCGCGCTCTTGCAAGCCGTTCAGCGAGTAGGCCGTAGTCGTTCCCTGGCGATCGGAAGCCATGGAGCCAGTAGGCCGCTGCGGAATCGCGCCCTGGTACGGCATATAGCCGTCGAAGATGGAATTCATCACGATGGTGCCGCGGGTATCGGTCAGCATTTCGCTGCGCAGGCCGATGACGCCACGACTGGGCACGCGGAACTCCATGCGCACGCGGCCTGAACCGTGATTGCGCATCTTGATCATCTCGCCCTTGCGTGGTCCCAGCTTTTCGATGACCACGCCGGTATAGGTCTCGGGCACATCGATGGTCAGGCGTTCCACCGGTTCCATCGTCACGCCGTCTACCTCTTTGGTGACGATCTCCGGACGGCCAACCATCAGCTCGAAGCCCTCGCGGCGCATCATCTCAATCAGAATGGACAGTTGCAATTCGCCGCGGCCCAGTACCTTGAAGCTGTCCGTGGAGTCGGTCTTTTCCACGCGGATCGAGACGTTGGTCAGCAACTCTTTTTGCAGCCGCTCGCGCAGGTTACGGCTGGTCACAAACTGGCCTTCGCGCCCGGCGAACGGCGAGTTGTTCACCGTGAACTGGATGGCGATGGTCGGCTCATCAATGGTGATCAGCGGCAGCGGCGCTGGATTCTCAACGTCGGTGATGGTCTCGCCGATGGTGATATCTTCGACGCCAGCCACGGCCACAATGTCGCCCATCGTGGTTTCAGTAATCTCCGTGCGTTTCAGTCCATTGAAGGTGAAAAGCTTGGTGATGCGTATCTTTTCCAGCGATCCGTCGCGCTTGGAAATGGCTACATCCTCGCCCGTCTTCAGCGTGCCTTGGAAAACGCGGCAGATGGCGAGGCGGCCCAGATACTCGGAGTAGTCGAGATTCGCAACCAAAATCTGGAGTGAGCCGTTCGGGTCGCCGGTGGCGGCAGGAATGGTGGAGACAATGCTTTCGAAAAGCGGCTGGAGGTCGACGCCCGGCTTGTCCAGGTCGAGGGTCGCAGTGCCGACCTTGGCCACCACGTAGAGCACCGGGAAATCCAGTTGCGACTCTTCTGCATCGAGGTCGATGAAAAGGTCGTAAATTTCGTTCAGCACTTCCTTCGGGCGGGCGTCGGGGCGGTCAATCTTGTTGATGACCACGATGGGCTTCAGCTTGGCTTCCAGAGCCTTGGCCAGCACATAGCGGGTCTGCGGCAGCGGGCCTTCGGCCGCGTCCACCAGCAGCATCACGCCGTCCACCATCTTCAGTGCGCGCTCGACCTCGCCGCCAAAATCGGCGTGGCCTGGCGTATCAACAATGTTGATCTTTCCGCCTTCGAAGTCGATGGCGGTGTTTTTGGACAGAATGGTGATGCCCCGCTCGCGCTCCAGTTCGTTCGAATCCATCACGCGCTCGACCACCGCTTCGTTGGCGCGGAATGTTCCCGACTGCCGCAGCATGGCGTCGACCAGGGTTGTCTTGCCGTGGTCGACATGGGCAATGATGGCGATATTACGTATCGTCTGGGTCACAGTATGGTTTTCCTTCTCTTGTATTTGGCCGCTCGGGGTTTGCGATCGGGTGCAGGAATCAATGCAATGCACCGCACAGTGCGGCAATCTCTATTGTAGCAGCCGCCTTGAAAAGCAGGCCTTTGCGTGTTCGCGCCGTGCGATTCGCGGTAAGATGAGTCTCACTTCGCTTTTGCCTTTTCCCATGCGCCGTTCAGCACACTCCCGACCTGCAAAGCCGCGCTTGCACCGCCTGATCGTGATCTGCGCGGTGGCTTTTGCCGTCTTGCTGCTGTTGTTGCGCATGGCTGTTTTTGTGCATGGGCACGGCCGACGCTGAGCCGCCAGAGGCGAAAGACGCAAGGGGGCTTCTGCGGTTGCCGATCGACAAATCTTCTCTTTTGAGAGCTGATTACCATGCGATAAAACAATTTGTTACTTATATGAATACGATTCGTGGATCGTATGTAATCCTAAACCACGTTTTCCGCGTCGGCTGGTTGCCAGCCGTATTTCCGTAGGGATAGTATTTGGCTCAGATCAGAGCGGATATCTTTTCATTTTCGATGGTCGGATGCCGCAATGCGTATGTTCTGACTTTACAGTGCTTTACCAACGAGTGGTGCTTTCCGGCGCACGCAAACGGAGTCTTTCGTCATGGCATGGTATGTCTACTGCATCGGTGAAAAACAAGCTTTTCCTGAATTGGATCGCCATCGCAAGCCCATTCCCATGGAGTCGGTTCTTGGCGTCAGCGGCAACCAGGTTTTCGCTTATCCCACCTGCGATCTGGCTGTAATTGTCAGCGAACACAACGCCCAGGAGCCGCTTGGCCAGGAATCCTGCATGGACCATGCCCGGGTGGTCAGCAACTGCTTCCAGCTCGGCACGGTGCTGCCCTTCCGGTTTGGAACCGTCTTCAACAACGACGAGATCCTGCGCAATTCCATTCGCTCCAACCGCCACCAGTTTCTCAGCAACATTGAAAAATTGCGCGACAAAGTTGAAATGCACCTGAAGATCTTCGTTGGCAGTTGCCGCGGACGCGCGATCGCCAAGCCCTTGCCACAAGAGGGCGTGGGGCGGGAGTACTTCACCAGCCTGCGCGAGAACGCTGGCCGTCAGCGCGAACATCAGACACGCGCCCGCGCCGTCAGCTTCCAGATGCACCGTCTCTTCATGCCCGAGGACGAAGAGATCAGTTGCCGGCTCACAGAGGACGACAAGATGATTCTGGACATTGCCCACCTGATCGACCGCAAGTTCCTGGATCGCTATGTGAACAAGTTCTCGGTCACCAGCGCCATGATGCGCGAGTATCAAATGCAGCTTTCCGGTCCCTGGCCGCCCTACCACTTTGTGTCGCGGCTCTCCCGCAGCCCGCATTTCCAGTCGCAGCGTCAGGCAGCGACGGTTTCTGTTCCAGTGGTCGGGATGGCTGCCGAACAGCCAAACGGCGTTCCTGAATCGGTTTCCGTGCTGGCCTGAGTCGCCCTCAGAGCAAAAGGCTATTCCACGTCGTGGAATAGCCTTTTCTGGTCCGGAACGACCTTTTCGCTTACTTGAAAGAGCTGATTGCGCTGGCTTCGTTGTCCCATATGTCAAAGACGGTGTAAAGCTTGGTCAACTGCAGCAGGTCATGAACTTTCTTGGTCAGGTTCAGCAGCTTGACTTCGGCTTGCTGATTCTTGGCGGTGGTATAAGCGCTGACCAACTCACCCAACCCCGAGCTATCGATGTAGCTTACTTCGCCCATATTCAGCAGAACAGCCTTCGATCCCTTGACGATCAGGCCGCGAATCGCATCGCGAAGCTGCACGCTGCCTTCGCCCAAAGTGATTCGCCCACTAAGATCCAGAACGATCACGCCGTCCACTTCACGAGAAGCAATGGTTAGTGCCACGGATGTTCCTCCTTCTTCTCAACTGGTAGTACGAGAATAACATTTTCGCGGTTCCCGGCCGCGGAATTTACCGCTTTGCCCGGCGCTGGTTTCAAAATTGGCCTCTTCTTCGCTGACATATTCCCGTCCACAACTATTTGATGTTGTTTTTGCCGGTTGGCGTCAGATTTTTGACGAGAGTCAGCTCGGTTCCGGGATGCAGTTGCCGAAAGCGCACTTCGTCCATGAAGGAGCGAATCAGGAAGATGCCGCGGCCGGTTCCGCGCAAAAGGTTCTCCGGGGCCAGCGGGTCGGGAAGCGTCTCCGGATCCAGTCCCTTGCCCTGGTCGGAAATGGTAATCACCAGCGCCGTGCCGGTGTTTTCAAAACAGGCTTTGAAAGGCTTGGCTGAATCATACTCATTGCCATGTAAAACGGCGTTTACGGCAGCCTCGCGCGCCGCCATGGTCACGTGAAAGCGTTCCTCATCATCGAGGCCCGCTTCGGCGGCCAGTTTATCTGCGGCCGCCTCCACCTCGGAGACACTCTCCATGGTGGATTTCAGCGCCAGACACAGGCGTATTGCCTTCGGTCCGCTCACGTGGCTAGGAGCTCCCGCCTCTCCCGGCGCGAAATAAGCTGTTTTTTACTCGCGCTTCACAGTCATGTTTTATGGTTTGCGGGGTTTGTGTCAAGCGGAAGGACTCGTTTCCCATAGCCGTACATCGTCGCGCAGGCAGTCATTCTTGAATGCGCTGGCTTGCTCACGTGCTGCGTGGAAGACGTGCAATATTTGAATCAGCCCACGCTTTTTGCGGTAGTAGATCAAGTAGCTGCCAGCCGGAAAACGAAGAACTCCGGGCGTACTCTGCCGCTCTTTCGCAACCGGAGTCTTCATCGTTCCAATCGAATGCATTTTGACGCGCAAACCGCGCCTGAGGTAATACACTCTCCTCATGCACCCTCGCACCATAGCCCGCGTCAGCCTCACCGCACTGCTCGGCACCCCGGTTACGGATGCCCAGGGCCATCTTCGCGGACGGCTGAAGGACATTGCCGTGGCCACCGGCCCGGATGCCGGCAAAGTGGCCGGCCTGGTGCTGAAAACACGCGACGGCCTCTGCATTGTGCCCGCGCAGGAAGTGATGGAAACGCCTTCCGGCACTATGGAGCTGCGCTCGGCCAAGGCGCTGGTTCCGCTCAAGGATCAAGGCAATTACATCTACCTTCAGCAGGATCTGGTTGACCGCCAGATTATCGACGTTCACGGCCGCAAGGTGGTTCGCGTCAACGACGTTGATCTGGAGTGGATGGGCCAGGGCGCGGCTCACCTGCTGCGCGTGGCCGAGGTCGAAGTCGGGCTGCGGGGAGTTTTCCGCCGCATCTTCAAAGGCTTGCTGACGCGCTCCGCTCTGGAAAAGTATTCGCGCAAGTTCGCCGCCCGCGGCATCCCCTGGCAATTTGTCGATGTCATCGAGGTCGATCCGGCCCGCCGCGTCAAGCTGCGCATCGAGTACGAGCGCCTGGCCGAGATTCACCCCTCCGATCTGGCCGACATTCTCGAGGATCTGGCTCCGGCCGAGCGCGAGGTCATCTTCACTTCGCTCGATGAAGAAGTGGCTGCCGAAACCCTGGAAGAGGTTGAGCCCAAGCTGCAAAAGGCGCTGCTCGAAAAAATGGGCGAAGAGAAGATCGCCGACATCGTCGAGGAGATGGACCCCGGCGCCGCCGCCGATCTGCTCAACGAGCTGCCGGAGGAGCAGTCCGACGCCATTCTGGAAGAAATGGAGCCCGAAGAGCGGCAGGAGGTTTCCGGCCTGCTTGAGTTCGACGAGGACTCGGCCGCCGGCTGCATGACCACCGACTTTGTTGCCGTGGGGCTGGACTCTACCGTCGCCCAGGCCTCAGAGGCCCTGCGCAGCTTCGACGGCGACCCGGAGAGCATCACCGAAATCTACCTGTGCGATGAAAAGAATGTGCTCCGCGGCGCCATCTCCCTGGCCTGGATCGTCATGGCCAAGCCGGAAACGCGCCTGATCGAGATGGCCGAGCCGCGCGTTCTCTCCTGCCCCATCGATATGAACCAGAAGGAGTTGGCCGAGCTGTTTGACAAGTACAATCTGCACGCCCTGGCCGTGGTCGACGCCGAGGGAAAGATGGCCGGCGTTGTTCAGGCCGATCACGTCGTCAGCTTCCTGCGCGACAAGCTGTAGCAGAGTTCGCCGCAGGTCCCGGTTTTTTACCCCACAGAGGAAAGATGTCGCTCCAATTCGACATTTTTCGAGCAGAATTGATCAGTTATGTTCCACTGTGTGCTGTTCATGCGGAAGAAAAAATCGGGATTGATGCCAATTTGTGAAACAATTCAGTCATGATGCAGTTTCCCAAGATTATCCAGGGCGGCATGGGTGTGGGCGTTTCAAACTGGCGCCTGGCAAATGCTGTCTCCAAACTCGGTCAACTTGGCGTGGTCTCCGGAACGGCGCTCGACTCCCTGTTTGTCCGCCGTCTCGCCGATGGCGACAAAGGTGGAGACATGCGCCGCGGGCTGGATGCCTTCCCCTTCCCTGAAATGGCGAAACGCATCTGGGACGAGTACTACATTCCCGGCGGCAAACCTGCCGGAAAGCCTTATCCGATCGCGCCAATGCATCAGCGCCGCGACCTGCGCAAGGCGGTCGAGCTCTGCATCGTGAGTAATTTTGTCGAGGTCTGGCTGGCGCGGGAAGGCCACAAGAACCCCGTGGGCATCAACTTCATGGAGAAGGTGCAGTTGCCGCATCTGTCCTCGATCTACGGCGCCATGCTGGCCGGCGTGGGCTATGTGCTGATGGGCGCGGGCATTCCGTTGCACATCCCCGGCGTGATGAACGTGCTGGCGGCGCAGCGCCCGGCGGCGTACCGGCTGAGTGTGACCGGCGCGGCGCAGGGGCTGGACACGGAGATGGTCTTCGATCCCGCCGACTACGCGGAAGGGGCTCTGCCGATCCTTCAGCGGCCGCAGTTTCTGGCCATCGTCAGCTCGAATACCCTGGCCGCGACCATGTTGCGCCGGGCCAACGGGCCGGTTGACGGCTTCATCATCGAGAGCGCCATCGCGGGCGGGCACAACGCTCCGCCGCGCGGCAAGCTGCAACTGAACGACGCCGGAGAGCCCATCTACGGGGAGCGCGACCAGTTCAGTATCGCGGGATTCCGTGAGTTGGGCGTTCCCTTCTGGCTGGCTGGCGGCTATGGAAACGCCAAAAAAGTACGCGAAGCCGTCGATCAGGGCGCCGCGGGCGTGCAGGTGGGTACAGCCTTCGCGTTTACCGAGGAGTCCGCTCTGCGTTCCGATCTGAAAGAAACGCTTCTGTCTCAGGCAGTTGCTGGCACGGGCAAGGTTTTCACGGATCCGCTGGCTTCGCCCACTGGATTTCCGTTCAAAGTGGCGCTGTTGCAGGGCACATATTCCGATCCGGCAGTCGCCGAGGCGCGTCCGAGAGTCTGCGATTTGGGCTTTTTGCGCGAGGCCTACGTCACGCTAGCCGGCAAGATCGGCTATCGCTGCAGTGCTGAGCCGGTGGCCAGCTATGTGGCCAAGGGCGGAAAAATTGAGGACACCGTGGGACGCAAGTGCCTGTGCAACGCGCTGATGGCCAACATCGGCTACCAGCAGACGCGCGAGGACGGTTTTGTCGAGCCGCCGCTGGTGACCGTGGGCGACGACCTGAACACCATCGCGCAGTTCCTGGCGCCCGGACGCACATCCTATAGCGCCGCCGAAGTGGTCCAGTCTCTCCTGAGCCTGATCGGAAACTCGTCAAGCGCCGCGCCGGCTTTCGCCACCGCTTAAAACCTGTCCGTAATGAGTAGCGACGACCTCCCGGTCGGCTGTCCTGTGGGCCTCCTGGCCCACAGAAAGATTCTGTCGGCGTAGCACTGCTGGTCTCCCACTCCGCGGACGAAGACCTGTCCATGCGGACGCCGGTTTGGGCGCAAGGCCGCCCTGCCCATCTTTTCTTTGAATTCTTGCCAAAAATCACCCCCGACAGGCTTCGCTTACCCCGGCTTGGCCTGATATGGTCAGTGTGGAAACCTTATGAATCCCCCTTAGGAAACGACGAGCATGTGGAAACGTTGGCGAATACGGATACTCCTGTTTCTGGCCGTTCTCGGCCCCGGATTTATTACCGCCAACGTTGACAATGACTCCGGCGGCATCCTCACTTATTCCCAGGCCGGGGCGCAATACGGCTATTCGCTGCTGTGGACCATTCTTCCCATCACCATCGCCCTGATCGTGGTGCAGGAGATGTGCGCCCGCATGGGCGTGGTCACCGGCAAGGGCCTCAGCGACCTGATCCGCGAGGAGTTCGGACTGCGGCTCACCTTTGTGCTGATGGTGCTGCTGGTGGTGGTCAACTACACCAACGTGGTCACCGAGTTCATTGGCATCGCCGGTTCGCTTCACCTGTTCCATGTCTCCAAGTTCATCAGTGTGCCTTTTTGCGCTTTGCTGGTGTGGTACATCGTGGTCAAGGGCAGCTACAAAAGCACGGAAAAAATCTTTCTGATTGCCTCGCTGGTTTACATCTCGTACATTTTTGCCGGTGTGCTCTCGCAGCCCAGTTGGCACGAGGCGCTGAAAGCCACGGTCACGCTGCCGGGCAAGTCGGTCTGGGGCGACAAGGCCTATATGTACATGGCCATCGGCATTGTGGGCACCACCATTGCGCCGTGGATGCAGTTTTATCTGCAATCCTCCATTGTGGAGAAGGGGATTCGCGTCAAGGACTACGCGGCCTCGCGTCTTGACGTGATTGTCGGCAGTTTCTTCACGGACATTGTGGCCTGGTTCATCATTGTGGCCTGCGCGGCCACGCTCTTCGTGCATGGCATGGGAGCCATTCAAGTTGCCTCGGATGCGGCTGAAGCGATGCGTCCGCTGGCGGGCGACTATGCGTTCATTCTCTTCGCCTTTGGCCTGTTCAACGCCTCCATTTTCTCGGCTTCCATCCTGCCGCTTTCGACGGCCTATACGGTTTGTGAGGGGTTGGGCGTCGAGTCCGGCGTGGACAAGAGCTTCCGCGAGGCGCCTTTTTTCTACTGGTTGTTTACAGGGCTGGTTTTGGGCAGTGCTGCCACCGTGCTGGTGCTGCCGGATGCGCAACTGATCAAAGTGGCCATTCTTTCGCAGGTGCTGAACGGTGTATTGCTGCCGGTGGTCATCATTCTCATGCTGCTGCTGATCAACCGCAGCGACCTGATGGGCAAGTACAAGAACTCGCGCCTCTGGAACGTGATTGCCTGGAGCACCAGCGTGATCGTGATCGGCATGACGTTCGTGATGCTCTGGGGGCTGCTGCCGGGACATTGAGAGGAATGAATGAAGTTACCGAACGGCGGGGCGGCGATTGTCGAAATTGAGAAACTTCGTGACTATTGCCTGAGCCCGGAACATCCTCGTGGAAGGCATAAGGCGCGAGTCTTTCGTTCTCTCTTGGGAATGACCGCAGCCAGAGCTTCGCGCCGCTTTGATCCGCGCGGCGCTGACTGGAGACGCCGCAGTCGGAACTTCCGACTTGTACGGAACTCGGTACATCATTGACTTTGAGCTGAGGCGAGGCAAAAGGGTTGCCGAAATTCGCAGTTGCTGGATTATTCTGAGGGGCGAGATAGTACCGCGATTTGTCACTTGTTATATTCTTTAGCAAGAGGAGGTATGGGTAAAATGGAGCTTCTATCCGAAGTCGCCGTACTCAAGGATATGCCCGAAAAAGGGCTTGTACGCGGTCAGGTTGGAACCGTCGTTGAGTTGCTCACTCCTTCCGTGGCCGAGGTCGAGTTCAGTGACGATCAAGGGCGCACCTACGCCATGGCCTCCTTGCAGTCCGAGGAGTTGATTCCCCTCCATCGCCGCCCGTACGAGCGGGTAGCCTAGAACGGAATGTCGTCGTCGATTTCGGAGCTTGCAGTCTCTTCTTGCTCCTCTTCAATATTCCTCCCGAGTTTCTGGATGATCATTTCGGCGAATTGTCTGGGCGTCTTCTTACGAAGATCGATATAGCTAATATCTTTGTGCAAGCCAGGGATTTCAGTATCGTCAAATCGGGCTGGGAGAATGTATTCGTCTTTGGAGCCAATAGCCTTTTCAAACGCGCTCCGGCGTTCATGCGTTGGCCAGACTTTTTCTGCGTAAAACTTGGAGATAAACATCACACAGTACCGCGCCGAACTGCTGTACACCTTATGCAGATGTTCCGTCAGGTTCTTGCCCCAGAGTGATACCTCTTCGTAGTTGTCATAGAAGAGGTCAATATCATTCTTGCGGAGTATTTCCGCAACGTGGTCAACGTATGGTCGATCTTCACCTGCAAATGAGAGAACCACTTCGTAAGCGTTTCCCATTCCGTCGATACGATCTATCGGGACGACCTTGTAGATTGGTCGTCCTGAAATTTCGGAGGACTTCTGCATCACGAAGCAATCGTTCTTGAGTTCCTCATTGAAGCTCAGTACCAGGTACTCGAGCCGTTCACGATCGGGACAAACAAGCGGATGCACTCGCGCTTCCAGAAACCGTGCGAATTGCTCGTCGGGTATTTCCCCGATTTTCAGCCGGTTCCAGAGCAACTCTGAATCGGTCCAATCATCGTTGTTGATCGAATGCTGCCAAATATCGCCTTCGGCATCTTTGAATCGAGAATCCGTAGATGGCATTTGCGAGAGCGGCCATATCCGCTTCAGAAAAGAGATGAGATCAGATTTTCCATAAAACGGCTCGCTCGCATCTAGAAATATCCGGTCGATAATTGCCTGACGGGTAATCTCCGTAATTTTCTGGCGCTTTGACTGAGATGATTTTCTCATTACAAGAGTCCTTGCATTGAGTTTAATCTTCACGCTGGGAGCTTCCGCTTCGGATCCTCGGAGCAGGGAAAGATCGCTCTCTCGAACCACTTTTGGGGGCACTCGCCTATTGCCCGTGCCTTGCCCAGAACGCAGATGGAGTCACAATCGGATACCACTCAGCGAGTGCAAGCAGATCCTTATCTCCGGTGACAAGATAGTCGGCATTTGCGGCGCGCAGGGAGCCCAAAACCAACTGGTCGGCGTCGTCCCGCAATCTTTCGTCCAACTCGGTACAGGGCTCGACCATTTTGGCCATGAACATGAAGCTGTCCGCCAGATCGCGGATTTCAGCAGAGCTCAGCGAGATGCGCGGCAGTCGCGGCAGCACGCGAACCATCTCGTCCAAAATATATCGCGACAAAATGACATGGACCCCGCCCTGCTGCCAGGCTCGCAGGATGTGTCCTGGAATGCTCTGCGGATAGGCCAGCCCGGAGACCAGAACGTTGGTGTCCAGAACCACGCGCATTCCCGCCATCAGCGACGCCGTTCCTTGGAGACGGCCGCATCAATCTCCGCCATCCCCTGATCGACAGGCACATCCGCATAAGCTGTGGCAATCCGGCTGCCCAATTGGTCAAATCGATCGCGCATGGCGCGAATCCGCGCAAAAAGCTCAGCATCCACCAGCGCCGCGACCGGCTTGCCATCCTTGTGCACCACGATGCTGTCGTTGCGGTACTGGACCTGATTGAGCATTTCCCCCAGGTTCTGGCGAAAATTGACTGCGCTCACCTCGGTAACCATGGCAGCCTCCATTACTATGACCATTATGATCAATATGGGTTATTTTGTCTATTCCATCGCCAAGCGGCACTGCTAAAAACTCTTGTGCCACCTTGGGGGATCTCACGCCACGGCCAGCCGTTTGAGTCGAATGCGCCCTGCTGGAATCTGCGCCAGATCGTACTGCGCCTGTTGCGTAATCCAGCTTTGCGCGCTGCCGCCAAAGACCTGGGAGAGCCGGATGGCCATTTCCGGAGAGATGCCGCGCTTGCCGTTGACCGGCTCAGAGAGCGTGGTGCGCGTGACGCCAAGGGCCTGTGCGGCTTGCGTGATTGTGATGCCAAGCGGCTCAATGCATTCGCTATAAACAACGCTGCCTGGATGGGGCGGATTCTTCATCGGCATGGAAAAACCTATCTTACAGTAGCTTTCCCGCGGCCAGATCGCGGATCAGCTTGCGGTCGGCGGCCAGAAACTCGTAGCTGGGCAGGTCGTCGAGCTTGACCCAGCGCACCTGCTGATAAATGCGCCCTTCGATTTCGCCCGTAAACTCGCGCACGGCAAAAAAACGCAGGTCGACGGCGCCTCCGTGGCGGTAGTTGTGGCGGATGCGCGTGACCGGCTCGGCAATCGTGGCATGAATGCCGAGTTCTTCGTCCAACTCGCGGGCCAGCGCCTGCTCCGGGGTTTCTCCTGGCTCGATCTTGCCGCCAGGAAACTCCCACAGCAAGGCCATCGGCTGATCCGGACGGCGCTGACCGATCAGGACTTCCCCGCCGCGAACAATCAGTCCGACGGACACAAAGCGCAACGCGGGTCCGGCAGGCCGTGGCCTTGAATTGGGTTGAATCTTTTCCACATCCCCTAGTTTAAACGCGCCAAAAGGGATGCCAAGTTCATGTCGCGCATCCCCAGCCTCGCAAAGCAAAGAATCTTCTGCGTTTATTTCTTGGGTTCGCCCGGCACGGCCGCCGCAACACTCTCGACCTCCTGAGGCAGAAAGCAGCCCCAGCCGTTCTTTGCCGCTACCTCGATCAAGGCAGGAGACGGGTTGATAGGGAAGGCATGGCGTGCGGCCTCAAGCATTTGCAGGTCGTGAATGGAGTTCCCGAAGGCCGCATCGGGGTGGGCCAAGCCCACGCGCGCCAGGGACGCCGCTTTGCCCTCGTCGGTGGGCACATCCAGAATCTCGCCGGTCAGCAGGCCGTCAACGACGAGCGTTTCGGCGGCCAGAATCCGGTCGGCCGGAATTCCAAACTGGCGCGCGCCTTCTGTGACCACCCACTTGTTGGTCGAGCTGACAGCCCAAATCTTAACGCCGGCCTGGCGGAGCTTGGACACTAGCGCGGCCATTTCGCTGAAAATGTGCGACGGCACAAATTCGCTCACATACTGGATAGCGGCGTTGCGCATTTCCTGTTCGCGGAGCCCCGCGTAAATCTGCACCATTTCGGCGCAGATGTTCAGTTCGCTGACCGAGCCAGCCAGATAGCTGCGATAGCGCGTGTCGATCCAGTCGCAGGTGGAGCGCGAAACCAGGCCCTTCTCCATCGACCAGTTCATGAAGCCCACGCCGGAGTCGCCGCCCCATAGCGTTCCGTCGCAATCAAAAACCGCGACCTTTGGACCGCTCGCCAGAACCTGTTCCTCAAGCTCCTGGGCGGTCCATCGGGAATTTTTAGCCTGTGCGCTTATCATGTTCCTCAATCATTCTCAAAAAGTGTATTCATACCCATTTTCTCAAATCAAAGGGCCTTCCACATAAAGGTTTTATAAACACTTGATAAAACAAACCGAAAAGTTGCCCGGCTTTCTATACTGAGAACATGACAGAAACTCCAGTTTGCGGATGGACGCTTGAAAAGGCGGCGCGGCGGCGTGGAGCGCTGCGCATTGCCGGACTGGATGAAGTTGGTCGCGGTCCGCTGTTCGGGCCGGTTGTCGCGGCTGCGGTGATCCTGCCCCGTGGCTGCCTGCTGCCCGGACTGAACGACTCGAAAAAGCTTTCCGAAAAGAAGCGCATCGAACTCGACGCGGAGATTCGCGCCAATGCCGTCAGTTGGGCCATCGGCGAGGTGGATGCAGAGACGATTGATCGCATCAACATTCGCCAGGCGTCTTTGCTGGCCATGCGCCGCGCCGTCGGGCAACTGGCGCTCAGCCCGGACTTCCTGCTGATCGACGGACGCGACACCATCGACTGGGAAGGTCCGCAGCAGGCCGTCATCCGGGGCGACGGAACCAGCTTTTCGATTGCCGCGGCCAGTGTGCTGGCCAAGGTCTATCGCGACCGGCTGCTGGTGGAGTTGGACCGCGAGTATCCCGGCTACGGCCTGGCGCGGCACAAAGGCTACCCCTGTCCGGCGCATCTTGCCGCGCTCAAGCTGCTGGGACCGACGCCACTGCACCGCAAAAGCTTTCACCCGGTCACGCAGACCCTGCTGCAATTCCCGGAAGCCTGAACGCGCCGCTCAGAGCCTCTTGTGTTCGGCGCTGGCCAGCGTTGTGTCGGCGGCGGCCCTGCTCCAGCCGATGCGCAGATCCGTCACATCATGCAAGGCGAAAGCGCCTTCCGCGCCGCGTGGAGCCGTGACGGCGAAGAAATCCGCGCGCCGCACGTCGGCCAGATAAAACGCGGGCCGCGCATCGGGGGTCCTGCTGGCAAGCTCCACGTGGCTCATCTCCACATTGCGCATGTGCCGCAGAAAAAATCCGAAGGACGGCGTCGCGCCGAACATATTCGGCTCTGGATACTTGTTTTCAAATTCCGGTGGTTGCACCCGAGCCGTTTCGGACTCGCCGCCGCCTGCAGTCTCCACATAAATGTTGGAAAGCTTCACGTCTTCGATCAACCCGCCCGGAACGCCGCTGAGAACCGAGCTGACCTTCTGTGGCGCGTTATAGCAGGTCAGATTGCTGATCAGAATGCGCTTGAGCGTGCCGACTTTGGTGCTCTCCTTCGGGCCGCGCAGCCGCGAGCCGAGCCGCATGAAAATCGGCCCGGAAACCAGATCGCGCATCGTCGTATTGGTGATGGCGATATCTTCCAGCAGCGCGCCATCCACGGTTTCCAGCGCAAGGCCCTGGCAGCCTTCAAAGACGCAGCCCGTGATGGTGATATTGATGAAGCCGCCGTTAGACTCCGTGCCGCATTTGATGCGGCCGGTGCGCGGCACGTGAAACTCCGGCGCAAACTTCTTGAAGCTGCCGTCCAGCACCGAGCCCAATTCGTAATACCCGGTCACCCAGCAGTTGGCGATGGTCACGTTTCTGGTGGGCCGCGCATAACCCAGGGCATAACTCGACTTCGGGCAAATGCCGTCGTCCCAGGGCGAGTTGACCGTGCAGTTGGAGACACGCACGTTCTGGCAGCAATCGATGTCCATGCCGTCGCGGTCGGTATCGATTTTGAGATTGTCGATGGTCAGGTTATCGACGCCAGTCAGCAAGAGGCCGAAGTGTCCGCCCTTCAGAAGTGAAAAATCGCGTAGCAGCACATTGCGGCAGTTTTTCAGTGCGATGGCCTTGTTGCCCACGCCCGCCTGCTCGGCTTTGAAGGGCGCGCCGTCGTCTTTGCGCCCTCGCCCATTCGAGAGGCCTTTGCCCCAGATCAGGCCCGTTCCCGTGATGCCGAAGTCGTGAATGTCTTCGCCCCAGAGCAGCGAGTTATGCCAATGATTATGGCCATAATCCTGATAAGCGTCCCAGGCGGTTGTCGGCTCGGCCGCATCGTAAACGCTGCCGCGGTAGCCGGTTGTTTCGCCGGGCAGCGGCGAGTCGGCAGCCACAATTGCGCTGCCTTCGAGCAGGTCCAGGTAGACATGGCTTTTCAGATGAATCGAGAAACAGAGATACGAGCCGGAGGGAAACACAACCACCCCGCCGCCAGCCGCAGCCGCCGCTTCAATGGCGCGATTGACGGCCACAGTATCCAGCGCCTTGCCGTCTCCCGCCGCGCCGTACTTGCGCACATCGAAAATGCCCTGAGCTGCATCGGAGGCCGTTGTGCCGCTCTGGGATGCGGCTGCAAAAGAAGCCGCGGGAAAGGCTGCGGCGGCCATGCCGATACCGCCGGTACGCAAAAAATCGCGACGCATGGAATTGAATGTTTTCATCTTTGAATCCTCCGCGGCTTCCGGCGCGACGCGCACATCACCGGCAAGCGTTTTCGATCTTTTCCATCGAGCGGCATCATACGCTCCTCCGCGGCACCCTGGAAAACCTCACTTGGCAGGCGCGAAGGGCCACTGCCGCAGCCTTCGAGCGCGGACCAGATAAATCAGCGTGCCGGAGAGGGCGATTCCGGCGGCGATGGCCAGCTCATTCCAGGCATGACTGCGATTGACCAGCATGAAAATGAAGCCCGCCATAGCGGCCAGCGGCGGCAGCGGATAAAGCGGCATCCTGAAGGGCCGCGTCATCTTCGGCCTTTTCACGCGCAGCAGCATCACACCCACCTGTTGCGGCAGAAATTGCAACAGAATGCGCGTAATCACCAGCAGGGTAATCACCTTCATCAGCGGCAGGAAGCAGAAGCCGGTGGCCACCAGTCCCAGCGCCACCAGAGAGCGGTGGGGAATCTGGTGGCGCGGATGGACGGCGGCAAGAAAGCGGAAGTAGTTGCCGTCGCGCGCGGCGGCGTAGGGCACGCGGGAGTAGCCGAGCAGCAGCGAAAAGACCGAGGCGAAGGCCGTCCACACGATCAGCGCGGCCATCAGCCGGCCGGCCACGCGGCCAAAGGCGGAGTTGGCAATGTCGGCCACCAGTTGCAGGCGGACCGTTGCGCCCGTGCCAACGTGCGCCGCGGCATCGCGCATGGAAGGCAGCGCGGCCATGTTCATGGTCACGTAAAAAGCTGAAACGAAAAGCACGGAAAGCAGAATGGCGCGCGGAATCGTCCGCTCCGGCCGCCGCACTTCGCCGCCCAGAAAGCAAATGTTGTAGTAGCCCCAGTAGTCGTAAGTGGCAATGATCGTGGCCTGCGCCAAGCCGCCCAGCGCCAGAGCTGCCGGCTGCGTGGCTTGCATGGGCATCTGCCAGCCGCCGCTGGCTGCTGCGTGAGCAAAGCCGGAAACGATCACTCCGGCCATAGCCGCCAGAACCCCGGCAAAGAGCACCCACGCCAGTCGCGTTACGGAACTCAGGTTGCGATAGAGCAGCGCCGTGACCAGCAGACAGGCCGCAGCCGCGGCAAAGCTCGAGTAGTGCAGCGCGGGCCATGCGGCAACTGGCGCCTGTTCGAGTCCCGGCCAGAACCAGGCCAGAAAGCTCGAAAGCCCGATGCAGCCCGAAGCAATCGACAGTGGCGCGGTGAAGCTCACCTGCCAAACGTAGAGAAAGCTCAGCCATTTGCCAGCGCGCTCCGGGCCGTAGATCTCGCGCAGAAAGGCGTAAGAGCCTCCGGCGTGCGGGAAGGCCGCGCCCAGCTCGGCCCAGACCAGCCCGTCGGCCACGGCGATGGCAGCGCCCAGCACCCATGCCCACACCGAAAGCCGGTAGCCCGCGGCGGCAATCACCAGCGGCAGCGTGATGAACGGCCCCACGCCGATCATCTCCAGCATGTTGAAGGTCACCGCAGATCGCAGCCCGATGCGGCGCTGCAAGTTGCCGTTGCTGGCAGGGATGGAGGGGGAAACGCTCATAGATAAATTATGCCCTGTGTGTTTGGCGCAAAGAGCAAGACAGCGGGCCTTACCGGCTGCGGAAAAACTAGATTTTATCGGTGCTTTGTGTCAGGGCACGACTTTAGTCGTGTCGTAAAGGAGCCATTCTGACTTTACGGCTTTAGCCGCTGCGGAACGCCAAACAACTGAAAACAAATAGAAGCAGGGGCTAAAGCCCAACATCTTTTTGATCATCTCTCGGCACGACTGAAGTCGTGCCCTGACGCTTCTTGCAATCTCCAATCGAATTTTGCAAGTGGCTCTACATATAGGCTTTTCAATGACGCTGGAAGGTGTTTTTAGTCTTGAGGAAAAAAAGCCACTCGGCAGCCTGGCTTCGGTCTGCACCAATTCCGAAACGCTAGTGCGCCTGCGCCACTTTGGGCTGAACCTTGGCAACGGCTGGGCGCGGTTGCCGATGGATCAGCGCGAAACTCATGCGAAGGATCTCGTAAGCCGCCAGGATACTGAACGCCATCGCGCCAATCAACGCACAAATCAACGTCGCTAAATTCAAAAAATCCGCCATTGTGCCGCTTTCTCTCACTTTCCATTGGAACCGAAACGCACAGCCTCCCGCGCGCCAGACCACTCAAAAACCACACGGAGCCGTCCAGAACAGGAATCGCTGCCTACGATTGTCGCAAAAGTACGTACTGTAAGACTACTCGCTAACCCTGATTTCTGTTAACTCATAGAATACCGCGCGCGAGGTTGCATTGCAGTGAACGGCGAGTTGCACGGCGCGGTGACCAGCTTGGCTCGCGACTCGTCCCGCCTGCCATCAGGCTCCAAGGCGCAAACCAAAGCCGGATTCCGTCGGAAAGCCGCCGTGGTTCGACGAGATCGGCGATAATCGTTCTAAAGCATCTGGAGGAGCATCCCCCATGTCAGAAGCCAGGATTGTCCAGAAAGGCCCATTTTTCGTGACTGTGGAAGCCGGCAAGCAGTACGACGGGTGCGCTTGCGGCAGAAGCGCCAGCCAGCCGTTCTGCGACGGCAGCCACGCCAAGCTCTAGAGAAGCGCTGGTTCCAATGGCCCGACTCGCTTCCCTCAGGGGCTGAAAACCCATTGATTTCATGTCACTTGCGGCACGACTGAAGTTGTGCCCTTTCAAAACAGGACTTATTCAAATGGAATAGTGTTCTGACACAAATCCTGGCCCTATTGGAGCTTTTCCGCGGCTTGTTTCGTCCGAGGCCGACAGCAGACTTTCTAGTCAATCATGGCGATTACTCACATATCGGTACGCGGGGCGCGGCAGCACAATCTGCGCAATATCAGCGTCAGCATTCCGCGCAACGCGCTCACGGTGATTACCGGCCTGTCCGGCTCGGGCAAGTCGTCGCTGGCCTTTGACACGATTTATGCCGAGGGCCAGCGACGCTACGTCAAGACGCTCTCGCCCTACGCGCGCCAGTTTCTCGAACTGCTGGAGCGGCCCGACGTGGACTCGATCGAGGGCCTCAGCCCGGCAATCTCCATCGAGCAGAAGACCACCAACCACAGTCCCCGCTCGACCGTCGGCACCATCACCGAGATATACGACTATCTGCGGCTGCTTTACTCCTCAATCGGCACGCCCCACTGCCCGAACTGCGGACGGCCCATCTTCCGCCAGAGCGCCGACCAGATCGTGCAGCGCATTCTGGAGCTTGGCTTCGGCGAGCGCGTCACCGTCATGGCGCCCATTGTTCGTGGGCGCAAAGGCGAATTCAGAGACCTGTTCGAGCATCTCGATCAACTCGGCTTCCGCGCCCGCGTGGACGGCGAGATGCAGGATCTCTCCGAGCCGATCAACCTGGACCGCCGCAAGAATCACACCATCGAGGCGGTCATTGACCGCATTCTGCTCAAAAATCCCGCGCCGGGAGCGCCTCCGCCGCGGCCCGGCAAGCCCTCCGTGGAAAAGCGCCTGGACGCCGCCGTGGCCAACGCACTGCATCTGGCCAATGGGCTGGTGCTGGTGGCCGTCACCGGCAACGAGGAGCAGTTGTTTTCCTCGTCGATGGCCTGCCCCGATTGCGGCCTGGACGTGCCCAAGCTGGAGCCGCGCAGCTTCAGCTTCAACACCACCTACGGCGCTTGCCCGGAGTGCCATGGCCTGGGCTCGATCTACGATCTCGATCCCGCCAAGATCATCACCGACTGGTCCAAGCCGCTGCTGGACGGCGGCCTCGGTCCCGGCTCCTCTTCGCACTACTTGGCTAGGCTCATGCATCTAGCCGCCGACCGCTATGACATCGACCTCAAGACGCCCTTCGAGGAACTGCCCCCGCGCGAGCAGCGCATTCTGGTTTATGGCCCGCCCAAAGGCGAGGGCACGCGCACCGGCTTCCACGGCATTCTGGATTTTTTGCGCGACAGCATGGAGGACGCCAGCAGCAGTTCCTATCACGAGTACATGATGAATTACATGTCCGCCACGCCTTGCCCGGCCTGCCGCGGCAAGCGCCTGCGCCCGGAATCGCTGGCGGTCAAAATCAACGATCTCTCCATTGCCGACTTCACGGCGCTGCCGCTGAATCGCGCTCTTTCGACAGCCATCAATCTCAAGTTCACGGCGCGCGAGTCTCTGCTGGCCGAGCGCATCCGCCGCGAAATCGCCGAACGGCTGGAGTTTCTCTGCGCCGTCGGCCTCACTTATCTTTCTCTGGATCGCAACTCGGACACGCTTTCCGGCGGCGAGGGCCAACGCATCCGCCTGGCCACGCAGATCGGCTCGCGGCTGCGCGGCGTGCTCTACGTTCTCGACGAGCCTTCCATCGGCCTTCACCAGCGCGATAATAACCGGCTGATTCAGTCGCTGGAAAAACTGCGCGACCTGGGCAATACCGTGCTGGTGGTCGAGCACGACGAAGACACGATCCGCCATGCCGACTACGTGGTCGATCTCGGTCCCGGCGCGGGCCGCCTGGGCGGAGCCATCGTGGCGCAGGGCACGCCCGCCGAAATCATGGCCTGCCCGGAGTCGCTGACCGGGCGCTACCTGACCGGCGCCTCCACCATGCTGCAACGCGAGCATCCGCGCCCTCTCACCGGCAAGTGGATCGCCATCACCGGCGCGCGCGAGCACAATTTGCAGGAGGTGAGCGTCCGCGTCCCGCTGGGCGTGATGACCGTCGTGACCGGCGTCAGCGGCTCCGGCAAAAGCTCGCTCATCAACGACATTCTGTACCGCTCGCTGGCCAAAACGCTCTACGGCTCGCGCGAGGAGCCCGGCGCGCACGACACACTGACCGGCGCCGATCAGATCGACAAGGTCGTCTGCATTGACCAGTCGCCCATCGGCCGCACGCCGCGCTCCAATCCCGCGACGTATACGCAGGTCTTCACGCCCATCCGCGACATTTTCGCCATGCTGCCGGAGTCGCGCGAGCGCGGCTACAAGGCGGGCCGCTTCAGCTTCAACGTGGCTGGCGGGCGCTGCGAGACCTGCCAGGGCGACGGTCAGCGCAAGATCGAGATGAAGTTCATGCCCGACGTTTATGTGCAGTGCGAAGTTTGCAATGGACGCCGCTACAATCAGGAAACCCTGTCGGTCAAATTTCACGGCCACTCCATCGCCGACATTCTCGAAATGACCATTGAAGACGCGCTCCCCGTGCTGGCCGACGTGCCCCAGGTGCACCAGAAGCTGCAAACCCTGGCCGATGTGGGCCTGGGCTACGTTCACCTGGGCCAGAGCGCGACGACGCTGTCTGGCGGCGAGGCGCAGCGCATGAAGCTGGCTCGCGAACTGAGCAAGCGGCAGACAGGGCGCACGCTTTACCTGCTGGACGAGCCCACCACCGGGCTGCACTTCGACGACGTGCGCAAGCTGCTGGAAGTGCTGCACCGGCTCGCCGACCTGGGCAACTCGATCATCATCATCGAGCACAATCTGGACGTGATCCGCAACGCCGATTGGATCATCGATCTGGGCCCCGAGGGCGGCGAAGACGGCGGACGCATCGTCGCCGAGGGCCGTCCGGCGAAGATTGCCGCAACCCCCGGCTCTTACACCGGCCACTTTCTCAAGCGCTACTACACTTCCGCCGATGGTCACATGGAGGCGGCGGATTTCGACGACGCCGCAGAACCAGCCGTACCGGAACCCGCTTCTGAGAGTGCGAATTCAGACCCGCTGCCTGGCGACGTTGCGCCAAAGCCGAAAAAGGCTGTCAGCCGCAAGCGCACACTGAAAAAGCCAACCGCGCCAAAGGAACCCGTCAAAAAGAAATTCGTTCCTCGCAAAAAGAAAACGGGGCGGCCATGATCGAGCCTGAATTCACGCCGCAAGAGCCGCAGCCGCCCCTGCCTTTTGTGCCCGGTCAGCCGCTGCCGCAAACCACCCCGGCCGAGGAAGAGACCACGGAGCTGTTTCAATCCTGGGAGCAGCCGGAGATCTCCGTGCCCAAGCGCATTCCGCATCTCGGGCATCTCTGCCTGCTGGTGCCGCTCGGAGCTATCGGCTTCACGTGCTCGGCCTTGCTGCTGTTGCTGGCTTTGCACTTCAAGCTGTTTGGCGTTGCAAACGAGGCGCAAGCCGCTGGCGAGATCCACTACATGCTGGGCAGTGAGGCCGTCATTTATCTGGTCACACTGGGCCTCAGCCTCATCATTTTTCCGATGTTCTGGAACAAGAGCTTTTTTGCCGGCATTCAGTGGCGCGGCGTCACGGCGCTCAGGCTGCGAGGACGGTTGCTGGCCACGGCGCTGGGCTGCGTCGTTCTGGCCACGCTGGATGAAGTGCTGCTGCCCGGTCCGGCGAACGCGCCCATCGACGAGGTCTTTCGCACTCCCGGCGCCGCTTGGCTGATGTTCGGCTTCGGCGTTACGCTGGCGCCTCTCTTTGAGGAAATCTTCTTTCGCGGCTTTCTGCTGCCCGCCCTGGCGACGGCCTGCGACTGGGTCAGCGAGCGCATAACCGGCGAGCGGCCTCGTCCGCTGGACGAGAACGGCGACCCGCAGTGGTCCATTTCCGCCATGGTGATCGCCTCCATCGCAACCAGTTTGCCTTTCGCCCTGATGCACGCCGAGCAGACCGGCAAATCGCTCGGGCCCTTTCTTCTTCTGGCCGTGGTTAGCCTGGTTCTCTGCGCGGTGCGCCTCAAAACCCGCTCTCTGGCTGCCAGCACGCTGGTCCACGCTTTCTATAACTTCCTGCTCTTTTCCATCATGATGCTGGGCACCGGCGGCTTCCGCAACCTGCAAAACATGTGAAAAGCAGGGAATAGGAACGTGGGCATCACATGGAAGCGGGTGCCCCACTTTCGGCACAGTTTCATCGTGCCTAAAGTGGGATAGCTCCATCTATCGACGGTCTTTTATAGCTTTTCTATGGTCCTTTATCCCTAATCCTTATTCCCGCTCTTCTCCCTTTACAATCGAGAGTGATGACTACTTCAACCAACGCGCAGCATCTGCTCTCGCTGCTGGCCCGGAAAAGCTTCCGTCTTGGCCAGTTCAAGCTCTCCTCCGGCGGCACCAGCGACTACTACGTCGACTGCCGCACCACGACTTTGGACGCCGAGGGCGGCTGGTACACCGGCCAAGCGGTTGCCGACCTGCTTGCAGAGCACGGCATTCAGGCCGAGGCCGTCGGCGGGCTGACCATGGGCGCGGACCCTATTGTTTCCGCGGTCGCCATTGCCACCGCATGGCGCGCAATGGAAGCCGCGCGGCAAAGCCAGCCCAAGCCGCAGGTGTTGAACGGCTTCTTGGTTCGCAAGGCCGAGAAAACTCACGGCACTGGCCGCCGCATCGAGGGCTTCTGCCGCGAGGGCGCGCGCGTGGTGATTGTGGACGACGTCTGCACCACGGGCGCCTCCACGATCAATGCGCTTGAGGCTGCTCACGAGGCCGGCATGATCGTCGCCGCCGTGGTCTGCCTCGTCGAGCGCGAAGAAGCCAAGGGCCGTCCCGCTGTCGAGGCCGCCGCACAAGGCGCGCCCTTCCTCAGCCTTTTCACCGCGTCGCAGGTTCGCGCCGAGCACGTCAAGCAGCTCGAAGCGGCGGGGCAGTAAACCGCCGTTTACTGCACAAACGTCGTGATGCTTTGCGCGGGCAGCGTGGCAGTGAAGTTATTGCTCGACAACGCCACTGCGCTCAGCGCCGTCAAGCCCCCGGAGGCGGTGGTCTGGTAAGGAGTCATTGAGGTTACCGTCTGATTCTCAATGTAGACAGGCAGGGAGGCCGCGGTGGTATTTGAATTGATCGCCACGATTACCGAGTGGATGTTGCCTGAGCTGTCGCTTCCGGAGTACGCCGATAGATAGACCCCCGTGGCCGGAGTTGACGGAGCGCTGACGCGCACATAGCCCGGCCGCACGAAACGCGCAAACTGACCTATCGCGTAGCCAAAGTAGGTCGGGCTATAACTTGCATTGAGCAGGTGGGTTTCTTCGCCGGTAGACGAAGAATTCGCTGCCCACCACCACACATACGCGTTGTACTGGCCCACGGTCATCGAGTTGTGAATCTCCTTGGCTGCCGCGATGGCATCCACAATCGACGTCGTGCTGCCTCCCGAGACCGGACTCAGGTAGTGCTCGGTCATCCAGAGATCCTTCCCCTTGTTCTTGGCCTTGGTGTAGTAGTAGGGCGCGGATCCATACAGATGACCGCCGACAATTGAAATGTACGGTTCGGCATTGCTGTCATTCAGCGCCGTGTCAGACATGGCGGAGGCAAAGTAGAAAGACTCCGGCATCATCAGCTTGACGGGGTTCTTGCCTTCGGTCAACACCGAACCGTAACTCGCTATCCAGGTGTCGAACTCTGCCGCTGTCCACAGGCAGGATTCATAGCAATCATTTCCGGTCGAGCCCTCGTCGGTTCCGCTTGGATCGCACGGATTCCAGTCCGGCTCATTCTGCATGGATACCGCATAAAGGCTCACGCCCTGGCTGGTGGCGTAATTGACGTAGGCTTTCAGATAACTGGCAAAATCGGAATAACTGGTCGTACTCAGGCTGCCTTCGTTGATGCTGCCGTTCGTCTTCATGGAGGCCGGCGGGGTCCAGGGAGTCGCAAAGATCGTGGCGCCCAGCGCTTGCGCCGCCTTGGCGTTGCCTAGTTCCGTGGTCCAGGCGCTGGTGTTCGCGGTTTGGGTCGAAGACGTCCAGGTCGCCGGAGCGATGCGGAGGCGCATGATGGTCAACCCCAGATCGCCACTGTCTGTGCCGTACAAAGTCGAGATTTCGCTGCTCGTCATCGACCCGTACCAGGCCTCGGAGACGCCAAAACCGCGAATCGTCTGTGACGTCGTGCCAAAATCCACCACCGCGGTGCTGGTCGCGGGCGTTACGTTCAGCGCTACATTGGCGGTCACCGTGGCGTAGTCTGTCGTGTCGGTCGGCGTAAAAGTGGCGGAGAGTGTCGTGCTTCCAGCATTGCTGAGTGTCGAGCCAGCGGCAGGCGAATAGCTGAAGCTGCCCGCGACATTGGCTGTGGCATCGAGCTGGGTGGCGCCGAGCGTCGCTCCCTGAACAACGGAGGCGGGCGTGGCCCAGGTGATGGTCGGCGTGACCTGGGCTACTGCCAGCGTTACGCTGGCCGTGGCGGTGTTGTAGTCGGTTGTATCGGTCGGCGTAAAGGTGACGGTAAGCGTCTGCGATCCCGCCGTCAGCACCTGTCCCGCGGCCGGAGAGTAGCTGAACGTGCCGGCCACGCTGGTCGTAGCGTCGAGCTGTGTGGAACTCAAAGCTGTTCCATAAACAATGGGGGTTGGCGTGGCCCAGGTAATGGTCGGCGTAGTCTTCGAATTCGCATTGACGGTCAGTGTGACGCTGGCCGTGGCGGAGTTGTAGTTGGTCGTGTCGGTCGGCGTGAAGGTGGCGGAGAGCGTAACCGTTCCCGCGGTGGACTCGACGGTGCCAGCGGACGGCGAATAGACGAATGTGCCGGGAACGCTGGCCGTGGCGTCAAGCTGCGTTGAGCTGAGCGTGCTTCCAACCACAATGGCGGCGGGCGTGGCCCAGGTGATCGTCGGCGTGGTCTTGGTGGTCGTGGTGCCCGATGAACTGCCCCCTGAGCCGCCGCATCCTGCGATGGTCAGTGCCGCCGTGATAACAATAGTTTTCATCGAAAAGGAAACAACCGAAAAGCGCATTCTGTCACTCCACGTCGACTCAATAGGTCCAAATAACACTTGTCTCGAATACTCTTTCCGGTTTCTGTGAATCTGGGCACAGTGTTCTTCAGCGGCAAGGTATCTATCCTTCTATGGCAACTGAAAAACAGGTTAAGGTCGACGGCCGAATTATATATCGTTCTACATGACACTCACCAGGTTTTTCGGCGCGTGACTTCCCGCAAAACACCAAGAGGGTCCAGACAAGATGTCCGGACCCTCTTGAAACCGTGTTCTTCCTGAGTGAGGTATAGCTACTGTACGGTCGCCGTCTGTGACGATGACGATGCATTTTCAACCGCATTCGACAGCAGACGCACTTCCACGCGCCGGTTCTGCTTGCGCCCTTCGGCGCTTGAATTGGAAGCCACAGCCTTGTCCTTGCCAATGCCGATCAGATAGAAGCGATGCGCGGCAATGCCGTACTTCGAGGCCAGATATTGCACCACCACATCAGCGCGCCGCTGGCTCAGTTCATAGTTGTACTGCGCCGAGCCGACCGAGTCCGTTCCGCCGGTCACTTCCAGAATGAAGCTCTTGGCCGAGCCAAGCTGCGCGGCAAAAGTGTCGAGTTGCTCGCGGTCTGCCTTGGTCAGCACAGCCTTGTCAAAGCCGAAGGTCACCGAAACGTTGGAAACCTGCTTGTAATTGTCCAGCCCCTTGACGACGCTTTCCAGCGAGTCGGCGCGATGCACGGCAAGGTTGGCCGAGGACTCGGCATCGCCAGCGGCCCTGCTGGCGTCCTGCGCATTGCGGCTGGCCGCATCAGCCGAGCCCTGCGCCTGCCGGTTTCCCGACTGCGAACGGTCGTCCACGTCATGAATCCGGCGGTTGTTATCCGCCGTCGCGCTATCCAACCGATTGGTATGATCGACCAGCGGCGCTGTCTGGTTGTAGACATATTTCTTGGTTGCGCATCCCGTCGCGCCCGCCACGGCCAAACCCGCAGCCAAACCCACTGCTACAAACCTGTATGTGTTCATGACCTCGATCCTTTCCCCGCCACATTCCTTGCCGTGCAACGGCTCTGCCGGCAAAGCTGGCTTTTCCCTGCGCCCTCAACAATGCACTCCACAGGCCAAACGCCAGAGTCGCTGCAATGCTTTGAAAACACGCGCTTTCTACCAATGGCTCGTGGCACTCAGGTTCGCACTGACCGTGTATTTTTTACCAGACTCGGTAAAGATTGCTTGAAGCAGGGAACAGGGATTTGAATGTTCCATTGAAGCGGGTGCCCCACTTTCGGCACAGTTCTATCGTGCCTAAAGTGGGATAGCTCCATCTATCTATAGCTTTTATGGCTTTTCTATTGCGACTTTTGCAAAATCCGATTGGAGAGTACAAAAAGCGTCAGGGCACGACTTTAGTCGTGCCGAGAGATGATCAAAAAGATGTTGGGCTTTAGCCCCTGTTTCTATCTTTTTCCAGTTGTTTACGTCCCACAGCGGCTAAAGCCGGAAAGTTTGAATGGGCCATTTGCGGCACGACTGAAGTCGTGCCCTGACACATTCAATCGTCTGAAGGTGATTTTGCAAGTGGCTCTATTGTTCTTTATCCCTAATCCCTATTTTGCCGTCCCGCCCGCTATTCTAGAAGTTGGCATCAAGGCGCTCCATGGACCTCTACGAGAAAATCCGCGCGCTGCCCAAGCACCCCGGCGTCTACCTCTACAAAAACGCCGAGGGCGAAATCATCTACGTGGGCAAGGCCATCAACCTGCACTCGCGGGTTCGCTCTTACCTGCTGGCAGCCTCGCAGGCCAACGCCAAGACCGGCACGCTGATGCGCGAGGCCGTCGATCTCGACTACATTCTGGTGGCCAACGAGCAGGAAGCGCTGGCGCTGGAAAACAACCTCATCAAGGAGCGTCAGCCGCGCTTCAACATCCTGCTGCGCGACGACAAAACCTATCCCTATGTGAAGCTCACCATGGCCGACCGCTTCCCGAAGGTCTTTGTCACCCGTCGCGTGCGCCGGGACGGCGCGGCCTACTACGGCCCCTACTTTCCCGGCAGCCTTGCCTATCGCGTCGTCGAGCTGATTCATCGCAGTTTTCTGATTCCCAGTTGCAAGGTCGATCTCTCACGCTATCATCCACGCGCCTGCCTGCAGTACTACATTCATCGCTGCCTCGGCCCCTGCGTGGAAGAACTCACCACGCCGGAGATTTACGCCGCCGCCATCCGCGACGCGCAAATGCTGCTCGAAGGCCGGCATACCGAACTCGAAGACATTTTGACCGCGCGCATGACCTCCGCCGCCGCGGCCGAGCAGTTCGAGGCTGCCGCGCGTTTCCGCGATCAGCTTTCCACGGTTCGTCAGTTGCGGGAGAAGCAGCGCGTCGCCACGGTCGAGCTGGACGACGACGCCGACGTTTTCGGCTATCACTACGAGGACGGCAGCCTGGCCGTCAACCTCTTTCATATGCGCTCGGGCAAGATTGTCGATCGCCGCGAATTCTTCTGGGAAGACTTGCCGGATTTGCTCGACGCCACGGTTCACGAGAGCCCGGCTGATCAGCCCAAAGAATTGGGTGCCCCAGGTTCCGATTCTGGGACCTGGGAAACAACAGCCGTTCCCTTCCACGCCGGTCAGGTTCTTTCCGCGCTGCTCAAGCAGCTTTACATCGACCAGCAATATGTTCCGCGCTCCATCCTGGTTCCTGCCGACTTCGACGACCGCGAGGCGCTCACGGCGCTGCTCCGCGAACGCAGCGGCCACCATGTTGAAATCGTCCTGCCGCAGCGCGGCGAAAAACGCGCGCTCGTCGATCTGGCCAGCCAAAACGCCAAGCAGTCTTACATCCAGCGCTTCCGCGTGCTGGAGCCCTCGCGCAAGGCCATTCAGCAGGCGCTGGCCGACGCGCTGATGCTGCCCGAACTGCCCAAGCGCATCGAGTGCTTCGACATCTCCCACATTCAGGGCACGGAAACCGTGGCCTCGCTGGTCGTCTGGGAAGACGGCCAGATGAACAAGCAGGCCTATCGCAAGTTCAAGATCAAAACCGTCACCGGCGTGGACGATTTCGCCTCGATGAATGAGGTGCTCACGCGCCGCTACCGCCGCCTGCAGGATGAAAAGAAGTCCATGCCCTCGCTGGTGCTGGTCGATGGCGGCCTGGGCCAGCTTCATGCCGCCGCCGAAGCGCTGGAATCGCTCGGTATTACAACGCAGCCGCTGGCCTCCATCGCCAAAAAGGAAGAGATTGTTTATGTTTACGGCAACGAGAATGAGCCGGTGGTTCTGGATCGCCGTTCGCCGGTGCTGCATCTTATTCAACTCATTCGCGACGAGAGCCACCGCTTCGCCATCGGCTATCATCGCCAGCGCAGGGCCATGCGCGACCGCGACTCGGAGTTACTCACAATCCCCGGCGTCGGCGCGCAAACAAGACGGCGTCTACTAACTCACTTCGGCAGCCTGCGCGACGTGCAGCAAGCTACCGCGGAATCGCTGGCTGCCGTCGTTTCACGCAAGACCGCCGAGGCGATTTGGGCGCATTTTCACAAAGAATTGACCGTTAGCTGAACAAGAAGAGAAACTTAGCATTCCCTCGTTGCATCTAAAAACAGTAGTTTGTTGAGCAAGTGGAGAGATTGAAAGGACCATCATGAGCGCATCCATCTATGAAATTCCGGTTCGCAAAATCACCGGCGCGGACGCCACCCTGGGCGAGTTTAAGGGCAAGGTTTTGCTGATCGTCAATGTAGCTTCCAAGTGCGGACTGACCAAGCAATACGAGGGCCTGGAGAAGCTTTACAAGCAGTACAGCGGCAAGGGGTTGGTGGTTGCCGGCTTTCCCGCGAATGACTTCAGTGGCCAGGAACCGGGAGCCGACGCGGAAATTCATACCTTCTGCACGGCGAACTTCGGCGTTGAATTTCCCATGTACAGCAAGATCACGGTCGTAGGCGCGGAAAAGCATCCGCTCTATGCCGCTCTCATTGCCGCACAGCCCAAAGCCATCAGCCTCACCGAGGTTTCCTGGAGAGAGACTTTGAAGGGCTTAGGCATCAAGCCCAACCCGGAGCCGGAAGTGCTGTGGAACTTCGAGAAGTTTCTCGTCAGCCGTTCTGGCGAAGTGGTGGCCCGCTTTGCGCCAAACACGGAGCCGGATGCTCCCGCACTCCTTGCTGCGATCGAAACGGAGTTGGCCAAAAGCTAAAGAAGTTCGAAATCAGTCTTCATGAGCCAATCTGCCTTCTTCCTTGGCTAAATAGGCTGCGGAAGAACTTGTCGTTTTGAAAGGGCACGACTGAAGTCGTGCCCTGACACTTCTTGCAATCTCCATGAGATTTTGCAAGTGAATTTTTATTCAGAGATTTCTGGAAGAGCCTCGTCGCTTTTGTGACGCATTCTCTCTTTATATTTGCCTATGGACGAGAAGCGCATGGAGCCCGCTTCCCTCCATGGGCCAGCAGGTGCAAAATGGAGGGCAGAGGATAAGCCCCATGCATCGCGCTCTGATTCCTCCCGGCGAAGTATCCGCGGCGCCGCTCCAGCCGGAGTGGCGGCAGCGTCTGGAGGCGTGGCGCACGTTTCTTGCGCAATGCGGCAGCAAGCCCAGCCGGAAGAGCGTTCATGCCCTGCGCGCCCTCACCTTGCGCCTGCGGGTAGAGCTGGAACACTCCCTGACGGAGCAAGCTGAGGATCCCGTTGCCGCACGCGCGTTTCAGCGCTGGAGCAAAGAGGCGAAGAAGCTGCGTAAGTCGCTCGAACCCGTCCGCGATGCGGATGTGTTTCTGGCCCGTCTCGACAGCCTTCACGACTCGCATAGAAGAGGTATGGAAGACGAAACTCAACTGACTCCGCGCTGCACACGCGAAATCGAAAAGCTCGAAAACAGGTTGAGCCGAGAACGCCTGGAAAGAATCGAGAAGCTTGTGGACGTCCTCGGCGAGCGCGGCAAGCGGTTGAACCGGCTCGGCAACGAGATGGAAGCAGCGTTTGCGCTTCGGATGCCCGTCAAGGCGCCCGTTACTACCCAGGCAACATTGAAGATCATTGACGAGTTGGCAGGCGAACTGCCCAGCCTCGACGCCACCAACCTGCATGAATACCGCAAGCGCCTCAAACCGGCGCTTTATTTGGCCGAGATTTCCGCTGCCGCCGATCCTCTGGCCGGGCGGCTGGCCATCGCCTTCCGGAAGATTCATGACGCCGTTGGAGAGTGGCACGATTGGCAAGCGCTTGCACAGGAAGCCGATCGCGTTTTTGCGCGCCACGGCAGGCAGGACGGCCTGGTTCCCGTGCTGGAAGCGCTGGCTGAAAAGGCTCTTCATAAGGCGCTCGGCCAATGCCGGCGCTCTGCGGCGCTCTATGTAAAAAACGCTGGCAAGATCCGGACTTCACAGCGGCCAGCATCTCCCAGGAACTGAAGCCCCGCGAATTTTGCGGCAGAACTGTCACAACTAAAGTCGCGCCCTTTCAAAACCAGGCTTATTCAGAGCTTCCTTATCGATCCAACTAAATAGAGGTGCATCCGTTTCCTGCCTTTGCTTCAGGATGGAAAATGCCCGCAGCCGCTAAGATAGTTTCAGTACAGAAAACCATGGCCCTACTTGATCCCATTCCGTCGCCGGTGGAAAATGCCGACTTTGCCACTCTTGAGTGGGAACCGCTGCTCGCGCTGGTGGCTGGCTTTGCCGCCTCGACCGTTGGCAAAAACGCGATTCTCGATCTGAAGCCCTCCACCGACGAGGAGTGGATTGCGCGCCAGCACCAATTGACCGGCGAGGTTCGGCTGCTGCTGGACGCGCAGGTTTCCATCCCGCTCGGCAGCCTTTTCGATCCAACGCAACTGGCCGACAAATCGCGGATTCCCGGCGCGGCTCTCGAGGCCGACGAGCTGCAAGCCGTGGCGCGGCTGGCCAATGACGTGGCCAGTTGGCAGTCGCTGCTGCAATCGCCTCCGGCGCGGCTGGTGGGCAAGCTGCTCGGGCTCTCCCAGCTTTCCGTTGCTCTGGCGGGCAACAGCCTGAAGCCGCTGGCCGAGGCCATTGAGCGCACAATTCAGCCGGACGGCACGCTGGCCGACAACGCCTCGCCCGAGTTGGGCCGCATCCGCCGCGAACAGGAGCGCCAGCAGCATCTAATCGAAGACAGCCTGCGCGCCACGCTGCGCAAGCTCTCGGCTGGCGGCGCCACGCAGGACGACCTGATCACCATTCGCGGCGACCGCTTTGTAATTCCCGTCCGCACCGAGCAGAAGCGGCGCGTCTCCGGCGTGGTTCACGGTGCCAGTTCTTCGGGGCAGACGGTGTACGTGGAGCCGCTGGAAACCATCGAGCAGAACAACGAACTGGTTCGCCTGCTGGAAGAAGAACAGGCCGAGATTCACCGCATCTTTATCGCGCTGACGCATCAGGTGGGCGGCTATGCACCGGCTCTGGTCGCTGGCGCGCGCGTGCTGGCGCTGGTCGACAGCCTGCAAGCCCGCGCACGCTTTGCCCGCGAGTACGAGTGCGTGGCTCCGGCGATTACGCCCGACCGATTGCGCCTGGAAACCGCCCGTCATCCGCTGCTTGAACGGCATCTGCGCACGCATGGCGGGCACGTGGTTCCGCTGACGCTGGAGCTGACCGTAGCCGAGCGACAGCTCATCATCAGCGGCCCCAACACCGGCGGCAAAACCGTCACGCTGAAAACCACGGCCCTGCTAGCGATGATGGCGCAGGCGGGTTTGCCCATCCCGGCCACTGCGGCCAGCTTTCCCGTTTTCACGGCGTTTCTGGCCGACATCGGCGATGCGCAATCGATCGAGGCGGAGCTGTCCACCTTTTCGGCGCACATCACCAACCTCGACCGGCTGTCGCGCTTGGCCGGCAATCAATCTCTGGTGCTGCTGGACGAACTCGGCTCGGCCACCGACCCAGAAGAAGGCGCGGCGCTGGCCGTGGCGATTGCCAGCCACTTTCTCACGGCGGGCGCGTGGTCGCTGATTTCGACGCACCACACTTCGCTGAAGGTCTACGCCGCCAACACGCCCGGCGTGATGAATGCGGCGGCAGGCGTGGACGAAGTGACGCTCGCGCCAAACTACCATCTGCGGCTCGGCGTGCCGGGCGCTTCGGCGGGCATTCAGACGGCCGCGCGGCTGGGCCTGAATGCCGCCATCATTGCTGCCGCCCGTGCGCGATTGGGCTCGCAGCAGCAGGACATCGCCAAGTTTCTCGACAAACTGCACAATGAGCTGACGCAAGTTGAAGAAGAACGCAAGGCCGCCCGCGAACAGCAGTACGCGCTGAATCAGGAGCGGGCGAAGCTGGCGCGCGAGGGCGACGTCGAACTGCGCCAGCGCACGCGCGAGTTGGAATCGAAGCTGGCCTCACTGCTCAAGGATTTCGAATTCCAGATGCGCGAAAACGTGCGCGCCATCGAGGATCGGGCCGCGCAACAAAAGCTTTCAAAGGAAGCCGAACGCCGCATCAACCGCTTGCGCCGCGAGTTTCAGGAGAGCTTCAATCAGACCGTCGTGGCGCATCGCTCCGGCGCGGATCAGGGCGACGCCAACGCGCAGCCGTTCATGCTGAAGCACATCGCCGCCGGCGACAAAGTCCTGCTGAAGTCCATGAACCGAATCGCCACGGTGGTGCGCGAGGTCGAGAAGGATCTGTTTGAGGTTTCGCTTGGTCCCATCAAGATGCGCGTCAAGCGCGACGAGTGCTCCGCGCCTTCCGCGCAGAGTGCAGCCCCCGCGCCGCAGAAGCGCACCGATCCGCTGGCCGCCGCACGCCGACAGAGCAACGTGCACGTCACCGTCACCAGCGCGAATACCGACGAGCTGCGCATGGAGATCAACCTGATCGGGCGCACCGTGGACGAAGCAACCGAGGAGCTGGAAAAGTATCTGGACCGCGCTTTTCTGGCCGGCCTGCCGCGCGTGCGCATTATTCACGGCCACGGCGCAGGGATCCTTCGCCGCGGGGTGCGCGAATTCCTGAAGGGGCATCCGCACGTGGCCACCTTCGCTGAAGCGCCGCAGAACGAAGGCGGGCAAGGGGCAACGCTGGTGGAGTTGCGACAGTAGTTGCGCAATTGGCTGTTGAATTTAATGGTGCCAAATATAGAGAACTGAACTGATCGCTGTCTGCTGTTAGCTGTTGGCTAGATATGGCAGCTTGCTCCGCCGTGTTTTTCGAGGTAGCGCTGGTGGTATTCTTCGGCGCGCCAAAAGGTCTGGGCTGGTTCGACCTGAGTGACGATGAGCGCTGGCTTGAAACGGCCGTCGGCGGTAAGCTGCTCGATTTTGGCGCGGGCCCGCGCTTCCTGAGCTGGCGAGTGGAAGAAGATGGCCGAGCGGTACTGCGTGCCCTCGTCCGGTCCCTGACGATTGATGGTGGTGGGGTCGTGAAGAGCGAAGAAAGCGTCCAGAAGCTGCTCGAAGCTGATCCGGGCGGGATCGAAGTCCAGCTCGACCACCTCGGCGTGGCCAGTCTTGTCGGTACACACATCCTTATAGGAGGGCAGCTCCAGCGAACCGCCCTCAAAACCGACAGCCGTGGCCGTCACGCCGGGTAGGTCCGCAAACGCCGCCTCGACTCCCCAAAAACATCCCGCTCCGAAGGTTGCCTTTTCTTGGCTCATGGCTATTAAGATACGCGGAAAGCTCTTCGGGGTGCAGCTTTTTCACAGGTCAGCGAACTGCTCCACTGGATATGGCTCCATGACTCGCTGCAATCGTCAAAGCACACTGAACTTGTGCAGTTACGTATTCATAGATCACTATCAGAATTCTCCAAGAACAATTTTTTGAAGAAAGCTCCACATGGAGATGCGAAATTCGATAGCTGCCGCGATCAGAGGCGGATTCATTCCGAAGTGCCTCGGCCTTTTCCCTGCGCGGGTTGACCGATACAAAGGCTATTGTTAATCTACATCATAGCTATCCTAGTCACTGATGAGGCATGCCGTATAGTCCGGGATGGATTCCGTGCGCTCATACTGAGAACGGTCCGGTGCTCTATGTCGCATGATGCGAATAGAGTGTTGCGGCGGCCTCATCCAAGTGAGGATGGCGGAGCTATGCCGCAAGGCAAAGAGGATGACGGGCAACTCATGCACGCCCCACAGTTATGTTGCTTTCCATGAGCACGCACAAGCAGGATTAGTCCCCCTCCATAAAGCACCATCCTTTGTGAAGAATCAGGAAGAAAAGGAACCAACTTGATCGAGCAGAATGAGACTCAACCCGAAAACATTGGAGACAGGCCTGCCGAAATCAGCCACTTCATTGCTCCCGAGGATGAGGTCTTTTTGAAGGATATTCTACTCATTCCGTGGAAGCGGAAGGGGGTTGTAGCGGTTTGCACAGCTATCTGTGTGCTGGCGGCGATTTTTCTATGTATTGCCACGCATCCGAAGTATAAAGCCACCGCCACCATTGAGTTAAACGAGGGAAAAAGCAGCGCGACCGGCATGCTTTCAGATCTCGCCGCTATCGATGGGAGCGGTTCGGATGATTTGAATGTCAAGATCAATACAGAAATTGCGGTCATAAAAAACAACTCAATTGCTCTTGCTGTGATGAGCAAGATGGGAATGATTGGCCTTCAGAATACCGACCGGCTAAGCAAGGCGAAGGAGCCTGTCAATCCAGAAGATCTGCCGGCCAAGCAGCGAGAGGGGTTGATCGGCAACTTTGAAGCGCATCTGAAGGTTGAACCAATCAAGGATTCGCGCTTGATTGCCATTACTTATACGAGCACCGATCCAGTCGAAGCCGCAAAAGTTGCAAACCAGGTTGTTGTTGAGTACAAGGCGTATCTGCTCAGCTCCAACTTCAATGCATCAAAGGATGTGTCGCAGTGGCTTTCCTCGCAATTAGGCGATCTATCCAATCAGGTTACCAAGGCACAGTTAGCCGTAGCGGATTTTGAACGCACTCATAATCTTTCCGCCGCGATGCCGGGTTTGTCTGCACTGGGAAGCGGGTCCACATCGAATGGCGGTTCTATCCAAATACCGGAATTAACGCGCCTCGCAGCTTTGAACGATGAAGTTACTCAGGCTGAGGCCGTGCGCCTTGGGCGCGAAGAAACCTATCGTCTGATCACGACGGAGAATCCGGATCTTATCTCCACGCTAGGCTCCAGTTCCATTCCCGGACTATCCAGCTCGACCGTCATGTCTCAGGGCAATGGGCTCGATATGCTCAACACTCTGCGACAGCAAGAGGCAGCGGCGCGGGTGGCGTATGCCAGCGCCGAGACAAAATATGGGTCGAGAAATCCTCGCCTGACTGAAATATCCAACCAGTTGAAATCGCTTCACGAGCAAATTCAAAACGAAATACGGCAGATCAAGCAACGGGCAAAGAACGATCTCGTTATGGCACAGCAGAACGAGCAAGCGTTGCGTTCCACCTATGAAGCGCAAAAGCTTGTAACAAGCAAGATGAATGACGAAATTGTCCAGCTTGGAATTCTCATGGAGCAAGCTCGCTCCAAGCGCGAACTGTACGATATTCTATATACCAAGTTACAGGCGGCCAATATTGACGCTGGCAATAGCGCTACGAATGTAACCATCGCCGATCCGGCTCGCACTCCGGGCCAGCCCTATGTGCCCCGTACTTCCTCATACATCTTTCTGGGAGTTTTGGGCGGTCTTTTCTTGGGTATCGGCATGGCCTATCTGCTGGAAAGCATGGACGACACACTTACCGACAGCTTTCAGGTGGAAAAGGTGTCGAACCTTCCTGTGCTCGGCATGATTCCATCTCACCGCGTGGATGCCAAACCGCGCGAGGGCGCTCTGGCTACCGAATCAAGTCCTTTCCTGATCGCGCCGGAAAGTGCCACGGCCGAATCTTTGCGCAGTTTAAGGTCTGGACTAATCCTCTCCGGCATTGGGCGCAAGCTGAAGGTTATCGCTATATCCAGTGCTCTTCCCGGGGAAGGAAAGTCTTATTTGACTTATAACTTGGGGCTGGCCTTTGCAGCGACTGGCCTGAAGGTGCTCATCATAGATGCCGATCTCCGGCGTTCCCGGCAGCACTCTCTTTTCCGTGTGGCGCGGGAAAATGGGTTAGTGGATATTCTGGCTGGTCTGGAATCGTTTAAGGATGCCGTGGTTCAACATCCAGTGGAGCCACATTTGGCATTGCTGCCCGCAGGCCGTCATTCCCCGCTCGCCTCGGAGATTTTGGAATCGGGCGATTTCGGAAAGGTTATCGAGACAGCCAAGGAGCAATTTGATTTGGTGCTCGTGGACACCGCGCCTGTCTTGCCGGTCGCGGACGCGATTATCGTAGGAACCTACTGCGATGGAATGATCGGCGTACTGAGAGCGGGTCGAACTTCTCGAAAAGCACTGCGCCGCTTTGTCCAGACCCTTGCACGGAGTCGCGTTCATCTTCTCGGCATGGTAATTGAGGCTGTGGATATGTCTGCAACCGAATACCGGAGCGTGTATGGCTACAATATGCAGAGTTATTATGGCGATAAGTAAAAGAAGGTTCAGTTGCGGTCTTCTGCCACTTGTCGGCATTGCCATGCAAATGGCGATACCGTCTGTGACGGGAAATTGCCAAGCGATGGCTGGGACCACACTGTCTTCCTCCACAAGCAAGGTTGGAGGCTCGGCTCAAAGTCAGGCAGTGGCCGTGATCCCCAAGGACTTCTCCGAACTGCGGATTGAGCCTGGAGATTTGCTGAGCGTCAGTGTTTACGACACTCCAGAACTTACTAATTCCTATCGTGTGGATCCTGCTGGAAATCTGACAATCCCCCTGTGCGGCAAAATTAACGTTCGCGGGTTAACAATGCCAGAGGCCGCCAAGCGCCTTGAAACAGCATTGAAGGACAGCCAGATCCTGGTCGAGCCACAAGTGAATGTTGACGTACAGCAATATGCCGGAGAATATGTGACAGTGCTGGGAGAAGTGGGAAATCCTGGCCGGGTGATGCTGATCGCTCCTACACATCTAAGTGAAGTCCTTGCACAAGTAGGCGGCCTGACGCCCTTGTCAGGCGCGCACATCAAGATTCGCCATGGCGCAGACAACTCGGCTCCAGAGGAAGAGATCCCTTATTCTCGCAATCAAGTCAATCAGGAAGCAGCTTCCGTTCTTGTGCGGCCAGGTGACTCACTATTTATTCCGCGGGCGGGGATTGTGTATGTTCTGGGCGCGGTGAACAGGCCTGGAGGCTATGTGATGCAGGAAGATGGGAAGCTGGATGTTGCTCAGGCCCTGGCGCTCAGCGGAGGAACGGCTCTGCAGGCAAACACGGGCGGTCTGCGGGTCATTCGCCGCAATGCGGACGGAACCGTACTGGAGTTTTCCCTTTCCTATAACGCCATTGCCAAGGGCACTCAGAAGCCGCTCGTGCTTCAGGCGCAAGATATCGTGTATGTACCCATGAGCAAGGTTAAAGCCTCATTTTCTACAACAACGGGGCTTATGTCGACGGCTCTGTCGTCGGCCATCTATGCAACTCGTTAACCTATTGATCCAGCAACTAAATACTGTCAGTGTGCCCCATCCATGGCCCTGTTTTCTTGCCGGATCAATAAACGCATTTTAGCCGTAGATTACACAACTTCACACAATGCTCGCTTGCTCGCCTGATTTTCACGCAAATTGCCTTCAAATTCAATCTGGTCTCCGACAGCTTGAAGTTGTATCACCATTGGGTGCCCTCGGTCTCGATTTTGAGACCGGGGATCCACGAACTCGAGGTAGTTTCTTTACCTTGTCAGAGACCTAGCGTAAAAGAAATGCTCTTCTGAAAAAGCATTTCGCCAACAAAAGAATGCGTAACGGGAATTTGCAGGCCGGGAATCTGTTGCAATCTGCGCGTCCTTTTGGCCTAGAGTTCACAATCAGCGTTTCAGGAGCAGAATGAACGCAGACACAACTTTCTGTGAACAAATTCGTAATGGCGTTTTGCGGCAGTTGGCGGGAAGAGAGATCTGGGCGCTGACGGATCAGTCGATTGTTAGCGCAACAAACTTTCTAACAAATCTTATGCTCGTCCGCTTTATGGGACTTCATGAGTTTGGCGTTTTCGCTCTCGCGTGGATGTCCGTGTTGTTTGTGAACAGCCTTCAGTCGGCGCTGATTATCGCGCCAATGATGAGCATCGGCCCCCAGCAGGAAGAAAAGAACAGGCCTCTGTACTTTGGCGCCCTTGTTTTTCAAGAGTTTATTCTTGTTTGTTTCTGCTTCATTCTTGTCTTTGTTGCGGTAAAGGCTTTCGGCAACTTTTTTACGCATGCGGGTTTGCAACCGCTTGTTCTGCCCCTCGCATTCTCCGCCTTTGCCTATCAGTCGCAGGACTTTGTGCGTCGTTACTTTTTCGCCACGCGTCAATGCCGCCGCGCATTTGCCGATGACGCACTCAGCTACGCGGTTCAACTGCCCATTCTTTTCCTGCTACATCGAGCGGGACATTTGAACACCGCGACCGCGCTGTGGGCTATGGCCGGAACCTCTATCTTGGGGGTTTTTCCGGGATGGCTCTGGATGGAGCCAATCAAGTTCAACCGGGAGTGGATCACAGCGGTGTCGAAGCGGCACTGGAAAACATCACGATGGCTTTGCGGCTCGTCTCTCTTAATGTGGACATCCAGCAATCTTTTCGTGATAGCGGCCCCAGTTTATTATGGAGCCGCAGCCGCTGGAGTATTGCGCGCCTCGCAGAATCTAATGGGCGTAACACACATCTGGTTCCAAGGACTCGATAATATTATTCCCGTCGAGACCGCGCGTCAGCTTCGCCAGAACGGCGTGCATTCCATGCTTGCGTATACGCGATCGATTTTGCTGAAATGGGGCGGGCTGACCCTGCTGTTTGCACTTGTAGTAGTCGCTGCTCCGGGCCTTTGGTTGCGGTTGATCTATGGGCCTCAGATGGCTCAGTACGGCTATATCTTACAGCTCTATGCGCTGCTTTACATGATTGTCTTTGTTGGGAGTCCGCTGCGTGCCGGCTTGCAAGCTCTAGAGTTTACTGTGCCGATTTTCTGGTCCTACCTTGCCATGACGGCCTTTGCTTTTGCTTTTGCAATCCCATTCGCCAAGTGGCTTGGTTTGAGCGGTTCTCTGTTTGGACTGATAGGAGCGCAGGTCTTGTTTCAATCCATCGTCGGAGCGGCCTTGTTAACAAGATCCAATCGTGTCGCTAAAACAATGTAAGGAAGAATCATGAAATCTCTAACGAAAAAGTCAAATGATATGTCAACGGAATCAAGTTGTGCGATTTCTTATTTTCGCATGGCAGCAGTGCTGGTTTTCGTAATACTAAATCTTGCAGTCTTTTCCATTCGTCTAGTTAGCGTTTTGCATTATGGAGATTTGTTTCCAACCTCCGGTGGCGAGTCACTCGTAATATATCCGGTTTGGAAAGCAATTCACTATTATCCAGTGTACGAATGGCCGCTCTCGTATCCATTTTCTCTGGCGTTATACAACTACCTGTTTTACAACGCCTATGCTGTCTTCCTGAGGCTGATTGGAGCAACAGGCGCCAGCATGATGATATGGGGACGCCTGTTTACTCCAGTATTCGCGATGATCGGCGCAGTGGCGCAGTGGAAACTCGTACAGTATCACCTCAAACTTCGAGGAATGTACAGCGTACTCTCATTGTGCCTTGCATTGGGGCTTTGGATTAGTGCCTCCATCGTTCGCGCGTATGCGCTTAGCATACGGCCAGACTTGGCCGCCGTCGCTATGGTTATGGTCGCACTCTGGATGCTTGTACGACAGTCACGGTTTAATCTCGCGTACGCGGGTGTGTTCTTTTATCTTGCGTGGTCCTTTAAGCAATCTGTAATTCTGGCGTTCATTGCTGTTTGCCTTTTTCTTCTCTTTCACAAGCGCTGGCGCGATTTCCTATTCCTCGCAACGGTGTTTGCAATATTGGTAGGTATAACGCTGCTTATCGGGTCTCCTGAGTACCGCTATGGGATCCTTGCCGCTCCTGCACTCGTAAAGGAATTCAGCATCAAATGGGCACTTCAGATTGCACCCAAGGCAGTTGCCGCGAACCTATACTGGATTCTAGCGCCCGTCGCGCTACTGCTTGCTACAGGCGCGCGACGAATTGATAACACTGTATCGATGCTCAGCGCTGCTCTGGTTGTAGCTTTAGCGGGTGGTCTAGCCGGCATGACAAAGATTGGTTCATGGGATAACTATCTTCTTGAGGCGTTTGTGGCAGGCTCCACGCTTTTTCAGATCGCGGTATTTGCGGCACCAGGCCGACTGGTAAGCGCCCTTGTCCTTTTTGGCTGCGTCCAGCCCGCAGTGCAAGCAACGATGGCACAAAGCGGGACATCCAGGCACTTATTAGGTACGGTGGGAATTGCTACCAAGTCCGAGTATGCGGATGCCGTGGCGATGCGCGATCGTTTGGCGTCTCTAAGGAAACCCATCTTCACAACGAATGAGATTTTTTCACTTCCATGGTTCTCAACCGACAATCGTGCTCCAGCTTTGGTCATCGATACTATTTTTCACGATGCTACGCGTACTCGTTGCCAAAATGGATGTGTTGAAGGAATGCTGCAAAGAGGAGAAATTCCTACTGCAATGCTTCTCAACACTGGCGATAGTTACCAGCGCAGTCTGAATTCCAATTACAAGAAGATCGGCGGCCTTCGAGAATCGGATAGACTATGGAGTATCTATGTACTTACCACGCAAAAATCAGAGCACTCGTTCGTCGATAAGAAATGACTAATTCAGCTCGATAAGAAAAGCAGGGTAAATAGTTGAAACGTCCTGAAGTCTCGGTCATTGTGCCTATCTATAATGGATCGGCTTATCTCACCGAAACACTTAATTCTCTTTTGTCCCAGACCTGTGCAAATATTGAGTTACTCGCGATTGATGATGGTAGCACGGATGCATCAAGTGATATTGTCCGGTCGATGAAGGATGATCGGGTACGCCTGATCCGAACGGAGAACTTCGGCTTGTGCCATGCGCTGAATTTAGGCATTACGGAGGCTAGAGCACCGTTTATTGCGCGCAGCGACCAAGACGATATCAGCGATCCAAAGCGTTTGGAGCGCCAATTGCAAATCATGAGGGAGTTTCCTGAAGCAATTGGCCTGTTCGCTTACAGTACTAAATTCGGGCGCAGTCATTGCTGGTCGAATAAGGACAAGCTGATTATGGCGCCTGGCGAAGTAAAAGAGTATGAGCCTTTAAAAGATGGCTGCATGCTAGGCTCAACGATGTTTGCGCGAACTTCTGCTCTTCAGGCTGTTGGAGGGTTTCGGCAATCATATTATCCGGCGGACGATTGGGACTTGGAATTCCGTCTATCCGAAACCGGCAAGGTCTTGATACTTTGCGAGGCGCTCATTGCCTATCGTTTTCAGACAAGTGCCAATACATACCGTGTGTTTGCCGAGATGCAGGAAAAGAAACGTTGGGCGAAGGACTCATACAGACGGCGTCTCAAATCCATGCCTGAACTGACCATTTACCAGTTCAGGCATGCTCAGGCAAACGGAGCCTGGTCGCGTTTTCACAGGTATTGCAAGGATTCATCCAAACTGCATATGCGAACTGCAGGCCAAAGAGTTCTGGACGGTAGTTATCTAGCAGGCCTGACGCACTTATTTGTCTCTGTCATGCTCAATCCTAAAGACTTTGCGCGGCGGGTAAGACGCTATATCGTTCGCTCATAAGTTCCCGTGCTTGACCGCAGGATTTTATCCTGCGCAACGCACGAAGGGATTGGCAGACGTTTCGCCATGAGTAATCTGGAGTAACCCTTGCGATTACAATCTCATCCTATGCCATTCAGCGACTTTCTTGTTGCGCTATTTCAGGCGCTTCAGAGGGAAGGTGTGCGTTTTTGCGTTTTGAGGAATTATGAAGGATTTCCTGCCAAAAATGTTGGTAGCGATATCGATTTTCTGATCACTCCTTCCGAACTACCGGGTGCCATTCGCGCACTTGCATCGATTGAGGGCATTCGAATCATTGGCTTTGCCGAACGCTATTACGTTGCACACTTGTTTGTTGAAGGCGTTTCTACTGCTCCTGGAGTTCGCTGTTTGGGAATCGACTTTATCTGGAGTTTGAATTGGAAGGGAATTACCTATCTGCCAACAGATATGTTGCTGGAAGCGGCCACACAGCGGCAGGTCAACGACGAGACTTATCTTGTTCCATCACCAGCTCATGAAGCAATCATTTCCTTGTTATCCAGCCTGCTCGTTGGCGGGTGGCTGAAAGAAAAATACTTTCCTAAAGTGCATAAGATATTTACAGACAACCGATGCAATGTGTTTGCCGCCTTGCGGCCAGCGTTTGGGGACAAACCTGCGACGCAGTTGGTCAGCGCGGTAATTGAAGGCGACCGACCGAAAATGCTGAAATGCGTTAGCTCGCTTCGCATTTTGCTGGTTCTGCGTAGCCTGCTGCGCAGACCGATTCGCAGTATTCGAGCCGTTTTTGGATATCATAAGCGCGAATTCGCGGTACGTTGCACGCCACAAACGCTTGAAACCGTATGCATATCGGACCCCGACGGTTTAAATAAGGCAGCAAACCTTGAACATGAGCTTATATCAATGCTTCAATACTCGGCGAAGCATATTGAGAGACGTCGGTTCGGCTTGGGGGTATCTCCCGCTTTAAACTCTCCAGAAGAAATCGCAAATGCAGATCTGCGTTTCACAGCTCAGTGCCATTCCGTGGCTACCATAAGCGAGATCGTTCTGTGCATGGCTAAAGAGTGGTTAAGCCGATTCAAAAAGAAAGACAATCTAACGCTACGTATTTACGCGGAATATTACCACGACCTGTTGATCGTTCCCCAGTCCTACCACTATTGCGGCCCGATGTGGTTTGCTCGCCTTGTCGGCGGCTTAATTCCATCCTTCAATCTTTGGATATTGCTGGACGCGGCACCTGATGCATCACAGTCCGAAATCACGCAACTTATGCCAGTGGAAAACCTCCGCCAGCTTAAAGCCTACCGCTCTTTTGTGATAACAAGGAAGAAGTACGTCATTCTGGACGCGCGCATGTCGACTGCGCGTCTGGCAGAAGATATGTATATTGCGATCGTCGATATGCTCGCTCAACGCGCAGATAGGCAACTGAAGAGGCGTCTCTCCGCTTCTGTATGCAGATGAAGAATCTGTACATGGCCGAGAGACAGCGGCATTCAGATCGGCAACAAAAGGAGCATAAGCTGAAAATCGTCATTCTAGGCCCTGATGGAGCGGGCAAAAGCTCAGTTATCAACGGCATCATTGACAGCATGGCACATAGCGGCCGTTCTGTGACGATGCGTCATTTGAAACCGCAGATCGTCTTTTCACAACGAGGCAAAGATAGAGCCGTTGTTACAAATCCTCACGGCAAGCCTCCAAGGTCAGCACTAATCTCACTTGCAAAAATATTTGTCTGGCTCATTGAAGAATCGTATGCACATCTATTTCAAGATCAGACGAACGTTCTTCTGATTTGCGACCGTTATTATCAAGATCTTCTAATTGATCCAATGAGATATCGCTATGGCGGGCCGCTATGGATCGCTAAGCTGGTCGGCAAGTTGATGCCACAGCCGAATTTGTGGGTTCTATTGGATGCTCCGGCTGAAGTGCTGCAGAAACGCAAGCAGGAGGTTCCGCTGAAGGAAACGGAACGTCAGCGCCATGCGTACCTAACTTTTGTCGGGCGGCAGAAAAATCATATGATTGTGGATGCCTCGCAGTCGCTAGATCGCGTAACCACGGATGTCATACGCGCAATTACAAATCTTACAATCCAGGATTAAGGGTATTGTGGATAGAGTCGGTCGCTTTTACCAAGTTGCAGAGCAGGACAATGGAACGCATCTTGCGCTTCGCTGGAATGGGCGAGTGCGCTATACGATTCCGCGTGAAACTGTCGGGCAACAAGCATGTTGGAAAGTCTTTCACTCAGGGTGGCTTGAAGTTCCCCTTCGCGCGATGGCTTGCCTTCCGCGCTTTGTCGGCGACCGCAACTGCATCGAGGGATCAAGCCTTTCTACCATCAGAAAACGACTAGGAAACGACGTCGGACATTCTGGCTGTCGCTCCGGAACTGAAGGCGTCTGGGCGAAGGATACAATACTATTCCTGGATAATAGAGCAAAGCCTCTTTATATAGTCAAAGCAGGAACTGGGAACGCTGTGAATACGCTTCTCGATAACGAAGCGAACTGGCTGCACAAAATGCAAAACCAAGACACGCTCAGAAATCATATACCTAAGTGTGTGGCTCATTGTTCTGGAGCAGATCTTTCTTTTGTTGCGCAAAGTGTGCTTTCTGGCGATCGTAACTTTAGGTTGGGAAGGAGAGAATTCGAGTTTCTACAAAAGCTACAAGCATATTCTCTTCGAGTGATGCATTATGAGGACTCCATTCTCCATAGAAAGCTTGACCTGCGCATCAAGGAGTTGCGTGGTTTGTTGCCTGTGGAATGGTCTATTCGCCTCGATCAGGCCATGCGAAGGATTGAAGAGAATATGTCCGGCTCTCCGGTCTTACTAGTGGCTGCGCATAATGATTTCGCGCCATGGAACATCTGCATTCAGGACAAAAGTGCTTTCGTGTTCGACTGGGAATTTGCCGCTGACGAACATTTTCCATTGTGCGACCCACTTCACTTTGCTCTAATGCCGATGGCACTAAAAAATACTTCGTTGTCTCTAATGATTCAGAAAGCGTACTCTACTATTCGTCTTTGTCAGCAATGGATGGGTGAGGATCGTTGCTACAAAGCGGAAGGACAAATGCTTGCGTACTTGGTCAATCTTTGCACTCTTTATCTCTGGGCTGATCGAGGACAGCGCAACACCCATCCGGCGCTTGTCAGTTATGCCAGAATGATAGATCGGATTTGCGACATTTCCTGATTCGACAAGTTGCTGATAAAAGTACTTGCAGTTGGATATGGTCTTGTTATGAAGCAAAAGTCTGCGATATGAAAGCTGGCTATCTTCTATGCCGATTGGTCTACGCGACATGGCATACACGGTTCGAGGTTGTAAGCTTTTGCATGGTATGAAACTCAGGATATCGAAGAACAGTGACATGAGGCTTTTAAATGAAAACACATTCCGAATTCATGCCGAGAACAGATGAGCGTAAACCCGCGATGAATCAATTGGGTAAGATAGGCATTGTCACGGTGACATATAACAGCGGGAGCGTGTTGGATGGATTTCTACTGTCTTTGTCTGCTCAGACCTACGAAAACTATATTGTTTATGCCGTGGATAGCGGATCGCAGGACAACTCGATCGCACAACTCAAGGCTTGGAAAGACGACCGGCTTCGAATCATCGCCAATGAAATAAATGTTGGGATTGCCAAGGGAGACAATCAAGGAATATGTGCGGCGCTTGCCGATGGCTGCGAATATGTGCTGCTTTTAAACAATGATATTGAGTTTGAGCCGAAAACCTTCGCCACCCTTGTCGCTGAGCAGCGTGCGTTTGATTGTGATTTGGTTGTTCCAAAAATATTCTACGAAGACAGGATTCATATCTGGTCCGCAGGCGGAAGCTTCAACGCTCTCAAGGGCTATCTCGGCTCGCATACGGGCGATGGTGAGATTGATCTCGGCCAATTCGATACGCCTAAATGCATTCAGAATGCGCCCGGCTGCTGTATCCTGATTCGCAGCATTGTCTTTGAACAGATTGGCATGATCGATGAGAAGTATTTCGTTTATCACGAAGATGCCGATTTTCTGTTTCGCGCCTGGCGGTCAGGTCTAAAAATGTACTATACGCCCCGCGCGCGAATCTTCCACAAAGTAAGCGCGCTTACAGGAGGCAAAGAGTCTTCGTTTGCCATTCGCTACAATGCACGTGGCCATGTATATTTCATGTTAAAGAATCTTGGTGTGATACGATGCTCATTTTATCTCTCTGCCCTGCAACTGCGAATGGCGCTGAAGCTATTGTTCGGATCCATGAAATTAAATGTATACCTTCTCAGAGAACGCGCCTTTTTCGAAGGTATTCATGTATGGCGGTCCTAAGTAGCCTCACTTTACAAGAATAAAACGCAACAAGTTAAACTACTCAAGATGTTAATCGAGGAATGATGAGAGTTCTGCTTTCGGTTTATGCGTGCGAGCCCAATAAAGGGTCAGAGCCGGAAATCGGCTGGCAAAGAGTTCTGCATATGACAGGCGCATCCGACGAGATATGGGTGCTTACGCGAGCGAACAATCAGGTTGTCATCGAGGCCGATTCACTGAGTCATTCACGAGAAATACATTTTGTATATTGTGACCTTCCTGCGTGGGCGCGGAAACTTAAGCGTAACAAATGGTTCTTGCCTATCTATTTCTTCCTCTGGCAGATAGAAGCATACCGTCAGGCTGCACGGTGTCACCTCAACACCCCCTTTGACCGTGTCTATCACGTAACTATCACCAGCATAAGATATGGATCGTTTATGGGAAGGCTGGGGATTCCATTCATTATTGGTCCTATAGGAGGCGGAGAACGCGCGCCTTGGCATTTACGCCAAGGGATGCCCATGCTTTGCAAGGCAAAAGAGATGATCCGCGATATCGGGATCATTTTTCAACGCTATAGCCCATTAACATCCATGGCATTTGGCGCTGCAAAAAGAATTTATGTAACGACGCCAAGCAGTTTATGCCTTGTTCGATCGAAGTGGCGGTCTAAAGCTCAAGTGCAGCTTAGCGTTGCAATCGACTGCCGGACTTCCAGGCAATCTGTGCGGCAGCCGCCAACATCCCCGCAATTTCTATTCGCCGGACGCCTGCTTTATTGGAAAGGCATACATTTGGCAATTCGAGCTCTGGCTGAGGTCAGAAAAACGGTTCCAACCGCATCGCTGACTCTGATCGGGAGTGGACCAGAGGAGCAATGGTTAAAAGATGTGGCAAAGAGAGCGGGCGTAACTGACGCAGTCAATTTCGCCGGCCGTCTACCTCGACAACAACTTCTAAATTCGTTTCAAAAGTACACAGCGCTCGTCTTTCCAAGTCTCCATGATTCAGGTGGCTTGGCTGTTCTTGAGGCACTTTCAAAAGGCCTTCCGGTGGTGTGCCTCGACCTTGGCGGTCCAGGCATCATGGTGAATGAAGCCAGCGGAATTGTGATACCAACAGCACACGCCGATGAGACTCAGACAATCACGAGAATTGCAAACGCCATGATCGCCATAGGGTCCATGCCTGTCGCTGAATGGGGACGCCTCTCGATAGGAGCGGTTGCCAGGGCAAACGAGTTGTCATGGGATAGACTAACAGATAACATCGTCAGACAAAAAACGCAGTAACCGGGAACAGGACGAATAGGCAAGATGATTCAATCTGCATTACGCGTAGAGCATAGAGGCAGTTGCGGGTGTGGGACGCAGGCGCACAAGCGCCTTTCGTTCGTTGGATTCTTCAGGCGATACCCTGTTTTCCTTCTTGCGTTTGGTCCACCGATATTCAGATCGAACGCAGGAATTAATGCATCCAGCGGCACTATTGACTTGTGGGCGTTAGTTCAAGTCGGTTTGCTCGGCGTAGTTGCTTTTCGGGCAATCAGGCGCTTAACAAAAGCTGAGTCAATAGCTATTCCAAAGCAGATTCAGTCGATAATTAAGTACGCTATTTTACTTGGCTTATTATTTTTAGTGTCTGCTATATATTCTCCCAGTCACCTGGTGTCTGCAAGTTATGCCATTCTGTATATTCTTACATGGATATGTGTCACAGAGTTTATTGTCGATGTCTACAAAAATCCACCGAACTGGATCCAATGCCTGTTTCAACTCAGAATGATCGCTATTGTGCTGCTGGCAGTTGTTATCTTAACCCTATTTGTCAATCCGGCAATTGTTATGTCAATCGTTGCCGGCAGTGGAGTTCGCGTGATGGGAGAGGCCGTTGCTCCCATGGGGTTGATTTGCTCGATGATCGGGATCATTTCCGCATATGCTTTCTGTTATGGATTGGAACCGAAAGGCCGGTCAATCTTATTGCTGCTCATTGGTTTCGTAGGCACGCTGAGCACGCAGACACGAGGGGTCGAATTGCCTTGTTTTATGTGTCTGGTACTTGTCGGACTGGGATGGGCAAAAACAAGTAAGCGCTCTGCGTCTTTATATATCTCATTGCTCTTGGGGTCTGTTTTGTTTTTTGGCGTCGTTGTAACGCTTGTCGGAGGCGGACGCATTTGGAATACCTTTAACCGCGGACAAAGCGCTGCGGGTATTGCAAGCGTGAGTGGCAGGACTCAGATCTGGCAGTTTGTAATCCAATACTGTCTGGCTCACCCACAGGGAATGGGCTATATCGCAGGATTTCGTATTCTTTTCAGTAGCTATCATGCTTTTGGCCTCCAATTTAATCCTGCGGGTATTGGGGCAACACATAATTCCTTTGTCCAGGTTCTGGCGGACGCCGGCTGGCTCGCCTTGGCAGTTTATTTGATTCTGTTGACCAAGGTGGTTCTGTTGGGATGGCGCTATGCAAAACATCGCTGGTTGGCGACGTCCTCCATAGGTAGCTCTTATCGTCATGTGATTCGATGCTCGCTGATTTTGCTCGTGTATTGTTTTTTGAACGGAATGGATGGCTCGGAATTTGTTCTTCCACTCAGGGCGTCGTTTTATATACAGAACATTCTCATTGGAATTGTTCTTAGTGCATCTGCCTTAGTGTTATCAGCTTCCCGCGCACGGCATGGTAGTTTGGCAAGATGACTTTCCGCCGCTTCTATTTTGAAGGGTAATATTCTTCTGCCTTGTTAATTCTGTTGTTATGCAAGAGTCGTGGACTCCCGACCTATAAATGCCCTAGGCGCCCAGAAGCTGAAACCGCGAATCAACAGTCAAGCACGCCACAGGGTTATCGATAGGCGCAGGTGTCCCTTTGTTGTGGAACACCCCTGTCTGTGGGCTTCGGTTTTATTCGTTTGCCGTGGCGGAGACTTCGTGAAGCCATCCTGGAGCTTTGAGCAGCTCGCGGGGGCGGGAGCCGTCTGCGGGGCCGATCAAGCCATCATTTTCCATCAGGTCAACAAGATGAGCGGCACGTCCGTAGCCGATGCGCAAGCGGCGCTGGAGCAGGGACGTAGATGCCTTGCCGAACTCGAAGACCAGACGCACGGCATCGTCAAAGAGAGGGTCGTTGTCGTCGGAGTTTGGATCAGAGCCGTCCACGTGAACCTGCTCGTCCTTGGGCGACTCAAGGAAGCCCTCCACGTACTCGGCCTGCCCTTGATCCTTCCAGAAACTCACCACCGCAGCCGTCTCTTTTTCGCTGACGTAAGGGGCATGAAGGCGAGTCAGGCGGCTGGTTCCGGGAGGCAGAAAGAGCATATCGCCGCGGCCCAGAAGCGACTCCGATCCGTTGGTGTCGAGAATGGTGCGCGAATCGACCTTGGTGGCCAGGCGGAAGCTGATGCGGGTGGGAATGTTGGCCTTGATGAGGCCGGTAATGACGTCCACGCTGGGGCGCTGCGTGGCCAGGATCAGATGAATCCCAACGGCGCGGGCCATCTGCGCCAGGCGTGTGATGGACTCTTCGACGTTGGCGCGGTCAAGCATCATCAGATCCGACAGCTCATCGATGATGATGACGATGTATGGCAGCGGACGCTCGTCCTCGTCGTCGCCGAAGAGCGAAGGGGTGGCCCCTTCAAAGAGCTTGTTGTAGTGGTCGATGTTGCGCACGCTGCGGCTGGCCAGCAGCTTCAGGCGGCGCTCCATCTCGCGTACGGCGTTGCGCAGGGCGTTGGCGGCCAGTTTGGGGTCGGTAATGATGGGCGTGAACAGATGCGGGATGCCCTCGTACATGCTCAACTCAACGCGCTTCGGGTCCACCAGGATGAGACGCACCTGGGAGGGCGTAGTGCGGTAGAGCAGGCTCATGATCATGGCGTTGATGGCGACGGACTTGCCCGAGCCGGTTGAGCCGGCAATGAGCACGTGAGGCATGGCGGCCAGATCGGCGGTGCGGATGCGGCCGTTGATGTCCTTGCCCATGGCAATCGTCAGCTTCGACTTGGCCTTGTTGAATTCTTCCGATTCCAGGCAGTCGCGCAGATGGATGGTTTCGCGCTGGTGATTGGGCACTTGAATGCCGACAGTGTTCTTGCCGGGGATGCGCTCGATGAGGATGCTCTCGGCGCGCATGGCGAGGCAAAGGTCATCGGCCAGGCCGGTAACACGAGAGTACTTGACGCCCGCCTCGGGCTTGAATTCATAGGTGGTGACCATCGGGCCGGGGTTGATCTGGACGACCTGCCCGCGCACATCGAACTCAGCGCACTTTTCCACCAGGGCCTTGGCCTCTTCGCGCAGTTCGTCCTCACGGACGGTCTGAGGGCCATCGCTGGCGGTCAGCAGGGAAGTGGGCGGCAGCTTGAATCCGCTCACTTCCACCGGCTTGGGCGTGGGCGCAACAGGAGCCTTAATCGTTTCGGCGTCAGCGCGCGAGTGAATGGCGATGTCGCTGGGCGCGGCCGGGGCAGCGGCCGGCTCGTAAGCAGGTGTCGTCGCGGAGGGCTCAAAGCGGTTGACGCCCAAGCGCGATTCTGCGAGGGAAGGCCGTGGTGCCGCGAACGGCACAGCCGCTGCAACGGCCGCCGCAACAGGAACAGCCGCCGCTGCCAAGCTTGTTACAGGGATCTGCGCAGACTGCGACGCGGTTGACGCCGGCCGCCTGTCGATGGGGATCACGGGATCCCCAGGAGTGCGCTCCCAAATGCTGGGCACATGACCGGCAGCGCTCGCATCCTCATCTTCCACGGACGGGATGTTGCGTTGAAAGGCGGGAATATCCTGCGGGTCCAGCTCGGTCGCGCGCTTGCGGCGGAAGAGGCGGGCAAAAAAACCGGGACGCGGCGCGAGCCCAAGCGACGCCTCAAGATCCGCGCCCAAAACGGTCTCGGCGCCCGGAACGAGAAGTTGCGGACCGGCGGCGGGCTGAGCCTTTTGCTGGCGAAGGGCCTCGCGCTGAGCGAGTTGCTCCTGCTTGAGTTCCTCGCGCTCCTCGCGCCAGTTGCGCCAGCGTTCATGCAGGTTGATGGCGTCGAGCCAGCGATTTCCAAGGCCTTCCTTGACCGTCCAAAAGCTGACGGCCGAGGCAAAGTAGAGACCGGCGGCGGCCAGCACACCGGCCACCAGCCATGCGCCCTGGATGTTCAGATAGGTCACGAGCACGCCGGCCATCAGCTTGCCGACAACGCCCTCGATTGGCAGCGCTCCCAACCAGAGCCAGTGCCAGGGCAGCAAACCGAAAATTGCGGGAACAAAGGCCAGCGCCAGCAAGGTGCCCGTCCAGCGTAGCCACGCCAAACCACCGGGCCGCGAACGCATCCAGGTCCATCCCAGCCCGCCCAGCCACAAGGGCACCAAAAAGGCAGTAATACCCAAAGCCTGGAGGAAAAAGTCGCTGAACCACGCGCCAAAGAGTCCGATCCAGTTCTGAGGTTTGGCCAGGCTGCTGGCCGTGTTCCACGAGGGATCCGAAGGATAATAGGTGGCCAGCGCCAGCAGGACAAGAAGCGCGGTCAGCATCAGCACCAGCCCCAGAAAGATGTTCAGGGGGCGATTGCGCGTCGGCGATAGAACAATGCGAATAGGCTTCATAGCGTGGGCGCTCCGTCTCACGGGCTGCTGGGAAACCTGCCGCGAGCAAACCTGTGGAGCAAAATCAGGGCCGCCGTCCGAGCGTTGAACGGATTCAAGTGGCATTCCGTCGAGGAAAAGCCAGCGTGCAGAATCTTCGTTCCGCTCATTGCCTCTGATTTTGCTCTGGAGCGGACGAAGAGTCCCAGAGCTGTTTCAATTATCCCAGCCGGGGAGGCGAATTTTGAGCAAAAGTTCGCGGGAGGAACCTTGCTGTGGACCCCCGGCTGGAGGGACTCAGCCCGCGATGAACTTCGTTCCCCAGATCAGCAGCGCCGAGCCCAGCAGGATGCGGTAGATGGCGAAGATGGTGAAGCCATGCTTGCGCACCCAGAAAAGAAACCACTCCACCACGCCCCAAGCCACGATAAAGGAGACCACAAAGCCAATCAGAAGCACAATCCAGTTGTTCGCGTTCATGGCCACATGAGCCGCTCCGCCGCTGGTGAAAACTTCCTTTTTCAAGTCCCAGACGGTCGCGGCAATCATGGTGGGAATCGAAAGCAGAAAGCTGAATTCCAGCGCCGCAGGGCGATCCATCCCGACCAACTGGCCCGCTGCGATGGTCGACATGGAGCGCGACGTGCCGGGAAAAACCGCCGAGAGCGTCTGGCACAGGCCGATCCAGACAGCCTGCAACAGGCTCATTTCCTCAACGTCGGTCGTGCCGGCCTCGCGCGTGTTGCTCCAGGCATCGACGATCCACATCACAATGCCGCCAATCACCAGCGCCAGGGCCATCACCTTGATGCTGCCCAGGTTCTTCTCGCTCCACTTATGCAGGAAAAACGCGGGAGCCGAGGTGAAAACAAAGGCGATCAGCGTAAGCGAGATCGGGTGATTCAGCCAGTTGCAACGGTTGTTTTCACCCTTGGGAAAGGTGCGGATAAAGTCAACGATGCGGCCAAGATAGAGCAGCAGCAGCGCCAGAATGGCCCCCAACTGGATGACGATGGTGTACATCTTCCAATAGGCGTCGTCCATGGGGATCTTCATCAGAGCTTCGGTAATGCGCAAGTGCGCCGTCGAGCTGACCGGAAGGAACTCGGTCAAGCCTTCCACAATGCCCAGTAAAACGGACTGAAAATATGGGTTCAAGATGCCTCCTGGGCACGATGTTTCTGCCGGGGGAAAAAGCGCGAAATCATTCTTCGCTTACTCCCGGTCAATTCCATAGACGGGAATGCCTTGATCTAATTTGAACACGAGAGCAGCGGCCCGGGCCGTGAAATCCGACTGAGGGAACTTGTTGGTCAACCGTGTGGCCAGTTCGCGGGCGTGCTTGTGGGCCTCATCGCTCTTCTTGTCGCTGCCGTCGGCGGCGAACATATCGGTGAGCACCGCCTGGCGATAGACCGCTTGATAGAGTGCCTGCGCCGTCCGCGGCCCGTCGGGGTGCTCCGCCGCATACTTCTCGTAGACTTCCGATTCCTTCTCCGGGCATTTGGGCGATCCTTGCCAGTCGCCGCAGAGCTTGTTATCGATCAGCTCAAAGGCAGCCAGATCGGCCGGGCGGGTGTGAGGATAATACTTAATGACCTTCTTCAACTCATCTTCATCCATCTGGTCGCGCAGGGATGCGTCTTTTTCCCGGGCCGAGGGCCGCGTGGAGGCGTCAGCCTTCTGCAACTGCCAAAGGATGTCGGCCGCGCGCCAGGCAGCCTCTGGAACCAGCGTCGAGTTGGGGAACATCTCCGCCAGTCGCCGATAGAGCAGTCGCGCACTCTGCGCGGCGTTGACCGGACCGCGCGGGTCCGAGGCCAGCGCCTCCTGATTGGCTGCCTCGCCCATCAGAACCAGATCGCCGCCCGGCGTGGTTTCGATCACGATCCCCTTGCCTTCGATCCAGCCGGAGATGGGCGGCGTGACTTCATCATGGCCGAATTCGGGAGCGTCTTTCTGGCGCGCTTCCTGGATGTCGGTGTTGGCGTAGACGCGCAGCCAGGGGCCGCTGTGCTCGGCCACGACCATTTCGCGGCCAATCTGCACGCGGTCCACCTTTTGCGAGCTGGTGTCGGGCGAAATGTAGAGCCATGTGACGCGCAGGGCCGTGGCGCGCGGTCCAGCCATGGGCTTTTCCATTTGCGGCGGCTTTTTGTCGGCCAGGGCGGGCACAACGGCGCAGGCCAGTGCCAAGGCAAGCGCAAGTACGCGGAAAACATTTCGCCGAGTGAGAATGCGGAAATTCATTACAAAGAGAATCATAATGCAGCCATGTTACGAAAGATGATTGGCGAACGATTGAGTAAAGCGATACGATGAATACATGTATTCATGCTGGAGGTGAATATGGCGACTTCGATCAGGCTTGCGCCGGAACTCTCAAACCGGCTGGATCGGCTGGCTTTGAAGACAGGGCGCACAAAAGCCTTTTATTTGCGGGAGCTGATTGAGAACGGCATCGACGAGATGGAAGAGTATTATTTGGCCGCCGAAACACGGGAGCGGGTACGCAAGGGGCAGGAGCGGGTGCATTCGGCTGCTTCGATAAGGAAAGACCTTGGCCTGGAAGATTGAGTACGCGGAAACCGCACGGAAGCAATTGCGAAAACTCGACAAGCTCACGGCCCGGCGCATTGTTGATTTCATGGACGAACGCGTTGCTCCAAACGATGATCCGCGTGCGATGGGCAAAGCGCTGAAAGGGCCGCTGGGTGATCTTTGGCGCTATCGCATGGGCGATTTTCGCATCCTGTGCGATCTTCAGGACGGCGTGCTGACGGTTCTGGTTTTGCGGATTGGCAATCGCCGGGAAGTCTATCGGTGAGGCTCCCTTGTCCCTTTGGTAAAAAACCTAGGCTGTCGTAGGCAGCGCTTTTTTCTCTTCGGACTTCAGCTTTGCGAGATCAACCACCCTTTGCATGTGCTCCTCTCGGTCATGGCGCAGTACATACCAATCCTTCAACAGAAACTCAATAAGGCCAATCAGCGTCTTCGCTTCCTCCGGCTCGACATCCACGATCAAATTGATGTCTTTCTCCATGTGCGCGCCAATGTTGCCAACGCTCCGGACGCCATCAATCGCTCGCCATGTATTTGCGTCGATTTTTCCTTCTAATTCCTTGATTTCGTCTATCAGTCGAGGCTTTGAAATCCCCCAAAAATTCCGAATTATCCCTTGCAAGCACCGACGGGAAAGGGTTGCAGAAGCTTTAGGGCTGTCGTTGACGATCAGGCAGGCCTCTTTGTAATCGTCCAGAATCACTTTTGGAATGTATTCCGGAAAGGGTTTAGACGAGGATTTTGGCCTAAGTTGCCATTCCTCAATTGGGTCTGTCTCACGTACCCAACCCATATCAGTTGTCCTAAACTTGTACAGTTGAGTGACAACTACATACTCACGACAGCGTGGGTTAGGACACACGATGGTCGAGGTTTCGAGGCAAAGATTACCATCTTTGTTGTTTTGGCTGAAAGTATGTTTATTAAAACTCGTATTGCTGTCAGTGATAGTTGTGATCTGGTTACAGTACGGGCAGGTCCAAGAAAAAGGCTGTCTCATTAACGGCTCGTCCTCCAAGCTATCGCGCAAAACAGAACGCCTGTTCACTATTTATGAACAGGCGTTCTGTTTATGGAAAGAGTGATTCCGCTAATAATACATCAATCTCAGATTTCCATGATGACGGGCATAATCATCGGCCGGCGACCGGTGTTTTTCTGGATGAAGCGCTTCAGTTCGGAGCGGACCTTCTCCTTGACCATGCCATAATCGGCCTTTTCCTCGCCGCTGAGACCCTTGAGCGTCTTGAGAACGACTTCGCGGGCTTCGTCGGTGATGTCCGCGCCGCCAAAGCCGCGCATGACCACTTCCGGCGACTGCTGCAACTTGCCGGTGCGCTTGTCAATGATCAACATGGCCAGCACAATGCCGTCTTCCGACAGAATGCGCCGGTCGCGGAGAACCACGTCCTCGACCACATCGATCGATGAGCCGGAGTCAATGAAAATGCGCCCCGTGGTGACCTTGTCCTTCTTGCGAACATCGTTCTTGTCCAGCTCCAGCACGTCGCCGTCCTCAATGACAATGGCGTGCTCGACGGCGCCGGTTTCCAGGGCGATCTGCGCGTGCTTGCGCAGGTTTCCATAGTTGCCGTGGACAGGAACAAAATACTTGGGCCGCACCAGATTGATCATCAGGCGCATCTCTTCCTGGCTGCCGTGGCCGCTGACGTGAATCAGCCCGTGAGAGCCGTCGTCATAAATGACGTTGGCTTCGCGGCGGTAGAGGTGATCGATGACGCGGAAAATGCTCTTTTCGTTGCCGGGAATGACGCGGGAGCTGAGAACCACGGTGTCGCCAGCTTCAATGCTGACGTGCTTGTGGTTATCGACGGCGGCGCGGCTCAGCGCGCTCATCGGCTCGCCCTGTGTGCCGCTGATTAGCACCATCAACTGCTCCGGCGAGTAGTCGTTCATCTGGCCGGGGTTGATAATGAGTCCCTGGGGAACGTCAATGTAACCAAGATCCTGTGCAATTTCAGTGCTTTCCACCATGGAGCGGCCGATGACGGCCACTTTGCGCCCATGAGCCCGAGCCAGATCCAGCGCAATGCGGATGCGGTAGACCGACGAGGAAAAACAACTGAAGAAGAGCTTCTTTTTGGTGCTGGAAAAGATTTCGTCCAGGCGCGGAATGACGGCCAACTCCGACGGAGTGTAGCCGGAGCGCTCAACGTTGGTCGAATCCTGCAAAAGGGCCAGCACGCCGCGCTTGCCGTACTCGGCAAAGGTGTGCAAATCAAAGAGCTTACCGTCCAGCGGCGAAAGATCAATCTTGAAGTCGCCGGTGTGGATCACGACGCCAACCGGGGTGTCGATGGCCAGCGCCACGGCATCCACCATAGAGTGCGTAACGTGAATCGGCTCAATGGTAAACGGCCCAATGGTGAATTTTTCCTTGGGCGTGATTTCGACCAGTTCGGTTTCGTCCAACAGTTGATGCTCTTCGAGAATCCCCTCGACATAGGCGAGGGTAAACTCGGTGGCGTAGACCGGAACTTTAATTTCGTTCAGAATCCAGGGCAGGCCGCCAATGTGGTCCATGTGCCCATGGGTGAGGATGATGGCGCGGACATGCGCTTTGTTTTCAACCAGGTAGGTAATATCAGGTACAACGACGTCCACACCCAGCAACTCCGACTCCGGGAACATCAGCCCGGCGTCGATCACGATAATATCGTCTTCCCAGCGGAGCGCGAGGCAGTTCATTCCGAACTCGCCCATCCCGCCCAGGGGGATAATCTTCAGTTTTTTAGTCTGCATCTTCAGATTTGATGCTACCACCGAACGAGCCTTGCCGTAACAGCGCATGACGATTGCCATGTACGCAGCTTGAATCAGCCGGTCTGAAAGATCCTGTCCCTTCGCCTTGAGAATGGGAAGAAACTCCGGCACTCGATTGCCGATAGTAAAGCAGACAGCGCTCAAAACCGGGTCCATGAACAAATCGGTACGGGCGAGGAACGGAAAAGGATGAAGGACTGATGCCGCCTGAAGAGCCGAAGACACAAGCGGAAGCGGAGATCAGCGTAGAGCTGCGAAGGAGCCAGCGTCTTCAATGTTCAGGACATGCCGGCATCCAAATGCTGCCCATCTATGAACAGCCCAACCCTGGCAAGATCATCAACTTGAGCCTGGGCGGCTGCCTTGTGGCATTGCACACTCCGCTGGATCTCCTGATGGACGAGATTGTGGAATTGATCTTCTGCGTCAACCAGATGCCCTTCCGGGTGCGTGCGAAGGTCCGATCCATCCGATCGGAAACCCTGATGGGCTTTCAATTTCTGCATCTCAGCAATCGGGTTCGATTGCGGCTTGAGGATCTTATCAAGGAGTTGATCGAGCACCTTGCCAAGCTTCAGGATGGGAACAGTGCGCCGCGTCCCCAGCAGCGCAAGGGATGGTACTGACATTTCCGCACAAGAGGAAGGGTGCGGGCTAACCAAGCTGCGGAAAAACTCACAGAAGGTGTTTTAGCAGCCTGCTTTGTGTCAGGGCACGACTTTAGTCGTGCCGTAAGCGATTTAAAATCAGCGGACTTTAGCCCCTGGGGGAATGCTGGCATTTCCGATAGACTTGTTCGGAGCTTTTTTACCGGAGCAACTCTTCCAGCGTCGTGCTCAGGTCGGTTTTGTCGTCGCGATATTTCACGATTACCGGAGCATAGAGGCTAAGGCCCCACTCCTGTCCCTTGCCTTTGCTGACGGCGCGGGAGCCGGGAACCACCACGGCATTTTCCGGGATGATGAGCGGCAACTCGGCAGTGGCGCGCAGAATTGCGCCGTTGACCAGATCGAAGACCGGGGTTCCGCGCGTGAGGATGGTTCCGGCGGCCAGCACCGCGCCCTTGCGCACGATGGCGCCCTCGTAGACGCCGCAGTTTCCGCCCACCAGCACATTGTCCTCAATGACCACCGGGCTGGCGTTCACTGGCTCCAGCACGCCGCCGATCTGCGCCGCAGCGCTGAGATGAACGTGGCGGCCAATCTGTGCGCAGGAGCCGACCAGGGCGTGCGAATCCACCATGGTGCCTTCATCCACCCAGGCTCCGGCGTTGATGTACATGGGCGGCATGCAGACAACGCCGCGGGCCACGTAAGCCCCGGCGCGCACTGAAGAGCCGCCGGGCACGACGCGCACGCCATCGCCCGCGGCAAAATGACGCACCGGATAGGTGCCTTTATCCACAAAAGACAAGCCCGTGGCGGAAAACTCTTCCAGTACGCCCAGCCGAAAGCCGAGCAGGATTCCTCGCTTGACCCAGGCGTTGACCCGCCAGCCGGAGGGCGTTCCCGCATCGGGTGAGGCCGAGCGCACCTCGCCGTTTTCCAAAGCAGCTCTTAGAGCCAGAAACGCAATCATGGCGGATTCGTCCCCGACAGCGCCGGGGCCCGCGGCAAAATGACGCTCGATTTCTTTTTGCAGTTGAGTGATGGTCATCGCACCTTGAGTCTATCAACTGGGAGGGAGGCAACGCGCGGCCGCCCTGTCTCTCGCGTGAAACTGCGGGGCGTTCAGCCCATCAGGCTGTGGAGGCGGAAGGTATCTTGACGCGGAGCAGCCGGTTCATGCGGAGCGGCTCCAGCCGGAAAGAGTTCTTTCCCTCTGGAATCATGACCAGCGGAACAAATGGCCGATCCGGTTTTGCACGCAGATGGCGGGATTCCAGCCACGAGCACAGCCTGGGATCGAAGATTTCTGGCGCCCCCTGCCAGAAGTCGGGAGTCAAGCAGCACTGAATCTGGAGATGCCCTAACTGCAATTCGATGCTGGAAATGTCTTTGGGAAAATAGCGCCGAACATTGTTCACGCCCACATGAAGCCCAGTAACTCCGTGCCCGTTGCTTTGCGTTCTGACTACCATACGTCTCTTCCTGCCCTTGATCAGATAAGGCAAGCTTAAGGAGCCAAATCAAAGAAAGAAGGACGAAAGTGCAGGTAAGCCGCAATGCGAATTCCATGTTTAGTATTTCCCTGCCAAAAGATCATTTTGGGAAGTAAATCTCAATTAATTGGCTCGCAGTCAGGGCGCTTCTTGCGGAAGCCTTGAACAAGTGCAGGAATCTGATCCACTTTCCCTTAGGGGCTAAATACTACAGTTGTAAATCGACGATTTGGAGGGAGCCGGGGCCTTCAGACCCCAGAAAAATGGGCCAAAAATCCAAGCCTTCAGGCCCGGATCGGAATGATCCGAAGCAACTACAACTGTAGTATAAACAGGCTGCGGAAAAACTCGTTGAACGTGTCTCACAAGGCTGTTTTGTGTCAGGGCACGACTTCAGTCGTGCCGCAACTGCAACAAAGTAAAGATGCGGGCTTTAGCCCCTGCCCAACCTTCTCTCCCGAATAGCCTGATGAGTGTCTTTTTCCGCAGATGGTAAAGCCCCATCGATTTTGCATATATGATCGGCACAACTTGAGCCGTGCCATTTCAAAGCTGAGATTCATCGCCGCACAAGCAGAATGGGCAGCCCGGAATTCGGGCTGCCCATTCTGCTGACTGAAGTGGAGGCTTCAGAGGTTAAGGAAGATAGTAACGGAACGAGGTGTAGAACTGGTTTTCGGTGGCGACAGCCTCGGGGGTTGTGGTTCCGCCCCAGACGGCGCGGTTCAGGTTGCCGTACTGCAAGCCGAAGCGAACGCGGCCAGCCGCGCCCTTGTAGAAGTCGTACCACATTCCCGCAACGGTCTCCTGCACGAACTTGTTGGCGCCGGTGCAGGTTGTCGAAGAAGTTGAAGCGGTGCCGCTGGTGGGTGTCGTGGATTGAACGTTGCAGCCGCTATTGTTGACGTTCAGCAGGCCGTAACCGGCGGTTGCTCCGGCAGCCAAGTTATCCAAGCGACCAACAAAGTCTTCGCCGTAGTTGACATAAACGACCAGGCGAGGCGTCGGATGAAGCTCAAGGGTCGCAAGTCCGGAGGCGTTGGTCAGCGCCTTCATGCGGCCCTTGGCGTCAAAGGTAACATCGGCGAGAGTGGTGTCGCCGTAGCGGCCCACGCCCCAGCCGTAGAGGCCGGAGAGACCGAAGTCGCCGTACTTGCCGAAGACCGGCGCGCGCAAGCTGCCGCCGAAGCCGCCCGTGGGCAGCGAATCAGTGAAGTGGCCGGAAGTTTTCGACACCGTCGTGGAAGCGTAGTTGGGATAGTACTCGTAGTGCGGGAAGCGGCCAATGGCGAAGGCTTCATAGTGGCCCCAGCCGGGATCGACGGCAACCTTGCCGATGATGTCCGGACCCAGGTTGTAGCTGTACGTGCCGTTGACGGCGTTATAGGAGCTGGACTGTGCCGAGGCCGTGCCCCACAGGCAGGAACCAGCCGGGCAATTGCTGCCGCCCTGCAGGGTCTGCGCGTTTTCCAGCGAGATGCCGTAGGAGAGCTGCTTGCCGCTCTTGATGACGGCAAAGCCATACTGGCGCGCCCAAACAAAGCCGGGGAGGTAATTCGGGTCGATGGTCTGCGGCGTCTTGATGTCGCCGGAGAAGTTGGAGAGCCCCTTGGCGTGCTCCACGGCGAGAGACCACATCTGTCCGCCCTGGAAGGTAAGTCCGTTGTTCAGCACGGCCTGCGCCCACACCGTGCGCTGACGCAGCACGTAGCTATTGGACTGGTTATTGTTGGAGCTGGTTCCCACGCCGAGAAAGTCAGCCTCAACGTAACCGCGATAGGTGGCGATGCCAGCCTTGCCTTCCGCCAGCAGGGAGACGCGCGACTGGCGGCCCGAGCCGGCGAACTCGCTTAAAGACGCCGAGTTGTTGCTGTCGAAGGGAATCGAGCTGAGTGCCGTCGGAATATCGGCGCCGGTGGCCTTCTGACGCCACACTGTTTCAGCCGCCATGAAGCCGCCGGGCGTGATCGTGATGCCCTTGTAGCGCAGAGCGTTGGGATTGGCAATGCTCTTCTTGACTTCGGCCGTTGCATCCGAGACCGTGGTCGCCAGCGAAGCCTGATTGCCCTTGAGGTCGGTGACGCTCGATTGCAGCGTGGTGACGGCGTTCGTGTTTTCGGTGACCGCCTGCTGCTGAGCAGAAGCCGCGGCTTCCGCCTTGGCAGCCGAGGCCTGTGCGTCGGCTGCGGCCTGCTGCGCCTTCTGCAACTGCGCGTCCTTGTCGGCCAGGTCGGTCTTCAGGCTGTCGATCTTGCCTTCCAACTCGTGGCGCAAAGACTGAATCTGTTCTTCGACTGTTGGCGACGGAGGCGTCTTGGTCTTTCTGGCTGTTGTGTGCTTCTTCACATGCGGTTGAGTGGCGCTTGTTTGTCCATAGGAAGCAACAGCGCTGACTGCCAGGATTGCCGCGGCAGCAATGGTGGATCTGAAGTTCATTGGGCCTCTCTTTTCCTCGTAGATCTGGTTGAATCGTAACTGCGCCCGTCTAGCAAATCGAGCGCCTTCATTTCCTGCATCCGGGAGATTCTCAAGATGAAGCCGAATCGTATTTCTACCGGGGTGCGGGAGGTGAATCAACGGCCGGAAATATGAACCGTGCAACGAAAGCTCTCCCGGCCGCTTTCGACTTCTAGACTCGCAGAAGAAGATGAATATTTGACGAATTCACGAACTCTTAACATGATCATCGGCACTGTTTCATCGTTCGTACAAAATAATATTCACTTGTTTTTAAGAAAGCTCCAATTATTAATCCGGTACAAAACGATTGCATCATCAACGATTTGTCATCCTGAGCGACCGGAGCGCAGCGAAGGAAGTCGAAGGACCTGCGGCTGTTTTTCCTTCTCTCGCATCGCGATCCAACTGTGCCGGATTCCATAAGTCCAGATTTGAAAAGGCTCGACTGGTAAGTCAAAGCCTCAGCCCAGACCTACCGATAAGGCATACAAAATCAACAGGGCTTTACAGGCTGCGGAAAAACTCGCAAAAGGTGTTTCGGAAGGCTGTTTTGTAACAGGGGACGACTTTAGTCGTGCCGTAACTGCAACAAAATAAAGATACGGGCTTCAGCCCCTGTCAAACCCTTTTTTCCGAATAGCCTGATTTCGTGCCTCTTTCCGCAGCCTGTTTAGTCCATGAGGGAACGAGGGACGTGGAATGAACTTGGCCAGAAACCTCTTATCGTCAAGTAATAAGTGTTAGTGTGTCGAGTGATCCTGACCCGCGCTGAGCAGATTGGCCAGAATTCGATAAGATCCTGGCACTAACTCGGGAAGCTGACGATAGAGCGCATAAGAAACATAGATATAAGTGCCTTTGCCGGGATGCGCAATCAGCAAGCCGCCGCGCTGTGGATCCTGGCCTAGGTCGGCAGTCTCGGTCAGCGCCGTGTAACCCGCGTCCCAGCGATCGAGAAAGGAGTGTCCGCGCTCCTCCACCCAGCCATCGAAGTCTGAGGCCGTGATCGTATTGGGCCAGCTGAGCAGCGGATGCGCGGGGGTGAGCAACTTCACCGGCGCGGCCTCGTCCACCACGCTCTCCGGCCTGCGCTGCATCGACAAGGGCAACGGCGCGGGAAAGGTTTCGCCCTGGTACTGGACGATCAAAGTCCCGCCACGGCGAACAAACTCGTCCAGACGAGGCTGGGCCGCGGTCAGTTCAGGACGCGCGGAGTAGGCGCGAATGCCGAGGACAATCACGTTCCATTGCGAAAGATCGCCCGCAGCCAGTTCCGCTGCGGAGAGCAGGTGCGGCGCAACGCCCAGGCCGCCGAGCGCTTCGGGAACCGTGTCGCCGGTGCCCATCACGTAACCGATGCGCAGGCCGGGGGCGATTTTCACGTCGATCTTGCGCGTCTTCAATTGCGCGGGCCGGTAGAGGTTGGTTGGCCGCAAGCCAGTGTAGCCCACGCTCTGCCAGCCGGTGCTGTAACTCTTGCCGCCAGAGTGCGCGACGGCCTCGATGTTATACGCACCCGTTACAGCGCTGTCCGTTGTGACAGAAAAAAGAATGGGTTCCGTGTCGCCGGCGTTGTCGCGATGAAAATGCGCCTCGGCCGGCGCGGAGTGCCAGCCCGCCGGCAACTCCAGCGCGACCGTGCCTTCGGCCGCAACCTCAGTGTGTACCGTGACGCGCACCGGCAGAGCCGATCCGTCCAGGGGAAGGATGCGCGCCGCGGGTTCCATGCGCACGCCGATGGATGGAGTCACGACCAGCGGCTCATAAACGCCGCCCACGCCGGAAACGCGCTGCAAGGTTTGCACCACCTGGCCCACGCGGATCGGCAGGCCGTCGAAGCTGAACTCCGCCCACGCCGCCAGCGGATACGGCGCAAAGGAGCGCAAGCGCAGCTCCGGCTGGGCGATATCGTAGAAGGGCTGCTCGATCGATGGACGCGTGAAGTAGGGCTGCGTCGGTGCGGCGTTTTCCGGGACACTCAAGCGGAAGATGTGATCCTGCGCTTCGGCGTTTTCCGCGCCTACAGGCTCGGCGGGTTTCCATTGGTCGCCGGTGTGACTCTCGAACCAGATCTTTGCGAGACGGGTTTCCGGAGTGGCTTGCGCGGTGTGGACGCGTACACGAAAGCTGCCGCCAGCAACGACGCTGCGCGGCATCTCGTCGGCCGAACTTCCGCGCGATAAGCCGCCGCTTTGCACGCTATCGGCCTTGGTGGTGAAAGCCGTCAGATCCAGGCCAAGCAGGTTCTTGAGCGCGGATTGAAAGTCATCGATTTTGGCGTCGAGTGCAAACAGTAAGTTTGTCTTGGGCTCAGCGGCTAGCGTACTCGCGGCTACGCGCGTGCGCAGGTCGAGGGTTGCGCGGTAGATGGGCGCGAGCTTGCGCGCCGTGGCGAGCCCGTTTTGGCCTTGGTACTCGTTTATAAATTGCACAAGGCGGTCGTCGATCTGGCGTAGATCGCGCACGAGCCACACGGGCGGGTTGTCCTTCACCAACGCAGACAGAGCAGCAATGCCAGTGTCGATGTTGACCTTGCGATTGTGAAATAAGTCGCTGCCGTTCGCGTTCTGGCCGGACTTTGCGGCAGCCTCCGACGCGACAGCCCACAAGTGATAGCTGGTCGTTGCCGGTCCGCTCAGCGCGGGGTTTGCGCCGCCGTATTGCGACTTCTGTTGCCCCCATCCCTCGCGCGCAATCTGCACCGGGCTGCGTCCCAGCACCGGATCCGGCGCGCCCACATGAAGCGTCACGTCGGCCGAGGGAATAGCCTCACTCCACTCGCCGGTCACGTAATTCTTGAAGCGCGCCGGAGCCGATTTTCCCGTCGCGTAGTCAAACATCTTTCCGTCCTTGACCGGCGCAAACGGAACCATCGAGTAGACGGCCAGCGGCTGCCAAGTCTGAAGGCCGTCTTTCAATTGCTCGGGAAAAACCTTCGGGTCGGCTGCGGCCTTGAAGACCTCCTGTGCGATTTCTCCGGAGACCTGGTGGTGGCCGTGGCCGTCGGTGATGCCGCCGACAAAGGTGGAGACGATCACTTGCGGGCGCTCGCGGCGGACGGCCAGCACGGCGTCGTAAAGCACGCGCTCATGGCCCCATTTGGCGAAGGCTTCCTCTTGAGTTTTAGAGAAGCCGAAGTCCGCCTCCGTGCCCCATAGCTGCTTAGCGCCGTAATACTCATCGGCACGCAGTAACTCGTTGGTGCGGATTAGGCCCAGCGCGTCGTAGGCGTCGGCCGAGATGGCGTTCTGTCCGCCCTCGCCGCGCGTCAGCGTCAGCAGCGTCGTGCGCACGCCCAGTTCGCGGCTGAGATAGGTCAGCAGAGCGCCGTCCTCGTCGTCCGGGTGCGCGACAATCATCATCACGCGGGCGGTCGTTCCCAGCCGTCGCAGCGATTGCGCCAGCGCCGCCGCGCCGCGATCCTCGGGCAAGGGAAGCGCGATTTCGCTCGGTTCGGAAAGCGGAAAGGCAAACGCACGCTGCTGTGCGCTCAGGCGAAGTGCGCCCGTTGCCAACAGGCCTACGAAGGCTGCCAGTGCTGCACCACGAAGTGTTCGTTCGGCTCGGTTCATCTCTGCCGTCAGTGTACAATCCGGGGATCTGAAATTCCCACGCGATTTCATGCTTTCGGCCAACCATCTGTCGAATTCGTGCATATCCGCGCGGGTTTAGACTTTTTCTATAGAAGCCCGACACATTGCGCGCGGAGTTTGGCGCGCGATTGGCGGACGCCGCTTCCGGAGGATTCTTCTTTTGACTCATTCAGCAACCTTGCAGATTGCCGCTGCCACGGCTCTTTCGCTCTCCACCCTTTCGCTCTGCGGCCAGACGCCGCAAAAGCCGCTGACCGTCGAGGCCATCTTTGCGGAGAAGTCCCTAATTGGGCATCCGCCTGAGTCCCTGACCTGGTCGCCGGACGCGAAGCACCTGACTTATATGGAAGATGGCGCGCTGATGGAGCTGGACCCCGCGACGAGCAAGGCGCATGTGCTGGTCAGCAAGGCTCTGCTGGCAACCTTCACCGAGGGGAAGGACACGGAGACAGACCGTGACCATCGCGAGCGCTACAAGCAGCCGAGCTACCTGTGGGCTCCGGACTCGACGCATCTGCTCTTCGACAGAAAAGGACGGCTGTGGCTCTACGACCTGCGCAACGGAGCGGGCAAGGAGGTTGGCTCGACCGGCGCGGCTTCGGGCGACGATCCCAGCTTTTCGCCGGACGGCGAATCCATCTCGTTCCTGCGCGAGCACGGGTTGGCGGTGGTGCGGCTGAAGCAAGCTGGGAACCCCGCGACGATGGTGGCCGCCGCGCCCAACGCGAACACGCTTCGCGGCGAGGTGGACTGGATTTATCTGGAAGAGTTGGAGGTGCGCAGTAACTACTTCTGGTCGCCGGACTCGCACCGCTTGGCCTATCTCGAAATGGACGAGGCCAAGGTACCGCAGTATCCCATCACCGACTGGATTCCCACGCACGCCACCGTGGATTCGCAGCGCTATCCGCAACCCGGCGATCCCGGCCCCGCCGTGCGCGTCGGCGTGGTCAGCGCCGAGGGCGGCCAGACGGTATGGGTCGCGTTGCCGCTGCGCGCAGGCGAGGACTACATCCCGCGCTTCGGCTGGGTGGACGCGAAAACCGTGTGGGTCGAGACGCTCGCCCGCGACCAGAAGCATCGCGATCTCTACTTTGCTGACGCCGCCACAGGTCAGGCGCATGCGGTCTTGCAACTCGCCGACGACAAGTTTTTCAATGACACTTATGATGTTTCGGTCGGCGATGGCGCAATTGTGCTGACAGACTGGTCCGATGGACACAGCCATCTCTATCTCTACAGTTATGACCAGAAAGATACGGCTCATGCGACGGCTAAGTTAGAACGGCAACTGACTCAAGGCGACTTTGAAGTCGGCGATATCTTGCGCGTCGATCCGAAGGATAAGTTCGTTGATTACGCTTCTAACGAGGGGTACTCGCAGGATCAGCAGTTATGGCAGGTTGGTTTCCGTGGCGAGCGCAAGCAGTTAAGCGCGGGCGCGGGCTTTCATCGGGGGAACTTCGCTCCGGAGGGCAGCGCGTTTGTCGATCAGCAATCGTCGCTCATGGAGCCGACAACGGCGCGGTTGTGCGCAACGGCGACGCAATGCGCGGTCTTCTGGTCGACGCAGGCGCTGGAGCCCTATCATCTGCGCGCGCCGGAGCGGCTTACGGTGAAGGCTCACGACGGAACGACGCTCTACGCCACGCTGCTGCTGCCAGAGAGCACGGGCGCGGCTTCCGTGCCGCTGATTGTGAATCCTTACGGTGGCCCCGGCGCGTCGACTGTGTCGAATAGTTGGAGCAGCGGCCTGCTCTTTGATGAGTTATTAACTCAGCACGGCTTTGCGGTCCTGCACACGGACAATCGCGGCATGGGCGGACGCGGACGCGCCTTTGCCCAGGCCGCTTATCATAACTTCGGCCCGGTGCAGTTAGAGGATCAACTTACTGTCGCGGACGCGGTGCTGGCGCGCTATCCGCAGTTGGATCCCAAGCGCCAGGGCTGGTGGGGATGGAGCTGGGGTGGAACGTTTACGCTTTATGCCCTGTCGCACTCGGATCGCTTTCGCGCCGGCGTTGCGGTGGCTCCGGTAACCGACTATCGCGATTACGACTCAATCTATACCGAGCGCTACCTGAGCCAGCCGACCGAGTTTCCCGCGGGATACAGAGACTTTTCGGCGGTCAACTCAGCGGCCAATCTGAAGGGCCGTTTGCTGCTGGTGCATGGCACCGGCGACGACAACGTGCATATGGAAAACACCGTGCAATATGTGCAGAAGCTGATCGAGGCGCAGATTCCCTACGACCTGCAACTCTATCCGCGCAAGACGCACTCGATCGCTGGTTCGGATGTGCGGACGCATCTCTACAACCGCATTCTGGCGCACTTTGAGGAGTATCTGAAACCGGCAGTTGCCGCCGGAGCCGCGAAATAATACATAGGTATCCATCCCATCCTTGAATCAAAAAAGGTTCAGGGATGGGGCGTTCGCGCGACTGCAAAAATAAATACTCTATAGCGTGTCGTGGTGGAAGAAGTCGTCCTTGTCGTGCTTAGGGCAGGTACAGCACCCCAGGCAGCAGACAAGCAGAATTGCCGCGCCCACCGTAACCAGAACGGCAAGAGCATTTCCGTCGCATTCAAGCCACTCAATCAGACCATGCATCGTCATTCACCAACAAGAAGATACTCCAAAAACCATGCCGCAGGATGGTCTCTACGACACACAGGTTTTTGAAGCCATTACTTAGACGGATGGATCTCGCCACGGATTGTAACAGCGGCATTTTTTTCTTGCCAAGTAGAGAAGAAAAGGCGAATATTGTTCTGGTATGGCGACCCATCCCAATTCGCCGCCGCCGCCCCTTCGCGGGGAGCGGATGCCGGAAGTTCAGACTCCGGAGCAGCCGTCGGAGAGCGGCCCGCATCTGAACTGGCTTTTCGTCGATCTGAACTCCTATTTTGCCTCGGTGGAGCAGGATCTTCGACCTGATTTGCGCGGCCGTCCAGTCGCCATTGTGCCCATGATGGCCGATACAACCTGTTGCCTTGCCGCCAGTTACGAGGCCAAAGCCGTGGGCGTGAAAACCGGCACGATGGTGGCCGATGCCAAGCGGATGTGTCCCGGCATCGTGCTGCTGGAGGCGCGCCACGAGCAGTATATCGAGTACCATCGCCGCATCGTTGAAGCCGTGGAGAGCTGTTTGCCTGTGACGGCTGTGCTCTCCATCGACGAGATGGCCTGCCGGCTGATGGGCCGGGAAAGGCCGTTGCTGGCCGCGATGGAACTGGGCCGGCAGGTGAAGCGCCGCATCCTGGAGCGGGTCGGCCCCATGATGCGCAGTTCGGTGGGTTTGGCGACCAACCGCTACCTGGCCAAGGTGGCCAGCGACATGGAAAAGCCCGACGGATTGGTGGCGCTGCCGCTGGACATTCTGCCCGAGGCCCTGCGGCAACTTACGCTGCGCGACCTGCCGGGCATCGGCGCGCGCACGGAAAAGCGGCTGAACGAGAAGGGCATCCGAACCATGGCGGAGCTGCTGGCGCTCGATCGCGAGCAGGCCGGCGAGGTTTGGGGCTCCGTGCTCGGTGAGCGGCTCTGGCACTGGCTTCAGGGCGAAGACTTCGACGCGGACGAGACCGAGCACGCCAAATCGATGAGCCATCAGCACGTGCTGGCGCCGGATATGCGCACGCCAGAGAAAGCCTGGGCCGTAGCCCACAAGCTGTTGCACAAGGCGGCCATGCGGCTGCGCGCGGACGCGCTTTGGGCCAGCGGCATCAGCCTCGCCATCGGCTTTGCCGTGCCGCGCGGCGAGAAAACCCCGGTCAGTCGTTTCGGCGTCCCCACGCGCGGATGGAAGGCCGAGTTGAAGCTGAGCGAGTGCCAGGACAATCCGACGCTGATCGCGGTGCTGCGCCGTCTCTGGGAATCCCGCCCGTCCGGCCAGGAATTCGAGCATCCCTACTTCATCAGCGTGCAGTTGAACGGCCTGGTTCCCGACCGCTTGCACACGCTGAACCTCTTCGACGCCACGGAGGAGGCCGAGAGCCGGGCGCGCCTGCTGGCGGCCATGGACGCGCTGAACAAGAAGTACGGCCTCAGCACGCTGGCCCCGGCCACCATGTTGACGGCCTTCAAGGCCGCGCCCACCCGCATCTCCTTCCACACCATTCCAGAATTGTTTTGAGCTTCAGCGATGAATTGAAATCACTCCGCTTTTACAAAATACCCCGTAGAATACTCCTGCCAAGTTCAGGTTCTGAAAGAATGCGCCCCGTGCTGAAATCTTTCCTGTTTAATTCTGAATAAAGGCTGAGTTGCCAGAAGCGAGCTCATTCCTGCCAAAGATCCGTACTCAGATATTTCAGGCCGGAGTCGTTCAGCAGCACCACGACAGTTTTTCCTTTGAACTCACCGGCAAGCAACTGTTTGGCGGCGGCGACGTTGGCTCCGGAAGAAAACCCGGCAAAAATCCCTTCCGTGCGGGCCAATTCACGTGCTGTCTCGGTTGCCTCCCGACCGCTGACCTGGAGAAAGCCATCCATGTCTTCTCTACGGATCGAGCGAAGATAAGCGATGGAATATCCTCCGCCTTGGATTGGATGATTGGGGCTGGTAACGGGCTGTCCTGCGAGAATCGCTGCGCCTTCAGGTTCAACCAGGAAGCAGCGCGTAGCGGAGTTGTGCTCCTTGAAAAAAGCGGCGCATCCGGCGAAACTGCCGCCCGTTCCGGAGAAATCGCAGTAGGCGTCAATGCTGCATCCCGCTTGGCCGAGTATCTCCGGGCCGGTATGCAGAAAGTGCGCACGAAAGTTGCCTTCCAGTTGGAACTGATCGGCTCGAAAGGCTCTCCGTTCGCGCACAATTCGTTGGACCTCTTGCTCCACCCGCACCAGGTCCGCTCCCGAAACCTCACCTGGCCTTGATCCCGGCGCCTGATCCACCAGCACCACTTCAGCTCCGAGGGCCGTCATCATCCGTGCCCGTTCAATTGAGTTGCCTTTCGACATCGCGGCCACGAATGGGTAGCCTTTGACAGCGCAGACGATAGACAGGCCGGTTCCTGTGTTTCCGCTGGTGAGCTCCACCACGGTTTGCCCCGGCGCAAGCATTCCTTGCGCCTCCGCCTCCTCAATCATCTGGCGCGCAATGCGGTCCTTCTTCGAGAAACCAGGATTCAGAAACTCCAGTTTTGCCAGCAGCCGCCCGGAAAGGCCCGCGCGGGCCGTGAGCCTTGACAGTTCCACAAGCGGTGTCTGACCAATCGCATCGATTACGGAAGGATATAGACAGGAATGCCAATCGAAAGCCATGAACGCATCCTCGTGGAGCGTGAATGATTTGAGATTTTGAATTGAAATATTTCCTAGTTTAGCCCATTCTCGACTCTTTACACTAAAATTCGTATGTCCAATTTGTTGTCATTGCCAGCATCGAGTTATCGCGGCCGTCTTGCGCCTTCGCCCACGGGCTTCTTGCACGTGGGCCATGCACGCACCTTCTGGACGGCCTTCGAGCGGGCGCTTGAGGCCGGTGGAACGCTGGTCATGCGCATGGAAGATCTCGACCCGGACCGCAGCCGTGCCGAGTTTGCCGAAGCGGCTCTCGAAGATTTGCGCTTGCTGGGAATTCGTTGGCAGGAAGGCCCTGACGTAGGAGGGCCTTGTGCGCCCTACCAGCAGAGCGCCCGCCGTGCAATCTATCTCGATGCGTGGCGCAAGCTGCTTCGTGGCGGCTTCCTCTTTCCTTGCCGCTGTTCGCGCAAGGACCTGGAGTCCGCGCTCAGCGCGCCGCATGAAGGCGCCAGCGTGGACGATGAGCCCATCTATCCCGGCACGTGCAGGCCCGGCGGCTTTGCTGTCAGCGCGATCGAAGAGCCGGGGCAGGTCAACTGGCGCTTCCGTGTTCCCGACGGCGAGGCGGTAGAGTTCGTGGACCGCAATCTTGGACCGCAGTGCTTCGTGGCTGGCCGGGACTTCGGCGATTTCGTAGTGTGGCGGCGCGACGGCGGCCCCAGCTACCAGCTTGCCTGCGTGGCCGACGACGCGGCCATGCGCATCACGGAAGTCGTGCGCGGTGAGGATCTGGTCAAGTCCACCGCGCGGCAGATTCTGCTCTACCGCGCCCTGGGGCTGGAAACTCCCGGCTGGTTCCACTGCCGCCTGGTGGTGGACGGCAACGGCCGCCGCCTCGCCAAGCGTCACGATGCCCTGAGCCTGCGCGCCTTGCGCCAGCGCGGTTTTACGCCCCAGCAGATTCTCTCCAGCGATCTGCCAAAAGAGGAGTATTGATCCGGCAACTAAATACTGTCTGTGTGCCCCATCCATTTCCGCGTCTTTTGCGGAAATGGGTGGGAAACGATGTCGCTATTTTCTTGCCGGATCAATAGCGGCCTAGCCGTCACCTGTGCCGGATGAAGGTGCCTTCCTCCAACTCGTTCCAAGCCTGCTCCAGCTCAGCTTCTGTATTCATCACGATCGGCCCTCGCCACGCCACCGGCTCCTCCAGCGGCTTGCCTGAAACCAGCAGGAAGCGAATGCCTTCCGGACCAGCCTCGACCACGATCTCGTCGCCCCGGTCAAAGAGTGTCAGCGAACGATTCCTGGCGTCGTACGTCACGGGCGCGTTCGGGTCCACGGCCGACTCGGTCAGCACGGCTCGCGGTGCCGAAGCGTCGCGGAAAGCGCCCGCTCCGGCAAAGACATAGGCAAAGGCGTTGCGAGCGCTCTCCACCTGAATCCGCTTGCGCTTGCCGGGCGGAACCGAGATGTCCACGTAGCGGGGATCAGCGGCCACGCCTTCGACCGGCCCGCGCTTGCCCCAGAATTCGCCGCAGATAACGCGTGCGCGGGTGCCGTCGTCCTCGGTCACTTCGGGGATGGCGCTGGATGGAATGTCCTGGTAGCGCGGCGCGGTCATCTTGAGCGATGCGGGCAGGTTGGCCCAAAGCTGGAAGCCGTGCATGCGCCCTGCGGCGTCGCCTTTAGGCATCTCCTGGTGCAGAATGCCGCTGCCGGCCGTCATCCATTGCACGTCGCCGGCGGTCATGCGGCCCTGGTTGCCCAGGCTGTCGCCGTGCGCCACTTCGCCGGCCAGCACGTAAGTGATGGTCTCGATGCCGCGATGTGGATGCCAGGGGAAGCCGGCAACGTAATCGGCGGGGTTGTCGCTGCGGAAGTCGTCCAGCAGCAGGAAGGGATCGAACTCGGCGGTTTTCCCAAAGCCAAAGGCGCGCCGCAGCCGAACGCCGGCGCCCTCAATCGTGGGAGTTGCTTGCGAAATTTGCCTCACGGGGCGAAGCGACATCCTGGACCTCCTCTGCCTTACACATGATTGGATGCGCAGAGAAGATCTTTGTTGCGATAGGTATTTTGCTGGTCTTCAGAAAACCTCTGAACAGGTCAATATCTTGAAGGGTACGGGCTTTAGCCCGTACATAAAACCAGCAAAATCAACGCGGGCTTTAGCCCCCGAGGGAATGCTGACATTTCCAGGAAAACTCGTTCAGAGCTTCATTCGCCGGATGCCGAAGACCAGCCCTCAGCCTTCCTTGCTGTAAAGCAGCTCGCGGATCGCTTTTCTTCTGGCCGCGTTCGCTTCCGCCTCGGTCTTGTGATCGAAGGCGCTCACCGGGCGATCGATGATGGGTTCTTCTTCTTCTGGTTCGCTGCACGCTGGGCAGCGGTTGGCGAAACCAGGCTTATCAGGCTTCAACTCAAACTCACGGGAACAGACAACACAAACTCGAATCGGAAACGACATTTGCCTCTATGGTAGTGGAAACGCTTTCGTCCTACAAAGTGGCAGCGACACCAAAAGTAACCTTCCGGACCACATAGAGAGACGCCGTAAGCTGGTCGCAGCCGTTTCGTCCATCGCGGAAAGCTTTGAACAAGCCGATGTCTTGAAGGCACCGGGTTTCAGTCCGTACATAAAACCAGCGAAATCAACGCGGGTCAACCATGTTGCGGAAAAACGATGTTTTGTGTCAGCCGTCCACCGTCTTCGCCGACCCGCAATCGATGAAACTGTGCCCCATCCATCGGACGCCTTTGTTTTTGTCCGATGGGTGGGAGTCCGTAGAACTCCAGGACGACGCCTATTGTGTTGAACTTGCATTCTTGTTTCTATTTTCAAAAAACATATTCAGAGCTTTCCTAGAAGCGAAACAGGTAGGAGGCCTTGATGAAGATCTGCCGCCCATCGTTCATGAAATATGAAGAACGTGGCGCCACCGTGTCGCTGGCGTCGCAGGCGCCACCCGGAAAGCCCTTGCAAAGCCTCCGGTCCAGATTTTGCAGATCGTTGTTGTAGCCGGCATAAATTGCCGTGCCGGGATGCGGCAGCCATGTGAACAGCGCCTGGCTGCCGACCTGTTTGGTCCTCTGCAACGAAGTCAGCGCGGCGTTTGCCAGCGTCGAATCGTACTCCACAATGACGCGCGCCGACAGCGCTCGCGTGAATTGATAGTTGATCTTGCTGCGGAAGGTCTGGCTCTCATAGACCATCGCGCCGCCTGCGGTCGCGTGGTCGCGATCCAGCAGGTACGTGTTATCGGCGGTCAGTTGACGAATCGGTTGCAAGGTAAACAAAGCCTGCACGTATTCCTGATTCAATAAAAATGGCACTTGGCCCGCTGCCGGATAGTAATTCACATTGCCGCTGCGATAGGCGGTAAGGTTGAAGTTGAATTGCGGAAGCGGAGCGCCGCGCGCAATGAACCCACCGAAATTTTCCGTAAAGTTTTTGTTCTCCGTAAGCAGATAGCCGTCCTGCGGACCCACGGTGTCGGAGTTCTGCCCGCCAATCGGCGCGAGGATAACGTTGCGTGGCAACTGGATATATGGGTCGAACGACGAGTAATGATAAATGCGGTTGCCCGCGTGATCGAAAGCAATGCTCTGGTTCGTCTCCACTCCGACGCCTTGAATCTTTCTGCGATTCGGATACCACTTATAACCCACATAAGCTTGGTCGTAGTGAAAGTTTGTTGTCTGAATATATCCCACCGGGCTCTGAAAGCCGCTGCTGTAGTCCTTGTAAGTCGTGTCGAGATTGAATGCGTGTCCTGAGTGATTCAGCTCGAAGTAACTTGCGGGCCCGGCGGCATACGTTGGGGGCGTTCCGCTGTCCTTGGTTCCTTTTGTCGAGCTTTCCACCCACTGCCCCCACGCGGTCCATTTATCGGTCATCCGCGCCGTGAAATCGATGCCCCCAATGCGGCTCCATCCCTGGCCGAACTCTTCGTCGGTATAAATCGCGCCGATGCTCGATCCCTTGCCGAGATCCTGCGAGACGCGTCCCACCGCGAAAAAGGCGCGCTTCTTGCAGAGCGGATCGCCAGCCGCCACCGTCTGCCCCGGCTCCCGGTCGTCAATCGCCAGCAGGCCGAGATTGGTGTGGCCAAGCTTTCCCGTCACGCGCGCGCCGTACTCCGGATGCACAATGTTGCGCGTATAGAGCAGCATGATCGGCGTCGTGAAGAAGTTGGCATTCTCCAGAAAAAACGGCCGAAGCTCCGGGTAGTAAACCGAATATCGCTGATCGACGGTAAACTGCGGCTGATCCGATTCCACATCGCTGAAGTCCGGGTTGATGGTCGCGTCGAAGACGATGCGGTCCTTGAGAATGGCCTTGATCTCGCCGCCCGCCGTGCCTTCCAGGTGTCGCGAGCTGATCGAAGGGTCGAGCGGGTCAAGGGTTTCAAGCTTGCGCTCGTTCTGCCCCAGCACATACGGATTGATCTGCACATTGTGCGAGCCGGTCACGCCCACAATGCCGTCCAGCGTTGCCTCCTGGCTCAGCGTGCCGGAGATGTTGGCCGAGATGCGCGGCCAGTAGTCTGTTTCGCTGTTGCGCGGAAAGTTGCGCATGAAGACCACGCCCCAGCCCGCACCGGCGCGGAAACGCAAGCTCCGAAATGGAATCGCCACCAGCGCCATCCAGCCCTCGCGCGTTACCTGTCCTTCGGAGTCCCAAACCTGGTCGTAGCTGTAATCGGTGCCGTTGGTCTCGTCCCAGGTCGCATCGGCTTGCACTCCTGCGGGATTCACCGTAAACAGAACGCCCTTGCGGCGGTCCTGGAAGGAATCGAGCAGCACCGACACATTGTCGTCCTTCAGCACATTTTCACGTCGCGCCAGGTGGCCGCGAATCTCGCCCGCATGGCGATCGTGGCAAATGAAGACAAGATACAAGGCGCTCTGTGTATGTCCCAGCCAGACCTCTGTCTTTTCGGTTGCTGGCTCTCCGTTGCGCGGCGTGTACTGAGTAAAATCAGAAATCTTCAGCAGCCTGTCTTTCAGCTCCGGGCGCGGCGTCATGCCGGCAAAGTCGGAGAGTCGCAAGTCCTCAGCCAGCAGCGGAACCTTCAGGTTGCTTGCCGGCTGCGTTTTGGGCCCCTGCGCGGGCAGCACCGGCGGCTTGCCGCTCTGCGCAACCGAAGCGGCGGCGGCCAGCCAAAAATAAAGAACAAATCTACAGCCCCTGCAAAGCATCTATCCATAGTACGAAATGTCCGTTTACAAAAGATGCCTTCAGAACGAAAAGATTATTGTTCGGGTCGACAACTTTATGAGTAAAATAAACCTGAGTCGAGCGATCTCGGCAACCGGCCTCCACTATGATACAAAGTAGTGTTCAGGACCGTTGCCGCAAAGCGCCGGATGAAGCGAGTTACGAACGAGCCGTCATCAAGATGCTTCTCCTCTGGATTTGATGGCGTTTATCCAGGAATTCACGGAACCGATTTTGATTTTTCTTGAACAACAGGAGATTTTCATGGCTGAAACAATCTTTAGTTCTTTCGAAACAGTCAAGTACGAAGGCCCTTCCAGCAAGAAGGCCCTTGCCTACCGCTGGTATGACGCGGACCGGGTCGTACTCGGCAAGCCCCTCAAGGATCATCTGCGCTTCGCGGTTGCCTACTGGCACTCGCTGGGAATGGCGGGCGGAGATCCTTTTGGCGGGCCCACCATCCAGCGCCCCTGGTTTGAAGCCGGCGACCCGATTGCCCAGGCCAAGGTGAAAGCCGATGCCGCTTTCGAGCTTTTCCGTGTGCTCGGCCTGCCGTTCTTCTGCTGGCATGATGCCGACATCGCCCCCGCCGGAGACACGCTGGCCGAGAACCTGAAAAACTTCCACACCATGGTGGACTATCTCGAAGAGAAACTGAGCAAGTCGCAGACCAAGCTGCTCTGGGGAACGGCGAATCTCTTCGCCCATCCGCGCTTCATGGCTGGCGCTTCCACCAATCCCGATCCCGAAGTCTTCGCCTGGTGCGCTGCCACGGTAAAGAATTGCCTGGATGCCACCAAGCGGCTCGGCGGTTCCAATTACGTGCTCTGGGGCGGACGCGAAGGCTACGAGACGCTGCTGAATACCGACGTGAAGCAGGAACTCGATCAGATGGGCCGCTTCCTGAATCTGGTTGTCGAGTACAAGCACAAGATCGGCTTTGACGGTCAGATTCTGATCGAGCCCAAGCCGAAGGAACCGACCACGCACCAGTACGACTTTGACGTTGCCACGGTCTATGGTTTCCTGCAGCACTACGGCCTCGAAAAGGAAGTCAAGGTCAACATCGAAGCCAACCATGCGCTGCTCGCCGGACACACCTTCGAGCATGAAATCGCGACGGCCGGCGCTCACGGAATTCTGGGCTCTCTCGATGTCAACCGCGGCGATGCGCTCCTGGGCTGGGACACCGATCAGTTCCCGAACGACCTCTGGTCGTTGACGCTGAGCTTCTATCAGGTCATCAAGGCCGGCGGCCTGCACCAGGGCGGATGCAACTTTGACGCCAAGGTTCGTCGCCAGAGCTTCACTCCCGAAGACTTGGTCCTCGCTCATGTGGGCGGCGCAGACATCTGCGCACGCGCCTTCCTGACGGCGGCCAAGCTGATCGAGGACGGCCGGTACGACGAGAACATCAAGCAGCGCTATGCGGGCTGGAAGTCGCCCGAGGCTGCCGCCATTCTCGACGGCAAGGTTTCTCTCGATCAGATCGAGGCCACGGCGCTCAAGAACGGCATCAATCCTCAGCCGCGTTCAGGCAAGCAGGAGCAACTTGAAAATCTCCTCTCTCGCCTGATCTATTCCGACCAGATCTAGTACCGTGACTGCATGATTTGGAAAGTAGCGCGGGCGTCCTCGCCCGCGCTTTTTTATGGTGAATGACCACTTTGTGCAGTCCTGACACTAGCGCTACGGTTGTCGATCGGCACTTCCGGAGGGAGCAGGGGGAGTCGCTGCTTTGAAAGGGCACGACTTCAGTCGTGCCGCAAGCCGCTAGAAAACAACGATCCAGCTTGAAGCTCAAAGGCTGAAATCTTCTGGTTCGTAGTTGTAGCTTTCCTATGTGAAGGCGATTTCACGTAAATCCTCCAAATCATCCAGCCAACCTGCCAACTCGCTATCGCGGCGTAAGCCGCAGCTAACTTGCTGCCTGTATCCTCGTCCGCGGCAACTTTGCACACTCGCTGAGTGGGAAGGCGATTTCGCGTCAGCCGAGATGCATCAGTGGTGGAATGACCGTTTGCGGGGAGAGGGCCAATAGAGCTGGCGCAACTATCACAATAGAGCCAGTTCACTGAACCATGAATCTTGACGACGGACATAACTCTATTTTGTGCCGGTAGAACCTTCTTTGTGATGACCTTACCGTGCTTCGGAAATATAGACACGCAGCAAGCGACGCATGCCTACTAAGGCAGCCATGAAAATCAGTCAAATTCGCGCTTGTGGTGGACGATAAACCTTTCGGCAACGGATCATCATAAAATGGACTGGAGGTCACTTGGCCCAACTTCTCTATTCTAAGGATCTGCTGTGTCTATCGAACGCTATTCCCGCCGCCGTTTCAACTCTCTCATCGTCTCAGCTCCACTCTGGCCGCTGGCGGCGAAGGCCTTCGCCGCTCCCACTCGCGAACTGCTCATTACCAAGTCAGGCGCGGTCGCCGACGGCTCCACTGTCAACACCAAGGCTATCCAGGCTGCTATCGACCAGCTTGCCGCCAAGGGCGGGGGCACCATTGTCGTTCCCAAGGGTATCTTCGTCTCCGGCGCTCTCTTCTTCAAACCGAAGGTCAACCTGCGCCTCACCGAAGGCGCCGTCCTCAAGTGTTCCACCGATCTCTCGAACTTTCCTGCGCAACGCACTCGGATCGAAGGACACTTTTTGGAGAGCTTTACCCCCGCCTTCATCAATGCGAAGAACTGCGACGGATTCCAGCTCACAGGGGATGGCATTCTCGACGGAGTCGGCATGCCCATCTGGGAGCTCTTCTGGAAGAATCGAGCCAAAGTCAAAGGTTTTGCGAATACCGCTATGCCTCGCGCCCGGCTTGCGCTCATCGAAGGCTCGAAGGACGTCAAAATCGAAGGCATTACCTTTAAGGATTCGCAGTTCTGGAACTGCCATCTCTACAACAACGACGGCGTTCTCGTGCATAACGTCCGCTTCCAGGTGCCCGACGACTATAGGCAGGCCCCCAGCACTGACGGCATCGACATCGACAGCTCCCGCAACGTCACCATTGATGGTTGCTTCTTCTCCGTCACCGACGACTGCATCGCCTGCAAAGGCTCCAAAGGTCCGCGCGCCATGGAGGACAAGGACAGCCCGGCCGTCGAGCACATCCGCGTCCGCAACTGCACCTTCAAGCGCGGCGGCGGCGTTCTGACCTGCGGCAGTGAGGCCACCATTGTCCGCGACGTCATCGCGGAAGATTGCAAGATTACGGGCGCCGTCCGCATCGCGACCCTCAAGCTGCGGCCCGACACCCCCCAGCATTACGAGAACATCACCTTCCGCAATATCACATCCGAAGGCCCGTCGAGCGCCATTATCAACATGTCTCCGTGGTCGCAGTATTTTGATCTCCAGGGCATGGAGCCGCCCAAATCCATCGTTAGAAACCTGAACATCGTCGGCATCAAGGGTACATTCACTTCCTTTGGCTCCATCAAACCTAACCCCGGCCAGACCGATATCAGCAATGTCCTGTTGAAGGATTTCGACGTGACCATCAAAAACGACAAGCTCAACACCTCCGGTGTCACGGACCTGAAGATCGAAAACGTCATCGTCAACGGAAAGCCCTACTCCATCTAGTCTCATCCAATACCGGCCTGACACATAAAAGGCAGGCAATAGCAGAGCTGGGCTACGAAAGTAGTCGGCTCTAGCTTTATGGCGGTCGTGCAGCATGAGCATAGGCTGCGCCGCGGCGACAGGTCTTCTCACCCCTGATTCGTCCACTTAAGTCGGTAAGTGTGCGCCGATCTGCCTGGGCCTGCATCGTGAGTTGACGGTAACAGCCCAACGCGCTCGCTGATTAGCACTACCGTCTTTTTCTGGTTCCGCGTGAGCTGCCGAACCCCCCCGGCCCCATCCC